>Ga0315293_10001346_pt1 | contig 23827 bp, 23 predicted proteins | sample YL17G13_20_MG_FD_203071 | JGI IMG/M metagenome (GOLD analysis project Ga0315293, IMG submission 203071) | Sediment microbial communities from Yellowstone Lake, YNP, Wyoming, USA - YL17G13_20 | ecosystem: Environmental > Aquatic > Freshwater > Lake > Sediment | place: USA: Wyoming | collected...
CCCGCCCCCTTTGGCGCAAATCTTGTCGGCCATTTCCCTGAGCCTGCTCTTCATCGCTTTCCTGGCCTGGCTGGGGGCGAAGATCTTCCGCGTCGGCATCCTGATGTACGGCAAAAAGCCTTCATTGGGGGAGATCCTGCGCTGGATCAGGTACAAATAAGCGTGATATGATTCGGAGCGAATTTCTGACTGGCGAAATCCAAATCCCCCCTATTTCCCCCCTTCATTAAGGGGGGTGGCGAAGCCGGGGGGATAAAGATCTCAAAGCAATTTTACTCTTATTCAGGATAGATGTTTTTCTGCTTTTGCTGCTACTCAGTCAGTTTGTACGAGAGGGCTTCCTTCAATTCGAAGAAATCGCTGCCGCGCGGCACGTTGCGCAGGCGGGTAAGCAGGGTCTGGGGATCGATCAGCTCACCGAAGGGCACGCCGACTATCTGGAAATTGTCCGAGACCGAAACCATGCAGTTGAACTGCTTGTTCTTGAAAAGTTTGTAGGCGCCGAAACCGAGCATACTGGCCAAAACCACGTCAAAGCTGATGGGCAGGGCGTTGCGCGTTTCATAGCCGATCTGCTTGAAAATGATTTTTTTCTTGCGCCCGGTCCGCTCTTTGTAGACATCTTCGGTGGCATCGCGTATGATCCGCCCCACTTCGGCCGTTCCCATGATGATGTTGCCGTGGCGGTCCTTTTCGGTCGGGCGGTACTTTTCCGGCAGCTTGTCGGCCAGCCCCTCGGCCACGCAGATCACGCCGTAATATTTGTCGTTCTTTTCGCGCAGCAGGATGGTGTCGACGATCTTTCCGGCCAGCTGCTCGATATCCAGCGTATCCGTCTCGATGTCCTCCGTGGAGACCATCTGCACCGCTTCGCCGGCGATGCCGGCCGCGTAGGTCAGCCAGCCCGCTTTGCGCCCCATCAATTCCACGATGAAATAGGAACTGGTGCTCTCGGCATCGGCCTTCAAGTTGAGCAGGTCATCCTGGGCGGCCTGGACGCTGCTCCAGTAGCCGAAAGTCCAGGCAATGCCGAAATAATCATTATCGATGGTCTTGGGGATGTGGATCACCGGCAGGCCGAGACGGGCCAGGAAATTGGCGGTTTTGAGCGTGTCGTCACCGCCGATGGTGATCAGGCAGCCGATGCCCAAGCTGTCGAGAGCCTGGAGAATGTTGAGCAATTTCTTGTTCTTCTCGGGATCTTGCAAGTCTTCCGGCGACTTGATTGAACGGCCGGGGTTGGCCCGCGAAGTCTTCAGATACACTCCGCGCCGGTTGCGGATGGTGGAAATGTTGGCATCCAGCGTCTGGTAATGGACATTGGGGGACAGCGAGTAGCGATTCTTGTGGTCGTAATCTTCCAGGAACTCGAAACCGAAGAAAAAACCGATAATGGGCACTTTGGCGTTGATGAAGTTCAGGGCCACCGAGGAGATGACGGCGTTGGCCGAGGGCGCCGGTCCGCCGGAAAACAGCATGGCTACTTTTTTGTGTTTTTTAAAGTCGAACATGCCATCGATGGTAGCGGATTTCCCCCCCCCTGTCAAGGCTAAAAAACAGGGATTTTACTGCCCGCCTAGGCGGCTGAGAGTCTCAATATTTCGACCAGCATGGCCAGCGCTTTTTCCATATCCGCAACATGGATGTGTTCCGAAGTGGAATGTTCATCCCGGGCGCCGATGCCGACCACTGCCATTTCAATGCCCTGGTTGTTGTAGATGGACGCATCGGTGAAACCAGTGATAAACGTGGTTTTGGCTGTAATGCCGACCGTTGCCAGAGCTTTCTGGGCGGTGACCACAGTCCAGGCGTCCGGAGGAATTTGCACGGCCCGGCAGAGATTGTTTGTTTTGATTTCGACCTGGGCGCCGGCTGCTGCCACTTCCCCTTTAATGATCGACTCCATTTCACAAGCCAGGGCTTGGGCTTTGTCATGTTGCAGGCTGCGGCACTCGGCCAAGAAACTGGCCGCATCGGGAACCCCGTTGCGGATCATGCCGCCCTTGATCACACCCACGTTGGCCGTGGTTTCACGGTCCAGGCGCCCCAGGCGCAAGGCCACAATGGCCTTGGCCGCGGCCAGGATGGCGTTGATGCCCTTTTCCGGCTCCATGCCGGCATGGGCCGAGCGCCCTTTGACATCCGCGTCGATGGCGAAATAGGAGGGTCCGCCGATGACGATGGTATCGAGGGTGTCATTGTCCAGCAGAAAGCCGCGTCTGGCGCTCAACAGACTGAAATCCAGGTTCTTTATCCCCAACAGGCCCACTTCTTCCTGGCGGCTGATGGCCACTTCGACCGACGGCCGCGTCTTGGCCAGGCGCAGCGCTTCGAGCATTTCGGCAATGCCGGCCTTGTCGTCGGCTCCCAGGATGGTGTCTCCGGAGGAGCGTATCACACCATTCTCGATTTTGGGCTTAATGCCGATTCCGGGCATGACCGTATCGGCGTGGCAGGAAAGAAGGATCGCTTCTTTACTGACACTGTTTTTGGCCGGAAACTTGGCCACCAGGTTGCCGTAAGCATCCTTGCAGGCGTCGGCGCCCAATTTTTTGAATTCAGCCAGGAGATATTCAATGAACTGGGCTTCATTGCCCGATTCGCTGTCGATCTGGACCATTTCCATGAACTGTTTGATCATCCTTTTTGACATTTTTTCACCTTGCCTTTGATTTAAAAAACATTGTATAGAACTTGACTGATTTTGTAAAGCAGCACAAACTATCCGACCCCGCAGGGGGAGGATCTAGTTTGTCTGTCACCGAAGGTGAGCAGCACAAACTATCCACCGACCTTGGTGGATTTAGTTTGTCTGTCCCAGCAGGGGGCAGCACAAACTATCCGACCCCGCAGGGGGAGGATCTAGTTTGTCTGTCACCGAAGGTGAGCAGCACAATGCTTCTCAATCACACGTTTTTGGTGTATAAAAAGATCATGAAGGATTTCAACGACGATCAGCAATGCTTTGTCTGCGGCAAAAAGAACCCGGCCGGGCTCAAAATCGAATTCAACGAAAACCCGCAAAGCGGAGAAGCCGAGGCCGAAGTGATCTTCCCGCCCCATCTGCAGGGCTGGCAGGATACGGTTCACGGCGGCTTGCTGGCCACGGTCCTTGACGAAACCATGATCAAGGCCGCCGCCTTCGCCGGCCTTAAATGCGTTACCGCTGAGATGACGGTCAAATACAAAAAACCGGCCGCCACCGGCAAAGCCTACCGGGTAGCGGCGAAGATCCTGGAAACGAGAGGACGCATCATCTTGGCCGAAAGTCGCATATGCGACATTTCGGGCCAGGTCCTGGCCCAGGCCAGCGGCAAGTTATTCAAGGTTTAAACAACTTTCGTAATTAGTAATTAGTAATTAGTGATTAGTAATTCGGAAGAAAAAAAACAATTGTGCAAACTATTGCGGTTGCGAATCACTAATCACGAGACTGTAAGAATCTGTGGGCCAGTTCAAAGATCTCCTGCGGGGAAATCCTTTGCAAACAGGCGCGATGGTCACATTCGGGAAAAACGCCGTCGCGGTAGCAGGGAGCGCACTCGAGATCCTGCCCTTTCCAGACGATCACGCTGTTTTCGGTCAGCGGCTTCAATTCTTCAACCGGGGTCGGTCCGAAAATCGCGATGATCGGGGTATGCACGGCCGCCGCCAGGTGCATCAGCCCAGAGTCGTTGCAGATGACCAGGCACGCCTCTTTCATCACCGCCGCCGCTTCGGCCAGGCTGGTTTTCCCGGTCAGGTCAATGACATCGGGTTGCAGCGCCTTGATGGCGGCGGCAATGGCCCCATCGCCGCCGTTGCCGAGCAGCACAACCCGGTGACCGGCCTGGAGCAGCATCCCGGCCAAAGAGGCGAAGTTCGCTTCCGCCCAGCGCCGGCTGGTCATTTCCTGTTTGACATTAACCGCCCCTCCCGGCACCAGGACCACCGGAGCGCCGCCCTTTGCCGGAGGCAGGAATTTTTCCGCGGCGGCTTCGACCGCCCCGAGGGCCAGGGGAAACTCCATGCCGAAGTCCATGCAGAACACTCCCAGCCGCCGCACCAGGTCGCAGTAGCGGAAAATGGTGTGCCTGACTCCCTCGACCGGCACGGCTTCGCTCAGCAGGAACTTGCCGCGCCCCTGGGCAAAACCGATCCTCCTCCTGCAGCCCGACAAGAACAGGATGATGTTGAAGCGCCAATCGCGATGGAAATTGAAGCCGATATCGAATCGCTCGCGGCGCAGGCGCCAAGAAATTTTGAGCACCTCCGACAACTTGGCCCAGAAGCCGCCCTTGAAAATTTTCGCGTCGTCCAGAAAAAAGATCTTGTCCAAATGGGGATTGCTCCTGACCACGTCGGCAATGGAAACCCCGGCCAGCAAGGCGAGGCTGCTGACCGCCGGCGCCTGTTTCAGTGCCCGCAGCGCCGGCGTCGCCATCAGGAAATCGCCGATGGCCGCGATCTTGATGACCAGCGCCTTCATCCGCGAAACTCCCGCCAGTAATCGAGAAGATCGAGCAATGTTTTTTCCATGGGAATTTCCGGCCGCAGGCCGAATTCGTCCCGGATGCGCGCCGGATCGCCGTGGATCTGCGGATTGTCCAACGGCCTGAATTTGCCGGCATCCACCTCCACCCGGACCGGTTTTTTCGCCAGGCTAAGCAAAACATCCAGGATGGCATGGATCGAGTAGCTCCGGCCCGAGCACAGGTTGTACACTCCGCCGCCTTCGCCCCGCTCGCCGATCGCCTGCACGTAGCGGGCCACGTCGCGGACGTCGGAAAAATCGCGGATGGCGGCCAGGTTGCCGACGCGGATCACCGCTTCCTGTTCACATCTTTCAATGGCGGCTATCTGACTGGCGAAATCGGAGGCTACGAATTTCCTGTCCTGACCGGGGCCGGTGAAGTTGAAAGCCCTGATCTTGCTGACAGGCAAGCCGTGCGTTTTCCAGTAAAGGTCTCCCAGCATTTCCATGGCCAGCTTGGAGAGGGCGTAGGGATTCTGGCTCTGGACGGGAGAGCTCTCGGTGATGGGGGCGGCCCCTTCACCGCGGTAGACTTCGGCCGAACTCATCAGCACCAGGCGGGAACGGGGTGTTGCGGACAGCATGGCCTCCAGCAGGTTGGAACTGCCCAGGAAATTGACTTCATAGGTCAGATGGGGGTTCTTCCAGGCAAAGGCGACGTTGGTCACGGCCGCCAGGTGAAAAATAACATCGGGGCGGATGCGCTCCAGCAGGTGGATGACATCATCGCGGCAACGGATGTCCACCTGGGAAACGTCGACCTGAGGACAGCTGAACCCGGGCACCTCGGTCATGCCGAAAATCTCGTTTTTCTCATCCTGCTGCAGCCGCTTCAGCAGGTGGGCGGCCAGGAACCCGGAACAGCCGGTGACCAGGACCTTATTCACGCCGGTTCGCGCTGCGATTCCGGAAGAACGGGAAGGGGCCGGATTTTTTTCATTGCTTTTCATGGTGATCCTAGAAAAAAGGGGTGACGGCGCCGAAGTTCCCCAAGGTGGGATAGATGCGGTAATCATGGGCCAGAGAGCCGTTGAGCAGGTAGAAGCTCAAGTTGGCGTTGATGGTGATGCACTGGTAATCCAGGGTCGCCTTCAAATTACATCGGGTGAACTGCTTGCGGATCGAGTCGTATTCGGCTTCGAGCGATAGGTCAAGGGGGAAATTGGTTATTTTCAGGCGCAGTTCGCCGCCCAGCATGGATTGGACGGAAGGGTGATCGACGGGGCCGTACGGGCTGCAATTTTTCCGGTAATACAAGCCGCCGCTGAGCGGGGCATCCGGCCTGGAATAGTCCAAATGGAAATTGACGCGATAGAGGCGCCGGTAGAAATCGCTCTGATAATGATTGTACGCCGCCTGGACTCCCAGGGAAAAATACTTGTCAGGATTGAAATCGAGGGAGGCGCTGAGGTCGGAAAAGGCGGGATAGGTGTCATTGATCTTCATGCCGCGATTCGCCGTTTGCGGATCCAGATAATAGCTTTGCTCGATTTTCAGCAGCAGGAGCTCCTGGGGAGCCGTTTTTTCCCCCGTCTTCTTCATCCACAAGCGCGAAACGAGCGAGAAGGTCGCCGTGGACGATAGGTTGTAGTCGCTTTCGCTGACCCGCAGCACCCGGTCCGTATTTGTCGCCTTGGATGCGTAGGAAAAATAGAAATTGGGCTCGATCACGTGCAGGAAACTGCGCCCGGATCCGGAAAAGGTGCGGGAAAACGACGGTCCTTGCAATTGGATCTGCGCCGTCTGGTACTGCACGGCCACCGGTTCATCGATGACTTTGCCGCTCTGCGGATCCAGGCTGCGGGCATAGAAAGAATTTTTGGCGCTCACGGCCAGTGAGGCTTTCAGCCAGGGTGCTTGGATCAATGCCAGGGAATAGGAAGGATCGAAGCGCACCGTTTGCGAGGCTTCGCCATAGACGAAGTCGGGCTGCACGGTCTGGGCGACTCCGCGGCGGATCTGCCGGTCATAGAAGAGGGAAAAGCTCAACTGACCGGGGATCGGGCCCAGCTTCTGCGGCTGCATCGTCAGGGAGAGCGAAGGGAGGATATCGTCCTTTTCCGATTCGTTGCTGTTGATATTGTAGATCTCGCTGCGCGACGCCGCCAAGTTCAGCGTGAAGATGGAGATGCGGCTGGTCCAGGACAAGGAGGAACTGAAGTTCATCAGGTTGTAGCGTTCGAAACCGGTGTCCAGGTAGCGCAGCGCCTCGGGCGTTCCCGGCAGGCGCGAGGTGATGGTGAGCTGGGAATTAAGAAAGGGGATCTCCTGCTGGTGGCTCACGTCCAGAACGAAATTATTGCCGTTTTCGCGCAAGCGCTCAATATCGTCAGCGCTGATCGGATTCTGAGCGTCCGTTTTCACCCCCACTCCGGGCAGCAGGTGAAACAGACGTATGCTGCCGCTGGCATGGCGGAAAAGGTAACGCAATTCCTCGCTCACGCCCAGTCCCAGGTATTGATAGTAGTCCAGGCCGAGGGTCAGGTCCAGGTTGGGCCGGACGGCCCAGAAAAAAGAATTCTGGACAAAAAAACCTCGCAGCGACGAAGTGCCGACGGCGGGGATCAAAAAACCGGTGCCGCGGCCGTCTTCCTTGAGCGGATAACGCAAATAAGGAAGGTAAAAGACCGGAATGTTTTTTATGTGAAATACGACATCCTTCATTTCGACGTACTTTTCCTTCTTGATTTTCCCGGTCCGGCCGGTGATTTTCCAGCGCGGGACGATCTGCGCGCAGGCAGAAAGCTCCAGACGCTTGAAGGTCAGCGTCTGCAGGTCGACCTGGGTGAGTTTGTCGGTTTGGTAGCGGATGACGGGGGTAATCATGCCATAGGTGTCGACCAGTTCGCCGGTGTGCGTTTTCAGATTGAATTTCAATTTTTCGCCGCTGAGAACCATATCCTTGCCTGACATGGTCACCCGGCCTTCGGCGAACAATTCGCTGCTCTCCTGGTTGAATTCGACGGCATCCGCATAAATGACGTAATCCTGCCAGATGATTTCGACGTGTCCGTAGGCCCTGAGGAATTTTTCGCGGATGATCTGGTTGTCGGCCCGGATCTGCGGAAAGGCACTGTCATTTTGGGCTTGCAACAGAGGAGCCGACTCAAAAAAGAGAGTGATGAAGGCGAATGACAGCGCTATTTTTTTCATGAATATGGAAATTTAGCACATTTTCCCCGATTTTAGCAATAGAGCGACCCATTTTTCCCAAGAATTCCTGCCCATTGGCCATTCCCGAGATCGCCATTCGCTCCGCTCACGCCCCTGAGGTTTGACCGGGAGGATATGGGGCTTTTTTTCTTGAAGCGCGATCGCGAATCGTGTTAAAATATAGCCATGAAAAAAATAAGCTTTATATTGCCGGTCCTGTTTTTAGTCAGCCTGGGCGTCGCCTGCACCATCCATTTTCCCTACGACATGATGGATGATTACGCAGGCGTAACCGTCATCATGAAGATCGTCCCCGATGATGCCGACGTGCTGCTCAACGGCAAGTTCATCGGAGCCGCTTATGAATTTTCATCCCCAAGGTCGGCCCTGCGCCTGGCTTCGCGCCTGAACGAACTGGTCTTCAAAAAGGAAGGCTATAGCGAAGAATCCGTCGACTTGCGCACCTATTCTTCCCGGAATATCACCCTGAGACTGAACCTGGAATCGCTGGCGTTGAAATCCGCAGTGGAAGCTCCAAAGAAAAATCTCCCCCCTAATAAAAATGATGAAGCCTACAAGGCTGAAAGCGAAACTCCGCCTCCCCTGCCGGCCGCTGAAAAAACGAGCCCGGCCAAGGACCAATTCCTGACATCGATCATTGTAGCCGTCATTCCGGTCGAGACCGCCCTTTACATCGACGGCAAGTTCTGGGGAGTGGCACCGGAAACCGGGAAAATCGAAAACCTGCGCCTGGAACCTGGAAAGCACGTTTTCGAGGCCTTCAAGCCCGGGTACAAGAACTACAAGAAAGAGATTTCCATTCCCAAGCAGGAGAAATTTTCCCTGGACATCGCCCTGCAGAAGTAAAACCGGACTTGGCGCACCAAAAAAACCGCTTTACGAGACGGAGGCGGTGAACACCTGCATTTCGCTCTCTTTGCGGGTGACGTTGCCGGTGCGCACGCCGCTGGCGGAATTGAATATACCGCCGCGGCCGTTGATCGTGTTTTGCGCCGCCTCGAGCCAGGCCGCGATGCCAATGAAGTCGGGATGGTGCCGGGCGTCGCCATTGATCGGATACAGCACGTTCTTGGCCGCCCAATAATCAAGGGCCACCGGGTCCTGGCTGGCCAGTATCTGGTTGGCACGGAAAGTGTCCTCCGCGGGATAGCCTTCGAGCGCCTGGTGGGAAACCCAGATGGCATCGATGATATTGAGCACGGGCGGCCGCGCCGAAACGACCATTTTGCCGCAGGCCTCCCCCAGTCCCTGATAATGTCGCGCCGGGCTCTGGCCGTCGCTCATCGATAGGAGCCCGTAGAAATGCTTCAGTGAGGCGGTGATTTCAGAGCCGCCGCGGTCGTGGTGCTTCAGCACCGGCACGTTGATCAGCTTCAAGTTCTGCTTATAGGCGCCATCGGCCCAGATCCCCTCTTTTAATTCGACGCGCGTGCCGCGGCTGGTGGTGAAGCAAGGGTAGGAAACGTTTTCCAGCCTGCGGTATCCATCGATAATGTGTTCATCGGCGCTGATAAAGGTAGCGCGAACCGGGTCCAGCAAATAGGTCGATACTGATTTGCCTTTAAAGACCTCGTCGACCAGGTAAATGAACGAATGGCTCTCGTCGTTGGCGTTGGCGTGCACGCCGTGCCCATCGTAGTAGCTGGCCGTGTCACAGTGCAAGCTGCCTCGTCCCTGGCCGTTCTCGATGATCACGACTTCGCCGCTGAAACCGTCTGGGTGATCGAGTATGCGCTGGACCAGGCCGCGAATCAGGTCGGAGTTCGTGCAGCCGCGGAATTTCCACTGGGCGTTTACCTTGACCAGGACGACATCGTCGGCGGCGATCAGGCCGTAGGCCTCGGACTGCTTGGAGGAGTCCTTCCGCCTATAAAAAGACAATTCATTCCGACCCATCAGGTCAAGCAGGGCGTCGATCCCGGCATGGTTATTCGGGAGTGAAACGTTGAAAGGCTGATCGGGGATCTTCGTGATCCAGAAAATCCGGCTGGCGGCGTCCGCCGGCGGAGGCGCAGGAGGATCCGGGGGCGGAATGGGCACCGTTTCGTGCGGAAGGCTATTTTCGTTAACCCGGCAAGCAGGCAGCATGGACAGGCCCGCGAGCAGTGTTTGCATGAATGCGCGTCTCTTCATCTTGGCAACCTCGCTGCATCAGTATGTCCTATATTATATAACCTAATTGGTTATTTTTCAAATATTATTCGTTTTTTTGCAGGAATTCCTTGCCTGAACTCTAGGAAGCCAGTTCGCGGCGGGCGAACGCGTAAAGGGCCGCTAGGAAGAAGAAGGCGATCAGGCAGGCTAGCACCAGGACATGGGAAAAATCCAGGCCGTTGATCAGTACAGTGTTGCCGTTGTAGTAATAAAACGGGGAAAATACCCGGTAAGGGCGCAAGACCTCCACCATCGGGGCGTAGGCGTTGATCAAATAGGTGACGACGGCGAAACCGCCGCTGATGCCCATGCTGATTTTCTTTTTCCCGCTCAAGCAACCGATGGCCAGGGACATGGTGAAAAATAGCATCCCCAGCAGGAAGCAGCTGAAGATCACTTCTGCCAAACGCAGGCAGTCTATGGCAATGGGAAAAAGCCGGGTTCCGCCGGCGAGGCTGATCCAGAAAACAAGCGCCAGAACGAAAAGTGCCGCGGCATGGGCCGCGGATTTTTCCATGACCACTTTTCCGCGCCGCAACGGATGGGCCAGCAGAAGATCGAGGGTGCCCCGTTCCTCTTCCCCGGCCGTGGCGTCACTCCCCTTGGCGATGGCGAAGACGATAAAAAGCAGCGGCGCCAGGATGGAAAACGGCTGCAGATTCAAAAAACCTTCGGGTGAGGCCAGGAAATTGTTGCTGCCGATCAGGTTTTTAATGACCGGCGGCAGATTGTCCAGCACTTTCAGCAGTTCCCCGGCGCGGTTCATGAAAGGATAGACGTAGAGCAAATAAAGCGAAAGCGCCGTCAGTCCGATGGACCAGCCCAGCAGCGATCCCCTTTGATCGCGCAGCGTCTTGCCAAAAAGGCTATTGAGCATGCCCTTCATCCCCATAGTAAGCCAGGAAGATCTCTTCCAAATCGGGTTCGCGGCTGATGAAATCGTTGATCTTGAATCGCGCCGCCGCTTTCAGCAGTTGATCCAGTTCCCCTTTGATCTGACATTTCAGCCGGCGTTTGTCCAGGCTTAAAATACGCAGGTTCTCGATGGCGGAAAATGTCTCCGCGCCGATGTCTTCGCCGAAATGAATCTCCACGTTACGCATGGTCCTGGTTTTGAGAGCCGAAACCCTTTCCGTGGCCACCATTTTGCCGGCGCGAATGATGCCCACACGGTCGCAAACCCGCTCCACTTCGGGCAGATTATGCGATGAAAAAAATATGGTTTGCCCGGCGGCCTTGGCTTCGCCGAGAAGGCGGTAAAACTCATGCTGCATGATCGGATCCAGACCGTTGGTCGGTTCGTCGAGAATGATCAGGTCGGGTTTGTGCATGAAAGCCTGGATCAACCCGATTTTTCTTTTGTTGCCGTGGGAAAGAGTGTGGATGGGCTGGGAAAGTGAGCATTGGAAACGGGAAGCCAATTCCTCAATAAAGGGCCACTGGCCGTTGCCGCGCAAATGGCAGAAGTAGAGTAAAAGCTCGCGGCCGCTCAGGTTTTCATACAAGTTCAGCTCGCCCGGCAGGAAACCCATGCGGCGGCGGACTTCGGCGCCGTGCTGGTGGGCGTTGCGGCCGAAGATTTCGACCTTCCCCGAATCGGCGCTGATGAAATCCATCATGATACGAATGGTGGTGGTCTTGCCCGCCCCGTTCGGCCCCAGATAGCCAAAGATTTCGCCTGCAAAAACCTCCATGTCGACGTCGGAAATTCCCAGCCGCCGGCCATAATTTTTGCTCAAGCCCTCGGTTTTAATTACGAGTTTTTCCAAGTATTTTCCTTCGGCCAGAACATGTTAGCCGATTAGTTTTAGAATCAAAATAATAGCAATTTACCTGCGCTATGTCAAAAAAAAATCATGGGCAGTTTCATGCCGGTCAGTTCAGAGCAGCGATCAGCGTAACGAATTATTTCGCAAAGGGGAATAAAAATGAATAAAAAATAAAAAAGACAATTAAAACAGTACAGCCCCTCAGGAAACCGTTCCGCAGCTTCCTGATATCCCTGGCTTCCACTGCGGGGTCGAACAGTTTTTGCTTCTCGGCCATGACGACCAATATGAGAATGCCTAAAAAATAGGCAAAAATGGTCCCTATATAAATCTGCAGCGCCAAGCGGTTTGTTCCGTATTTCATGAGATGGGCACAGAACGGGAAGAATGCCGCCACGGCCAACAGCCATATGTGGACGGCCAGGCAGGAATTGCTTATCTTTTTCAGATTGTCGTATATCCGGTTGTGGGTCATCCAGAAAACACTGAGCATAATAAAACTCAAGATATAGCTTAAGAAAGTCATGCCGTTTTTCAGCAGCGCCGAGCCAAGCTCATGAGTTGAGTGACGGTCCGTCAACTCGGGGATCTTCAATTCAAGGACCAGGATGGTCATGGCAATGGTGAAAACGCCGTCGAATAAAAATTCCAACCGGCTTTTGCTGACTTGCTTGGCGAACGGTGACTCTGATTTTTGCTCCATCATGTTTTTCCTCGCAATCCATATTGAGGACATGGCCAAACTTTCCAGACCATGTTTTTTCACCCAATCCAGTCGTTATTTTAACAAGAACAGGACGAAAATTCAAATTGTTCAGATGCTGAGCATCAATGATACTCTTTGAAAACCGCCGGGAATTTCTGCTTCAGCCAGGCAAAGTATTCATGGACAGATTTTTCCCCCGCCTGCCACCAGTCGCTGGCCAGGCCATTTTTTTTCAGATCACAGAAAACCCTGCGCTCGGCCGCGCTCAAATAGGAAGGCAGGCGCCGCGCGAAGGGGCTTCCGGCCAGCGGGAAAAAATGGTGCAGCTGGAAAAAGACGCGGTATTTTTGCCGCAGCTTTTTAATTAATTCCAGCAAGTCGCGGCGATCGGCTGCCGTTTCACCCGGCAGGGCGATGATAAAATCCAGATTGGCCGCGAATCCGGCGCTGTTGGCCATGGCCACCGCCGTGAAGACATCTTCAACCCGGTGGCCGCGGCCGATAGCCGCTAAACGCGCGTTTGAAGCGCTCTGCGCCCCGAAGGTCAAGCGCCGGTTGGTCACATAGCGCCGCAACAGGCGTAGGCCTTCGCCTTGGGCCGAGTCGGGACGCACCTCGGAGGGAAAAATGCCGTACTCGATGAAACGAAAACCGCTTTGCCGGCAAAGTCGGAGCAAGGCCGCGATCCGTTCGAGGTCGGGGCATCCCTGTTCGCCAGCTCCGTATTCCAGGGCCGAGGGGGCGATGAAGCCGACGCGCGTCATGCGCCGCCGGCACAATTCCTCCAGGTAGGCGCCGATGGAATCAAGAGCCCGGGAACGAGGTTTCAACCCTCCCGTCTGGCAGTAGCCGCAGTTCCAGAAACAACCGCGAACGATCTCCAGCGGCGGGACGGTCTTGAAATAGGCGGAAACCGGCATGTAGCGTTCCCAAGTTGATGCCGGATCAGCACCGGTCGTTCCCCGGCGGCCGTCATAAACAGCGGTTTGCCCGGCAGCAATTTTTCCCGCCAGCAGGTCATGCCCGAACTGCAGGAAGGTCCGCTCTCCCGGGCCGCGGAACAGGACGGCAAATCCGCAGGCCATGGCCAGTTCGGGCTCGGCGCTGACATGGGGACCGCCCGCCGCCAGCAGCGGGGGCGTTGCGGCTCCCGTGCGCAGGCGGCCGATCTCTTCGGCCACCCAGGGCAGGTGCGGGGTCATGAATGAGTAGATGAAAACATCCCCCGGCTCCAGGGCTCCGGCCTGGCGCGGCGAGAGTCGCCCGGGCGCGGCGGCGGCCAGACGGATGTCGAATGAACGGTCCAGGCCGTTTTGTTCCCATACGTTCAGCAACAGCGGCATGGTCAGCCGGTTGCCCGGGAAAACCCTGAAAAAGACGCGCCGCTTTTTTATCCCCATGTTGATGAAATCGGTCCGCGCCACGCCCCCGGGGCGCTCGGTTATTTTTTCCCCTGTTTTTTGCAGATCTCCAGTTTGATGCGCAGCTCCTTTTGCCTGTCCAGTTCCTGCTGCAGTTCCAGCGCGGCTAGCGCTCCCTGAGGAGGTGATTTGACTTTTTTTTCGCTTTCTGACAGTTGTTCCTGCAGATCGGCTTCGCGGAAATCCTCCCCGCGCTCGAAGGCATCGATGATCAGCGTGATCCGGTCGTCATTCACTTCCATAAAGCCTTCGCCGCTGTACAGATAGTGCCGGACGCCGTCCAGGTCGAGGTAGGAAATTTCGCCCGCCTTGAGCAGCGACAGGTAGGGCAGGTGGTGGGACTTGATGCCGGCTTCACCGAAAAAGGCAGGAATGTACAAATCCCTGATCGCGCTGCGCAGCGAAACTTCGCGGAAGGAAATGATCTCCAGTTCGATGCTGTCGGCCATTAAAATCCCATCTTCTTGGCGTTGGCCACGGCATCCTCGATGCTGCCGCACATGTAGAACGCCTGCTCGGGCAGGGCGTCGTGCTGGCCTTCGACCAGTTCCTTGAAGCCGCGAATGGTGGCGGCCAGCTCCACGTATTTTCCCTCCATGCCGGTGAAGGGGGTGGCCACGAAAAACGGCTGCGACAGGAATTTCTGTATTTTTCTGGCCCGGGCCACGATGATCTTGTCCTCATCCGACAGCTCCTCCATGCCCAGGATGGCGATGATGTCCTGCAGGTCCTTGTAGCGCTGCAGCACCTCCTTGACTTTCCGGGCCACCTGGTAATGCTCGTTGCCAATGATCTTCGCGTCGAGGATGCGCGAGAACGAGGCCAGGGGATCGACGGCCGGGAATATGGCCATCTCGGTGAGCTGGCGGGAAAGGTTGGTGGTGGCGTCGAGGTGGGTGAAGGTCGTGGCCGGCGCCGGATCGGTATAGTCGTCGGCTGGCACGTAGATGGCCTGGACCGAGGTGATCGAGCCTTTCTTCGTGGAGGTGATCCGCTCCTCCATCTCGCCCATCTCCGACGCCAGGTTCGGCTGGTAGCCGACCGCCGAGGGCATGCGCCCGAGCAGGGCCGAGACCTCGGAGCCGGCCTGGGTGAAACGGAAGATGTTGTCGATGAAAAGCAGCACGTCCTGGTTTTCCTCGTCGCGGAAATACTCGGCCACGGTCAACCCCGAAAGGGCCACACGGAGGCGGGCTCCCGGCGGCTCGGTCATCTGGCCGTAGATCAGGGCCGTTTTTTCGATGACTCCCGACTCGATCATTTCCAGCCATAGATCGTTGCCCTCGCGGGTGCGCTCCCCCACCCCGGTAAACACCGAGAAGCCGCCGTGCTTTTTGGCCACGTTGTGGATCAGTTCCTGGATGAGGACGGTTTTGCCGACGCCGGCCCCGCCGAAGAGGCCGATCTTGCCGCCCTTGAGATAGGGCTCGAGCAGGTCGACCACCTTGATGCCGGTCTCGAACAACTCCCGGCGCGTGTCCTGCTCGTCCAGCGGCGGCGCCGGCCGGTGGATGGGATAGCGTTTCTTCTCGTTGATCGGGCCCTTGCCGTCCACCGGCTCGCCGATGACGTTGATCATCCTCCCGAGCACCTCGCGGCCGACGGGAACTGTGATCGGTCCGCCGAGGTCCCGGGCCTTCATGCCGCGCACCAGGCCGTCGGTGGGATGCATGGAGATGGTGCGCACACGGTTCTCGCCCAGGTGGTACTGCACCTCGGTGACGATCTTGATCGGTTGCGGGCTGACGAAGCCCTCGGAAACGATCTCGATGGCGTTGTAGATCTGGGGCAGCTCGCCTTTGGCGAATTCGATGTCCACGACCGGCCCGATGATCTCGATCACCTTGCCGGTATGCGCGGAAACGGTTTTTTCCTTGCTCATGCTCACTCCTATTTGTTCAGGGCTTCGGTGGCGGTGATGATTTCCAAAAGCTCCTTGGTGATCGACGCCTGCCGCATCTTGTTCTGCAGCAGGGTCAGCGAACGGATCATGTCACTGGCGTTTCGCGTGGCCATGTCCATGGCCACCATGCGCGAAATCTGTTCGGCGGCCATCGACTGCAGCAGGACCTGGTAGACGGCGGCGATAATGAAACGCGGCAGCAGCGCCAGGAAGATGGCTTCGGCGCCCGGTTCGAAAATGTACTCAGGTTTCCCGTCCGCCATATCCTCTTGGGTCGCATCCGCCGTCTGCCATTGCGGCTCGACCGGCAGCAGCCTGCGGATGGTGAATTGCTGCTTGGACGCGGAGACGAATTCCTGGAAGGCGAACTCGATCCGTTTGACCTCTCCGGTCAGATACAGGTTCAGCAGCTCGGCCGCCAGTTTTTCGGCATCGCTGAATTGCAGCCGGCTGATCAGGTTATTGTGCGCCGCTTGCAGCGGCAGGTTGCGTTTGCTGAAATAACGGCCGGCCTTGTTTCCCACCGTGATCAGCAGGACCGTTTCGCCGCGCTCGACCAGCTCGCGGTAATAGGCCTCGCTGCGCTTGAGCACATGGGAATTGAAGGCGCCGCACAGCCCCTTGTCGCCGGCGATGACCATCAGCACGATGCTCCCCTGTTCACGCGGCCGCAGCAGCGGCTGCTGGCCGAGATCGATCCTCGCCCCGGTCTGCTGCAGCAGCGAGGCGATCTTGTCGCGGTGCGGCCGCGACTTTTTCAGTTCGGCGCTGGCCCGGCGCAGTTTGGCGGCGGCCACTGTTTTCATGGCCCGGGTAAGCTTCTGGTTGTTCTTGACCGACTTGATGCGCCGGCGCAGGGATATCAGGTTTCCGGCCATCAGGACCTGGCGGTTTTCTTGAACTCCGCGCAGAATTCTTTCAGCACGGACTGCAATTTTTGTTCCAGTTCAGGGGTGATCGCTTTCTTCTCGTCGAGCACGCGAAAAATATCGCCCCCCCGCGCCTGTACGAAATCCAGCATCTCCGCCTCGAACTGGCGCACGCGGTCGACCGGGCACTCGTCCAGGAAGCCTCGCGTTCCGGCGAAAATGGACACGACCTGCTTTTCGACCGCCATGGGCTTGCCCTCATCCTGCTTGAGCAGCTCGGACAGCCTTTTGCCGCGCTCGAGCTGGGCGATGGTGATCTTGTCCAGGTCGGAACCAAATTGGGTGAACGCTTCCAGTTCCCGGTACTGGGCCAGATCCATTTTCAGGGAACCGGCCACCTGCTTCATGGCCTTGATCTGCGCGTGGCCGCCGACGCGCGAAACCGAGATGCCGACGTCGATGGCCGGGCGCTGGCCGGCGTTGAACAGGTCGGGCAGCAGGTAGATCTGCCCGTCGGTGATGGAGATGACGTTGGTGGGTATGTAGCCCGAGACGTCGGAGGCCTGGGTTTCAATGATCGGCAGGGCGGTCAGCGATCCGCCCCCTTTTTCGTCGTTCAGCTTGGCCGCCCTTTCCAGCAGCCGAGAGTGCAGGTAAAAAACATCGCCGGGATAGGCTTCCCGACCGGGCGGCCGGCGCAGCAGCAGGGAGATCTCGCGGTAGGCGGCGGCGTGCTTGGAGAGGTCGTCGTAGACCAGCAGCGCGTGCCGCCCGCGGTCGCGGAAATACTCGCCCATGGCGCAGCCGGAATAGGGGGCGATGTACTGCAGGGCGGCGGGGTCGGACGCCGAGGCCACCACCACCACCGAATATTCCATGGCCCCGGTCTCGGTCAGGGTCTTGACCACCTGGGCGACGGTCGATTGCTTCTGGCCGATGGCCACGTAGATGCATACGACATTCTGGCCTTTCTGGTTGATGATCGTGTCCAGGGCGATGGCCGTCTTTCCCGTTTGGCGGTCGCCGATGATCAATTCACGCTGTCCGCGGCCGATGGGGATCATGGCGTCGATGGCCTTGATCCCGGTCTGGAGCGGTTCCCTGACCGGACGGCGCTCGATGACCCCCGGCGCCAGCGCTTCGATGGGCATGAAGACGGTGGAACGGACGGGATCCTTCTCGTCCAGGGGTTCCCCCAGGGGATTGACCACCCGGCCGATAATGCCTTCCCCGGCCGGAACGGAGATGATGCGGCCGGTCCGTTTGACGATGTCGCCTTCCTTGATCCTGTGGCTTTCGGCGAGCAGGATGGAGCCGACATTGTCTTCCTCCAGGTTCAGGGCGATCCCATAAATCTGGCCGGGAAACTCCAGCAGTTCGTTGTACATGACGTTGTCCAGGCCGTAAATTCGGGCGATGCCGTCGCCGATGGAAACGACGATCCCGGTTTCCTCTTTTTTAAAATCAAAGCTGAAGCCTTCGATTTTCTGCTTGATCAATTCACTGATCTCATCGACTTTGATTAGCATTTATCTTTCCCCTACGAGCGAATCGCGAAGTTCCTGCAAACGGCCGGCCAGAGAATAATCGTAGCTAAGCGAACCCCGCTGCAGGCTGATGCCGGCAATCAGGGCCGGGTCGGTCCGGAACTGCAAGCGGATCGGTTTATGCAGCGCTTTCTGCAGATTGCCCAGCAAAAGCTCCTTCTGCGCGGCCGCCAGCTCGATGGCCGAGACGACGACGATTTTCTCCACGCCGTGGACGTCGCACCAGGCGTCCGGGAGCTGGCGCACGATCGGCTCCAGAAAAGCGAAGCGGTTTTCCGTGGCCAGGGTCTGCAAAAAACGGAAGCTGTTGGCGTGCAGGTTCATTTTGTCACGGATGATTTCCAGGGCCTTCATCTTTTCCGGCAAAGGGATCAAAAAAGTCGCCATGCCGGTTTTTAATTTGTCGTCGGCAATCAGCAGGTCGAGGACGGCGCCTAGATCTGTCGTGATGCGCTTGAACTCGCCCTCGTTGTCAGCGCTCAGCGCCAGGGCCTTGGCATAGCGTTTAACCAGGCTACTTTCCTTCATCGATTCCCCTCAACGGGACGGACTTTTTCGTCCAGCCCCTCAACGGGACGGACTTTGTCGTCCAGCTCTCCGCAGGCGGCGATGTTGCGCTCAATGATCTTTTGCTGAGTGGCCGGGTCCAGGTTTTTGATGAAATCTTCCCTGAAATGGGCGATGGCCAGGTCGGCAATATGGCCTTTGATCTGGCGCAGGGCGGCCTCGACCCGCAGCCGAATTTCCTCATCGCTCAAGGCGATGATGCGCGCGGCCTCCTCGCGGCCGGCCGCTTCCAGGCGGGCCAGTTCCTCCCGGCCGCTGGCTTCGGCGCTGGCCTTTATCTGTTCCATCTCGGTCTTCACCTTTTGCAGGCGCTGCTCGATCTCTGCCAGGCGGACGGTTGTTTCCGCCAGGCTTTTCTGGCGTTCGCTGAAATCTTTCTCGATGGCGGCGCTCTTATTGGACAGCATCGCGATCAGCTGCTTGCGCAGCAGCAGGATCAGTCCGCCGAACAGAATGGTGGAATTAAAAACCTTGCCCAGCACGTTGAACCAGCTGACATGGGGGGAGGCGGCTTCCGCTCCCTCGCCCCCGGAAGCGGCCAGCAGGATGATCGGCATGAGCAGAACTGCGAAAACGACGGTTTTCTTCATAAGTACGCTTGTTTGATTTTTTCACTGAAAACGACTATTTCTTTTTCCAGGGCTTTCTCAGCGGTAACGACCTCACCGGCCAATTCGCCCATTTTTTCATTCAGCGTCCGCGCTGATTTCTCCTTGGCTTCGGCCAGCGATCGGGTGCGGATGCCCTCCCCCTTCGTCGACCACTCTTCCCTGATCCGCGCCGCGTCTTTTCGCGCCTGGGCTATCTGGTTTTCCAGGGACTGCGTATGGATATCCACCTGGTCCAGCATGCCCTGCAGACGCTGGCTGTCGGCGGCAACTTTGGCTTCGCGCTCATCAATGATTTTTCCGACCGGTTTGAAAAAAATGCGCGTCAAAACCAGATAAAGCCCCCAAACCATGAAAAAGATCCAGAGCAGGGATGAATTCAACTCTAACATAGGGGAAATGTAACATATCGGCCGGTAAAAATCAATATGTTCCGCTGGGATCCAACCGCCAAGAATGTTGAATTTTGGCGATAGAAAGTAGGGTGAAAAATTTTTCGCCCCTATCCGACCGATCCATCCGGTCTATTGACAGCATGCAAGTCCTCAGGTAAGATGAATATTCACACGGTTGTTCGAATCCGAGCCCGACATATAGAAAACCCTACCTGTTTTAAGGAGCTGGCATGGAACTGATCGCGAAGCTTTTCGATTTTGTCATGCATCTGGACGTGCATCTGAACTCGCTGATCGTTTCCTATCAGCTGTGGACCTACCTAATCCTGTTCGCTGTAATTTTCTGCGAAACGGGCCTGGTCGTTACTCCCTTCCTCCCCGGCGACTCGCTGCTCTTCGCCACCGGTGCCCTGGCCGCCACCCCGGGCAGCCCCTTGAAGGTCTACTGGCTGTTCCTGATCCTTGCCGCCGCGGCCGTGCTCGGCGACACGGTCAACTACTGGATCGGCTACGCCATCGGCCCGAAGATCTTCAGCCAGAAAAAGATCCGTTTTCTGAAAAAGGAGCACCTGGAGCGGACGCACCAGTTCTATGAAAAGCACGGCGGCATCACCATCGTCCTGGCCCGCTTTATCCCCATCATCCGCACCTTCGCCCCCTTCGTCGCCGGCATTGGCCGCATGTCCTACTGGCGCTTCATCGCCTTCAACTTCTTCGGCGGCGTGGCCTGGGTGGCGATCTTCGTCTTCGGCGGCTATTTCTTCGGCAACCTGCCGCTGGTCAAGCGCAATTTCACCGTGGTCGTCTTTGCCATCATCTTCATCTCCATCCTGCCCGGGGTGATCGAGTACCTGCGGCATCGCCGGAAAAAAGCCAAAATTTAAGCTTACCCATATCGCAGATCGGCGATGAATGTTTGGCAACTCATTTCTCGGCAAGAGCTCGCTCAAGGCAGCTGACGACCTGACGCAGGTACTCTCGGACCTGAGCCTCCAAAAGATTATAAATGAGTTCAAGGCTTCTATGAACCTGTAAAGACGGATGATCGAGCTCATCTTTGGTTTCCCGAATGAGCCAGTCCAGCTTCTCACGTGGTTCGGATCGGAAGAGCATGCATACGCGCTTGGCCTCGGCGTCGAGTTAAAGGGAGAAAATGACCGGGTAGAGAAGATGCCTGATAGCGCCTTCGCGCGTATGGCTAGGATCAGATTCGCCGGGTTTCATTAAGGAAACTCTTATCTTTTTATTGTTCCTGGAGCTATTTCAGTTCCGCGCGGGCCTCATTGCGCTCTCGCACCAGACTTTCCATCCGCTTGATAAGGAACTTCTGGGAGGAAAGCTGGCTGTCGGTTACAGCAGCGAGATCTTTCTCGCTCATGTCCAGCACGGCTATGAAAAACCATGCCTCGGCTACATCGTATGTGCCGGCGGTGACGGCTTTCAGCTCTTTGAGGTAGGGGTGATCAAGCACGAGAGAGATGAGTGTCAACGCGGCTTCTTGCTGGGTGTTAATTGTGCCGGTTTCGAGTTTAGCGAAGAACTCCCCTAAATCGTGTCGTGTCTTCAGAAACTTGATCACCAACTTCGCATCAGCCACCAACTCAGCTCGCGGCTTGTCGGCCTTGAAGGAGCGCAGCCACTCCAAGAAATACGGGTCAGCGACGCCGGCCTTTTCCATCGCCGCTAGCATGGCTTTAACCTGACTCGGCTTCAGCTCAATGACAAACTTGAGGAAGCGGTCCTCCATGACATTCTCCGCTTGGTTCATCACCATTTCCTGCAAGCGCAGGAAGAGCTTGGCTTTAAGCCGGGCGGCGGCCTCACTGGAGATATTTCCGATCTGCTCGAAGTCATCGGCTCGCTTATTGAAACCGAGTCCATGCAACTGTGCCTGGGTATCTAATATCTGCACGGTCAGAGCCTCGATTTGAACGGTCAGATTGTTGGCCAATTCCTTGTTGAAGACCGTGACCGCGTTAATGTATCGGACTCTACGCATCTGGAGTTTATCATACTCTTCATCAGTCTGATCCCGTGCTGGCTTGTCGTTGAATAGGAAGGCGGCGGCCTGGAAGTCCTTCAATTCTCTTTCAATCTCTTGCCTCTGTTGCGAGAGTCTTTCTCGCACCTCATCAGGGAGCCCAGCGGGCACCGCTTTAAGAGCGGGTATTCTATCCGCATAGGCTACCGAGTTCCAAAGCCATGGGGACAGGCCCCACAGCGTCGCCCAAAGAACTATTGTCACGAGCCTGGCTTTTCGCATCGTCAGCGTCCTCCTCCTAAAACTTGCCGCTCCCTCCTTGCTGGTTTGCTTAAGGCTTGGCGGCGGCTCATTCATCGTTCTTTTTGTCGTCTTCCGGAATTGCGTCGATTATCAGTTTTACACGCTCACGAATACTCTTCTCTTTGAGGGCGATTTCATATTCCGTCTTAGCAATGTCCTCCATGATTTCTACTGCTCTTACCGCTAGTTCGCCTTTTTTGGCGGGGTCCGCTGACTCGTATTCCTTGCGGGCTTGTTCAAGCTCCGCGTCCTTCTTGGCCCGCGCGATGATCATCTCATCCTGCTCCTTCTGTAGTGCTCGAATATCCGTATCGTTCTTGACACGGTCCGGCCACTCCGGACGCTTGCCCATTCCCGTGAGGTCTACTGTCGGCTTGATGCCTGACGACTCCAGGATAGTCGGACTGTCGATAGCCTGCATGGAATTGTGCTTTATAGTGTCGGCATCCCCAGTGTTCAGTCCTTCTTGGGTTTTTTTGAGGTTCGTAAAGGCCTCATCCAGCGCCGTGTTTTTAAGAGCAGATGCTTGCCGCACTGGTGTATTTGTAGGTGCCTGAAATTGTGCAGAAGCGACAGCCATACGGAACCGCGCATCTATACCCCGCGCTCCGTCGCTGGTTTCCCCTGCCTCAGCCGCCGTAAGCTTGCCTCGCTTCTGCCTTTCTTCCAATTCCGTCAGGATTCTTGAAGCGGCTTGGTTGGCAGGATCAGATTCGAGGGACTTCCTAAGCGCTTTCTGGGCACCCTGCAGGTCTCCGCAAGCGGTCAGTTCTTTGGCGAGCAGCAACTGCGTGAGAGGAAGACCTGGGGCTAGGCGAGTTGCCTCATTCAGTTCTTGGATGGCCTTAGTGTCATCACCATTCTCGTGGAGCACTTCTGCATAGAGCATGCGAAGCGAAGCGCAGTACTGCACATCGCCGGAACACGATTCGACCTGCTTCCGATAAGCCTGTTCGGCCCCATCCAGGTCGCCGGACTTCCATAGGAGAGTCGTCTGCTCTTCGGTGTTTTTCTGCAGTTGTACGGAGGACGATGTATCCTTTCCAATTTCTTTTGTCGCGATGCCAATGGTTGTCACCGGCCGTCCATCAACAGTCGTGCTATTCACCCACCCAAGAGGTTGAGGCGAAGGAATATCGATCTTGCGTTTAAATATCTGCTCGACCTTTTCCTTTGTTTGTTGGATCGTGAGCGAGACAATATCCTGTCCCGACATCTCGATGGAACCCTTTGAATATCTCCATCCGCTATCTCCGCAAAAATCCACACCTCCGGCGGCAGTCAGGATTGCTCCTGAAGGGCCTGCCTTGACGGCCATGGTCATATAGATAACTCCGGGCAATTCCGACGGCGGATTCCAGTAAGTTCGCCCCTCCTTCGGGAACATGATTTTAGCGCCGCGTCGCTTGAGCCAGTGGGCTATGGCCACGACCTTCGTGCACTCGCGCAGTTTATATAGCGTAGGGTTCTGCTCCGCAATATCGTTGTAGCAGCGGGTGAGCAAACTCGCGTACTCATTCAGTTGGGGTTCCGGGGTGCTCTTGTGTCCTGCCGTGTACCTCTCAATATAGAACCGCATCGGCGTCCGGCCGAAACGCAGGGCTCTGCCATCCGGAGACTCGACGAGTTCGAAATTATCCTGACTGATCCAGAGGTGTCCCTCTCCTGCGACAGGATGCTCGTTTCTGTTGCGCAGCCACTCGAAGTAGGTCCGATACCCGGGGACTTTGCGCTTGAGGTCGGGCATGTCCATCAGAGACTTGCAGAACACATCGGCTTCAAGAGCCACCTGCGCAAGTTGGGAGTGCTCAGGAAGCCGCGTGAAAACCGGGCGGACACGTGGTTCAGCCCCGATCAATTCCGTCATTATGGAGGGCGGTACTAGGATTTCGGAGACCCTTTCAGATAAGGTATCCA
>Ga0315293_10001347_pt1 | contig 23807 bp, 26 predicted proteins | sample YL17G13_20_MG_FD_203071 | JGI IMG/M metagenome (GOLD analysis project Ga0315293, IMG submission 203071) | Sediment microbial communities from Yellowstone Lake, YNP, Wyoming, USA - YL17G13_20 | ecosystem: Environmental > Aquatic > Freshwater > Lake > Sediment | place: USA: Wyoming | collected...
TGCCCATCGACTCGCACAAGATTTCGTCGAAGTCGGCGAGTTTCTTTTCCCACCATGGGAAGAGCGGTATCCACGAACACGAATTGCGCAACCAGTGGGCAGCCTACGCCGCGTTGGCGCTTTCTTCGGTCGGGAGGAAGGTGCTGGTGTTGGTCGGGACCAAGGCTCAGGGAAACATCTTGCGAGATATGCTACTGCGCGCGATGCCTCCAGCTCCTCCACGGGCGGAGTTTGCGGCGGTCGAGTTCGTCTCGACAGATCGTGTTCGCAAGATGCAGGGGAAGATCCTGCGCTCGTTCTCTGACGGGCAAGAGGTGAAGATTTTGATCGGTACTTCGATCCTGGGGGAAGGTGTGGATCTTCCGTCTGTGGATGCCATGGTTTACGCCAAGGGGGAGAAGGCGGAGGTATCTCTCACCCAGGCCATATACCGGGTGTGCACTGCGGTCGCAGGAAAGCGGGAGGCGGTGCTGGTAGATTTCGCCGATAGGCATCATCGAAAATTGTTGGAGCATGCCATGGAAAGGCTGCGGATTTACTACGAAGAACCGATCTTCCGGGTGGAGGTGGTCAAAGACAGCCAGGCCTTCATCGCGTGGGTCGAGAAATTGTCCTGCTGATTTCTCCCGTTCTCACCGAGCTGAATCGTTAAATAGGGTGGTAGGCATGCGAATACATGGTATTGTGACGGCGCACTACACCACGGATTGCGCTGGTCACACGCTGGGACTCCGAGATTCCCGCTCGGGGTCTTTTTTTATCTTTTTCTGGAAAGGATTACTCCATGGAGCCGAGGGTATGTTTTCCTGTAGATAGCTTGAGTGATCAGGAAAAATTTGAGCGGTTGGAGCGGGTGGCAATAGCTAGTCCGGAGCATCTGAAGCGCTGGTTGCACGATACAGATCGGCGTTGGCTGGTATTCGACGCGCTAGAGCTTGTAGATTCTTTGCCTTTTCCAAGTGGGGTTGACAGCCTGATCCAGCTGATTGCATGCTACAGGGACCATCGCAGAGCGATCCCCACCGGTCGCACCGAGTTGCAGGATAACCCGGAAACTGGCGTCGCAATCGAGGTGCCAGTGACCAAGGGAGAGGCGCTGGAGGTTGACGAGCTGGACCTGGCGATACGTTATCTGGTCGCGCAGATCCAGAAGCGTGATCCTGCCTGGAGGCTGTAAAAGTTAGATAGATGACCTGTAACAGGTAGACGTGGAGAGCGAGCATGTCGGACCTGATCAAGCAGTTATTTGGGGATTATTGTCATTACCGCCGGCTGACCGCCAATATTCGAGCGTTGAAAAACAAGGGCGCGCGAATCCGTGATCCGCAACTGACTCCGGGCCACGAGGAAGTTCTTGGGGACCTGGTGCGCTTTTGTCAGCAGCGCTCCATCCCACCTCGACAGTGGCTTTACTATCTTTTCGCCCGCCGGAGGTGGCTTTACTCTCCGGGCTGTAATCGGGTGAGTTTGCTTTCGGTGAAGGCCGCTGGGGGGTATCGTAGTTGGCCTGATTTTTCTGGGTTCCAGAAAAGAATTGCGGAGACCAGCGTGCAGCGTGAGGCGGCTTCTTTGGAAAACGTCTTTGACCCAAACCGGGACTTGAGTCATTCGGTAGAACTGCTAAAAGGGTCCCTCGTGGCGCGCGGGCAGGTTGACCGATGCCTCGCCGGGATGCACTCCCGGTCGTATGGCTATCACCCGCGTAGCCACGTTTGTCAGGTCTGCTTGCAGCGTTTCCTTTGCGCTGAGCAACTTCAGCGGTCGGTCAACTTCGACATCCTAGCGTTACGCCGAGGCGAGATCACATCTGCCCAGGCCAAGTTGCGTGCGCTTGCGGGGGTCAATCGGTATGCCCGTTGAGCGGACTCCGGTGCCGGCTTCGACTGCCCCGGCAGTCGGAGATCGTTTCCCCTTCGGGGTGGATTACCAAGCAGCGCTGCTCAAGATCCTCGCCCAGGATGGCTCTTTTGCTTCGGCGGTCATGCCCCACCTCAAGCCCGAGTTTTTCGAGAATGAGGTTTATGGCTGGGCGTTCGCGCGCATGCAAGAGTACCGCGTGAAGTACGAGAGCGTTCCTTCACTGCGGCTCGTTTGCGAGCAGACTCGCGCATTGGATACCCGGGCCCGGGAGTTCTTTCGGCTGACGTTGGAGCGGGTGCTGGAGGCGGATCTCTCGGCGGAAGCGTGGTTACGCGACACGGTCATCGACTTCGTCAAGCGCCATTTGTTTGTGGCTGCTTTCCATGAGTCAAAGGCTTTCTTCAACGCCGGCAATGTCGTCAAGAGTTACGACTCCATGTACCAGGCGATGGATCGGATCTTCCATACCCAATGGGAGACGGTGGATCGATGCTTTTTCTTCGAGGAATTGCCCCAGAGAATGACCTATCGTCTGGGCTCCGACGCGCATGCTGATGCGATGCCTACTGGTATTCCTGAGCTGGACCATGTGCTCTCCGGCGGGTTGAAGAAGGGAGAGCTGGGCATCTGGGTGGCCTACCCCAAGCGCGGAAAATCGACGATGTTGGTCAATCTCGGCGCCCAGGGCGTGCGTAGGGCGAACATGCGCGTGCTCCATTTCGTGCTCGAAGGTTCCAGAAAAATGGTTGAGAACCGGTATGACTCGGTTTTCGCCCAAGAGGAGTATTGGCGAATCAAAGACGGGTCTCTTTCCACCGAGTCTTGGCAGCGGTTGCAGTATGAGTACCAGGTATACCGCTCGAAGTTGGTCATCCGCGGGCTCACCGAGCGCTGGACCTACTCAGTGGCTGATCTGCAAGAGGAGATCCGCGAGTTGAAACAGCGTTACAACTGGGATCCCGATGCACTGGTGGTCGACTACGGGGATCTGTTGCGCGCCCGAGAGGAGAATATGCGCTCCGAGACTGAGGTGCAGCGGGCGGCTTTCCGGGATTTGAAGACATTGGCCAACCGAGGCTATGTCCTCTGGTCCGCCTCCCAGGCCCAGCGGCCCAAGGACGATATCGACGTGTCCCCTGAGATTCTCCAGGCCCGGCGGGTAGCGGATTGCTACGACAAGATTCGAGTTGCTGATTTTATCGGGAGCATCAACCAGACTCAGGAAGAACGGGAAGCGCGCCAGGCTCGGCTTTACGCTGAGCTGTACCGTGACAATGCAGCCGGGCAGGTGATTTTGGTCTACGCGGATTTCGCGAAAATGACCATCGCTTCGGCTGCGGCTTTCGGGAGTATGACGCCGGTGGGGGCGGTGGCTGGAGTGAGCCCGGTGGTGCCACTGGGCTATGTGAAACCTGTAACCCCAACTCAAATGAGGGCGCCCATATGACCTGGTCATCTATCGATCGCTTCGATGTGTCGGCTTATCTGGAAAAATTCTCTCCGCGACGGGTGCAGGGGGATGAGCTGGTGTTGTGTTGCCCGAATTGCGGGAAGGACAAGCTGACCGTTAACACCCAACGGCGGACTTGGCATTGCTGGGTGTGCGAGGAGTTTGCGATCGATTACCAGACGGGGCAACGGCGTGCGGTTCGCGGGGCGGGCGGGCTACTCGCGCTGATCGCGATGCTGGAGGGGATTGGGCGAGAGCAGGCGGCCGAGCTGGTGCGCACGCGAGGCGGGCTTCTTGGTGAAGAGGCTTGGATGCGTGGCGGGCAGTTAGAGCAATTGCCCCAGTCGTTCGAGTTTCCCGCGTTGCCGATGATCCTTCCGCCAGAAGGGGCGACTCCAATACACGGCACCTTGCCGTATTTACAAAAACGCGGTATACTGGAGGAAGACGTGCGGCTCTTTGGTTTATTTTGGTGCGCGAGCGGGCGCTACGCCAACCGGGTGGTGTTCCCGGTGTACGAGACTGGGCGCATGGTGTATTACCAGGCGAGGGCGATGTGGGAGCCACATCCCGGGGAGCGGTTTTTCCAGAAAGCGCTTAACCCCCCGGCGGTCCAGGGGGTAGCGACAGCTGGGGAGGTACTGATGAATCTGGACGTGGCGCGGAACTTCCCGCGAGTGGCCATCGTTGAGGGGCCTGTGGATTGCATTCATGCAGGACCCTCTGCGGTGGCGACTTTCGGAAAGAAAATCAGCTTGGTTCAGATGCTCAAGCTCCGCCAGGCGGGGGTGCAGGCGGTGGATCTGATGTGGGATGGCCCAAGCGCAAGTGAGCCCGAAGGAGCTTGGCCGGAGATGGTAGCTACCGCCCCAAAGTTGGCTGGGCTCTTCGACGTCCGGTTGGTGCGGTTGCCGCAAGGAGACCCTGGGGAGTACAGCCGTGGGGCTCTGGAGGCCTTCCGGGCTCAGGGGCGGCCGGTTGGTGCGGTGTCACGGTTAGAATCGTTGTAGAAGCTAAAGGAGAGCGAGCGATGAAAAAGTCTTTGTTGGGTTCGCAAGAGGATCGGATCAAAACCGATTTGCGGTTTCCTCCCGAGTTGATGGATTCAGTCGAGCAGGTGACCACGGCGTTACAGATCCCCAAGAACGCTTTTTTCGTTCTGGCGGCGGCGCTGTTGGTCCTGAAGATGTCCCCGCTGGTTAGGGGAAAGCAGCGCAAAAATCTTGTGATGTCGATCCAAGATTTATTCCAGAAAGTCATGGGGGAGATAGTCAAAACCCTATAGTTACCTGCGTAAAATCTTCCTTTTCTTTTTTTGCGGCAAAGGTGTCTTTTGGTGTTGACATATCCGGCGCATCGCCGTATTGCATAACGTCTGTGCGGAGAGTCACGCGATGGTGCAGATTATAAAGCACGAGATACCGAATACGGGGATTTACCTAGATCGTGTCGATGGCTTCACCCATCCGCTCATCCCGGAGGGGATTCCCGAATATTGCTTCCGGCGAGATCTGGTCGAGGAGATCGCTTACTGCCTGGAGACCGGGACGCACTGTTTGTTGGTCGGGGACGCGGGTACTGGGAAAAGCTCGATTATCGAGCAGCTCGCCTCCCAGCTCAATCGCCCGCTGCGGAGGATGAATCTGCATGGGGAGTCGGACACCACTGTGCTGCTTGGCCGCGATTACCCTTCGATCGCAGAAGACGGCACTCGGACTTTGGTGTTCCGTAGGGGGCCGTTGCCGGAGGCGGTGGCACTGGGGTACTGGATCATGCTTGACGAGATTGATGCGGCTCTCCAGCCGGTGCTCTTTTGCCTTCAGCAACTGCTCGAAGAGGGGGGCAAGATTGTCCTCGAAGATGTCGATGGTACGGTGCTTCGGCCTCACCCCGCTTTCCGGTTTTTCGCGACGGCCAATAGCGTGGGGATCGCCAGTCGGCACAAGTTGCTCTATACCGGAACGATGGCCAGGATGAACGAAGCGACGCTGGATCGGTTCGGGGCGGTGGTGCATGTGGAACCGATGGCGGCTGCGCTGGAGCAGGAGGTCATCCACAAGCGGGTGCCGGAGCTGGATATGGATTTTGTCGAGGCGATCGTGCGTATCGCCGGTGAGGCGAGAAAGGATCTGTCCAATGACAAGATCGCTTGCACGTTCTCGACCCGCCGTTGTTTGCAATGGGCCCGGGCAATGACTCGCTTTCATCCGATGAGGGCGGCGAAGCTGACCGTGCTCAACAAGCTTGCCGAGGACGATTACCGGGTGCTTGAAGGGGTTGTGCAACGCTATTTCGGGGCAAAGGGAAAGGGGAAGTGATCATGGGGACCGTAAAGAGGTTTTCGGAGGAGTATTATACAGTGGCTTTTGATGGGGAAGATACGATACCGGTATTTTTGACGCTGGCTGATGACCGGGTAGATGCACAGTTTTGGGCCGATAAACAGATGCAGGAATTGATTGAGGAGACCAATAAGCGCAAGGTGTCCTTGCCTTTTGACCCGACTCAGGTGAGGCTGCTTGACCGCGCTGCTTTTCTGGAACAAATCGGTGATGCGGCGGCGAGCAGTGGCGCTTTCAGGACGTGGTCTGTGTTTTCTCGGATTGCTTATTTTCGTAGACGGATTAGTGCCTTCATCAATAGCATGATTGATTTGCAGTCTCCAGAATCGGGGCAGCACGATACGGGATTACTGGGAAGGCTCTGGTTCAATCTGGATGATACGCTGGAGACGAGCAGTCGAATGTCGTTTTTAGAGGGAGAGCATGAACCCGGGGTGGAGTGCTTTAGCTGCTCTGAACTGCCGGATTGCGAAAGGGGTCAGCATTACACGTTGGCCCACAACCCGCGTATGACCAAGCAAATCTGGAATTGACCCATGCCGCTGCGCCCGACAGAGGCTGCCCTGGAATCCAAGAGTGGGCGAATCGCGCGGATGATAACCCGCCAGTACGGGGTGCGGGTGCGTATCGGCGGGGCGCTTGCTTATGTCGATGGGGTGACCAGGGAGATCGTTTTACCCGATTTGAGCGAGGCGCATCTCGCTGCACTGGGTGAGGTCTTCGACGGTTTTCTGGACCATGAGTGCGCGCACCTACTTTTCACCGAGTTTGAGTGCGTGGCGGCGCTTTGCGAGCCGGTGTACGGGATCTGGAATGCGCTGGAAGACGCGTGGGTCGAGAGGCGCATGGGGCAGGAGTACCTTGGTTGCAAGGAGAATTTGGCGGTGCTCGATAGCGCGGTAGGCGTCAAGGTGCGTGCTGCGTGGGAAGGGGTGCCGGAGTCGGCGAAGTTTTTGTACGTGGTGGACCGCTACGCTAGGTTAGGGCACTGTCCCGCGGGGTTGGAGTTGAGCGCGGCGGTGCAGGAGTTGGTTGAGGTGGCGCGGGCAGAGCTGGAGCGAGCTTCCAGAATCGCTTCGACGGCTGAGGCTGTAGAGTTGGCTCAGGCCATCGCCCGGGCGATTTGCCGGGATTTGCCCGCGCCACTTCCTCCAGAGGGCAAGCCCGAGATTAAGGATGCGGGCGCGCCCTCGGGAGCAGAGGGGATGCTGGGGGTGGTTTGCGAGCTGATCGCGGGGGGCGAGAAGCAGTGCGATGCTGAGTGGCTGGTCAACGCGGTCAACGCGGTTGATGAGGAAGACCTGAAGGGGGAGTATCTGAAAGGTCCGAAGGAATACCTGGTCTTTTCCACCGCGTATGATTGTGATCGGACCTTCGATACCACGGATCGGGTTGGTTGGAGCAAGGAATACCGTAATCTTCGGGAGAAAGTCGCGGATTACGTCGGGACCATGGCGGCCCACCTGGAGTTGGCACTCGCCTCCCAGGCCCAGGTGCGCTGGGTTGGCGGGGAGCGGCATGGGCGGCGGTGGGATCGGCGGGCGTTGCCCCGCTGGTTTCTAGGCGGAGAAGATGATCGGGTGTTTTCCAGAAAAGAGCAGGGGCCTGCGCTTGACACGGCGGTTTCTCTCCTTTGGGATTGCTCGGGGTCGATGGGATCGTCTCGGTCCGTGGGGTCGAAGGCGGCACTGGCTCGATTGGCCGCGGTAGCTTTCCATGAGGCGTTGTTACGAACCAGCGTACCTCACGAGGTGCTCGCCTTCAACACCAATGCCAGCGCTCCTCCGGAGTTGATCGAGGAGGTGAGGCGGGCAAGGATGGCGGAAGTCAATTTACGCCCTTACAGCCGCCTCGACGAGATCGACAATCGGATGGTGCTGGTCCCTTTTTCTGGAACCGATGGGCGGGCTATTTGCGCCATCAGTGGGTCATCTGCCAACCGGGATGGGGAGTGCGTGCTTTGGGCCGCGAGGCGGATTGCCGCGCGCCCGGAGACGCGTAAGGTGCTCATCGTGGGGTCGGATGGAATTCCGGAGGGGGCAATCTACGGGGATACCGAGTGCGCATACCTCAAGCAGGTGGTGCAGCGGGTGTTGGCGGCAGGGGTCGAGGTTATCGGCATTGGGATCATGAGCGGGGAGGTTAAGAAGTTCTACCCACGTTCGGTGGTGCTGCGGGAGATTTCAGCGTTGCCGGGCGTGATCATGCAGGAGCTGATCAACATTCTAACAAGCGAGGCACACCGTGGAAGTGCGCAAGGAGCAGTTGGAGGTCATTGAACACTGGGCAGATGTAGCGGCGAATCGGCTGGGTCAGCAATGCCCAGGCCAGGAGAGTCGGTTGGGGAGCGACTACCGCAATTGGGTTTTCGCTGCGGGCTGTGAGGCGGCGTTGCAAAGCGGGTTGGAGTTGGCGGATTTTCCTGAGCCGGATTCGTTTTCGCATTGGGTGAGTCGGGTAGTCGCGAATGCGGCGAAGGATGTTCGCGGGGTTATTGGGCGCCGGTCTTTTCTGGAACTGGAGTACACGAAATGCAGTTTTGCTGCGGCTGACTCCGATGAGTTTTATCGGATCTACTGCCGGCAGCTGGAAGCGCGTTCGGATATTGCGCGGTTGCGCAAGGTGATGAGCGCAGACGCGTTGGAGGCGTTGAGTGTATTTCTGGAATATGGAGAGTTGCTGCCGGCGGCGCGGGAGATGCAGATCCGGCGGGGAGATGTGGGAAAGTACCTGCGGGGGGAAGAGTATTATGCGGCGAAGATTCAGCGCGCGTTGGATTGGGCGCGAAGACTTTTATCGGAATAGAAAAGTCTGGATTTCTGGAACGGGGTACGGTAGGTCTAAGCGCATGGCGTCCAGAAAAATTCCAGAAAGGATTCGATCATGAGCATGCCGAGTTGTTACGGTCAAGTGTGGGAGGGGGTACCGGGGTCTTTGTGTATCGATCAAGGTTGCGGGGTGGTGGACGACTGTTTGCAGCGCTTTGCGAGTGGGGTGCTGGTCGATTTCCAGCGCCAGCTTGGGGAGCAGGTGACAATCGGACAACTCGCCCAGGCCACCGCGGTCAAACCGGAGGCGATCGCCAAGGCCCTCGATTTCCAGAAAATGGCGGGTATTTTCCCGTTCCCGAAAGCGACTCTCGCGCCGGTGGTGTTACCGCCTTCGGAGGTAGTGGTGGTTGAAGCTCCGCCGGCAGAAAAGCCGGTGGTGCCGTTTGTTGAGTCTCGGCTCGCCGAGGTGGTGCAGCTGCCGACCACCGCGGCAGTAGTGGAGGCGCAAAAGGAGGTAGCGGAGATGGCTTCGCGGAAGAAGGGCAAGGGTAAAGTGAAGGCCGCTCCCAAGGGCAAGATGCCCCGGGGGATGGCGAGAAAACAGGAGGCGGCTTCGTCTGTAACCAGCCGCCCCACGTTGGCCGGGCCTGTGAAGAGTGCCAGGGCTCCGGCCAAGGGCAGAAGGGCGTGTGCACGCTCTGCTGCGGCACAGGGAGGAAGCAAGAAGGTCACGCGGCTCAGACCGGAGCGACCGGTGCGTCAGTGGAGTCGATCGCCCAGCATGGATCGCAGCCGCTGGAAGCGGGAACGCGATCGGTCCCAGCTCATAGCCCAGTTGCGGCCGGGCATGAAGCTCCGGCGTCTCTGGGAGGGGCAGACCTTGGAGGTGATCTGCGTCAAGGGGGGTTACAAGTTCCAGGACGAGACCTATCCGACGCTCTACAGTGTGGTGATGGCGATCGTGGGAACGGTGCCCAGGAAAAAGCAGAAACGGGCGGATGGGAAGATTCCTGTTGGGACCCGGAACCTAACGAATTGGAGTGCGCCGAAGTTCTTCCGACTCCCGTGGATCATCGGGGGCAAGAAGGGGCACACCTAAGCGCGGGACAGTGGGTACTGAACCTGACTTCTGTGCAGATGTCCCGGGTGGATTGGCCGGGGTACCCGCCGGTGGCGGTGATGCCGACCGGAGAGCAGATCATGCAGCTTCTGTTTTGGGCTCCGGCGATCAATCGCTGGGTGCGTATCGGAGCCCAGGGGCGAAGCGTCGAAGGCGATGTGCTGTGCATTACCTTCGCTGAGTTTCAATTTCTGTCTCAATTTATCGAGCGCGGGGTGCCTCCGCACCAAGCGCTCTCCATGCTGCTGGGTTCTTGATCGGGGTGGTGCGGGATGGCGGTGCAGACAACGGGATTCAATGATTACGCAATCGAGCGCCGTCGTCCCGACTACCATTTGGTGCTGACCGGAGATCGTTTTGAGCAGATGATCCGTTTTCTGGAAGCGAGTCCGGTGCTGGTTGTCGACACTGAGACTAGCGGGCTCGATTGGTTCCGTGAATCGCGTGCGTGCGGGATAGCGTTCGCCGGCATTGCGGGTGGAGAGACGCATCATTTCTACGTGCCGTTCCGTCATCATACCGGAGAGGAACAGCTGGACGTCGAGCGCATCTCCCCAGCCATCCGCCGGTTGCTCGCCGGGCCCCAACTGAAGGTGGGGCACAATCTGAAGTTCGACCAGCACATCTTGTCCCGCGAGGGCTGGAAGGTAGCTGGCCCGGTCTACGATACGATGGTGGCAGCAAAGCTCTACGATGAAAACCGTTTCGTGGCGTTGAAGACCAGGGCGGTCGAGGATTTGGGGCTGGAAACTGCTAAGGTCGGGGAGCGCAGGGTAGGGTTGGCGGTCGCTCAACTTGCCAAGCAGCGGAATATGGGTGTGGCTGAGTATCGTTCTCGTTACGGCTATAGCGAGGTGCCGATTTGGCTGCTTGGGGAGTACGCCTGTATGGACGCGGATTTTACCCGTGGACTTTGGAAGTTCTACGAGGATCCACAGCGGGCTGTCTCGCAGCGTTTCGCGCGTATCTGGTCTACCGAGATGGATCTGCTCGATGTGCTCTGCGAAGCTGAGGAGACGGGGATCGCTATCGATGTGGAGTATCTGGTGCGGTTGCGCCAGGGGCTGCGGGATTATCTCGCCCAGACCGAGGCTAGGATCCGGTTGTCGCTTGGGGGGCGGAAGCTGGAATTGGGATCGGATGCGGCGGTGCGGAGGTTCCTGCTGGAGGAGTTGCGTTGTCCGCTCTACAAGCTCACCCGTGGGGGAAAGAATGGGGATAAGCAGTACGCGGTGGACAAGGAGGTGCTTGCTGAGTTCGCCCATGCTCATCCGGCGGTTCCGCGCATTCTCGCCTGGAGGGAAGCGGAAAAGCTCGCCAACACCTATACTGGCTCGATTCTGGATAGGATCGATTCCAGAAATTACCTGCACCCTTCGTTTCAACAGGTCGGGACAACGAGTGGAAGGTTGTCCTGCACCTCGCCCAATTTCCAGAATCAGCCGGTGGATGACGATGAACGGGCCAAACGTCACTCTGGGAAGAGCTTGGAGGAAGGCGGGGTGGATCCCTGGTCGATCCGGCGAGCTTACATAGTTGGTAAGCCTGGATGGGTGAGATTATTTTTTGATTACTCCCAGATAGAGCTAAGGGTGCTCGCCTTCTACACCCGCGACCCCATCCTGGTCGATGCCTATCTGAAGGGTGAGGACATCCACACTCGGACCAGCCGTGAGGTGTTCGGCAGCGAGGAAAAGGCCATGCGCCGGCTGGCCAAGGTCATTAACTTCGGCCTTTGTATTTCAGAAGGGCAGCGGGTGTTGACTCAGCAGGACGGTTTGGTCCCAATTGAGCGTGTGCAAGATCATCATCTTCTTTGGGACGGGGTTGAGTGGGTGAAGCACGACGGCCTGGTGTGCCGCGGTGTTGAGGAGGTTTTGTCTTATGACGGGATTACAGCAACCCCAGATCATGTCGTCTACTTGCGAGACGGGAGCGCTTCAACCTTGCGGGCTGCGGCATTCGCAATTTATCCCCGACGCCTTGCTGTTGGCGCGATTGACGAAACGCCTGTGCGGTTCGTTTCGGTTGACCGGGCAGGTGGGGAAGATTCGGGCGGGCGATGCGACCCGCTCGGAGAATTTGCTCACCCGCAAAAGGCGAAGGTGTACGACCTAATCAACGCGGGGCCGCACCATCGGTTCACGGTTGAGGGGAAAATTGTATCGAACAGCTACGGCCTCTCACCAAAAGGGTTTTCTCGGCAGGTTCATGTTCCTTTGGAAGAAGCAGAAACGTACTTCCGGAAATTTTTTGAACGATACCGCGGGATCGTAGATTTCCGCCGAGCTTTCTGGACCCAGGTTCGCCAGCAGAAGGGATTTTTCCAGAACATCTTCGGGAGGCCTCGGCGGATCACGGGGCTGAGTTCTGCGGACGGATTCAAGCGCGGCCAGGCCGAGCGGGAGGCTATTGCGAGTCTCATCCAGGGCACTGCGGCCGAGCTGACCAAGGAGTCGCTGGTGCGCATCGCGCGGGTCTTCAAGGAGCGGTCGCTGCCGGCGCAGATTACGTCAACTGTACACGATGAGATCCAGATCGATTGTGACGCGCGGGCGCTTCAGGAGGTGGCACAGGAGGTCAAGGCTCTGATGGAGGCATTTCCAGAATTTGCCCCCATCCCGATCAAGGTGGATGGGGATTACAGTGTGACTAGTTGGGCGGATAAGAAAAAGCTACCCAAGAGTTAAAGGAGACCGGCATGACGATAACGGCCCAGGAGAAAAAGCGCAGGGAGGAGATCGAGCGGGAGTGGAAGGCGGCCGAGGCCCTCTACCATGAGCGCTGCGCGGTGGTGTACAACCACACCGATATCCAGCGCAAGGCAGCCACACGGTTGGGAACCGACAAGGCTGCTGCGGCGCAGCGAGAATTCGTGGAGGAGCGCGGAGAGGTGGAAAGGCGGCGGGAGCAGCAGCGTAAGCAGCTTGAGCGGGCGTTTGTGGCCGATATCGATTCCTTGAGTGCGGACAAACACCGTGTTTGCTTGGATATCGAAGAGGAGATTGTCCAGCAGCTGCGGGTAATAAAGGACGAGGAGCAGAAGACGCTGGCCCCGCTGGAGGCGGAACGAGAAGTTGCCCACCAGCGTTACCGGAGCCTTCTGGATCCTCCGGAGGTGCCGGTAGCGCCGGTAGTGCCGGTAGTGCCGGCAGAAAGTGAGACCAAACATGACGAGTAACAAGGCGACGTTGGAGGCGGCGGTGATGCGTCTGGCGTCTATTCACCCGGTGAACATCTGGGAGGTGAGCGAGACGACGGGGGAAGGGACCCCCTGGTACGTGGTGGACGGTTCGGTGGTGCACCAGCTGGTTATCCGAGAGGTGGAACTGATCGAGCAGGTTCAACTCATCGCCGCACAGATCATGCACTGGGGTCGGCTCTCCGCCCAGGCCAAGCGGGTGTGGGAAGTCGAGGAACGGAACTATCGCATTTGGCGCGATGGGACGGTATTGAAGTTGGTGGAGGTCGCTGCGGGAGAGGCGGAGAAGAAAAAGGCGTTACCTCAGTGGCAGGCCGAGGCGATGATGCGCGCCGATCCGATCTATCGTGCCCACCAGATGCGGTTGGAGCGGGCCGAGGAGGCCTACAACGTCGCTCAGTCGGTTCTGGAGGGCTTTCAGGCTAAGAAAGATATGATGAAATCGTCGGTTATCCGATCGAAGGAAGACGGGGCCCCGCGGCTCTCCATTTAATTCGGTCGATTTCTCCGGTTTGAAGCGCGCTGAACCCTTAATACCTAGTGGAGGTACTTCGCATGAACCAGTTTGGATCCCCGCCGGGTGGCTTTCCCCCTCCGGCTCCTTTTCAGCAGCAGTGGCCGAGTTTCGCCCCGACCCCTACCCCTATGGGGCCGCCGGGCTACCCCGCGATGGCTTCTCCAGGCTATCCGCAGGGGCCATCCCCGGGGTATACGGGGGTTGCTCCATACCCTGCACCAATGGCAGCTCCTCCAGGATACCCTAACGCGGCGCCGGTAGCGCCGACCGCGGCGCCCGTAGCGTCGGCGGTCCCTATGGGTCCTGGGGGAGTGCCTACCTTTTTCATTCCTGACGAGGAGATGGTGCGGGCGCAGTACCGTGAATTTCAGGAAGAGTCTGCTCAGCGGGGCGGCACCCGAGCCCAGTACGTGAAGTTTCCAGGACCGCAGGGGCAGACCAAGTGGGATTCCGTACTTCCGGGTTATGCGGTATCGCTGAACATCTACATCCTTCCGGCGTGGAAGGCAGGGGCTAATGTCTACCGCCGGGTACGTTCGCACTTTTTTCGGAGTCACGTGCACCCGAAAGGAAGCTCGATCACTTGCGCGGGGCCAGATGTCTGCTTGCTCTGTAAGTCACGGGATCTGGCGATCAACTCATCGGATATGGGGGTTCAGAAGCGGGCCAAGGATTACGCCCGCACCCGGACCCAGTATCTCTACAATGTGATTCTACTCGACAACCCTACCGGGCATATCGATCGCTCGGGGCAGATGCGCCCGTTTATTCTGGGTGCGGGGCAGACGTTGCACGATTCCATCCAGAACTTTATCGCCGAGCGGGGGTTGATCAGTATTGTGCACCCGATCAGCGGGCGCCCGTTGAAGATCACGCGAAAGAAGACCGGGCCCAATGATATGGACGTAGAGTACACCGTGGTCGATCTGAATCCGTCGCCATTGCATGCTTATTTTTATCCGGCACTCGGGTCGCTCTGGGATCTGGATGCCGAAGACAAGCAGACCACTGCCGAGCAGCAGCTGGGCGTGGTGCAGGAGTTGGGGCTTCCGGTGCCGGCAGAGGTCATGGGGGGCGGGGCGACGCCGGGGTATCCGGGACAGCCCGGGATGCCCATGATGCCGCCGGGGTTCAATCCTTTCCCGGTGGGCTCGCCGAGCGGGCCGGTGATGATGCCGCCGCCGTCGTTTGGTGTCCCACCTCCACAGCAGCAGTTCGGGGGATTTTCTGGAATGCCTCCACAGCAGCAGTTCGTGGGGATGCCTCCGCAGCAGCCGCAGTTCGGGGGATTTTCTGGAATGCCTCCACAGCCCCCGCAGTTTTCTGGAATGCCATCGCAACCTATGCCGCCTCCTCCTATGGTGGCTCCACCTATGCCGGCTGCTTCGATGGCACCACCTTCGATGCCCATGCCTCCGCCGGTACAGTCTGGGCCGTTGCCGGCGAATCCTTACGCCCCTCAGCCTGGGCCGGGGATGGCTCCCGCTTCGATGGGCGGGGCTGCACTACCGGGAGGGAGGGAGCGTTGTTTCGGGCGCTTCAACCCACAGGACCGCTACTGCCAGGAGTGCCCACCATATCTGGCCCAGCAGTGCCAGAGCCTATCCCAGGCGGGGTTTGCTCCTCCGGGGATGCCACCTCCGGCGCCCCCGCTTGGAGGTCCCCCGCCGCAACCGGGGGGACCGACTCTTGCGCAGCTCTCGGGGCAATTGAGCGGGGCGCGCTGACGTGGGTAAACGATCGAGCAAGGGGCCGGAGCGTTCCATTAAGCGTTCTCCCAAGCGTACGCCGGTGCGCTCGCCCGCGAAACGCGATAGCTCTCAGCCGAAGATCTACAAAGACGTGTTGCGCGAGTATGAAGCGGCTATGACCAAGGATGGCTTGGTCGAGGTGCTGACCCTGGCTGACGAGGGGTGCTTGTCCAATGTGCCGCTGCACATCTCCACCCAGTCGGTGGAGCTGGATCGGTTGCTCAATGGGCAAGGCATTCCTTGCGGTAGGTGCACCGAGATCTTTGGGCCCCCGCACATTGGGAAAAGCACCTTGCTCGATCATATGTTTGCTTCGGTCCAGAAAATTGGGGGGGTGGGGATCCTGATTGACTCCGAGGCGGCGCGGGATCGTAATTACTCGCGCTCCATTGGAGTTGATACCAATCGGTTGAAGTATCTTAAATTTGGGCGCGATGAATTGCATGTCGAAAATATCTTGACCAAGATTCTTGAGACGGTGGAGTTTTGGACGGCCAATAGCCCGGATGTGCCCATCGTTATTGGGTGGGATGCGCTCGGAGGGACGGCTACCCGTGACGAGCTAGAAGGTAGGTTGGAGAAGAACGAACGCCCGGCCATGGCGGCGAAGGTTCTGCGCACTGCTTGTCGGCAACTGCCGGGTAAGCTCGGCAACACCAAGATCGCGTTGGTGGTCTGCAACCATGAGTACGAGAACATCAAGATGGGTTTCATGGCCTCAAAGGTTGGCAAGAAACGTGAGACCTATGGCGGGGAGGCTATCCGGCATCTGTCGACCATCCGCTTGCAGCTCTTCCCAGCCGGTTGGATTAAGCGCGCTGACGGGGCGATCCTTGGGTTTGAGGTCGGGGCGAAACTGGTCAAGAACCGTTTGGGGGTGCCTTGGGGTGAAGTTCGGGTAGCGTTACTTGCTGGGATCGGGATCGATAATGTCTGGAGCGTATATCAACGGCTCACGGAAGCGAAGCTGATCACGGTTGCGGGTGGTTGGGCAGCGATCAATCTTGACGGCAAGGTGATCAAGTTCCAGGGCTGGAGTGGGTTGGCGGCGAAATGCCAGGAGGACGCAACACTTTTTCCGCGGTTGGTGTCGGTTTACCAGTCGCTCGGGTGATCGCGGGCAGGTGGTTAAGGAGGCTACGGAAATTGGAGGCGGTTTACTCAGCATATGTCGGGCACAATGACATAATCTTTGAGAAGATTTTATCTTTACATGTGCCTAAAGGGGTTGTTGTGGCGGATGTGACGTATGGAAGGGGCACTTTCTGGAAGAAAGTTCCGCAAAATAAGTACAAGTTGCTTACGTCAGATTTGCAGACCGGGGTAGATTGCCGTTATTTGCCATATGCGGATAATTCTGTGGGAGCTGTGGTTTTGGACCCTCCCTACATGGAAGGGTTGTACAGGAGAAAGCACCAAAAACCTATAACGCACGGTGATTTTCGGGCACGTTACTCAGATTCAATGCCGGTGATCGGGGGGCCTAAGTACCACCAGGCTGTTTTGGCACTTTACCGCGATGCGGGAAATGAAGCGGTTCGGGTGCTGGTGAAAACTGGGATTCTTATTGTGAAGTGTCAGGACGAAGTGAGCAACCATAAGCAGGAGTTAACCCATGTGCAAATAATAAATGATTATGAGCGCAGGCTTGGGTTGTCCACGAAGGATTTGTTTGTTGTGGTGCGCCCGGATTTTCCGTCAGTGGGCCGGATTATAAAACAGCAGCACGCGCGAAAACGACATTCTTATTTTTTGGTATTTTGTAAAAAATAAGGATGTCGGGTGGGAGAGGCAATGCCGCTTTACGATTACGAGTGCACCCAATGCGGGGAAAGGTTCGAGCAGCTGGTGCCGATTGATCTGCGGAATGTCGGGTTGGTCGTTTGCCCGATTTGCGGAACGGTAGCCAAACTGGTGATTGCCACTCCACCAAAGCTCGGCAAGGAGCGTTATCAGATGAAGGCGGTGCTCAGTGACGGCCAGCACGTCGCCGGACACTTCGGCAAGAGCGCGCCGCTCTATAAAGGAGGAAAACGGTGATCGTTTTTTCGGATTTGCATCTGAGCGAAGACAGCGCGGAGGTGGTATTCCAGAAAGTGCTGCCCGGAATTCTGGAAGCAGCCAAGGACGACGCTGATCGGATAATTGCCTGTTTGGGGGACTTTTGGCACGTTCGCTACAAGGTCCCGGTCATCCTCCAGAACCAGGTGGTCGAGTGGTTGCGTGCGCTCAAGCGCGAGCGCCTCCAGCTCTACCTTTTGCCTGGCAACCATGATCAGATCAATGGCGCCGGGGAGAATGCTCTGGAGGTTTTCGCTGATCTCGATCACGTGACGGTCATTACTGAACCGACCTGGAATTGTTTCGGGCTTTGGGTACCCTATCGGAAGGAACGGTCTGATGTGGAGAAGGCGTTAGCAATTCCCGTTCCAGCTTGGATTGTTCCACCGATTCTCTGGATGCACCATGGGGTCAAAGGGGCGGAGATGGCCCCTGGGGTGTTCGGGGAGATCGGGCTGGAACCCAGCCAGTTCCAATCTTGGAAATTGGTGTTTTGCGGCCATTACCACAAGCGGCAGCAGCTCGGCAATATCGTCTATGTCGGCTCACCCTATCAGGTGACGGCCAATGAGGCCGGGCAGCCCAAGGGTTACGGGCGTTGGAATCCACTTACTGAGCAGTTCTTCTGGATCGATACTGTCTGGGGTCAGCGGTACCACAATCTCAATCTTGCTGAGGTGAACGCTCGGGACTTCCAGCAAGCTGGTGTGGCAATGCCGGGAGATGAGGTGCGGTTGCGCGGGGTCAATGCGCGTGAGGCCGAGGAGCTGATCAAGGGCTTCACGGCTGCGGGGGTGCACTGTGTGGCCGAGGTCACGTTGCCCAAGGCCGAGGAGCGCTTGGACGTGGGATCCAGTCCGACGCTGGCCACCTATGCCGAGGCCTACGCGCGGAAGTTTTTGCCGCCGGAGGAGATTGAGATCGCCTTAGCACTCTATCGGGAGATCACGCAGCCATGAAGATTGAGAAGCTAGGTATTTACAATTTTGGGCCTTTTCTGGGAGAGCATGCCTTCGCTTTTTCCAGAAAAGGGCTCATCCTCATTTGCGGGAAGAACCACGATGACCCCCGCTGCGACTCCAACGGGTCGGGAAAATCAAGTCTTTTTGATGCCTTAGACTGGGCGCTGTTTGGTAAGGTCCCCCGCGGGGATCACGTCGACTCGGTCGTCCACGACCAGGCCACCTCTTGTCAGGTGCGGGTCGAGCTTTCCGACGACAGCGGGCGGTCGGTGGTTATCGAACGCCGGCGGGGCAAAGAGACGAACCTGCGTTGCTGGGTCGGAGGTGCGGAGGTCTCGGCGCTGGATGTGCGAGAGACCCAAGCGCAGATCGAGCGGGTGCTGGGGGTGGACCGGGCGACGTTCCATGCCGCGGTCTATTTCGGGCAGACCGACCTGGTGCGTTACGCCGATTCGACCGACGGCGAGCGCATGCAGACTCTGACCCGTATCCTCCAGTTCGAGGAGATCGACCAATTTCTGGAAACTACCAAGGGGCTGATCAGTGGGCTCAGTAGCCGCGAAGGGGAGAGAACGGCTCGGTTGGGGTACCAGCAGGGCGAGATGGATGGTCTCAAGGCTCGGGATTTCTCTGCCTCGGTGCGGGAATGGGAGGAGCGGCGTATCCTGGAAGTAAACTCGTGGACGATGGATTACAAGGCGCGCGAGGCGGAACGGGCCCGCCAGGAGAAATATCTGCGCGAGCACATGCCCGCAGCCAAAACCGCGTTGGAGCTTTTGCGTAACGAGATCGGCGTGCCGCTTATCTCGGCTAAGGTACTTCCGGAGTTCCGGAACCAACTGACCGAGGCGCAGAAGGCTCACGAGGTTACCCGTTACCGGCTACAGCACTCTCAGGAGGCGTTGAGCAGGCACAAGCCACTCGGCGAGGTGTGCACCCAGTGCGGGCAGCCGGTTCCAGAGAGCTTACGCCAGGCTGCCCGCCAGGCACTGGAGCAGGACGTGTTGGCCATGCAGGAGGCCTTCAGGATCGCGACCGCGTTGGTGCAGGCTGCGCAGGTGGCCTTCAATGCCGAGGAGTCTAACATCGCTCTCGCTGGGGCTGAGGCTGCCCAGCGCCACCTGCACGCACTCCGCCAGTTCGAGGCGGCACAGACCCAATACACCTTATTGGGGGGGCAGTGGTTAGTGGGGGAACAGGAGCAGCGCAACCTGGAGCAGCTATTTAAGGCGATCCAGGTGCGGGCAGTGGAGCAGAACCCATTTGCTGCCCAGGCCGCGCAGGTGGCCCAGCGGGTTCAGGAGCTGGAGCAGGAGATGGCTGGAGAGCGCGCGGAGCTGGAGCGCATTGCTCAACGTCGGCGTTTTCTGGAATTCTGGAAAGAGGGGTTCGGGCCTTCGGGGCTGAAGAGCTATATCTTGGACGCGCGTCTGGCTGAGCTGACCGAGGCGGCTAATCGTTGGGTGCGGTTGCTTACCGGTGGGGTGTTCTGGGTCCAGTTTCAGAGTCAGCGGCAGACCCGGGGCAAGAAAATTGTCAACGCTCCCGAGGTGCGGGTCGCACGCTGGAATCCGGACGGGACCATCACCGAGCGCAACTACCGCTCGCTCTCAGGTGGGGAGAAGCAGCGTATCAGTTTCCCCATAGACTTTGGGTTATCGCATCTACTCGCCAGTCGAGCGCGGCAGCGTTACGACCTGTTGCTCCTCGACGAGGTTTTCAAGCACCTTGACCGCACCGGTAAGGGGGCGATGGTTGAGATGTTGGAGTTACTCGCCCAGGAGAAGGGGGCGGTGTACGTCATCGAACATGATGCGGAGATGCAGGGGCTGTTTGAGCAGAAGGTTTGGGTTGAGAAGCGCAACCGTTGCAGCACTATCCACGAGGAGATTGCCGATGTCCAACATGCAGAAAAAGCAAAACCAGCTCCGCCGGCGGTTGAATACCGTGCACCAGTTGGTGCCGTTGGTGAGCCTGGGGCCCCCGTCCGTCGACCCGTTCAACGCACTCCTGTGCCCCGGTGAGGATTACCAGATCCAGGGCGAGCTGTCTGACTACGTCATCGTGAGCGTGCCGACGACCACATCGCAGAATTCGGCGGCGGCGCTGCGTAAACGGCTTCAGGAAGCTACCCAGCTGCCGGTGATCATGGTCACCCACAACATTCACTTTTTGCGCGCGCGAAAACTATCTGCTGGGGAGGCGCAGAAAGCGATCAAACGAGCGGAGGAAGGCATTGAGCAAGTTACCAGAGCCGTTCTCGCCCGCGAATCAGCCCATCGCGCGGCAGCCTGTGCAGAACCGGTGGAACCCCAAGCCGGCACAACCCCCGATTCTGGAACCGACCCAGTTCCAGAAGGAGATCGAACAGGTGATCCAGGGGTTGGATGTGGTGATGGGGATCGATCCGGGGTTTGCGTCTCTGGGGGTTTCGGTGATCGGCCGACCGACCCAGGGGAAGATCCAGTTGTTGCACATGGGGATGGTTGCGACCCAGAAGGCGAAGAAAAAGGAACGGGTGAACTTGCGGGTGACCAATGACGATCAGCGCCGTTACGATGAGATCTACGATGCGCTTGAATTGCTCCGGCAGCGTTTTCGCCCCACTGCCGTGGGGGTAGAGGCTTATCACCCGCACGTGAAGGCTGCGTCCGGGTGGAAAACGGCGGTGGTCTACGGCGGGATCATGTTTTGGTCGAAGGCGGTGAATATCTATTGCGCTCCCTACGTTCCCCAGGACCTGAAGCGGCGGTTTTGCGGGAATCAGTCGGGCAGTAAACCAGAGGTGGCTTCTGCGGCGACCCAGTTGGTTGAGGGCGCTTCGGCGGCTTATTTGGCTACCAACAAAACCGATCAGGAGCATGTCGGGGACTCGCTGGGGCATGCGATTCTGGTGCTCGAAGAGATTGATCGGGTTCGTAAAATCGTGCGAGGGATGCCATGATATTTTTACTCAATCCTGAGCGAATACTGCTGGAGAGTTTGGAGTTGGCTCGGTTGAAGATCGCCACCCAGGTCAACATCGTTCCAGAAAAAGTTGATGCACGGCTGGAGATAAAGGATGGTAAGGTTATCCCGGTTTTCCACATCATCGCGAATATCGATGGGGCCTGGGAGAAGAATTACACTGAGCAGTCGATGCGCGATATCTGGAAAGAGATCCAGCCGGGTTTGGCAGAGCGATTGCGCGGGTTGTTGGAGGTTCGATATGGGTGCGGCCAATCCAAAGAAGCTCAGGCGGGTGAAGATCCCGAAGGGGCCAACATTGAAGAACGAGGCGGTGAACCAGTTCGGGGTCTCCACTTGTGTTGAGACGGCGGCGATCGGGCTGGCTGAGCCGGAGAAGGAAGTTCCCGGGTATCTGTGGCTACGGCGGCTTGCTGAGGTGCAGTACGTTACCAGCCGTGAGGGGATAACGATAGACGAGATGGGTAGGGACCCGCTCTATACGGACGTGTCACGGATAACTATGCAGCGCTGGAGTTGCGAAGATTGCTGGGTTGAGAAGCGCCAGAAATACTATGCGGGCATCAGCCAAAAGATCCAGGCTAAGATCGGTCAAGGCATGATGCGCGAGCAGCTGCGGGCGTTGAAGGAGATTCAGGGGCTCGGGGCGGAAATTCTGGGAAAGCTTCGGGACAAGCAGGTGCGGGTGGGAACCTACGAAGGGTTGGTGACTGCCTACTTGAAGATTCTGGATTACGAGAACGAGATGCAGAAGAAGGTGAGTAAGGAAGTGGTGCACGAACGTGACGGTGGGGTGCGGACGGACACGGTGAAAGTGGCGGCGTCACTCTCTGAGGTGGAGGCGCGGGTAGCGGTTGATACTATCCTTAAGATGCGTCGGGAGCAGATCCGCGCGGCGACGGTTGCGCCGGAGGCGGGGAAGAAAGAGGAGTAGTATGGGCCGCGGGAAGCGATGGACCAAGCAAGAGGAGCGGGCGCTGTTGCATGGGGTCGGGGTTTACGGAGTAGCTTGGTTCCAGAAAAATACTGGAGATGCGCTTGATTGGCCGGGGGCGCCGAAGGGCAGGACGAGAAAGGCGATCTACTCTAAGGCTTATCGACTTTACGGTTTAGGGGGGTTGTCTCGCGGGGCATACACGCTGCGGCGCCTGACACGGGAAACTGGATACGGGGTGAGTCATTTTTTTCGCGCGATGCGCGCTTGCTCCCAAAAATGGAAGCGTACGAGCGCGCATGGTAAGTATTTGATCTGTGAAGATCAAGCAGAGGAGTTGCTCGCATGGCTGAGGCAGGACTATTGGGGCAAGATAAGGAGGGTTTACCGCTGTAGTTGGTGCGGTGTGGATCATCGTGCCCATTGCGCTCAAGGGCTTTGCCGTAGGTGCTATCAGCGGTATGCGCAGCGGTTACGTCGGGCGGGATTACCTATTCGGGGAAAGGAGCTAAGCGTGGAGATCAAGCGATGGGCTCAACGGATGGGAAGCCGCGATTTTCTGGATGTGGCGTTGCGACAAATCCGGCGGGGGTGGGCGATGCCTGAAGAATCGTTACGGCGGCTGTTGAAGGAGCGCCGTTATGCTAGTTGATCTCGATGAGAAGGAGTTGGGTTTGCTGGTGCGCGTGGTAAGCCTGACTCGCCATGCTGAGGTGGTGCTGCAGGACTGCACCGAGGAGGAGCAGTCACGGTTGCGCGTTTTGGCCGGAAAGCTCGATCAAGCGCGGAGCAAGGAGATGGAACTTGGAATTGCGAGTGCAAGAACTGTTACGGATTGCTGACCGGATGGCGCTGTACACGCTGGAGGCGGCTCCGGGGCACGGGGAGTGCGGACATCGCGAGGCGATCATCATCGCGTATCTTACGTTGGGCATGCTGAAGGTGACTTACCCGAAGACCGATGTAACTAAGGTATTTGAGGCGCTACAGGAAGCCGAGGGGGTGCTGGATCTGCTCCGCCGCCCACGAGGGGAGGCGTGAGTGATGAATATGACCCAGGCGATCAAGGCGGTGCTACGTATCTGCCCCAAGGAACAGCATTACTACCGTTCGGTGCGATTTTTTACCGGTGGGGATGGAGCGGCAGATCGGGTTTGCGCGACCGATGGGATGTGCACTTTCGTTTGCTCGTTACCCGCGTCTGGTCTCCCTAACGCGTTGCTCTCGGCTGATTTGCTCAAGCGTGCGCTCGCTGGCGGTTCTGGGCAACTGGTGCTAACGGCGGCGCCTTACGGCTGGGTGACCGGTCAGGTGGGTGCTGCTACTTACCAGTTTCCAGGGATCGATTTCGCGAACTATCCTGGAATCCCAGAGCCGCCACCGTTGATCGATCTGCTGTGGGCGGACGACATTTCATTGGTGGCGCAGGCGGCCGATAAGCCAGGCGGGGAGTTGGATCTCATTCACTTTTCCGCTGGATTTCTGGAAGCGACTGATCGTGCCCAGTTTATTCGGATGGAGGTGCCCGCTCCGTTCGATCTGGTGGTACCGGCGCGACTTTTCGCTGGATGGAAAGAGGGACCGGTGCGCGCGGCCAGAACAGAGTCGACTGCTTTTTTCTCGCACGGGGCAGAGCTGCGCTTTGCTACTATCCAGAAAAATGTATTCCCACATACCGAGGACACTCCAGAAGATCACGTAGGCCCTTGGGCGATTTTGCCGACGCACATTTTTCTGGACGCGGTCAAGCGGGGGTCAGCGGTTTCCCGCTTTCATGCGGTTGAGCTTTCTTTCACCCAGGACACGGTGACGGCGCGGGCGCTCATCGAGGATCGCAGTAAGGGGGATAAGATCTACCTCGCCACGGTGC
>Ga0315293_10001348_pt1 | contig 23805 bp, 18 predicted proteins | sample YL17G13_20_MG_FD_203071 | JGI IMG/M metagenome (GOLD analysis project Ga0315293, IMG submission 203071) | Sediment microbial communities from Yellowstone Lake, YNP, Wyoming, USA - YL17G13_20 | ecosystem: Environmental > Aquatic > Freshwater > Lake > Sediment | place: USA: Wyoming | collected...
AGGCGCGGCTGTTGAAGTACGTCGCGATGCCGGCCAGGATCATCAGCGGTACCGCCACTGCGGCAACAGCCGGCCTGCTGAAGACCGTGTACGCCGCGAGGCCGTGCTGCTGGGTGATTGCCGCACCAATGGGCGCACCGAAAAGGTTCGAGTCCAAGAAGTGGCCGACATCGGCAGCATCAAAGAAATAGTTGCCCAGTGAACGGTTTTCCTCGACCGACAGACCCAACCGGCCGAAGCCCGTCTGAGTGCGGTTGAACGACATCAGGACGTGATACAGGCCGAGAAACACTGGAATCTGAGCGAGCATCGGGAGGCATCCCAGGATCGGATTAAAGCCATGCTCGCGTTGAAGCTTCTGCATTTCCAGCGCCATCCGTTGGCGGTCTTTGCCATATTTCTTCTGCAGCGCTTTGATCTGTGGCTGGAGTTCCTGCATTTGGCGAGTGGTCCGAATTTGGCGGACAAAGGGTTTGTAAAGCAGCGCCCGCAGGCTGAACACCAGGAACATCACTGTCAGCGCCCAGGCGAAGAAGTTCTCCGGCCCCAGCATGGCCGCGAATAGCTTGTACCAGAGCCACATGATTCCCGACACCGGGTAGTAGATGTAGTCGAGGCTGAACCAATTAAACATGCGCACTCCTGACCTCGGGTGGTGAGCCTTTATCGAGCCCGTGATCGGGTATCGGATCCCAGCCGCCGGCACACCACGGTCCACACCGACCCAATCGCCGTAGAGTCAGCCAACCGCCGCGCAGCAGGCCGTACTCGGTGAGGGCCTCCACCGCGTATTGGCTGCACGTCGGCATGAAACGGCAGGATGGCAGGCGCAGTGGCGAAACCATGTGGCGGTACAACTCGATGGCGGTCACCAACATCCGCACCGCAGCGTTCGGTGTGGTTACCCGACGCGCGTCGGCGACGCTCATCGGCTGCGGTCCAGTATGTGCTGGGCACGTCTGACGCCCGCCAATAACTGCTGCTCAAGGGCAGGAAATGGGGTGGTGCGGGAGGCGGGCAGCGCGCGTATGACAATCCGGTCGGCCGGATCCAACTCAGCCAAGACCCCGCGTGCCGCGTGCCGAATCAGTCGCGCCACCCGATGCCGATCTACCGCACCACCAACTGATTTCGCGACAATAAGACCGATCTGGGGGGAACCGCCCGGCAATCCACCACCGGGCCGACGGGCATGCACGACGATGGAAGGCTGCGGCGCCCGCACACCGTGTCGCACGGCGAGGTCGAACTCCGCAGACCGCGTCATCCGGTTTCGGGCCGGGAGCACTCCGCGTCGCCTTGAATTCAGGCAGTCAGCGTGCCGCGGCCCTTGCGGCGCCGCGCGGTCACAATTGCCCGGCCCGCACGGGTTCGCATCCGCAAGCGGAAACCGTGGACCCTGGCCCGCCGGCGGTTGTTCGGCTGGAACGTCCGTTTGCCCTTGGCCACGGCCTTTTCTCCTCATCGCGAATAGCTGTTTCGCCCGGTGGTACACGGCACCTTCCGGGATGTAACCGCTTCTGTCTAGGTTCTACTCGAACCGGCGCGCACCCGGCTGACCGGTCGCTGCCGTGTCACCGATAACTGGCGACCCCCTGAGGGTACTGAGGTCACTTCCGCAGGTCAAACGACGGGTGACTCAACCCGGGATTGGCGGTCCGTGCATACAGCGCCTGTCGGTTGGCGTCTGTGCCAAAACCTGTTAGCTTCTCGCGGGGCAGAATAATCCCGTGCGACCGTTCGGTGAATTCCCTGCCACCGGACAACTAACGCTAATAAGCTACGGCGACTAGGCTCCAACCCTGTGCACACCTGTGGATAAACATGTGGACAGTTTGGACAGGGGCCAACCGTTCCGCGTTCAACAGTGAGGTCAGGGGGATCCACCGGTGGCAGATAGCCCGGATTTCACCGCGGTCTGGCGTTCGGTGGTATCCGAACTGAACGGCGATGTGGGACTTGGCGGCGATGCCGCTACCGAGCACCCGGTCTCCGTTCTCGATCCCCCCCTTACCCCACAGCAACGTGCCTGGCTCAAGCTCGTCCAGCCGCTCACCATCGCAGAGGGCTTCGCCCTCCTCTCCGTCCCGAGTCCCTTCGTCCAAAACGAGATAGAACGGCACCTGCGCGCACCCATCATCGACGCCCTCAGCCGACGGCTTGGCCAACGAATCGAGCTTGGGGTACGGATCGAACCCGGCCCAGACGGTTCCGGGGACGGCGTCGGTATCGACGGTGTCAACTCGACCAACCCTGACACCGACGAAGTAGATGACGACCACGAAGCTTTGGCCAGCGCCCACGAGAGTTGGCCGGGATATTTCACCGAGCGGCCGCGCGGCAATGCGGCGGACGCGGTAGCCGAGGCCAGCCTTAACCGGCGATATACCTTCGATACCTTCATCATCGGATCCTCAAACCGTTTCGCACATGCAGCCGCTCTGGCCATCTCGGAGGCCCCGGCGAGGGCGTATAACCCCTTATTCATCTGGGGCGAGTCGGGGCTGGGCAAAACCCATCTACTCCACGCCGCCGGCAACTACGCCCAACGGCTGTTTCCCGGCATGCGGGTGAAATACGTTTCGACAGAAGAATTCACCAACGACTTCATCAATTCACTGCGCGATGACCGCCGAGTGGCCTTTAAGCGCAGCTACCGCGAGATCGACGTTCTCCTAGTCGACGACATCCAGTTCATCGAGGGTAAGGAAGGTATTCAGGAGGAGTTCTTCCACACCTTCAACACCTTGCATAACGCCAACAAGCAGATCGTTATCTCCTCCGATCGCCCGCCCAAGCAGTTAGCCACCCTCGAGGACAGATTGCGGACCCGGTTCGAATGGGGGCTGATCACCGACGTCCAGCCACCGGAACTGGAAACCCGCATCGCCATCCTGCGGAAAAAGGCGCAGATGGAGCGTCTAGACGTACCCGACGACGTGCTCGAACTCATCGCCAGCAGCATTGAACGCAACATCCGCGAACTCGAAGGCGCGCTGATCCGAGTAACAGCATTCGCCTCGTTGAACAAAACCCCCATGACCGCGGCCCTGGCAGAGATTGTCCTGCGCGACCTGGTCGCTGATGCCGGCACGATCCAAATCAGCGCGTCGATGATCATGGCCGCCACCGCCGAATACTTCGACACCACCGTCGAGGAATTGCGTGGGCCAGGTAAGACCCGCACGCTGGCGCAATCTCGCCAGATCGCCATGTACCTCTGCCGCGAACTTACTGACCTGTCGCTGCCGAAAATTGGCCAGGCCTTCGGTCGCGACCACACCACGGTGATGTACGCGCAACGAAAGATCCTCGGCGAGATGGCACACAAACGCGAAATTTTCGACCACGTCAAAGAACTCACGACGCAGATCCGCCAGCGCGCCAAGCGCTAAAAACTTCCGCAACTTGTGCACCAACTGCAACGCCGGTCGGGCTGTGCACTGCCTGTGGACAAACTGTAAGGCAAATACCCTCGCGCCGGCGAACTCCCCAACAAGACTGCGGGCCGTACACAACGCGCCGCCACTGACCGGGAAGTTACCGACAACCCATCCACACCCCCCCACCGGGTCTCAGCAGCGGATCCAACCCCTTGCCAACAGCTTCCACAGGGCCTATTACTACTGCTGTTATCTCTATTTATAAATCCTGACAGAAGAGAAGCCCTGGGGAAGATCCCCTAGCTAGGTACTACCACCACCAAAAACGCCTCCCCACCACCAGCCGATTCGCTTTCGCGATCGGCCTCGACGCTCTACGGTTCATCTGATGGGCGCTCCCCGACTGGCCGTTGCCGGGATGACGAAAGGACACGATGGACGTGGCAACCACGATGGTTGACTCCGACTTGAAATTTCGCCTCGCACGCGACGATTTCGCCGAGGCGGTCGCCTGGGTGGCGCGAATCCTGCCGACGAAGCAACCATCCCGGCCGATTCTCGCCGGCGTTCTGATCACCGGTTCCGACTCGGGTTTGACAATCACCGGATTCGACTCCGACGTGTCGGCTGAGGTCCACGTGCCCGCTGAAATCGCTTCTGCAGGAGCGGTTTTGGTCTCGGGGCGGCTGTTGTCCGAGATCACCAGATCATTACCTGCTAAGCCGGTCGAGGTGAGTGTCGACGGTTCACGGATGTTGTTGAACTGCGGTAGTGCGAAATTCTCGTTACCCACCATGCCGGTGGAGGACTACCCAACGTTGCCCACCTTGCCCGAGGAAACCGGCGTTCTGCCGGCCGACCTGTTTACCGAAGCGGTCGGCCAGGTTGCGGTGGCCGCGGGCCGCGATGATCAGATCTCGATGCTGACCGGCATTCGCGTTGAGATATCCGGGTCGAAGGTGGTGTTGGCAGCAACTGACCGCTTCCGCCTGGCGGTACGTGAGCTGACCTGGGTTACTACCACTGCTGACGTCGAGGCCGCGGTACTGGTGCCTGCCAAGATGCTGGCGGAGGCCGCCAAGGCAGTCACCTCCGGGGCGGAGGTGCATTTGGCTCTCGGCACCGGTGCGGCTGTTGGTGACGCGCGGTTGCTTGGAATGCGCAGTGGCGGCCGACGAAGTACCACCAGCCTCCTGGAGAACGAGTTTCCTAAGTTCCGTCAACTGCTGCCTACGGAGCACACCGCAATGGCGACGGTCGCCATTGTGGAGCTCACCGAAGCGATCAAACGCGTGGCGTTGGTCGCCGAGCGCGGTTCCCAGATCCGGATGGAGTTCGGGCCCGGCTCACTGCGCCTGTTCGCCGGCGCGGATGGTGTTGGTCTTGCTGAGGAGGAACTCCCGGTGGAATTCGCCGGCGAACCGTTAACCATTGCGTTCAACCCGACCTACTTGACTGACGGGTTGGGCTCGCTGCACTGCGAGCGGGTGCTGTTTGGTTTCACCACGTCCAGCAAGCCCGCGGTGTTACGCCCAGCCGACGATGCTGCCGGATATGAGGGGTCGGGACCCTTTCCGGCCGCCGATACCGATTACGTGTACCTACTAATGCCCGTTCGCCTGCCTGGCTGACCGAAAAACTCGAGAAAGGAACACGCATGCAACTCGGCCTGGTTGGTTTGGGAAAAATGGGTTTCAACATGCGGGAGCGACTCCGCGCCGGTGGGCACGACGTCGTCGGGTACGACCCGCGTCCGGAGGTCTCCGACGTGCCCACCCTGGCCGCATTAGCCGCCAAACTCCAGCAACCCCGCGTGGTCTGGGTGATGGTGCCGTCTGGACCGATCACGCACGACACGATCGTGTCGCTGTCGGAAGTGCTCAGTACCGGCGATCTGGTCGTCGACGGCGGTAACTCGCGCTTCACCGAGGATGGCCCACACGCTGAACTGCTGGCCGAGAAAGGCATCGGGTTCATCGACGCGGGAGTCTCCGGCGGTATCTGGGGACTCACTGAGGGTTACGGTCTCATGGTCGGAGGAAGTGACGCGGACATCGCCCGGATGATGCCGGTATTCGATGCCTTGCGGCCACCGGGCCCAGTCGCCGACGGCTTCGTACATGCCGGGCCGGTCGGTGCCGGACATTACGCCAAGATGGTGCACAACGGTATCGAGTACGGCTTGATGATGGCGTATGCCGAAGGCTATGAGTTGCTCGCTGCTGAGCCACTCGTCACCGACACCCAGGCGGTCATCCAAGCCTGGACCAACGGTACCGTCGTGCGGTCATGGCTGCAGCAACTGCTGGCAAAGGCCCTCGCCGAAGATCCGAATTTCACCGACATCTCCGACTACACCGAGGACTCCGGCGAGGGCCGTTGGACCGTCGAGGAGGCCATCAATCACCGAGTGCCAACACCGGTGATCGCGGCTTCTCTGTTCGCCCGCTTCGCCTCGCGGCAGGAACAATCACCAACCATGAAGGCCGTTTCTGCATTGCGTAACCAGTTTGGTGGCCACGCGGTCAAACGAATTCCGCTGTCCGGCTGAACTGAATGTTTGTCCGTCATCTTGGGCTGCGCGACTTCCGGTCATGGTCCGAGGTCGATCTTGAGCTGACGGCTGGCCGGACGGTCTTCATTGGCCCTAACGGTTACGGTAAAACGAATCTCGTTGAGGCGCTTTGGTATTGCGCCACGCTCGGCTCTCACCGGGTAGCCAATGATGCACCGCTGGTTCGTGCGGGTACAGATCGGGCGATCGTGTCGACCATCGTGGTCAATGATGGCCGCGAGCTCGCGGTCGATCTTGAGATTGTTGCGGGTCGGGCGAATAAGGCCCGCTTGAATCGCGCGCCCACACGCAGCGCCCGCGAGATACTCGGAGCCGTCCGCGCGGTGCTGTTTGCCCCGGAGGATCTGGCCCTGGTGCGGGGTGACCCCAGCGAGAGGCGCCGTTACCTCGACGAACTGGCGACGGTTCGGCGCCCACGGATTGCCGCCGTGCGCGCCGATTACGACAAAGTGCTCAGACAGCGCACAGCGCTGCTGAAATCTGCAGTTGGCGGACGGTTCCGCGCCGACCCGACGTTGCTCGACACCTTGGAGGTGTGGGACGGGCACCTCGCCGAGCACGGCGCGGAGTTGATGGCGGCCCGACTCGAGCTGGTGAACCTTCTTGCGCCCCAGGTGGAAAAGGCCTATCAGGTGCTGGCGCCCGCGTCCCGCCCGGCCGCCACCGTCTATCGGCCGAGCACCGGCGCGCTGGATCACGCCGGGTCGGTCGGGGTGGCGGAGTGCAGAGAGGCACTTGAAGCGGCACTGACGCGCCGCCGAGATGCTGAATTGGAGCGCGGCATGTGCCTGGTCGGCCCGCACCGCGACGACCTCGAACTCATTCTGGGCGACCAACCGGCAAAGGGTTTCGCCAGCCACGGCGAATCATGGTCGATGGCATTGGCCCTGCGATTGGCGGCCTACGAACTGTTGCGGACCGAAGGCGGCGAACCGGTCCTCATACTGGACGATGTGTTCGCCGAACTGGACAACTCTCGCCGCCGCGCATTGACCAGCGCCGTGGCGGGAGCCGAACAGGTGCTGGTCACCGCAGCCGTCGCCGAGGATATTCCCGCGGACTGGGATGTCACCCGGATCGGGATCACCCTGCGTGACGACGACAACGGCCGGACGTCAGTGGTGCTGCCATGACGCCTCCCGGTGGCCAAATTCCGCCCCCCGACGATGACAGCACCGACAATGACAGCACCGGCGACCTCCCCGAGCCGCCGCAGCATCTGGCCGCCTTACCAGGGATGGATCTGGTGAGACGCGCCCTCGAGGAGGCCCGCGCCTCCGCGCGCGGGTTGGGAAAAGAGGTCGGCCACGGCCGTAGCTCCCCCGAGCGGCGCCGGCCGACCTCGCAGACCGGACGACGGCGCTGGTCGGGGCCGGGCCCAGACTCCCGCGATCCGCAACCCGTTGGTCCCGCCGCGCGCGAACTATCGAGCGCCAACGGGTGGTCGCCGAAGGTCGCCGAGGGAACGGTTTTCGCCCGGTGGGACACCGTGGTCGGGGAACAGATCGCCGAACATGCCCAGCCGGTCGCCCTACGCGACGGCGTTCTCAGCATCGCGGCGGAATCCACCGCCTGGGCAACCCAACTTCGCCTGGTGCAGTCGCAACTGCTGGCCAAGATCGCCAACGCCGTCGGTGACGGGGTGGTCACCGTGCTCAAAATCAGCGGTCCGACGGCCCCTTCCTGGCGCAAAGGCCCTCGGCACATCTCCGGGCGGGGCCCGCGCGACACCTACGGCTGAACCCCCTACCACAGCAGCCCCAGCGCCACCAGAACGCCACGGTTGTGCGCGGCAAGCGTCCGGAGGCATGTTCGTCCGCGATATTCTGTGCACGGCGCAATTAGGTGTGCAGAAACGCCGTTACAGAATCGGTCCTGTCCGTCCTTGACGGTAGACTGGGAAGAACATCCCGGGCGGCCGGTTCAACCGCCCGTCTGCAAACCAAGGAGACTCGCGCGCCCGTGCCTGCCACGAAGAAGAAGTCCCCCGACGCCTACGGCGCCGACTCCATCAAGGTCCTCGAGGGGTTGGAGGCGGTCCGTAAGCGGCCCGGTATGTACATCGGGTCCACCGGGGAGCGTGGCCTGCACCATCTCGTGTGGGAGGTGGTGGACAACGCCGTCGACGAGGCGATGGCCGGTTACGCCACCCAGGTCGATGTCCGGATGTTGGCCGACGGTGGTGTGGAGGTAACCGACGACGGACGTGGGATTCCCGTGGCGATGCATAGTTCGGGCCAGCCGACTGTTGACGTCGTGATGACGGTTCTGCACGCCGGCGGCAAGTTCGAGGAGGGCGCCTACCAGGTCTCCGGTGGCTTGCATGGTGTCGGCGTTTCGGTCGTCAACGCGCTGTCGACACGACTGGAAGCCGATATCCGACGCGATGGCTACGAGTGGTTCCAAAGTTACGACTACTCGGTGCCAGGCACGCTCAAGCAGGGCGAGGCCACCAAAATGACCGGCTCCACCATCCGCTTCTGGGCCGACCCGGGGATTTTCGAGACCACCGACTACGACTTCGAGACGATTGCCCGGCGTCTGCAGGAGATGGCCTTCTTGAATAAGGGTCTGACGATCACCCTCACCGATGAGCGCGTCACGGCCGAGGAGGTCGTGGACGACGTGGTCAGTGACACCGCCGAGGCACCGAAATCCGCTGAAGAGAAGGCGGCTGAGCGGGCGGCCGCTAAGCCGCGGGTCAAGCACCGGACCTTCTGCTACCCGGGTGGGCTTGTCGACTTCGTCAAGCACATGAACCGGCTCAAGCAGCCGATCCACACCAGCGTGGTGGATTTCTCCGGCAAAGGCGAGGGCCACGAGGTCGAGGTGGCCATGCAGTGGAACGCCGGCTACAACGAGTCCGTCCACACCTTCGCCAACACCATCAACACCCACGAGGGCGGCACCCACGAGGAGGGGTTCAGGGCCGCGCTGACCAGTGTGGTCAACAAGTACGCCAAGGACAAGAAGATCCTCAAGGAGAAGGACCCGAACCTCACCGGTGACGACATCCGCGAGGGCCTGGCCGCAGTGGTTTCGGTGAAGGTCGCCAATCCGCAGTTCGAGGGGCAGACCAAAACCAAACTGGGCAACACCGAGGTTAAGTCCTTTGTGCAGAAGATCTGCAACGAGCAGTTGACGCACTGGTTTGAAGCCAACCCGTCGGAAGCCAAAACCATTCTGAATAAAGCGGTTTCATCGGCTCAGGCCCGGATGGCCGCTCGCAAAGCGCGCGAGCTGGTGCGCCGCAAGAGCGCGACCGATATCGGCGGGCTGCCCGGCAAGCTGGCCGACTGCCGCTCCACCGATCCCAAGCAGTGCGAACTGTATGTGGTGGAGGGTGACTCGGCCGGCGGTTCGGCGAAGAGCGGTCGCGACTCGATGTTCCAGGCGATCCTTCCGCTACGCGGCAAGATCATCAACGTCGAGAAGGCCCGCATCGACCGGGTGCTGAAGAACACCGAAGTCCAGTCGATCATCACCGCCCTGGGCACCGGTATCCACGATGAGTTCGACCTCGCAAAACTCCGGTACCACAAGGTCGTCCTGATGGCCGACGCCGATATCGACGGTCAGCACATCACCACCCTGCTGTTGACCCTGCTGTTTCGCTTCATGAAGCCACTGATTGAGAGCGGCCACGTCTACCTCGCCCAGCCGCCGCTCTACAAGCTTAAGTGGCAGCGCGTCGAGCACGAGTTCGTCTACACCGAACGCGAGCGCGACGCCGTGCTAGAGGCGGGACTGGCGGCGGGTAAGAAGATTAACAAAGACGACGGCATCCAGCGTTACAAGGGCCTCGGTGAGATGGACGCCAAGGAGTTGTGGGAGACCACCATGGACCCCGCGGCCCGGCTGCTCCGCCAGATCACCCTCGACGACGCGGCCGCCGCCGATGAGTTGTTCTCGATCCTGATGGGTGAGGACGTCGAAGCCCGCCGAAGCTTTATCACCCGCAACGCCAAAGATGTTCGCTTCCTTGACGTTTAGCCATTAGCGCTCATACGCCCCGATAGAGGATCAGATGACTGACACCACGCTGCCGCCCGACGGACCTCCCGCAGACCGGGTCGAACCGGTCGACATCCAGCAGGAGATGCAGAACAGCTACATCGATTACGCGATGAGCGTCATCGTCGGGCGCGCGCTGCCCGAGGTACGCGACGGCCTCAAGCCGGTGCACCGCCGTGTGCTCTACGCGATGTACGACTCCGGGTTCCGGCCCGACCGCAGCCACGCCAAGTCGGCCCGCTCCGTCGCCGAGACGATGGGCAACTACCACCCGCACGGCGACTCCTCGATTTACGACACCCTGGTCCGGATGGCCCAGCCGTGGTCTCTGCGCTATCCGTTGGTCGATGGGCAGGGCAACTTCGGCTCGCCGGGTAACGACCCGCCCGCCGCCATGAGGTACTGCGTCACCGGTGATGCACTGGTGCGGTTGCCCGAAGGCGAGTCGATTCGCATCGCCGACATCGTGCCGGGCGCAAAGCCCAATTCGGACAACGCGATCGAACTGAAGGTCCTGGATCGGAATGGTTCACCGGTAATCGCAGACCGGTTGTTCCATTCCGGTCAGCACCCGACTTACACGGTTCGTACGGTCGGTGGGGAAGAGGTGGCGGGTACGGCCAACCATCCCTTGCTCTGCCTGGTCGACGTCGCCGGCGTTCCAACGCTGTTGTGGAAGCTCGTTGAGGAGATCCGGCCGGGCGACCACACGGCCATGAGCGCCGAATGTGCGGGTTACGCACACGACACGCCTAGTGCTGCGTGCACAAGCCGCACGGTCGCTGACGTTCCCGGTCTCGCAGGGCTACTAGCGGCACATGGTGATGACCCCGACGTGCGAGCGATCGCCTCCGAACTGACCGATGGCCGGTTCTACTTCGCTGAGGTGGCTTCGGTCAACGATGCCGGGGTGCAGCCGGTTTACAGCCTGCGAGTGGACACCGACGACCATTCGTTCATCACCAACGGGTTCGTCAGCCACAACACCGAAGCACGCCTCACCCCGCTGGCCATGGACATGCTGCGTGAAATCGACGAGGAGACAGTCGATTTCATCCCCAACTATGACGGCCGGGTGCAGGAGCCTACGGTTCTGCCGAGCCGCTTCCCGAACCTGCTTGCCAACGGCTCCGGTGGTATCGCCGTCGGTATGGCCACCAATATCCCGCCGCATAACCTGCGGGAACTCGCCGCGGCCGTCTACTGGTGCCTGGAGAACCACGAGGCCGATGAGGAAACCACGCTTGCGGCGATGATCGAACGGATCAAGGGGCCGGACTTCCCGACCTCGGGTCTAATCGTCGGCACCTCTGGTGTCATCGACGCTTACACCACCGGCCGTGGGTCGGTCCGGATGCGCGGTGTGGTCGAGATCGAAGAGGACTCCCGCGGCCGAACCGGCATTGTCATCACCGAGTTGCCGTATCAGGTCAACCACGACAACTTCATTACCTCGATCGCCGATCAGGTGCGCGAGGGCAAGCTTGCGGGCATCTCCAATATCGAGGACCAGTCCAGCGACCGGGTGGGCTTGCGGATCGTCGTGGAGATCAAACGCGACGCCGTCGCCAAGGTCGTGCTGAACAACCTCTACAAGCACACCCAGCTGCAGACGAGCTTCGGCTGCAACATGCTCTCGATCGTTGACGGTGTGCCGCGCACCCTGCGGTTGGACCAGATGATCCGCTACTACGTGGAGCACCAACGCGACGTGATCGTGCGGCGGACCACCTTCCGGCTGCGCAAGGCCAACGAGCGAGCCCATGTCCTGCGCGGTCTGGTCAAGGCGCTCGATGCCCTTGACGAGGTCATCGCGTTGATCCGCGCGTCGGAGACCGTAGACGTCGCCAGGACTGGCCTGATCGAACTGCTCGATATCGACGATATTCAAGCGCAGGCCATCCTCGATATGCAGCTGCGCCGGCTGGCCGCCCTGGAACGTCAGAAGATTGTCGACCAACTTGCCGAGATCGAGACCGAGATCGCCGACCTCGAGGACATCCTGGCCAAGCCGGAGCGCCAGCGCAGCATCGTGCATGACGAGCTCGCTGAGATCGTTGAGAAGCACGGCGACGACCGGCGCACCCGGATCGTCGGTGCTGAGGGCGAGGTGTCTGACGAAGACCTCATCGCCCGCGAAGAGGTGGTCGTGACGATCACCGAGACCGGATACGCCAAACGCACCAAGACCGATCTCTACCGCAGCCAGAAGCGCGGCGGTAAGGGGGTGCAGGGCGCGGCGCTCAAGCAGGACGACATCGTGCGGCACTTCTTCGTCTGCTCAACCCACGACTGGATCTTGTTCTTCACCACCCAGGGCCGGGTGTATCGCGCGAAGGCCTATGATTTGCCGGAGGCGCTGCGCGCTGCGCGTGGACAGCACGTTGCCAATCTGCTGGCGTTCCAGCCCGACGAGCGCATCGCCCAGGTCATTCAGATTAAGAGTTACGAGGACGCGCCGTACCTGGTGTTGGCCACCCGCAACGGGTTGGTGAAGAAGACGCGGCTCACCGACTTCGATTCCAACCGCAGCGGCGGCATCGTAGCGGTCAATCTGCGGGAGGGTGACGAACTAGTCGGTGCGATCCTGTGCTCGGCCGACGACGATCTACTGCTGGTGAGCGCCAAGGGTCAGTCGATTCGCTTCTCGGCCACCGACGATGCGTTACGGCCGATGGGCCGGGCCACCTCGGGTGTGCAGGGCATGCGATTCAATGCCGACGATCAACTGCTATCCCTCAATGTGGTGCGGGAAGGCACATTTCTGCTGGTGGCAACGGCCGGCGGGTACGCCAAGCGAACCGCGATCGAGGAGTACTCCGCCCAGGGCCGAGGTGGCAAAGGCATCCTGACCATCCAGTACGACACCCGCCGTGGCAGTCTGGTTGGCGCTGTCGTGGTTGACGAAGACAGCGAGTTGTACGCGATCACCTCCGGTGGCGGGGTGATCCGAACCGCGGCACGACAGGTCCGCCGGGCGGGGCGCCAGACCAAGGGCGTTCGCTTGATGAACCTGGGCGAGGGCACCACGCTGTTAGCCATTGCCCGTAACGCCGAGGAACAGGATGGCGCCGACGATGACGGCGTGATGCAGGAGCCCGAGGCGTAGGCGCCGCAACCGCCGCCGTGCGAACGAAGGAGCAGTGGTGAGTTCACCGAACGAGCCCGGGTCGGCTGGTCGCCCGGCAGCCGGAGATGGCCGCGGGGATGTCCCGCCTTGGCAGAACCCCGGGCGAGCACGCGAAGATGCCGCGCCACCGCGGGTGGCCACCAGTCCGGCCGGGCGCGGGGCCGACCCGAGGGCGAGCCGATACGTCACCGGTGTCGCGGCACCGGACCTTTCCGGGATGAGCCCGTTGGCGCAGCGGCCCGATCCGGAACCAGAACCGACCCGCACCGACGTGCGGACCGACCGCCACGCCGCCGCCCCGCCGGAAGCTCTCCCCAGCGAGTTACCCGATCTGTCGGTATCCGCAGCCAAACCGGCGCCGCCGCGCAACCCCGCACCCGCGGCGTCACCCCGGTTCACGGTGGGAGGGCGCTCCCGCGGACCTGTTCGTGCCACGATGCAGATCCGGCGTATCGATCCGTGGAGCGCGCTGAAAGTGTCGCTTCTTCTCAACGCGGCCCTATTTTTCGTTTGGATGATCGCGGTGGCGTTCCTCTATCTCGTGCTCGGCGCCATGGGCGTGTGGAGCAAGCTCAACAGCAACGTCGGCGATCTGTTGACCACCGGCAGTGGCGGCGGTGGTGATCTGGTGTCGGCGGGCACGATTTTCGGCGGCGCTGCGCTGATCGGTCTGGTCAACATCGTGCTGTTAACCGCAATGGCCACCGTCGGCGCATACATCTACAACCTGAGCACCGACATCGTCGGCGGCATCGAGGTCACCCTGGCTGATCTGGACTAGCTCACCGGCGCCGGCGGACTGCGCGTTTCGCCAGGACGGCCGCAGGTGCGGTAATCTTCACGCTCGTCCGTGTTCGTTTCCGGGCCTATAGCTCAGGTGGTTAGAGCGCTTCGCTGATAACGAAGAGGTCGGAGGTTCGAGTCCTCCTAGGCCCACGATGTCCGGGTCGTCGACGTGCGTCCTCGCCGGCCGGGACAGCGTCCCGGGGCCTTAGCTCAGTTGGTAGAGCGCTGCCTTTGCAAGGCAGATGTCAGGAGTTCGAATCTCCTAGGCTCCACATATCCCTCGCGTGCATTCTCGTCTGCGGCGTGATTACGCCGACACCAACACCAGATCCGCCCGCGGCGGTTACGGGTAGCCCCCGCCAAGACCGGTGGTGTAGCGGATGGCACACTGTCTTCCCGTGAACACAAGCCCGATCCAGACCGCGACCGCGACCCTGCACACCAATCGCGGCGACATCAAGATCGCCCTCTTCGGTAACCACGCCCCCAAGACCGTCGCCAACTTTGTCGGCCTGGCGCAGGGCACGAAGGACTACTCGGCAGCGAACGCCTCCGGTGGAAATTCGGGCCCGTTCTATGACGGGGCGGTTTTCCATCGCGTCATTGACGGTTTCATGATCCAGGGCGGCGACCCGACCGGCACCGGACGTGGCGACGCGGGCTACAAGTTCGCCGACGAGTTCCACCCCGAGTTGCAATTCGACCGGCCGTACCTGCTGGCGATGGCCAATGCCGGCCCAGGAACAAACGGCTGCCAGTTCTTCATCACTGTGGGTCCGACACCGCACCTCACCCGGAAGCACACCATTTTCGGTGAAGTCGTCGACCCAGAGTCGCAAAAAGTTGTCGACGCCATCTCGGGCACCCCGGTGGACCGCAATGACCGCCCGACCGATGCCGTTGTGATCGAGTCGGTCACTATCTCCTAGCGGCGCCCGCGTATCCAGCGTCGGTCAGTGCGTCGAGCACCTGCAGTGGGTCGCCGCCGAGATCCCACCGGCTGAGCACTATCAGCTGGGACTCGACGGTATCGATCTCGAGCAAGCGCACCCTGCGCCCTAACCGGCGGAACTCGGTGATGCGGATCAACTCGATATCCGTCCGGCGCAACGTGATGGTGCGCAACCAGCCGCGGTACGCCAGGCCGTCGCCGGTGATGGCGAGCCGCGGACGTGCCCGCCACGATCCCGCGGCGAAGAGCAGCAGGCCCAGCGCCGCAATCGCGCTCAGAATGCGCCCGGGCGGATCGGCGGCGATCAACATGCACGCCAGCGCCATCAATAGCCCGGCCAGGCCAACAGCCGCCACCGCGGGGGACGAAGGCCCCCACGCGCGTCCGTCCACCGAGGGGGTATCCGGGGGGCTTTTATCCACAGGGGTTATCCACAATGGGGATGAATCACACGCTTGTGATTGCCGTCATCGCCAGCGCATCGTCAGCAGCAATCCGGCGATCATGAATCCGAACGCGATCGCGTAGTTCCATGGTCCGAGATCGGACATCCACTGCAACGGCTCCGGCGTGTTGTATCCCGATGCCGCCAGTTGGAAGACCAGCAGCCACAGCAGGCCGATCAGCATGAGGCCGATGAAGAACACGACGAACCAGACACTGGACGGGCCTGCCTTCACCTTGACCGGTGTGCGGCTGACCGAATTGACGGTGAAGTCGTTCTTCTTGCGGACCTTGGACTTGGGCATGTCGACCTTCACGGATGGTTGTTAGTACGAAAACGGGCCGGGTCAGCCTGCGAGCGAGGTTAACCAGTGCTACGAGATTAACCCAGCGGCACCGCGAGCAGGTAGTTCCCACCCGGTAGCCTGACAGGCGTGCGAGTCCTCGTCGTCGACAATTACGACAGTTTCGTCTTCAACCTGGTTCAGTACCTGGGCCAACTCGGCGTCAACGCCGAGGTCTGGCGCAATGACGACGCCCGACTGGCCGGTGCCGCCGAGATCGCTGCTGCAGCCGACGAATTCGACGGCGTGCTCCTGAGCCCCGGGCCCGGTACGCCCGAACGCGCCGGCGCCTCCATCGGCGCGGTGCGGGCCTGCGTGGCGACGCGGACACCACTGCTTGGCGTGTGCCTGGGTCACCAGGCCATCGGAGTGGCGTTCGGCGCAACCGTGGACCGCGCTCCGGAACTACTGCACGGCAAGACGAGCGCGGTCTTTCACACCGACGCGGGAGTGTTGCAGGGTCTGCCTGATCCGTTCACCGCCACCCGCTATCACTCGCTGACCATCCTGCCTGAATCGATCCCACCGGAGTTGGAGGTCACCGCGCGCACTCGGGGCGGAGTGATCATGGCGGTTCGGCACATCGAGTTGCCCATCCACGGCGTGCAATTTCACCCTGAGTCGATCCTGACCGAGGGTGGCCACCGGATGCTGGCGAACTGGCTGGGTTACTGCGGAACCCGTCCCGCGGAGTCGTTGGTGCGCCGACTGGAGCAGGAGGTCGCCGACACGGTGCACCATGCGATCGGAGCGGACCCGGGTCGGGTGGCTATGACGCGAAGCTCAACGTGATGGCACCGTCACGGTTCACCCCGGCGCCCGGTGACGGACTCTGGGTGACCACCGCGTTGGTTCGCTGACCGCTGTTCGGCACATCCGCGCCCTTGACCAGAGCGCCCGTCCAGCCGAGTGCGCGAAGGTTCGGTTCGACATCCACCCAGAACTGACCCAGCACGCTCGGCATCACGAATTGGTTGCCCTTGGACACCCTCAGCGTGATCGGGCTGTCCAGGGCAGCCGCGGTACCCGCCGCGGGCTCGGTGGAGAGCACCTGCCCCGCTGGTTCGGTGCTGTCGACCGGCGCCGTCAAAACGGCCGGGAAGCCAAGGGTGTTGAGGTTTTTGGTGGCTAGTTCGGTGGTTTGTCCCGCGACGTCGGGGATATCCCGGGTCCGCGGCCCGGTGCCGACGACGATCGTGATCTCGTTGGTAATCGCCGACGTCTGATTGGCGGGGGGAACCGTGTTGAGTACCTTGTCGCGTTGCTCCGTCGCGGATGCCGCTTCAGCTTTTTTGAATTTCCCGAATCCGGCCGCGGTCAATTTCTTCACCGCATCGGCATAGCTCAGTGCCGACACGTCGGGCACCTCGCGTTGCTCGGGGCCGGTGGACACACTGATCAGAATCTCGTCGCCGGCGTTGACGGAGGTGTTGCCCGCAGGGTCGGTCTTGATGACGTGGTCGGGCGGCACGGCGTTGTCGGGTTTCTGCTGGGTGCGGATCTTGAAGCCCTGGGTCTGCAGTTCGGCCACCGCGTCGGCTGAGGGCCGGCCGGCGACGTCGGGTACCTGCACCGCGCGCGGCTTGCCGCCGCCCATATTGATTGCCAGTGTCACCACGACGGTCAGGATCGCCAGAATCGCCGCGGCGCCCAGCCACCGGCCGAACGAACCGCCACGATCGGCGTCCGGATCCCGGTAAGCCGCCGCCCGCGCGGCCTCTGCGCGCATGTTCGACCGCGACGGAGCCATCATCATCGTGCGTTCGGCGTGGGTCAGGACCTTGGGTGCATCGGGTTTCTCCCCGCTGTGTACCCGGACCAGATCCGCCCGCATCTCCGCCGCGGTCTGGTAGCGGTTGTCGGGGTTTTTCGCCAGCGCTTTGAGTACGACGGCATCTAACTCAGGGGAGATGCCTGCCCGCTTCTGGGACGGCGCGACCGGATCTTCGCGTACATGTTGGTAAGCGACGGCGACCGGAGAGTCACCGACGAAGGGCGGGTCTCCGGTGATCATCTCGTAGAGCACACATCCCAGGGAATACACGTCGGAACGCGCATCGACCGACTCGCCGCGGGCCTGTTCCGGAGACAGATACTGCGCGGTGCCGATCACCGCCGCGGTCTGGGTGACCCGGTTATTGCCGTCAGCCAGTGCACGCGCGATTCCGAAGTCCATCACTTTGACCGCACCGGTGTTGGAGATCATGATGTTGGCGGGCTTCACGTCGCGGTGAATGATTCCGTGTTGATGACTGAAGTTCAGGGCCTGGCAGGCATCAGCGATGACTTCTAAGGCACGCCTCGGGGGCATCGGGCCGTCGTTGTGGACGATGTCGCGCAAGGTGACTCCGTCGACGTACTCCATCACAATGTAAGGCTGCGGGCCGGCGGCCGTCGCGGCCTCCCCCGTGTCGTACACGGCCACGATCGCGGGATGGTTGAGCGCCGCGGCGTTCTGGGCCTCGCGTCGGAAACGCAGATAGAAACTCGGATCGCGGGCCAGATCCGCGCGCAGCACCTTGACCGCGACATCGCGGTGCAGCCTCAGATCCCGGGCCAGATGGACTTCCGACATTCCGCCGAAGCCGAGGATCTCCCCCAGCTCGTAGCGGTCGGAGATGTGCTGACCGGTCACGGTGGTGGCCCGCCGTCGGGTGCGTCCGGTTGAGGTGCGTCCGGCTCAACGGTGTCGGTGACGGTCTGCTGGATCGGGGTCTGGGTGCGTTCGTTCCGGTCGGCCACGACGAGCAGGATCGCGCTGATGATCGCCAGGGCGCCCAGCACGCCCGCCGCCCAGAGCAGGGCGCGCTGACCCGCGGAGAATGCCCGTCGGGCGGTTGGCGCAGATCGGTGACCGGTGGTGGGCCGGGGCCGCGGAGCCGGTGGGGGTCGCACGTCGGTTCGTGTGGCGCCCGGGATCGCAGCCGGGTTGGCCTTGATGACGGGCGCGGAGTTCGGCCGTGGTGCGCGTCGTCCGGAGCGCACCGCGGCCACCGCGTCAGCGAACTGCCCACCGTTGCGGTAGCGCAGGCCTGGATTTTTCACCAGGGTGATTTCGATGAGTTCACGGACGTTGGGTGGCAGATCAGCCGGAAGCGGGGCCGGAGTCTCCTTGATGTGTTTCATCGCGACGGTCAGCGCGCCATCGCCGACGAACGGCCGCTTACCCGAAACCGCTTCGTAGCCAACGACTCCCAGCGAGTACACGTCGCTGGCCGCAATTGCGTCTTCGCCGAGGGCCTGCTCGGGTGCGATGTACTGGGCCGTGCCCATCACCATCCCGGTCTGGGTCACTGGCACCGCGTCGACCGCTTTGGCGATGCCAAAGTCGGTGAGTTTGACCTGGCCGTTCGGCGTAATGAGGATGTTTCCAGGTTTGACGTCACGGTGCACCAGGCCTGCGGTGTGGGCGACTTGAAGTGCCCGGCCGGTCTGCTCGAGCATGTCTAGGGCATGGCGCAGTGACAATCGCCCGGTCCGTTTGAGCACCGAGTTCAGCGGTTCGCCGTTGACTAGTTCCATTACCAGGTAGGCGGTTCGGCCCTCGCCGTCCATGTCGGTCTCGCCGTAATCGTGCACGGCTGCGATGCCCGGGTGGTTAAGCATCGCGACGATGCGTGCTTCGGCGCGGAACCTTTCCAGGAACTCCGGGTCGGAAGAGAACTCCTGTTTGAGGACCTTGACCGCGACCCGGCGACCCAGCCGGCTGTCGACGGCCTCCCAGACCTGGCCCATGCCGCCGGTGGCGATCAGGCGCTGAAGCCGATAGCGGCCGGATAGCGTCACGCCCACGCGGGGACTCATTGCTTGCCTCGCGTTGCTCGGCTGCGGGGGCTCATTGCTTGCCTCGCGTTGCTCGGCTGCGGGGGCTCATTGCTTGCCTCGCGTTGCTCGGCTGCGGGGGCTCATTGCTGGCCCTGCAACACTGCTGCGATGGTGGCCCGCCCGATCGGTGCCGCGAGCGCTCCACCGGTCGCAGAAAGGCGTTCGCCGCCATTCTCCACGAGCACCGCCACCGCGACCCTCGGACTCTGTGCCGGGGCGAAGGCGATGTACCAGGCGTGCGGCGGGGTCAGGCGGGGGTCGGGACCGTGCTCGGCAGTCCCGGTCTTGGATGCGATCTGCACACCGGGAATCGCGCCCTCCTGCTGGGTGAACTTTTCGGCGCCGATCATCAAATCAGTGAGCTTAGCCGCGACCTGCGCTGAAACCGCGCGACGCTGCTCTTGAGGGGCGGTCGCGCTGATGTTGGACAGGCCGGGTCCTTCAAGGCGGTCCACCAGGTAAGGCGCCATCACCATTCCGGAATTGGCCACCGCCGCTGCGATCATCGCATTCTGCAGCGGGGTCACCGCCACGTCCTTTTGCCCCATGCTGGACATCCCGACCGCGGCGGCGTCGGCCATCGGGCCAATCGTGGATTCCGCAACCTGCAGGGGTATCGACGACGGTGGGCTGTCAAACCCGAACGCGTCTGCGGTGCGGCGCAGGGCATCCGCACCGATCCGGATGCCCAGTTCGACGAACGCGGTGTTGCACGAGCGCTCGAAGGCTTCCCGGAGCGGGGCGGTCGGGGCGCCTCCGCACTGCGCCCCGCCGTAGTTCTCCAGAGTCGCGGTGCTGTCCGGCAGGGTGATCGAGCCGGCGGCGGTCAGCGGTGCGTCCTCGGAGATCCCGGCCTGCAGCGCCGCCGCGGTGGTGATGACCTTAAAAGTCGATCCGGGTGGATAGCGCTCGGCGATGGCGCGGTTGGTCAGCGGCGAGGTTGGGTCGTCCCGCAACCGTTGCCAGGCTTCGCCCTGAGCATCGGTTGCATGAGTGGACAGCAGGTTGGGGTCATAGGAGGGTGAAGACACCATCGCCAGGATCTTTCCGGTGGAAGGCTCCAGTGCCACCACCGAACCTTTGCACGGCCCGCCGCAGCCCTGCTGAAGTGCCGACCACGCGGCTTGCTGAACCCTGGGAACCAACGTGGTCTCCACGTTGCCGCCGCGGGGGTCCCGGCCGGTGAAGAAGTCGGCCAGTCGGCGGCCGAACAGTCGCTCGTCGGAGCCGTTGAGGATCAGGTCCTCGGCGCGCTCGAGTCCGTTGCTCGAGTACCGCAGTGAGTAGAAGCCCGTCACCGGCGCGTAGAGCAACGGGTCGGGATACACCCGCAGGTAGCGGTAGCGGCCGTTCGTCGAGAGGGAGTAGGCCAGTAACTGGCCACCCGCGGTGATCTGGCCGCGCTGCCGGGAGTACTCGTCCAGCAGCACCCGTTGATTGCGAGGGTCTGACCGTAGTGCGTCGGCCCGAAACACCTGCGTCACCGTGGCATTGATCAGCAGCACCACGGTCAACGCCATGACCATCATCGAGATTCGCCGAAGTGAAGTGTTCATCAGCGGCTGATCACCTCGGTGGGTGCCGCCGCGATGGGTGTGTGCTGGCTGGTCTGGATCGGTCGGCGCGCGGCGTGAGAGATGCGTACCAGTAGCGCTAGCAGCAGGTAATTGGCCACCAGCGAGGATCCGCCATAGGACATCCATGGAGTGGTCAGGCCGGTCAACGGGATCAGCCCGGTCACTCCACCGACCACGATGAACAACTGGATCGCCAGCGTCGAGGCCAGTCCCGCCGCCAGCAGTTTGCCGAAGCTGTCGCGCACCGCGATCGCGGTGCGCAGGCCCCGCACGATCACGATCGTGTAGAGCAATAGCACGCCGGACAGCCCGACGAGGCCCAACTCCTCCCCCACCACGGCGATGATGAAATCCGTCGAGGCGGCCGGGACGGTTCCGGGTTGGCCGTTGCCAAGACCGGTGCCGAAGACTCCGCCGGTGGCGAAGCTGAACTGGGACTGCACCATCTGGTAGCCGGCACCCGCAGGGTCGGCGAATGGATCCGACCAGGTCTGGACGCGGCCGCGGACATGACCGAAAAGGTGATAGGCCGCAACGCTTCCCGCGGCAAACAGGCTCAGACCGATCACCACCCAGCTGAACCTCTCGGTGGCGATGTAGACCATCACCAGGAATGAGGCGTAGAGCAGTAGCGAGGTGCCGAGGTCCTTTTCGAACACCATCACTCCGACCGAGATGATCCAGGCCGCCAGCAGCGGTGCCAGATCTCGCGGCCGCGGTAGGTCCATCCCGAGGAAATGCTGCCCTGCGCTGGTGAAGAGATTGCGTTTGGCGACAAGGACTCCGGCGAAGAAAACCAACAGCAGGATCTTGGAGAACTCAGCGGGCTGAATACTGAATCCCGGCAGGCGAATCCAGATCTTCGCGCCGTTAGTCTCCGACAGGCTGGCCGGCAACAGAGCGGGAATGGCTAGCAGTACCAAGCCGGCCGCGCCGCAGATGTAGTCGTAGCGGGCCAGCATCCGGTGATCGGTGAGGAGGAACACCACCAGTGCGAAGCCGCTGATCCCGGCCAGGGTCCACAGCATCTGGTGGCCGGCCCCGGGGTTGCCCGCCGGGGTGTCTCCGGCGAGATCGAGCCGGTGAATCAGCACCAGACCCAGACCGTTGAGGAGCGCCACCACCGGGAGCAGTAGGGGGTCGGCGTAGGGCGCGAATCGTCGAACCATGAGATGCGCAATGCTGAACACTGCCAGGAATGCTCCGGTATAGCGCAGCAGGTCCCAGCTCAGGCCGCGCTCCTGATTGGCCTCCACGATCATCAGGGCGACACCGGTGATGAGGGATGCGAAGCACAGCAGGGCTAGTTCGGCGTTGCGCCGGGTTGGCAGTACCGGTATCAGGGCGACAGGCGACTGAGGCGCGGTCGTCAAGAGAGCTTCGTCGGCCGCGGATTGCTTGCCCGTCATGCCGCCGCCCGGCAGTCAATGCCCGGAGCCTGCGGTGGCGCCGGCAGCGCTGTAGCGGGCCCGGTTTTGGTGGAGGAGTTTTTTGGCCGCGGCGGTACACAGGGCGGCAGTAGTGACGTGCGGGTCAGTTCCCGTAACTGCCCGAAGGCGGCATCGAGGTTCCCGGCCGGTAGCCCGGCGGCTACCTGTGCGCGACCGGAGGGCTGCAGATCCCCTAAACGCACCAGCGTGCAGTCCAACCCGTCGGTGGGCTGCCCGTAGCTGATCTCGGAAAGTTCGCCACGGTCATTGAGACAGCCCAGCAGGAACGGCTGCTGCAGTCGCACCCCGAGGATCGAACCCTGGATGCCGCGCATGATGGCCACGTTGTCGCCATAGGCGCTGACGTAGTAGTAGCTGCGGATGATCTTGTAGCCGATGCCCAGTGCGGCCAGCGCGATCAGCGCAACGACGGTGGCTGCGATGAGGCTTCGCCGTCGCGACCGGGGCGCTGGAGGCGGATCCGGCTCCGGCACAACCCGTTTCGCGGCGGGCGGTCGTGGTGCAATCGCCGATGCTCGGCCGGCGGCAGTATTGGGTGGCACCGTGTCGTCGGCATCGCCTGAGACCGCGCCCGCCAGGATCGGTTGGGTCTGGCCGACGTAGTCGTGGTCGACAACGTCGGCGACCACGACAGTGATGTTGTCGGGACCACCACCTCGCAAGGCGAGTTCGATCAGTCGCTCCGCGCTCTCGGCGACGTCGGGAAGCCGCAGCGCCTCCAGGATGGTTTCTTGACTGACCGGGTCCGACAGTCCGTCTGAGCACAGCAGGTAGCGATCGCCCTCGCGGGCCTCGCGCACGATCAGCGTGGGTTCGACCTCGTGGCCGGTAAGCGCCCGCATGATCAGCGAGCGCTGCGGATGGCTGTGGGCCTCCTCGGCGGTGATCCGCCCCTCATCGACGAGGGTCTGCACGAAGGTGTCGTCCTTCGTGATCTGTGTCAATTCCCCGTCGCGCAACAGGTAGCCGCGGGAATCCCCGATGTGCACTAGACCTAGTCGGTCCCCGGCAAACAGAATGGCTGTGAGAGTGGTGCCCATTCCCTCAAGATCGGGATCGAGGTCCACCTGGTCGGCAATTGCCGAGTTACCTTCGTGCACAGCCGATTCCAGTTTGCTTAGCAAATCGCCGCCCGGCTCGTCGTTATCGAGATGGGCCAGTGCGGCAATCATCAGTTGGGACGCGACCTCCCCAGCGGCGTGTCCGCCCATACCGTCGGCGAGTGCCAGCAGCCGGGCCCCGGCGTACACCGAATCCTCGTTATTGGCTCGGACAAGTCCGCGGTCGCTGCGCGCTGCGTAACGGAGGGCCAGGGTCATGGGCG
>Ga0315293_10001352_pt1 | contig 23800 bp, 27 predicted proteins | sample YL17G13_20_MG_FD_203071 | JGI IMG/M metagenome (GOLD analysis project Ga0315293, IMG submission 203071) | Sediment microbial communities from Yellowstone Lake, YNP, Wyoming, USA - YL17G13_20 | ecosystem: Environmental > Aquatic > Freshwater > Lake > Sediment | place: USA: Wyoming | collected...
CTCCATGACCATCAGCGACGATAGAATCAAGGAACTGCGGGAGTGGGTTTTATACAACAAGGGGTGGAGCAATAAGCGAAACGACCTTCTCTCCGTCCTCGACGACTACTCCTCCCTGCGGGCCGAGGTTAAGCGGCTCAAAAAGGCTATTGACGAAACGGGGAGGCTTGACACCGAACGTATCCAAACCGTAGCAAGGAGGAAGCCATGATTACACATCAGGCATCCGATGTTCTTACGAGCCTTGATGTCACCGCCGGAAAAGCATGGGCCGTTTTCCACCCAAAAAATTATCTCATGTGGTGGACAATTTCCCCGCAAAAGAAAGTGGCGACTGGGAAAATCGCACACGATTACGATGAGAAGTGGTCGAGTCTTGAACAAAAGGGATACCGGGTCGGCATTGTATGGATTATTCCTGCCGAAGGGAGGAAGCCATGACCGCCCCCCTGCCCGCCGAGGTCGAGGAGGCGATGGAGACGCTGACGATGTTGGTTGAGGTTGATGGGGATGTGCTAGAAAACGCCGCCCTCGCCGTCATCCGGGCCGCACTCAAACTGAGGAAAGAAAAGGAGACAGACATGAGCGAACCGAGCGTGGTCCCGGTGAAGGACATGATTGCGTGGTTGGACGGGTGCGGGGGGACGGAGGACTTCCCGATGTTCCAGGTCATCCGCTCCCAGCTTCGACTGAGCGAGAAGCTCGAGGTTGAGAACGAGAAGTTGTTGAAGGCCAACGCAGACTGGGCCAATACAACGATGGACCCTGTGAGGACCCGCCTCCTCCAGGTTGAGAAGGAGCGGCTGGAAAACGCCGTCTCGAATCTCAACAATCTCAATAACGCCGTGTCCCTCAAGTGGCTCCGGTGCTCCCAGCAGATAACCCAGATGAACAAGGTCATCCGCAGGTGGAAGAACCGGGCCAAGAACTACAAGGCCGAGCTGGAGTCTTTAAAGGATAAGCCGTGAGCACGAAGAGAATGGTTCAAGTAATTTTTATTCTGCTGGCGATGGTGGGGTCGGTGTACGTGGCGTTCCGGGCCGTCAAGTACATCGTCCAGGCGATAGCCGGGCTGTTCTGATGAGTGGAACGCCCCGTAGCTCAACGGAAGAGCAAGCTCCTTATAAGGGCGAGGCTCCTGGTTCGACCCCAGGCGGGGCGAGAGACCCTGGTGAGAAGGTCTACTGCAAGGACTGCCTGTGGTGCGGAGCGAACTCAATCTCTGAGCGTGCTGTGCTGTCCTCGAGCAATGCCATATGCGGTGCTCCGGGCGTACGTCTGGATACGTTCTTCGAGCAGGTCAGCCCGGACCCCCGGATGCTCAATTTCAGTAACAACTGCCCGTACTTCAAGAGGAGAGAGCAGATGGTTGTAGCCCCCCTGGTTAAATGCACGCACCCCTTCTACATTTCTGCCGAAGAGTGCCGGAAGAGGATGGGGAATTCTTGGTTCAAATTTCGTTCTCATAGATGGCGTGTGGAGACGTGTTCCATCTGCGGGGATAAGGTCCACGACCTCAACCTCTACGAGAATGTGAGCTACTGAACATGAGCCTCGACCTCGGCTACCGATTTACAGTTCTGATGCTGGCAGTCGTTCTCTTGCCCATCAACATCGTCCTGGTCGTCCTGTGGGCGATAGCCTGGCTGTTCATGCGGTTCGTGATGAAGGACGGGTTGGGTATTTCGTTGAAGCGGTTCCTCTATGAATTCTGGACGGAGGTTTAACAGCATGAAAAAATACACGCAGATGACGCTCGAGGAGTCCCGGCAGGACTACCTTGACGAGAAGGACACCAGGGAGAAGGCCAGGAAGAAGAGGGTTTGGAGGAGCATGAAGTGGGCGGAGCAGGAACGCCGGACAAGTAGGGTAGAACTCGATGCCAAAACCTGACTGGGCCTACTTCTTCGACGAAGCTCCTATGCCCAGGTTCAACTGGGACCTCCTCGAGTTCCTGGTGCATGAGATTCGCCCGGATTCCACCGTGCTCGAGACAGGCTCCGGCGGAGGGACGCTCTGGCTCGCCAAGCTCGCCGGACACGTCACGAGCTACGAGAACCAGGACGTGTGGTTCCACAGGGTCCTCACGGCCCTCGAGTTGGCGGGTCTGGACCACAAGGTTGACCTGCGGAACGCCGGGGAGCAGTACTCCTACAGGTGCTTCGAGCAGGACAACATCGGGAAGCTCTACGACATCGTCATCATCGACGGCGAGGACTGTCCGCTGTGCCGGGTCCACACGATGGGTGTTGGACACCAGTTCGTCAAGCCGGGCGGGGTCATCGTTGTGGACGACACCGAGAGGCCCTGGTATAAGCTGGGTCTCGACGTGCTCGACTCGCTCGGGTGGAGCAAGATAAGGTTCTTTGGGAAGGACCCCTTCAATGAAGAGAAGGAGGCCTTGGTGTACCGGAGACCTTTGTGAGGAGGGGAAAAATGTACATCTACTGCGAAGAGGACTGGGTGGCAGAGGTCGTCATCCTCGAGGACCTCTCCACGGAGGATGTTCTGAAGTACAAACTCAAGGTGGTCAGGACCATCAAGCAGTCGAGGATGTTCGCCCCGACGATTGATGGGACCGAGTTCACCGTGGACAAGCCCAAGGGGTTCAACATCGTCGGCTTCTGGACCCTTGAGGAGATAGTGCATTGACCAGAGAAGAAGTTGTCGAGATGGCTGGGGACGACGAACTCCTGTTCGCCGACGGGTTCGACGACTGCATCATCGGACTGGTCCGCATTTTCAATAAGACGGTGGTCCTCTACGACCAGACGAAATGTCTTCGGAGCCTGGTCAGGAGGTCACAGATACAGGATGCCTCGGAGGAGGACCTGTGGGAGAACGCCGTGGAGTTCTTTGAGTTTAACGTCGTCGGGGCGTACGTCGGGGAGAAAACCCCCGCCTACGCCGTGTTCCCGGAAAAAGAATAAAAACCCTGGACATTTTTTACGGGTTGGTGGTAGGGTTAAAGCTCACGAGGAGGTACAAAACCAATGACTGAAGAGAAGTGTCCGAAGTGCGGCAAGGAGATGGTCCCAGGGTGCTCTGTGCCTGGCTGTAAAGGCCCAGTTTCGGTTTACAGCCGGATTGTCGGATATCTGAGGCCGACCTCGACCTGGAACCCCGGCAAGCAACAGGAGTTCGTGGAACGGAAGACGTACCTACTTCGAGAGGGCGACCATGCCGAATGAGGAAAATCGGTTCTACCCGTTCAGTCGGAACTTCGACTACTCCGAGGACGATTTCGAGACTATGATGAAGTTCAACTTCCTGTACTGGAAGAGAGGGAACTATACCTGGGGTACGACAACTCACCGAGGGGTGACCTGCTGGAACCCGCCGACGGACCTCTGGTCCTTTCAGGAAATCATTCAGGAGCAGAAGCCCAAGCTCGTAGTCGAGTGCGGGACCGGGTGCGGGGGGACATCTCTCTGGCTTGCCGACGTAATGAAACGTGTCGTCCCGGACGGGCGTGTGGTGACCATCGACATCTCGAGGGAACACCTGAACACAGCCGCCATTGATGTCTGGAACGAGTTGGGGAACGTCGAGTACCTCGAAGGGAGTTCCATCAGCGAACCAGTTCTTCGGAGAGTTAAGAGCCACGTAGACTGGGCAGAGGGGAACATCCTGGTCATCCTGGACTCGGACCACACCTACCCCCATCCGCTGAGAGAGCTGGAGGTCTACTCTACTCTCGTGAAGGAAGGGAATTACATCGTCGTCTGTGACACCATGGTTCCCGGTCCTCGGGATTCGGTTAAGGAGTTCCTGGAGAGCCACAAGGACTGGAGCATCGACCCGTTCTCTAACAGGTATATGCTGTCGTTCTGCTTCGGGGGATTCCTGGTCCACAGCAACCCTCCCCCGGCGGCGGTTCTGTCCATCATAGGGATAAACAGCGGGGAGGGCGTGCCTCCCTGGTACAGCCCGGAAGAGTGGGGAAGGCCGGACGGGTTCGGTCTTTCTGAAAAGATAGAGATAAAATGAAACTCATCTTCGTATCCGGCCCCTACCGCTCGCCTGAAGGCCCGAACGGGGTCTTCAAGAACATCGCCCACGCACGGGGGATAGCCAGGGAGCTGTGGCTCGCTGGCTGGGCCGTCTTCTGCCCCCACATGAACTCGGCGTTCATGGACGGCCCGGACTTTGATAATCCCGCCTTCTACGACGGGGACCTGCGGATTCTCGAGTTCTGCGACGCTATCTTCATGCTCAAGGACTGGAGGTCAAGCGTCGGGGCCATGGGCGAGTACCAGTTCGCCTACGACCACGACAAGACCGTCTATGAAGAGATAGACGGGATAATCCCATCACCGGAGGATTGACAATGCCTAACATCAGAAATATGGGTTGGAAAAAGGACAAGAGGGACGAGCGGGACCACCTGCATAAACCTACCAGAAAGGTGTCTCTCTTGCCGGATTTTTTCTCTCTGGAGCTTTACCTCCCGACGGTCCGGGACCAGGGAAACCTCGGCTCCTGCACAGGCTTCGGGATTGGTGGAAATCTCACCGGGGTCGCTAAGAAGCAGGAAGCGTTCTCCGAGTGGTTCTCGCCGACATGGATTTACAACGGAGGGAGGAAGCTGGCGGGGGACCTTCCCTACGACACGGGGTGTTACCCCCGTGACAACTTCGAGTTCCTTCGGGAGTGGAGTTGTCTGCTCGAGCACTTCCGGCCCTACAAGGACACGCTCGACAAGACCGACCCGACGAGTTGGCTTTTCGACGGAGTGTCGGTCATCCCCGAAGCCGCCAAGAGGCCCCTCATCTCGTACACCCGCATTACGGACGGGGTGGACAACATCTGCGACGCTCTGGCGGCTGGGAACTTTGTCAGCATCGGCTCTCCGTGGTATGAGTCGTGGATGGACACCGACTCGCAAGGGAGGCTGGAAGAGAACTACGACAACGTCGTCGGTGGGCATGAGACCCTCCTCTACGGGTATGACCGTATCGGGAAGTTCTTCTACGGGCAGAACTCGTGGGGGACTTCGTGGGGGAACAGGGGGCGATTCCTGATGCCCTTCTCAGCCATCGAAGCCTTCAAAGCGAGTGACGGGTACGATGCCCACTACGTCACGGTGGAGTGGCGTAACCCCGTTCCGCCTCCTCCTGACCCGGACCCTGTTCCAGTTGTCGATAAGAAGCTCCCGCTGTGGGTCTGGCTTGTTATCATCGGGGCCGTCATCGGTGGTCTCATACTACTTTTTTAGGATGATACCTTGAAGATTTCCGTCGAGATGATAGCGTACAACGCTGGTCCGCTCATCGAGGCGGCTATCAAGAGCACCTACGACTACGTGGACGAGATTATCGTCGTGGACGGCTCTCAGTACGGGCCGTCCACAGACGACACCCTCATGCGTGCGACCTCGTGCGGCCCGAAGGTGAAGGCTCTAATTGGTAAGTTCGGGAACAAGTTTTGGGACGAGGCCTCCCAGAGGAGATGTGCTGAGAACCAGATGGAGCAGGGTCCCGACAACTGGATTCTCTACCAGGATGCTGACGAGGTCTGGTTCCCCGACTACATCCTCCGACTGAGGGAGCACCTCGAGAAGGCTCCACCCGAGGTCATCAACTTCTCTGTGAGGGCTATTCATTTTTTCCTTGACCCTCTTCATGTCATCACCGGGCCGGACTGGGAGAAGTGGAGGCCTGACATGGTCCGGCGGAACAGCCCCGGCTCTGACCCGCACGGATTGAGAATGCACCTCGACGACGTGTCCTACCACCACTACGGGCCAGCTCTCCCTAAGAGCCGCCGGACGTTCCGTCTCAAGCAGTACTGCTTGCGGGGGGACTATGCAGAGGCGGGGTTCGGTCACGAAGATTACGAACGACTGGTGAAGCACCACGACGACTGTGAGAATACCATCTGGATGGATAGGGAGAAGACGAGGGTTCTTCTCTGGGCCGGGCCGTACCACCCGGATGTCGTTCGGCTATCAGAACTGATATGGGGCATCCAGCTATGAGGCTCGAGTGCGTCCAGCCACTCCCCTTCCCGGACCACCTGGATATCGAGCTGACGAACGCTTGCAACCTCCGTTGCTCCATGTGTCCACGGGAGAAGATGACCAGGCCTGTTGGCTACATGACCAAGAAGACGCTCGAGAAGGTCCTGGCTGAGGCCCACGGCAAGGTAAAGACCTGCTACCTCCACCAGATGGGGGAGCCTCTGCTCCATCCCGACCTCAAGGAGTTCATCGTCCTGGTGAAGGAGGCCCACATCTGGACTTCCTTGAGCACGAACGGGGTGTTCCTGACAGAGAAGATTGGGCAGGTCCTTATCAACTCCGGGTTGGACCACATCGCCATCGCTTTTGATTCTCTTCATAGCGACACCTATAGCAAGATGCGAGTCGGGGCGGACCCCAGCCTGGTCCTAGAGAACATCGAACGGTTTCTGACAATGGTCCGGGACCAGAGGGCGGGGCCGCAAGTCGATATCCAAATGGTTGTGCTGGGGCTGAACATGGGCGAGGTCGAGGATTACGTGGCTTTCTTCACTCCGAGGGTGGTCGGCATAGGCCGGGTTATTCTCTCTCCTGCGGTAGACTGGGCCAGCACCGTGGACGTGGTTGTGGATGACAAGAGAGATTTCGCTTGTACGATGCTCAACTACTCGATGACCATTCAATGGAACGGGGACGTGTGCCTCTGTTGCCGGGACTTCGACGGTGCGACGAAGGTCGGGAACGTCCACGAGAGCACCCTTCAGGAGCTGTGGGACGGCCCCGTCTACAGAACCTGGAGAGGGGGGTTCCCGAAGTTCTGCCGGGGGTGTTTCACATGAAAATCGTAAAGAAGCCTTGGGGTGAGGAGCGGTGGTTCACGGACAACAAGATGTACATGGGTAAGGTCCTCATCATCTACGCCCACCAGCGGGGGAGTTTCCACTACCACCGCTTGAAGCACGAGACGATGTACGTCTTCGAGGGGGACCTTCTGCTCATCTCAGACCTCCACGACGACCCGATTACCCTGCCACCTGGTTCGTGCCTTGTAATCCCTCCAAAAACACAGCATAGCCTCGGGGCTGGCTACCAGCGTGTGGTACTGTTCGAGGCTTCAACATCCCACCCAGAGGACTCGGTTCGAGTTCACGACTTCTACGGGAGAGAGTGCAATGCCAGACAAGCTAACCCCAGACAATCAAGACTTCTTCCGAGGTCCAAAGGACGAGGTCAAGAAGAGAATCGAGGAGTGGCTCGCCAGCCTCGGTCAAAAGCACAAGGCGGCGGAAGAAGGAATCTACAAGGAGTGGGAGCAGACAAAGTACGAACGGGCCATCGTTGAACCCGTTGAGTGGCTGAATTCTGAAGACTACGCAGGGCATACGGGGAAACGGTGCTACGACAAGATTAAGGAGGACTTCTACTTTGTGATGACCAAGGACCCCCGTCCCATGCTGGTTGTTCTCAAGGGGTCCATCGGATGGGGGAAGACGTTCTTCTCTCGGTTGATGATGCACAGGCTCCTATACGAGTTGACGTGCCTCCGCTCGCCCCAGGCCTACTACGGCCTCTCCGCAGACTCCCGAATCGTCCTGATGAATATGTCTGTCAGCAAAGGCCACGCCCGGAAGGTCTTCTTCCAGGAGCTGAAGGACATGGTGGACGCTGACCCCTATTTCTCTTCCGTCTGCCCGAGGAACATGAGCAACAATAGCCTCATTGAGTTCCCGTCCAAGAAGGTCTCCTTTATCCCAGGCTCCAGCTCCGAGCTGGCCCCCCTGGGCGAGAACTTGTTTGGAGGGGTCATCGAGGAGGCCAACTTCTACCCCGTGGTCATCGGCTCGAAGAAAATAGTCAACCCCGACGAGAACGAGTTCGACACGGCCCGGCATATGTTCGACTCCATCTGGAGAAGGATGATGAGCCGCTACCAGGTGTACGGGCGTGTGCCTGGGATGCTGGTCCTGAACTCTTCTGCCGCCTACCCAGACGATTTCTTGGAGAGGATATGCCGGGAGGCCAACCCCAACGATACGGTTATCATTCAGCACGCTGAGTGGGAGACAAAACCGCCAGAGAGGTACTCTGGTAAGACGTTCTTCTGCTTTGTTGGCGACACCCAGGCCATGCCCAAGATAATCAAGACGGAAGAGGTGGAGGAGTTCAAGAAACTCGGAGAGGTCATGGATGTCCCCGTTGAGTACAAGCCAGCCTTCGAGAAGGACATTCTGGGGGCGATGCGGGACATCGCCGGGAGGAACGTCAAGATGATTGACCGATTCCTCCCGGACGATGAGCGGATTGACTATGTCTTCGAGAGCGGGAAGAACATCCCTATTCCGTTCGGAGGAAGGTTCGACCTCGGTATTCCAGCCGATGTGCTGAACAACGTCGTTAAGCCTCTCGAGTTGGTACGTCGGGTGGGGGATGACCCCGTCCTAAAGTTCCACCCAGAGGCCGGGCGGTTTGTTCACATCGACCTCTCGTCGGTCAACGACAGCACAGGGTTCTGCATCTGCCATGTCGGGGAGCTTCGTGAGGTTGAGCGGCGGATAGAGAGGGAGGACAACACCATCGAAATTGTTAGGGAGGTCGTTCCCGAGGTCTACATCGACGTGGTATTGAGAATAGTTCCTCCTGAACGGGGAGAGATAGAGTTTGAGGAAATAAGAAGCCTCATCCATCGCTTCACGGAGGAGTGTGGAATGCGGTTCGCTAAAATCACGTTCGACCTGTACCAGTCCAGGGACTCCCAGCAATTACTGAGAAAGAAGTTCGGTGACGACGTGGTGTCTCCTCTTTCGGTGGACCGTACGCCGGACCCCTATTTAATTCTCAAGGAAACCATCAATGAAAAACGTCTGCACAGCTACTTCTACGCTCCACTCGCTATGGAGATGAGGACAATCGTGGTAAACCCAAGAAACAAGAAAATCGACCACCCGCCGAATGGGTCCAAGGACGTTGCCGACGCTGTTGCCGGAGCCGTCTTTAGTGCGGTGAAGGAGTTTGACAAGAGCTTCGTGGATGATATACAAATGGGTGTGTTGGAGGACGACTCGCCCGACGAAGACCTGGAGAAACGGTCCATCCGCTGGCTTCTGGGAGGGGACCTCGACTCTCCGCCTCCGCTGGAGAAGAGTGAGAAAAAGATTGTGGCGGAGATAGAACCTTTAGAGAGAAAAACATGAACGCATTCACCCTTCTACGAATGAGACTTCGACACGTTCTGTGGGTCATAAAGGACGAGGGTCCTGTTTTTTCTAGGGCTTGCTATGTCCGTCTGTTCGAGGTTCTCTCGAAGATGAAACCAGAGTCTGTTGTGATGATTTACGGTACGGAGGATTGGAGAATCCCCTGCCTAATGTCAAAGCTGAACCTCAAGAAAGTTATGACGTTCGTTTACGGAGACTACTTTGACGGGACTGTTCGTCGGATGCTCGGTGGAGGGGCGAAGTTTGGGAACCAAGGGAAGGTCAACATCGTCCTGCGGGAGCAGGAGCCGAACTTTGTAAAGCTCTGGTCCTTTCCAATCGACACCCTCATAATTACGAGTGTGGGGGATGCTCCTCCTGCTGACATGAAGAAACTTGTCTCCTCCATCAAGCGAGGGGGGACTCTCGTTACTAACGACTTCTCTCTCTTCAAGGAACAGTACGGGAACCTCGCTTCGTTATTCTCAAAGTTCGATGTCTTTGAATCGACGGTCATTGGTGTTAGGAGATGAAGTCCCCTAAGCTTAAAATTGAGATGGTGGACCCCAAGTCCCTGATGCTCGCTCCGTGGAATCCGAAGGACCACACAGACAGGGGCCTCAAAGCTCTGGATGAGTCTCTGACCCTGTTCGGGTGGATGGAGCCTCTCACGGTGTGGAACGGTGTTGTCATCAACGGGAACGGGAGGCTGAAGAAGTGCCTGGAGAGGGGAGAGAAGCTCGTTCCCATTGTCAGGCGGGACGACCTGACAGAGGACCAGGCCAAGGCCTACCCGATGGTCTCCCAGCGTATCGCTAAGTTCATGGTTGACAATAACGATATGATTTACGAGATAGCTCAGAAGCTTCCAAAGAGCATGGTCTCTCCATTCTACACGGAGTCTGAACTGGGGGAGATGCGGGATTACCTGAAGTCTCTGGTCAGTTCGAGAAGCCAGTCCATGAAGGACGAAATCAAGACTGAACAGGTGAAACCTGAGAAGAGACAGAACATGGTCCTATCCCTCATAATCCCTCTGGACCTCTACGAGACCGTCGGGGATGTATTCGATGACTGGTTCCGGGAGCAGGTTGAGAACCACGAGGAAATCCGATTTATAAAAAAGAAGAAGGGAGGAGTCTGATGATAACCGTTACTGAAATGCCGAAAGAGTCGGGGAAGTACGCAACGAAAAGGAAGCCTGTCCGGGCCATCCAGTTCCACACAGCGTTTGTGTTTGAGAATGAGAACGAGAAGATGCAGGGGATGAGCGGCGATTACCTGGTCGAGGTGACTCCCCGGAACATCGTCATCGTTCCCCTCTCGAAGTTCAACGAGCTGTACGAACCCTGGCAGTCCTGACGATGTACCACCTCTGTCTGAAGGACAAGTTCAACGCCTCCCACTTCTTTCTGGGTGTGAGAAGTTCTGATGCGAATATGCACGGGCATACGTGGAGGGTGGAGGTCCTATACGAGAGTTCGGCTCTCGATGGCATGGGAGAGTTCCCGAGGAGGAAGGACCTTCGGAAGGGGCTGACTCTCACGCTCATGGACCTCGACTTCTCGTGCCTGAATTCAATCCTCCAGGGGCCGGAGGGGAAGAACGAGGACAATCCGACCAGCGAGAACGCCGCCAGGTGGATTTACAATAAGCTCAAGGAAGAGGTTAAAAAAACAGGGGTCCGGCTAACTACTGTCATTGTCTCTGACGCTGAGGACCTCTGGGTAAGCTATTCAGGCTGACTAAAATAGGCTTGACAATCTGACCCAACTCTTCTACTACGGGAGTAGGAGAATTGCCATGCCTAGTCTCGCAACTCGTATGAAATCCCTAACCAGAGCCTGGCGTGATTCCGGCTCGGAAGAACCCTCTGCCTCAGCCCCCGATACCTCCGAGAGGAAAGCTCTCGATAGGTGGGAGCGGATGGAAAGTCTTGTCGAACTGTCCCCCCATAGGAACGGGAAGTACAAAGAGTACGAGGAGATGGACAGGGAGATTACGGAGATATCGTCTGCTCTGGACCTCTACGCAGATTTTATTGTGTCCGGCGGCTCTGCTTCAGAGGATGATGTTTACACCCTCGCCATTGAGGGCGGTCCAGTAAAGGCCAACAAGGTCGCCAAGGATTTCGAGATGAGGACCGGGATAAAGAACCGGGTTTGGTTCTTGTCTCGAGGAACGGCGAAGTATGGTGACTTCTTCTATGAGGTCGTTGTAGACCCCAACGAGGTCGTCAAGCTTGTCAATCTTCCCTCCTCTTCCATGTGGGTCAACAAGGACGACAAGGGAAATCTTATCCAGGCTCACCCCTACGTGCAGAAAGAGTTCGACATGGATAAGAAGGGGATTGAGTTTGAACCCTGGGAAATCGTTCACTTCAAGGTTGGGGAGGAGGACTACGGAGTGGACGAGTCGGTTCTCCAGCGTTGTCGGAGGACATACAAAATAGTGAGGATGCTCGAGGACGCTATCCTGGTGAATCGAATCACCAAGGCCCACCAGCGTCTCGTTTTCAAGGTGGACGTGTCGAATATGGGGACTGCTGAGGGTTACAAGTACATTGAGAAACTCAAATCGATGTACAAGAGCCGCAGGTTCATGGACAACGCCGGGAATCTCCGCACAGAGAAGAACCCGCTCCAGCCCCAGGAAGACATCTGGCTTCCCGTGCGTAAGGACCGCTCGACTGGGATTGACGTGATATCCGCCGACGCTTCCGTTGCCCACATCGCCGACCTTGAGCACTTCCATAACAAACTGTTCGCCGGGACGAAGGTCCCCAAGGCCTACCTCGGGTTCGAGCGGGATGTGAACGCCAAGGCCACGTTGACGCAACAGCATCTGGCTTTCACCAAGGTTGTCCGGCGTTACCGCCACGTTCTGGCTATCGGTCTCCGGCACTTCTACAAGGTTGAGTTCCTGATGAAGGGTCTCGACCCCAACTCGTTTGAGTGGAAATTCAAGTTCCCCGGACTCGGGTCTGCCGACGATGAGCTGACCTGGAGTATTGAGGCTATTAAGGCGAACGTCGTTGCCACGTACGCTCAGACGGGGCTGACTCTCCCCATTGAGTGGATTCTCAAGAATGTCTTCATGGACCTCTCGCCCACGCAGGTGGAGGAGCTGATGAAGATGTGGGAGAAGGACGAACCGTGCCTCGGTGGGGTCAACCCGCTCAAGCCACAGCCGGACCCGATGGAAATGATGATGGCTCAAGCCCAGGCTCAGGCTGTAGCCAAGGGGGGTTCTCCCGACGGTGGCGGAAACGGAAAGGAGAAGGGTAACGGCAAGGAGGGGGGGAACGGGCAGGACCCGAAACAGGCCATTAAGAAGGCTACGGTTGGGAACCTTCCTGGTCGGGAGTCTGATTCTGCCATCGACGCATTCATGGAAACTCTTCGCCGGGACAAGGAACTTCAGGATATGAAGAACCGGGTTATTGCTCTGGTGAAGAACAAAGACAAGGACTTCGAGTTGTACTGAGATGCCCGTTCTAGCCTGTCCTGGTGGTCGCTGGCGGATAGGGACGGGTCCCTGTGTCTACAAGACCAAGGAGTCTGCGGAGACTGCTTACCGGGGGTATCTGTACTACAAGAACGCCGCAGAGAGTCTCGAGACGATGCCCGACTGGATGAAGAACCTCTTCGACCAGCGGGTGGAGTTGGCTCAGGAGTGGGTGGGGTACTTCGGGGAAGCGATTGAGAATGGCTTCCTGGATTGTCTCCCCTACGCCTGGGTGAAGTTCCATTCCAGGTATAAACGGTCCAAGACCGAGGGGGTCTGGATAGAAGTTAAAAGGAGAAACGCATGAAAGTCGTAACAACGAGTGGTAAGGTCCTCTACGACAAGCCTGGCAAGCGGGAAGGCGAAATCGTCGTCCCCGACGCATGGGGAGAACTTCTCCTCGCTGGCGGGGTCAGGTACTTGTGGGGTGCTGAGGAGAAGACCGACAAGGGTGTCGTTCATTCTACCTTTGTCAACACCCTGAAAATCGACTCGCCCGAGTTCGAGGACATGATGTGGGGCATCGCCTATTCCGAAATTGGAAAGGCTGTGTTCCGTGGAGAAATGCCAGTCAATACCCTGCTCTGACGGAGGGCCTCATTGTATGTCTATGTCAAGGACGTGGCCCTTCAGAAGCTGAGGGAAGCGGGAGTAAAGGGCCGCTCCGGTCATTGGAACCACGCCGGGATACCCGGACATAAGGGTGGGAGTCTGCCTGGTTTGTCTGCACAAGGCTCTGATTTTGTCATCAAGGTCTCTGGCAGGTTGACTCCGTGGGAATTCTCTAAGGAGGGTGTTGATGGTATGGTCAGCTCCGTTAAAAACACCCTGAGCGAGATGGGGGAGGACTGGAGCAAGGAGCTGAGGCTGGTCCTCATCGAGGACACCGAGGACATGACAGGAAGGAGCGGGTCCTATCTGGGCGTGGGTCAATACATGGATGGGGCCATTATCATTCACCCAACAAACGTAATGAAGGCGTTCAGCCGACAGCTCCCCATCAAGGAGGCGTTCAGGAGAGTCTTCACCCACGAGCTGGCTCATCATTACTTCAGTCAGCATGAGTCTGAGTTCTCGTCATTCTCAAGTACTCCGTTCTCGCTTCTTTGGGTGGGCATCCATGCGAAGGCATTGGACGGGGGGAAATCCCCAACGGTACACTCGCTTGACAACCCCTCCGAGTATTTCTCCGCCGCCTTCGAGCAGTACGTTCTGAATCAGAGGGGTACTATTGAGGTCGAGGCCTGGGACTGGTTTGATAAGAACGTCGGGCGGAAGAAGTTCATGTCAGAGAGCGTCCTTGAGTTCGGAACCCCGAAGTCCGGTCATTGGGGTCATTCGAGCGTTGCTGGTCGAAGAGGCGGCTCTGCTCCTGGAAAGGGTGCTCCAAAGGACCCAGATAAACCGCCGGAGATGAAGGCTCCTCGCTTCGGCCCGGAGGCTGAGAGGGTCCTGGGAAGCGTAAAGCGGATGGCTGGTGTCACCTTGTCGAAGGACGCTTTCCGAGCTATACAGGTTGCTGTCGAGACCGTCTTAGACGCTGTCCCTGACAATTTTCTCCGTGGTCTTAACGGCGTTGAGGCCAGGGCTGGTGCGGAGCGGTGGGCCTTCTACGACAGCAAGGGCAAGCGGAATGTCATTGTCATCTACCCGGAGCATTTCAAGGAAACCCACGCTGTTGTGAACCTGGCTGGTTTCCCTCCAGAGCGTCCCACTACCTACAAGGATTTGCACATAATCGTCGCTCACGAGCTTGGTCATCACATTTCGGATAATATTCTCACTCCATACGAAGTTGAGATGTTCGACAACTGGCGGAAGCAAACAGGAGAGGCACTTCGGAAGCAGACTGGTGGGTTTACTCCTGACAAGCCCGTGAGCACAGGCGACTGGCGGATAGCCCGGCAGTATGGGCTAGATTGGGGTGAGTTCTTCACGGTGAACTTCGAGGCGTACGCCGCTGGGAGATATAAGTTCATTAGTCCCCCGGTCCTCGAGTGGTTTGACAACAACATAAAAAGATTCCAGAAAAGGGTTGAGTCCGTTGACGAGGTTGGTACAGCGAAGTCGGGTCATTGGAGGCACGCTGGGATTCCAGGACACAAGGGAGGGAGCCTCCCAGGGATTCCAGGACACAAGGGAGGGAGCCTCCCAGGGACGGCGAAGGACGTTGTGGGTATTGAGAAGAACGCCTCCTACACCGCTCTTCTGGCCTTCGGGGTTATTACCAAGGAAGAAGACGAGGTTGTCCTGTCTAAAATTAGAGGCTACCTCGACAAGATTCCCGCAGAGTGGGCGGAGAAGGTCGATATTGTTCTGAATGACCAGGATGCCCGTAGTCCTTTGAACTTGGGGTTGTATGTGCAGAATTCAACCGACCCGAAGCTCAACAGGCCTGGCGGGTCGGCTATTGTCTACGTGGGGTCCGTTAAGATGGCGTACGAGGACCCAACGACCCCCAGTATCTATATGGGTATCCAGGACTGGAGAGAGCTGGTTGGTGTAGTGGCGGCACATGAGATAGGACACGCTATCTGGTACGACCACTTGAATCAGGGCCAGAAGGATTTCTTCATTCAAGAGTGGGAGATGGCGGAAAGTGGAATAGGGAAACCGCCTCCTCGTTCGTACGGGATGAAGAATTATCGAGAGTTCTTCTCTGTCAACTTTGAGGCCTGGATTTCGGGCCACGATAGTATGATGAACCCGAGGATTGTTTACTGGTTCAACGAGGAGGTAGGAAGACGACTGAAAAAGGAGTCCTACCACGGAAAGTACGTTGTGACGGAGTACGGTGTAAAGGGACGCTCTGGTCATTGGAAGCACCAGAGTCAGCCGGGCCACCGGGGTGGTTCTCTCCCGAAGGACGGACAGCTCTCCCTGGCCCTCGACACCCCTGCTCCTCAGATGAAGGCCCCTACTTTCGGGCCGGAGGCGGCTCGCCTCCTGAGTAAGATTGCCCTGGAATTTGGAGAGATACCTGGAATGGGTCTCCCCTCGTTCGCTCCTCCGAGAGATGTTCTCGATGTTACTCTGAATTCAATAAAGGACATCCTGGCTCAAATCCCAGATGGGTATCTTGTCGGGTTAGAGGGTATCTACATCACGAATGCGGCTAACGCAGGGTATTACGGATGTGGCTTTTATTCGGGGGCAACTGGAGCGAAGAGGATTACGATAACCCCAGAGAATTTTGGAAGAGACCTTACCGGAAAAGGTTTTGTTGGTTTTACGTCTGACAGACCGATTACTCCCGCTGATACGCATCTTATTGTCGGACACGAGATAGCTCACCACGTCTGGTATGAACATCTCACGACGGATGAGTTGAATATAAATAGAAAAGCGTGGAACAAAGTCAAAGAAGATGACCGTCTGGGTGTGACCCCGCCCAACCCCGACTACCGGGTTGCCAGGCCGTATGCTTTGCAGAGTGAGTCGGAATTTTTTGCTGTTGCTTTTGAGGCGTATGCGGCGGGTAGGTTTGAGTACGTTAGCAAACCTCTTCTGACTTTTTTTGACAAGAAGTTCAAACGTCCTACGAAGAGGATTGAGTCTGTTCTCGAGTTCGGGACTACGAAGTCAGGTCATTGGGGCCATAAGGGAATCCCGAAGCACAAGGGTGGGAGTCTCCCGAAGGGGGATGGAGGAGGTAACCTCAATCCAGCTCTGGTGACTGGGTCGTCTGACTACATTGCGAAGGGCCGCTCTTTTAGTGATGACGTAGAAACGATTTCTGAGTCTGCTGGTAAGCTACCGAAGGAGTGGTTCAACGGTATCGTCGGAGTTGTACTCCATACGGCCCCGGAATTAAAAGGTGGTAAGTACGGTACGTATGCGGGGTGGTACGACGAAGTTGGTACGAGAGTTATTGGCAAGCCTCAAGATGCCGTCATTCATCTTAACGTGGATGCATTTACAGGTCCAGCCAATACGTTCCTTCACGAGATGGGTCATCACTTTCTACATAATTTTGCTAAGTCAGAAGACTTCGATAAGCTTGACGAGTTCTTCGTTGCGGCAGAGCGGGAACAAATTCCCTACCCTCGTTTGTACGCCATGTCCAGTCCGAGTGAGTTCTTTTGCGAGTCGCTTGAGTTCTTTCTCCGAGGAGATGTTGAAGGAACCGTTGCTCCGGTTGTGCAGGACTTTATAAAGGGTGTTCTCTCGAGGTCGTACAAGAAAGAGTCGATTGACGAGGCATCGAAGTTCCTCTCCGTCGCTTCCCTGAATCCAATCCGCCGGGCCTTCACGTCCATTCAGAGCGTTCTCAGCGGGAACGTCCTGAACCGCTCGTCGATGTACGGGCAGTCTGTGGAGATGATTAACAAGGCTATGGGCAACTACCAGTCGGCGATTGATAATCTCGTCGGGGACCTCGAGAGTGGGAGATTGTCTCCAGAAGAGGCCTTGTCGAGGTTCAAGGTTACGGCTGAGAACTCCTACCGGGTGGCATACTTGGCTGGAGGATACCGGGCAGGAAACCCCTTCTACCGAGACCTCGGGATAACCCCGGAGGATACCTCTCAGGTCGGTGGGGCCATGAACTTCGAGTCGGGATTCTGGCAGGACTTCCAGAGGGACATCAAGGACAAGTCCTACCCACGGGAGCGGGTGGAGACCCGTGCGAAGATGTACGGAGACGCTATCTATTCTCAATACTGGAACGGCTACACGGCGGGTCTGCCGGACACCACGGAGCTGGCTTGGATTATGGGGGACGCAGAGCATTGCGAGGACTGCGAAAACATGGCGGCGAACTCTCCGTATACGAAGGCCTCTCTTCCTACCGTGCCTCGGGCCGGGGATACGAGATGTCTCTCGAACTGTAAGTGTCGTATTCTTGAGTTGGTCAACGAGGACATCCTGACGAACAAGATGCTCCCGCCGAAGGTTGGAATGTCGAGGTCGGAACTCTACGGGATGAACCCCGTCGAGGTCCTCATGTCCAACGGGGAAGCGGCCTCTCCTGATGTGACCACCATGCTTGCCGGGATTTACGCTGAAATCAACCGACTTCGTCAGCTCATAGAGATTGACCAGGGGAATCTCCAGATGTACGTCCTGGCCCGGAAAAGGGCCGTAGAACAGGCGATAGGCCTGGCCCAGGTCTACAACGTCACGGTCATCCCTAAATATGCCGTCAGCGAGCTTGTGGGGGCTGTCCAGGGCATGATTAGCCATGGATGGGAGCTGGCTAGGTCCGGCGGGGCCTTCCAGGTTGGGCAGATGGTCCGGGAGGTCAGGAGCGTGTTCATTAACGCCGGACTTGTAACCAGCGTGACTGGGGATATTATTCGGGTGATGACTCCGAGGGGGGAACTGGTTGTCAATGTGCCAGAGTCCCTGGTGTTCGTTCAAGGAGCATAAAGTGGCTGAGAAGTTCAAGGTTCTTATTGAAATCGGGGTCAAGGGGAAATCTGGTCATTGGGGGCATCAGAGTCAGCCTGGACACAAGGGCGGTTCTCTTCCAAAGGATGGGCAGGGGTCCCTTTCATTTCCTAAACAGATGAGGAAAACAACTACGTCTGCGGGGAGCGTAGACCAGCTTCTTCAGAAAGTGAAGGACAGCGTTGTTTCGTTTGGTTCTCGAGCATGGGAGAAGACAAAAGGTACTCTTCATTCAGTTCCGATAAGCACAGAGATACCAGGAGAGAGGTGGGATGTTGGGAACGAGTTTGGATATCTCGTCAACATGGACGGGACGGAAGACAAGAATATTACGGGAACCCACAATCAGATGGATGTTCCTGACGATTGGGATATGACGGATAAGGTGTTCGTGCATACCCATCCGTCAAGTCCTTACTTTGATTTCACAACGCCTCTTTCGGACATGGATTTGTTGGCTTGTATTTCTCGAGGGGCGAAGGTTATCAGCGTCTATTCCGATAAAGGGGTAATGTTCCTGGCAAGGAGGGACGGTCCGAACCCAATAGACAAGAACTGGGGAGTGACACCTACTCTTTTTAGAGATACGTATATGGATATTCACGAAAAGAATGCTCCTTTCTATAGAAGTATACGGGACTCTTTTCTTACTGATGCTATAAAGAAGGGGGGACCTCCGACTCCGAGAGAGAGACACATGATAACAATGAAGGCCACCCACATCGCCAACTGCAAGAACTGGGCGGACATGGCTGAGAGGTTCGGCTGGACCCTCATGTACATCCCGGAGAAAGGTTACGCACCCCCGCCTCATTTCAAGGAAGTTAATCCCTGGAGGATTAAATGAAAATCGACGACGAGATTCTCGATATCCAATACGACAAGCAACTGGCATACAGGCGTGCTCACCCCTTCAAGGAGTCTCGTGATAAAGACGAGGGGGGAACCGGGTCCGGCAATGTTGGACACTCCGGGATAATTGGGCATAGGGGCGGGTCTCTTCCCAAAGGAGTGAAGAACCCAGTTCAGAACATTGGAAAGAAGCTCGGGGGCCTCGTTCCGAATCAGGGCGGCTGGGCGAACCAGCCGGGGATGAACAAGGTTGCCGAGCCGGATAATGCTGAAATCGGGACCATAGATACCCCGGCTGATTCCGCTGTCATTGATATGTCCGGGTACTCCGACGACTTCACTCAGCTCTCTCTCGAACAAAAGATGGGCCAGGTGAGCATGGACGATATCAATTCGCAGATGCGTCGGGACCTCGAGGAGGCCGGGGAGGGTGCGGAAGTCAAACTCACTCCTGTCTCCGGCGAGCTTACGGCTGAGATGGCGAAGGCTATCACAGCTAACGGGCGTGCCACGCTCGATGGCTACCTTGACTACCTGAGTGTGGAGACGTACGCCCAGGCCCGAGACGTAGTCTACAACTTCGGGAGAATCATGGAAGACACGGAGGCGTTCAAGGGAAAGAAGGCCGAGGACCTCGACGCTCTGATGCAGGACATGGTCAACAAGCTCGTCTACCAGGAAATTGAGTCCGTCCGGGAGCAGTACACGGACCACGGTATCCGGCACATCGTCGGGAATATCGACAGGGCCGAGGCGATTATGAAGGCCCTCACGGGAGGGGAGCTGGATTCCATGACGAGGCTCGAAATCATGGTCACCATGGTCAACCACGACATGGGCTACACGACCCCGCTCGTGCGGCTGGGCGGGGACCGGGGAATCATGGCCTCTGGAGAGCACCAGCTCTACTCGGAGAAGCTCTGGGGCGAGCAGAAGGACCTCTGGGATGTCGGGAAAATCTTCTCGGAGGAGGAGTTCGGGCGTATCGGGAGCACCATCAAGGACCACGACTCGACGGGGATTGATATTGAGAATGCTCTCAAGACATCCATCTCCCTGTCGGATAACCTGGCCCTTTTCGCCAAGGAGAAGCTTCCGGCGATGTTCCGGCACGTTGAGGGAAGCCGGGATGTCCTCATCCAGATGACAACCATCGCCAAGCGGCTGGACAGGCTGAAGGGCGACCTGAAAGCCGGGACCATCGACCAGGTGACGTACGACCAAGCGGCGGTGAACCTGAACTCAAGGTTCCGAGACCAGCAAATGAGGTTGTATGGGATGATTGATAGTACGAAGGCGAGCGACGCTCATAAGCGTGACCTCAAGTCGGCAGTTAAGAGGTCCAACTTTATGACCCCCAAGAAATCTGTCGGGGTTCTTGCCGGGGAAATCACCAAGATAAGCGGGAAGAGACACGTCAACATCGAGATAACCTTCAACGAGTTTGACAGGTTCCTTCAGCACACCTTCGAGATGGGTCAGGCCCAGGCGAGGAAGGTTCTCGGAGACTACGGTATCAAGGACTTCTCCAAGGACAGGTACGAGCTGAGTAAGTACGTCACCATCTCCGTTATTGGAGTGAAGTAATGCGAGGGTTGTATGGCTACCACGTTAAGAGGAGCGGCAAACGCAGAGTTGAACTCGAAAGCAAGAAAACCGAAGTTCAGGATAGAGGACTGGCCCGACCATTGTCAACGGTTCCTCGGAATGAGGCTCATCCCAACGACGGACAACCTCTACGGGGGGGACTGCCCGTTCTGCGGCGGGAAGCTGTCGTTGTTCATCTGGATAGAGAAGCGGCTACTCCGGTGCTTCAACTGCGGATTGAAGGGAAAGATTTAGACGAGTTCGGAACCCCGAAGTCCGGTCATTGGAAGCACGCAGGGATACCTGGTCATCGAGGAGGCTCCGCCAGAAATGACGAGCCGGGAACGACGAGGGTTGGAATCACCAGTTACAGTACGGGTCTAAAGTATACCAGCGTCCACGCTGTCTACCGGGACATGGAATCCTTCACAGTCAAGCTGAAGGAAATAGACGGCGTGAGTAATGTCTCGGTAAAGTTCGGGACCGGGGTCTGGGAGGGGGGAAGGGAGCCGAGCTGGGTTGTCTCCTATAAGGGCAACGGCAAGGCTATGTCCCTCATTGCTCAGACCGCCAAGGATAAGGGGCAGGACGGGGTTCTCATCCTGCGTCCTCCTATGGAGGGGAACGCCCACCCCATCATCGAGATGGAGTTCGAGGAGAGGGTGAAGCCCGACAATAAGCGAGCCATTCTCAATACCGTGACCAGCGAGGGGCTGGGGCTGACCTGGTACACCAAGGGGGGGAAACAGGCTCTGTTCGTATCTATCGTCCCGGAGTTCGGGAACAAGGACGAGCAGATGAAGGTGGTCTCGGATAAGATACGGAAAACCCTGGCTGACCTCAAGCTGAAGGTCTCCTACCGGGAGGGGGCTGTGTCCACCCTGGTTCTCGGGCCGGACTCCTACGATAAGTACATCCACCACGAATCCATTCCGGCTGGCGGAGACGAGGTGCTGGCTATTTTCTTCAAGCTGAAAAAAAAGTCCGAGGCTACCCAGCTCGAGTATGGTGTCCGGGGGAAGTCGGGGCATTGGAAGCACCAGAGCCAGCCAGGGCATAGGGGAGGCTCTCTTCCAAAGGATGGGCAACTTTCTCTGTCCCTCGACACCCCTTCTCCGCAGATGAAGGCTCCGAGTTACGGACCCGAGGCGACCAGGATTCTTAATAAGATTTCTGTTGTGGTTGATGGTAGTCCGGGGCAGTACCTTAAAGTTTCGCAGATGGGGTTTGACGCTGTTACGGTAGCTGTACAGAAGGTGCTGAGTTCTGTACCCGATGAGTGGCTTTCTAAGATAAACGGTGTTGAGATTGAGCCAGGAGCAAACCGAGGTTGGGCTTCGTTCGACGATACCTGGGACAGAGTGAAGGGTGGGATTAAGAACGTCGTTCGTATCTACCCGGACAGGTTTCTTACTGGTGCAGATAATACCCACTTACATTTGGCGGGTTTGCCTCCAGACAGAAAAATACAGCTCTCTGATTTACACATTGTTATCGCTCACGAGATGGGTCACGCCATTTATACCCACGGTCTTTCGTCCGAGGACAGGAAGATGTTTGATGACTGGCAAGAGAAGACCAAAACAGTTTACGGTCTTACGCTCAAGTGGAAGATAGCAAGGGCCTACGGTCTCAAGTTCGAGGAGTACTTCACCGTGAACATGGAAGCGTACATGGCTGGGAGGACCGAGTTCATAAGTCCTCCTGTTCTTACCTGGTTTGATAAGCACATGAAAAGGCAACCCCGAATTGAGTCTACCCGTCTTGAGTATGGAACCTCGAAGTCCGGCTTCTACGGGCATTCGGGTAGGCCAGGAGAGAGGGGTGGAAGTCGTCCGGCTGTGGTGGGTGTCGTTCCGAAGGGGAAGGATAAAATCAAGAAGAAGGGACACGTTTCCATCTGTCCTCCCGAGGCCGCTAAAAATTTCCCTGACTATGCGGGAAAGCTCCTTACCCCGACTGAAATCAATCGTCTTACCCAGGGCGTTCCAGAGAGTGTGATGGGTCGGATGTTTATTGGAACAGACCCCGAGTGGGACGCTTACCGGGCTGGAAATTTCATGGCTGTTTTTGGTCCGACGAAGATTCCTGGTCCTCCTGGCATTATCAATACCAACCCGAAAGAGAGAGCGGAGCGGGAAGGGAACTGCTACCAGATGGCGGCGAACTTCGTCCTGGACAACAAGGACTGGTCTCTGTGCCACGCAACCCTCTACCCGAGGTCCGGTCAGTTCGAGGACTACCCTTACTTCCATGCCTTTGCTGTCAAAGGAGAACTTGTTTTTGACGGAGTGGTTGGGGAGTTCTACGACAAGAAGGACTACTTCCGGTACTTCACACCCACGGACATCCGTACGTACACGTACCCGTTGATGGCTGGGCAGATGTTAAAAACAAAGTCTTGGGGGAGCTGGGAATGAGCGGAGAAATGTTTACCAAGGTCAGCGAGGCAGGGAAGAGAATCCCCGAGGACGTTCTTATTCGGCTGAGGTCGGACGAGTCTGTCCAGGTTGAGATTGGGGTCAAGGGGAAGTCGGGACATTGGGGACACGTTTCTCAGGCGGGTCACCGAGGAGGCTCCCTTCCTAAAGACGGGCAGGGGTCTCTTTCTTTTCCGAAAGACAAAGAAGCTCCTCAGTCTTCGGCTCCATTTGAGACGGCTGTTGATACTCCTATTGAGGGTGCTGGTAAGTACTTCGACCCCAATGTCCGGCATCCTTTTACAAAGGAGGAGCGGGACCGGGTGGACGCTGAGATAAAGGGAATTCTCGCAAAGATTCCAAAAGACTGGGCTACTGGAGTAAAGATTGTTCTCCACCCCGATAAGATTGACGTTCCTTGGGGGAACTATGAGCAGTTGGGATTTGATTCCGATGAAGCACAGGTAAACGTCTTTGTTGGTCATATTAGAATGGACATGGGGGTGGACCCGACTCCAAAATCTATTCATACTCCTTTCATCTACCCCTGGGGGGACTGGTATCAGTACACGGCAACGTGTGTCGCTCACGAGATTGCCCATCACGCATGGAATCGTCAGCTATCAGAGCAGATGCAAAATACTTTTGCAGTTTGGAACGAGCAAGCCCGTAAAAATCAGATAAAATTCCCGAGACAATACTCATTGTGGTCAGCGAAGGAATTTTTTACGACAAACTACGAGGCTTGGATAAGGGGGCATACCGATAGGATGGAGCCAGCAGTTACTGCCTGGTTCGAGGAGCACGCCAAGCTGAAGAGGAAAACCGAGTCTGTTCATCTTGAGATTGGTGTCAAGGGGAAGTCGGGTCATTGGAAGCACCAGAGT
>Ga0315293_10001355_pt1 | contig 23777 bp, 19 predicted proteins | sample YL17G13_20_MG_FD_203071 | JGI IMG/M metagenome (GOLD analysis project Ga0315293, IMG submission 203071) | Sediment microbial communities from Yellowstone Lake, YNP, Wyoming, USA - YL17G13_20 | ecosystem: Environmental > Aquatic > Freshwater > Lake > Sediment | place: USA: Wyoming | collected...
GGCCCCTTGAACACGGGGTGCTGAAAGAGGGCAGCAGCAAGGAAGGAGAATCGGTCAAGGAGCTCATCCGCTACCTGGTCTCCCTGGTCAAGCCGGAAAAAGACGTTCCGATCTACGCCGTGGTCGGCGTGCCGGCCGAATCGTTCAAGGTGAACAAGAAGGCGATCATCAACGCCGTTTCCGACTATGTCAGCTCGGTGATTGTCGTGTCCGAACCTTTCGCCGTGGCTTACGCAATGGACTTGCTCAACAATGCCATGATCATTGACATCGGCGCGGGAACCGTGGATTTCTGCATCATGCACGGCACCCTGCCGGCCGAAGAAGATCAGCGGACCATCTTGACCGCCGGGGATTACATCGACAACCAGCTGTTCAAACTGCTGAGCGAAAAGTTCCCGGATTCAACCTTCAACCTGAACATGGTGCGCCTGTTCAAGGAACAAAACAGCTTTGTCGGCAGCATCAAGGGGCAGGTCAAGGTGGAGATCCCGGTCGCCGGCAAGTTGGTCGAACACGATATCACCGACGAGGTCCGGCGCGCCTGTGAAAGCATCTTGCCGCCGATGGTCGAGACCATCAGTGAAATGATCGCCAAATTCGACCCGGAATTCCAGAGCCTGATCCGCAGCAACATCGTGCTGGCCGGGGGCGGCAGCCAGATCCGCAACCTCGGCGAGGCTCTGAAAGCCGTTCTGAAAGATTTCGGTCCGATCCAGGTCAAGATCGTCGACGACCCGATGTTCGCCGGGGCAGCCGGCGCCATGAAGCTGGCCCAGGAAATGCCCAAACATTACTGGGAGAAGCTTAACGCCTGACAATTTATAAGCCGATTAGGACGTCCTTTCACGCTTGCGCAAAAAAATGAACATTCCGCCCAGCGCCAGGAAACAGAGAAGATACTCATAAGCGGTCGTGATGCCATGAATGCCAAAGGCCACGAGGGTGGCCGGTTCGCGGGCAAAGCCCATCATCGTCAGAACCCCCACCATCCCCCCTTCCCATACCCCGAATTGGCCGATCGCCGGAAGCGGCAGGCTGGCGATCAGCTCGGTGGCCGAGACGCCGATGATCAGGTCCCAGATATCCAGGCGCAGGCCAGCATAGCCTCCCCCGGAGAGCAAGCTATTGGTTAGCACGTACAACGCAGCATATTTGACGAAACGGATGGCCAGCGAAATGGCCAGAAGACGGATCAACGCTCCGCCGCGGTGGACGACATCCATGGCGGCCGCCAGGCGTTCGATGGAAGCCGCAGCCCGCGCCCAGCCACCCTCCGTTTTACCGCGGGCCATGACCCGCAAAAAACGTTCGAGCAAGCGGATCAACGGGCCGAGCCACCAGGCCGCCGCAGCCGAAACCACGAAGAAAATTGCCCCGAAAGCAACCGTCCACCCCAGCGGAAATTGCGACCATGCCGCCGGCATGGCAGCGCCGAAGCGTACGGCGGCAGCGATGACCAGGAAGGGGCCGAGGGTAACCAGGTCAAGGACGTACGATACGATGAATGTCGCCGTGGCCGCTTCAGCCACCACTGACAGGCGCCGGTTCAGGAGCCAGACATACGAGCCGAGCGAGGCAAGCCTGGCCGGGACCAGGTCGCCGAGGGCATTCTGGACGACAGTCGCGAGAAAAACCGGCCCGGCGTCCGGCTTCGGCTCGGGGAGTACGGCCCGGAAACGGAGCGCCCTGAGCCAAAGACCCACGAGTCCGATCAAAGCGTACAGGGCGAGCCCCCAGGGAGATGCCGATAGGATGCTGCTCACCAGGCGCTGCCAAGAAATACCGCGCATAAGCAACCAGATGATAATGACGGAGACGGCAATGGGGACAACAAAGGCGGTCAGCGAGCCCCTTTTTTTTTGTCCGCCGGGGCCTTGTTCGGGAAGGGATTTCACCGCGTTTTGCTCTCTCGTTTCGCGGCGGACGACAGCAGGGGCGCCAGTATCCGATGCCAGGCCTCGGCCAGCGCTTGGTAGCCTTTCTCGCTGGGATGTATTTCAGGAAGCAGCTCCGGCCGGTCAACGAAGAGGGGATGAATGTCGGCCAGGACAAGCCCACGCCGGCGGGCGATGTCGCGGATGGCCGGATTGATCTCGGCCTCGACCCGGGACCGCGAGCCGGCGTCGAAATGCCAGCGGATCTCAACCGGGATCGGCGGGATCGTGGCCAGGATGATGCGCGGAAACGAACCGTCAGGATTGCGATGCCGCCCGATCCGCTCCAGGATCGCTTCAAGGTTTTTCCGGAATTGCGCGGCCGTCGTTGCGTGGCTGTCAATGCGCAGGTCGTTCGTGCCCAACTGCAGCAATACCCAGTCGGGATCGGTCCGTTCGACGATCTGGGTACGCTCGAGAAAGCGGAAATACTCGGCAGTACTGTCTCCCTTGGCACCGGCATTGATCACCTGGACGGAAAAACCGTCCTGCTGGAGGAGGTTTTTAAGGTGCTTCGGGTAGCTCGCCGCCGTGATGCTGTCGCCCGCGCAAAGGATCACCGGCAGACCCGTCAGGGCGGGCACGGCCGGGTCTCTCCGGCAGCATGCCGCCAGGCAGTGCAGCAGGAATAGGGCCATGGGGCGAAGAACCGGCTTCATTGAACTCCTTTTCCCGGGGCCCAATCCGGGTAGCGGTCATCGGCGCCGGGAGGGGTCAAGAGCGCCGGTGTCCCTCCATTCGCCGGGATCACGGCCAAAGACCAGGGTCCGCGCTTCGATCCTTTTGTTGTTTCATAGACAATCCAGCGGCCGTCGGGCGACCAGGCCGGGTTATAGTCATAACTGTCGTCGCCGCGGGTGACAAGCATCTTGTTCCTGCCGTCCGCGTCCATGGTCCATACATCACCCCTGCCGTCGGCCACGTCGGAAACAAAAGCGATCCGTTTGCCATCCGGAGACCAGTCGGGGCGGCAGTTGCCCCCCTTGGAAGTAAGAGCCTTGACCCCCGTACCGTCCCTATTCATGCGGTAGACATCCCAACCCAGTTTGTTTCGGGAAAAAGCGATGGTCGAGCCATCGGGAGAAACGGCGGGAAGGATGCTCTTCCAGAAGCTGTCGGTGAGCTGCCGCTCCCGGCGCGTATCAAGCTCCAGAATGAATATCTGCTCCCCCCCGGCCTGGGTGGAATTGTACAGGACCGCGGCGGCGCTGCTGTCCCAGCACGGCACGTGGAATTCCCCATCTCCCCCCATCAGCAGCTCGGCAGCGCTCCCGTCGGCGCGCATCCGCCAGACGGCAGCCGATCCCGTACGGGTCGATTCGAAGACGATCCAGGAACCGTCGGGGGAAGCGCTGGGGTAATAGTCGTCGGCCTGCGACCGCGATAACCGGGTCCTTGAGCCGTTGGCCAGGTCGAGGGAGAATATCTGCCAAAGCTCATCAACCCGCGACTGGAAGAGGATGATCCCTTGGCCGGGTGTCGCCGCCGGAGCTGCCGGCCCTGCGGGAATCGCTTCGACGCCCCGGTTCGTCCGGCCGGTGATGACGAGGCCGGCCATGACAACCATCCCTAGGAACGCGGCGGCTGCCGCCACTTTCCACAAGTTTTTTTTTGTAAGCAAAGAAACTTTAATCTTCTCCACGACGAAATTTTAGGAGACTTTGCGCCAAATTGCAATAGAGCCCGTGTTTTGCTACAATGGGACGTAAGCAAAGGTTTGAATTCTCCCATGAAAACCAACCATAAACCGGAAAGCCGGACCGCATCGTTTGTCAGCCTGGGGTGTTTCAAGAACACCGTGGACAGCGAGGTGCTGGCCGGGATGCTGAAGGAACGCGGAATGGAAATCGTTTCCGAGTACGAGAATCCGGAGTGGTTGATCATCAACACCTGTGGTTTTATCCGCGACGCCAAAGAGGAGAGCATCGAAGAGATTTTGACTGCTCTCGAGAAAAAGGAAAAAGGGGAAATAAAAAAATTGGCGGTATTCGGCTGCCTGATCCAGCGCTATCTCCCGGAATTAAAAAGCAATTTTAAAAATGTCGACATTCTGTGGGGAGTCAATGACATGGAAGAAATGGCCGACGCCGTGGCCAAAAGCCTGCCCGCCGCATATCAAAATAAAAACCTGTTCCTGTACAACGACCGCCACCGGCGCCTGCCTTTCACCGCCCCGGGATCGACGTATATCAAAATATCGGAAGGCTGCAACATGGCCTGCAGCTTTTGCTCCATCCCCATGATTCGCGGTTCGTATCGTTCTCGGGCGATTGCATCGATTTTAAGGGAAGCCGAACGCTTGAAAAAAGCGGGGATCGAGGAATTGAACTTGATTTCGCAAAACTCGACCTATTTCGGCAAGGACCGCGGCGCACACTCGCAGCTGCCCGGCTTGCTGCAAGAAATTTCCGGCCTCGGTTTTCGCTGGCTGCGGGTACTTTACCTGATGCCCGAGGAAATAACCGCGGAAATCCTCGCGGCCTTCGCCAACCCATCGATCCTGCCGTACTTCGATTTGCCCTTCCAACACGTGTCGGCCGGGATACTGAAAAAAATGCGCCGCGGTGGTGATTACAAAAAAAATATGCGGCTGGTGCGGCAAATCCGGAAGATGTTCCCACAAGCCGTTTTACGCAGCACCTTCATCGTCGGTTTCCCGGGCGAGGAAGAGAAAGATTTTTCCGAGCTGCTAGAATTTGCAAAAGAATCGGCGATCGAAAGGATCGGCGTTTTCGGTTTTTCCCTGGAAGAAAACACCGCCAGCTGCGAACTCCCGCAAAGAAGGAATCCGCAAACCATCGAAAATCGAAAAAATCGTTTGCTGGATATCTCGGATGAAAACCTGAGGAAATACAACCAGACCCTTATTGGAAAAACCATGGATTTTTTGCCGTTGGCCCCCTCCCCCTGGGCCAATACCAGTACGATCGGACGCATCGGTACGCAAGCGCCTGAAGTGGACGGCCATTGCCAGGTGCAGGTTAAGTTCAGCGAGGCATACAAGCTGTTTCCGGTCAAAATAAACGAGTTTCAAAACGAAATGCTTTTTGGAGAAAGAGAATGAGACAATTGGGCGTTTTGTTTGCCACCTTTTTTGGCATCGGCCGGATCCGCATTGCCCCCGGCACCTGGACTTCATTGATCGTCACCCTAATCATCTACTTCATCCCGCCTTCCCTTCTGCCTAGCGCCATCCTGGCACTGGTCACCGGGGTTGTTTTTGTCATCGGCATTCCGGCCGCGGCAATTTGCGAAGAGTATTTCCAAAAAAAGGACCCGCGCCAGTGCGTCATCGATGAGGTGGCCGGGCAGATGATCTGTTTCTGGTTCCTGCCTCACACGATCGGTTTTTATGGCGCCGCATTCCTGCTGTTTCGTTTTTTTGACATTTTGAAACCTTTTCCCATCAAGCGCAGCGAAAAGATTCCCCATGGTATCGGCATCATGTTGGATGACGTGCTGGCCGGTTTTTACACGCTGGGGATTTTGCAAGCAGTGCGCTACTTTTTTTATAAATAGCCACGCGTGTGTTTGGCTAATTGGAGAAGGCGTGAATTCCAATTAAAATTCCAAGCGCCAATTGCTTTTCAAGGTAAAAAAGTGTAAAATAAATCAAAATTCGCAAAGGAGGACCGCGAAATGGCAAAAATATGCGATATCTGCGGCAAGAAACCTGTCTATGGCCATAATGTCAGCCATTCCCATAAAATGACCAACCGGCGTTGGGAACCCAACCTGCAGAAAATCAAAGTCGTGGTCGACGGGAAAACCCAATCCCTGCGGGTTTGTACCGCCTGCATCCGCTCGGGAAAGATCAAAAAAGCCGTTTAAACGCTCATCCAGTTTGAAAATGCAAACTGGCAGCAACAATTTTCTGCAAAAAAGAGTCGGAATCATCGGCGGCAGTTCACCTGAACCCAGGCACCTGCGGATAGCCGAAGAATTGGGAAAATTGATCGCCCAAAACGGATATATTCTAGTCAACGGCGGCCTCAAGGGGGTCATGGAAGCATCGGCCAAAGGAGCCAAGTCGAAAGGCGGAGTAGTGATCGGCATTTTGCCCGGGAAATCGGCCCAGGACGCCAACCCATACACCGATGTCGCCATTCCCACCGGACTCGGCTATTTGCGCAACGCCCTGGTGGTGTTGAACGCCGACGTGCTGGTGGCCGTCGATGGCGAATACGGGACCCTTTCGGAAATCGCCTACGCGCAGGTCTATGGCAAGAAGGTCTTCGGGATCGAAACCTGGGATATCCGCGGCGTGATTCCCGTCGACTCTCCGCAAGCCGCCATACGGAACATCGAAGAATATTTCAAGGACCGGCCCTGAACGGTTCGGCCATGAAATAAAAAGCGCATGGTCAACAATTACAGGGTGGTCGTTCACTTCGACGGGACAGAGTATCACGGCTGGCAGTTCCAAGCGCCCGAGTATCGCACCGTCCAGGCCGAACTGATCCGGGCGTTGAAAATCATCGCCAAAAAGCAAATGATCGTCACCGGCAGTTCAAGAACCGATGCCGGAGTCCATTCGCTCGGCCTGACCGCCAACTTTCACCTGCCGGTCGCCATCGAACCCGAATCGCTGCAAAGAGCGTTGAATTCCCTGCTGCCCAAGGACATTCGCATCATGGAGTGCGCCCTGATGGACAAATCGTTCAACGCCCGTTTCGGCGCCTCCAGTAAAACCTACACCTATTGCATCTTCACCGGCCCGGTGCAATCCCCGTTTAGCCTGCGTTTCGCCCTGCACGTACCTTATCCGCTCGATATCAAGGCTATGCGCCGGGCAACGCGCCATTTCATCGGCGCCAAGGATTTCACCTCCTTTACGTCCGACGAACCCGAAAAAAAGAAAATGAGGGAAGTAAGCGAGTTCAAAATGCAGGTGAAGAAGGAAGAAATTATTTTCACCGTCAGCGGCAAGAGCTTCCTGCGCTACATGGTGCGCAACATGGTCGGCACCATCCTTGATGTCGGCCGGGGAAAGATCAAAGCGGAAGATATTCCCGCCATTTTCGCCGCCAAGGACCGGCGCCGGGCGGGTCAAACGGCACCGGCAAAGGGGCTGACCTTGGTCAGAGTCGAGTATCAACCTCAGCAAAACCAGGACCAGACGAAGTAAAGGCTGACGCTCCCCGGCCGAGCGCTAGCGGTCCGGGGACTGGCATTGAAGATAAGCGTGAAGCGACTCGGCCGCTTTCTTGCCGTCGCCCATGGCCAGAATGACCGTCGCGCCGCCACGGACGATATCGCCGCCGGCGAAGATCCCGGGCAATGCCGTCTGCATGGTCTCCTCATTCACCACTATGGTTCCCCATTTCGTGATTTCGAGCCCCTTGATCGCCTGCGGGATCAGCGGGTTGGGGTCGGTGCCCACCCCGACCACCACCGTGTCCACGTCGATCAGGAATTCCGAACCCGGAATCGGCACTGGCCGCTTTCGACCCGAGTCGTCGGCCGCTCCCAGCCCCATCTTCTGTACCTTCATTTGCTTGACCCGTCCATTGCTGTCGGCAAGATATTCGACCGGGTTGGTCAAGGTCAAGAACTCGACCCCTTCCTCCTTGGCATGGTGGATCTCCTCGATGCGGGCGGGCATTTCCTGCTCGGAGCGGCGGTAGACGATCATCGCCTTGTCCGCTCCCAGACGGATAGCGGTCCTGACCGAATCCATGGCCGTGTTGCCGCCGCCGATGACCGCTACGCGCTTGCCGCTCATGATCGGCGTGTCATACTGTGGAAACTGGTATGCCCGCATGAGATTGACCCGGGTGAGGTATTCGTTGGAAGAATAGACACCGATCGAATTTTCGCCAGGGATGTGCATGAATTTCGGCAGGCCGGCGCCGCTGCCGATGAAGAACCCCTGAAATCCCTGATTTTTCATGTCATCGATGGTCAACGTCTTGCCGACAACCACGTTTCTTTCGAATGTCACCCCAAGCGCCTCCAAATAGGCGATCTCCGAGCGGACAATGCTCTTAGGCAAACGGAACTCCGGGATGCCGTAGCTCAAAACTCCCGCCAGTTCGTGCAGGGCTTCGAAAACCGTCACCTGGTAGCTCAGCTTGGCCATCTGCCCGGCAAAAGTCAGACTAGCGGGCCCCGAGCCGATGGCCGCGACCCGAACCGGCTTTTTCTTTTCGATGAACGGGATGGAGATATTACCGGTCAGGCGCTCGCAGTCGGAAGCGAACCTTTCCAGATAACCGATGGCCACAGGCGGCTTCTTCATTTTCTGATAGACGCAGGTCGCCTCGCACTGCGTCTCCTGCGGGCAGACCCGGCCGCAGACGGCAGGCAAGGCGTTGGTTTCTTTCAGCTTCTTGGCCGCGGCCAGGAAATCCCTTTTTTCAATCAACTTGATGAAGCCGGGGATATTGATGCTTACCGGGCAGCCGGAAATGCAGGAGGGGGTGGAGCAATCCAGGCACCGTTTCGCTTCCTGGACGGCCATCTCCTCGTTTAATCCGGTATTGACTTCCAGAAAGCCCAATATTCTTTCCAGCGGAGCCTTTTCGGGCATTTTGACGCGGGGCAGGTTGCTTCTCTCCCTGGCGCTGAGCCTGCCTCTGAATTCGTTCCGCCACTCCTGGTTCCTGTCGGTATTCAGTTCCTGGGGATCGACCGGCATTTTTCGCGTCTCCTTTACGACAGTGTCTTCAGGTAACCGTCATAAGAGGTCTTCTCCTCTTTCTTGTAGGTGTTCAGCCTCTTGATCATTTCATCATAATCTATTTCGTGGGCGTCGAATTCCGGTCCGTCCACGCAGACGAATTTTGTCTTGCCGCCGATAGAGACCCGGCAGGCGCCGCACATGCCGGTCCCATCCACCATGATGGTGTTCAGGCTGGCAATGGTCGGAATATCGTATCTTTTCGTCAGCAGCGCGACAAATTTCATCATTATCGCCGGTCCGATGGCTACGGCCAAATGAACGGGCTCGCGCTTCAACACCTCTTCGATCCCGACCGTGATCACCCCTTTTTTCCCATAGGAACCATCATCGGTCATGACGATCACCTCGTCGGCAAAAGCACCCATTTCCTTCTCCAAAATCAGGAGTTCGCGATTGCGGGCGCCCAGGACAGCGATCAGCTTGTTGCCGGCCTCCTTGAATGCCCTGGCGATGGGAAATAGGGGGGCGATGCCAACCCCACCGCCGCAGGCCAGGATTGTTCCCAACTTTTCGATATGGGTGGGCCTGCCCAGGGGCCCGGACAAGTCATGGAGGGAATCGCCGGGATTCATGTTGCACAATTTGTGCGACGTGGTGCCTACCCGCTGGATGATCAAGGTGATTGTCCCGTTTTTCGTGTCGGCGTCCGCGATCGTGAGTGGGATCCGCTCCCCTTTATCGTCCGTTCGCACGATGACGAATTGCCCGGGCTGCTGCTTCTGGGAAACGGCCGGAGCTTCAACGACCAGCTTCACCACGTTCTCTGACAGAAACTCTTTCGCGGCAATCCTGTTCATGGGCTATCCCTCCCAAGTCAATTACAGTAGCAAAGTGCGGTTTAAAATGCAATCAAAGCAGTCAAGTCCGAAGGCTTTGGGAAGCAGAGTCGGCCTCCTTAGATTAACGAAAGAATATTATTGCACAATGTAAATATTTAATATAGCAAAATAATTTATATCCAGAAACTTTGACTGGTGTTGCACTTTCAGGAAATGTAAAGTGTTAAAATATTTATCACAAGAAAAAAACCTATGTGTGATGGCAATCTTGACGATTAAATGCAAAATAATTTGATATAAGGATACACTGAGGAAAAGGAGATATCCAGATAAAAGCGTGTACTGTAAAGCTTTTCCGATTTGGCACAATAATTGCTTTTAGGATATTGGGTTAGGTAAAACAACCCTGAAAACAATAAAAGGAGAATAAAATGAACGAAAAGAAAGTTTTGTTGATCGACGACGAGGCCTCGCTTCAGCGCAGTCTGACTCTCGGCTTGCTGCAGAAGGGGTATGAGACCGAATCCTGCGAAAACGGTATGAATGGCCTGAAAGCCCTGGAGACTTTCAAGAAGAACCAGGTTCCCCTTCACGGTGTAGTGGTCGATGTCCGTTTGCCCGATATCGACGGCATTAAGCTGCTCAAGGTGATCAAGTTCAACTATCCCGAGCTGCCGGTCATTGTCATCACCGGCTACGGCAGCGATGCGACCGCTCTGGACGCCAAAATGGAGAAAGCCGATGCCTACCTGGAAAAGCCTTTCACCGTCGATGAATTGACCAAGATTTTAGCCGAGATCCCCCAGCAAACGGCGGCCCCCGTGGTCGAAGAGATGAAAAGCGCCGAACCCGGCGGCGAGAGATCGTTCAGTGCCTACGCGCTGTTGAACTTCGACGAAAATGCCAACCTGGCCGAGGCCTACCAGGAATTGTATTTCATGGACCAGGTGTTGTACTGCGATGCCATCAAGGGCGATTTCGACTTGGTGCTGCTGCTGCAGGCCGGCAACATGGCCGACATCCAGGCCATGGTTGAAGACAAGATAAAAAAATTGCCGGGAGTCAAAGAAGTCACCTTCCTGCCGGTCGACCAACCGCAGCTCTCCGAAAGCACCAGCAACATCATCGGCACGGTTGACAAGGCGCTGGGCCGGGACAAGGAAAACCCGGAAGCCACGGCCAATCCCAACTTCTCGCGCAGCGCTTCCTCCTACGTGTTCCTCGAGATTGAGAAGGACAAGCTGGAGAGCATTTACCCGACACTGTACATGAATGACCAGGTCGTTTCCTGCGATTGCATCGACGGCAAGTACGACATCGTGCTGCTGATGCAGGGGGCCAGCTTCGCCGAAATCGACCGCAACATTCTGGCCAAGATCAAGCCCCTAGACGGCGTGCTGAGGATTAAAGAGACGCCCATCATCAAACTATTTGAAATGTAAGCTGAAATATAAGATAATGGGGGCATGAAAGCCAATGACAAGCTGCATGCCCAACCCGCGAAGAACGGCCTTGCCGGGTTCAAAGTCGAGCTATGGAACTATGAGGGGGAAAAGGGCGCCCTGATTCCCCTTTTGCAAGCCGCACAGGATACCTACGGCTACATCCCCGAATCAGCCATCGACCAAATCAGTGAGATCGTGGGGCTTCCCGCGGCCGAGATCTACGGGGTCATCACGTTTTATTCCCAGTTTCGCCTCAAACCGCTGGGGAAATACCTAATCAAAATCTGCGACGGTACCGCCTGCCACGTCAACGGCTCGGAGCGCATCGCCGGTGTCATCGAGGATGAACTACAGGTCAGCGGCAACGATACGACCGAGGACGGCCTGTTCACCCTGCAAAAGGTGGCCTGCCTCGGCTGCTGCTCCCTATCTCCGGTGATCATGATCAATGACGAAACCTACGGGCGCCTGACGCCCAAGAAAGTCCAGCAATTATTGAAGGAATACAAAACAAAAGCTCAAAACCCTCAGACCGCGTGACACGCGAAAGGAGAAGCACCATGAAGACCATCAAAGTCGGCCTAGGCACATGCGGAGTTTCGGCTGGCGGGGAGAAGGTCTATGCCGCCCTGAAAAATGAGATTGCCAAGCAAAAAATACCAGTCAAGCTGCTGGAGACGGGCTGCATGGGGAACTGCTACCAGGAAGTTCTGCTCGAGATCATTGATGAGCAAGGCAATGATTATCTTTACGGCAATGTCACCCCGGAAAAAGTCAAACGCATACTTGATGAACAGATCCTTCAGGACAAACCCATCGAAGAATGGATCGTCAAGGGACTAAAAGCCGAAAACGAAGACACTTTTTTTTCCAAGCAGAAACGCATCGTCCTGCGGAATTGCGGCATCATCGATCCTAATTCCATTGAAGAGTACATCGCCAGCGGCGGCTACCAAGCCATTCAGCGGGTTCTCAAGGAATATACACCGGAGCAGGTCATCGAGACCGTACTAAAGTCGGGGCTGCGCGGCCGCGGCGGCGCCGGCTTCCTGACCGGGATGAAATGGCGCTTCTGCCGCCAGGCGGCGGGAGACAAAAAATACATCATTTGCAACGCCGATGAGGGCGATCCCGGCGCCTTCATGGACCGCAGTACCCTGGAGAGCGATCCGCATTCGGTGCTGGAAGGGATGATGATCTGCGCCTTCGCCTGCGCTTCCGATGAAGCGTATATCTATGTCCGGGCCGAATACCCCATGGCGGTCCGGCGGCTGCATCACTCCATCCGCAAAGCCGAGGAAAAGGGATTCCTTGGGACAAATATCTTCGGATCCAAGATGAACCTGGCCATACACATCAAGGAGGGGGCCGGCGCTTTTGTCTGCGGTGAGGAGACGGCGTTGATCGCCTCGATCGAAGGCAAACGGGGCATGCCGCGCTTTCGCCCCCCCTTCCCCGCTCAGAAAGGATTGTGGGGAAAACCGACCAACATCAACAACGTGGAGACCTTTGCCAACGTCCCCTGGATCATCGACAACGGCGCCGAGGCTTTTGCCGCCATGGGCACCGAGAACAGCAAGGGGACGAAGGTCTTTGCCCTGGCCGGCAAGATCGCCCGCGGCGGCCTGGTGGAGGTCCCCATGGGCCTGACCATCAACGAGATCATCTACGACATCGGCGGCGGCATTCGCGACGGGAAAAAATTCAAAGCCGTGCAGATGGGCGGCCCATCGGGCGGCTGTATTCCAGCCACCATGGGCGATCTGCAGATCGATTATCAAAAGATCAACCAGACCGGGGCCATCATGGGCTCGGGCGGCATGGTGGTTCTGGACGAGACCACGTGCATGGTCGAAATGGCCAAGTTCTTTCTCCGTTTTACCCAGGATGAAAGCTGCGGCAAGTGCACTTTCTGCCGCATCGGCACCAAGCGCATGCTGGAGATCCTGGAACGCATCACCGACGGCAAGGGCCAGGAAGGAGACATCGAACTATTGGAGGACCTGGCCGACAAGATCCGCAACAACAGCATTTGCGCCTTAGGCGGGACCGCGCCCAACCCGGTCCTGACTACCCTGAGGTACTTCCGCAATGAATACGAGGCCCACATCCGCGACAAGAAATGCCCGGCGCACCGCTGCGGGCCGCTGCTGACCTTCACCATCCTGGAGGACAAGTGCACCGGCTGCACCCTCTGCGCCAGGGTTTGCCCAACCACGGCAATCAGCGGTGAGAAAAAGCAGGTCCATAAAATCGACCAGGCGGCCTGCATCAAGTGCGGCAAATGTTTCGAAACCTGTAATTTCAAGGCCATCATAAAAGACTAGAGAGGAAAGCTGCCATGGATAAAATCAATCTCACCATCGACGGAAAGGAAGTAAGCGCGCGCGCCGACCAGACCATCCTGGAAGTGATCCGGGAGAACCATATCGCCGAGATCCCCACCCTGTGCTATGAGCCCAAGCTTCCACCGTACGGCTCCTGCTATTTATGCGTGGTGGAGGTCGAAAAGGTGGCCAAGCTGATCCCTTCATGTTCCAGCCCCGTGGCCGACAAGATGGTCGTTCATACCGACAACCCACGCATTCGCGAGGCGCGCAAGACCGCCCTCGAGCTGCTTTTGTCGAACCATTATGCCGACTGCCTGGCGCCCTGCCAGCAGACCTGCCCGGCCGGAGTCGATGTCCAGGGTTATATCGCCCTGATCGCCATGGACAAGCCGCGCGAGGCCATCCGCCTGATCAAGGAAACCAACCCCCTGCCCCTGGTCTGCGGCCGCGTCTGCGTGCGCGAATGCGAGGTGGCCTGCCGCCGCAACCGCGTCGATGACCGTGTAGGCATCGATTACCTGAAACGCTTCGCCAGCGACATCGACATTGAAGACCCATGGACCCCGTCCGTTTCGCCGGCCAACGACAAAAAGGTCGCCATCGTGGGCGGCGGACCGGCCGGACTGACCTGCGCCTATTACCTGGTCCTTAAAGGCTACGCTGTCTCCCTTTTTGAGAAAGCCCCGCATCTTGGCGGCATGCTGCGTTACGGCATCCCCGAGTACCGCCTGCCCAAGGAGCTCCTGGACAAGGAAATTTCATGGATCACCGACCTGGGCGTGACGGTGAGGACCAATGCCGCCCTGGGCAAGGATTTCTCCATAGAAGACCTTAAAAAACAAGGCCATGACGCTATATTCCTGGCTTTTGGTGCCCAGAAGGCAAAAGGGATGCGCATTCCCGGCGAGGATGAGACCGGGGGCGTCCTCAGCGGCATCGATTTTCTCCGCAATTTGCAGGGAGAAAGGAAGCCCGAAATATACGGCAAGGTGGTAGTGGTCGGCGGCGGCAACACGGCCATTGACGCCGCCCGCACGGCCAGGAGGCTCGGCGCGGATACGGTGACCATATTGTACCGGCGCACCCGCAACGAGATGCCGGCCCATCCCATGGAGATCGCCGGCGCCCTTGAAGAGGGGGTTGAACTCATCGAACTGTCGGCCCCCACCGAACTGGTGCGTGAGGAAAACCGCCTGAAGGGGCTGATCTGCATCCGCATGGAGCTGGGCGAACCCGATGCCAGCGGACGGCGCAGCCCGGTGCCGCTGGCCAATTCAGAGTATCAGCTTCCCTGCGATTTCGTCATCTCGGCAATCGGCCAGGACGTGGACCTGTGCGGCCTGCAAAAAGACCCACTACTGAAATCGACCAAGTACAACACCCTGGTCTTCAGCGAAAGCACCTTCGAAACATCCCTCCCTGGCGTTTTCACCGGAGGTGACATGGCCACCGGTCCCGACGTGGCCATCGCGGCCATTGCCCACGGCAAGATCGCTGCCAATGCCATCGATCATTATATCCGTTCGGGGAAAGCCGAAGGCAAGACAATGGAGTTCATCAGCCGCAAAGAGGCCTTCGGCGACATCCCGGACAGCGATTTTTCAACCTTCACCAAAATCACGAAAGAGAAGATGCCGGAACTTCCGGCCGAAGAAAGGGCGAAGACTTTCGACGAGGTCGAACTGGGATTCAGCCCGCCCCAGGCCAAGGCCGAAACAAGCCGCTGCCTGGAATGCGGCTGTTCGGCCTATTTCGACTGCGACCTGCGCAAGCACGCTGTTGATTTCAAGGTGGACCTGAAGAAGTTTATCGGCGAAGTCCGGAAATACAAGGTTGACAAGGCCCACCCCTTTATCACCCTCGACCCCAACAAATGCATCGCCTGCGGCCGCTGCGTGCGGACCTGCTCGGAAATACTTCGCATATCGGCGCTGGGCTTCGTCTACCGCGGCTTCAAGTCGGTTGTCCGCCCCTCCATGGAAAAAAAGCTGCTGGAAACCAACTGCATCTCCTGCGGGAATTGCATCGCCGCCTGTCCGACTGGGGCCATTGCCGAGAACCTGCCTTTTATCAAGCCCGGCCCCTGGGCCGCCCGCAAGCACGACGCGATATGTCATTTTTGCTCGGTCGGCTGCGTGCTGCAATACAAGGTCTTTGACGATGCCACTTATGCCGCCATCGGAACCGCCGATTCCGCCCATAACAAGGGCTACCTCTGCCATAAGGGGCGCTTCGGCTACCGCTACATGCTGGATGAGCAGCGGCTGCGCAAACCGCTGCTGAAAGGGAAAGACGGTTTGCGCGAGGCATCGTGGGAACAGGCGTTCGACAAAACCGCCGAAGCCATAAAGGCCATCAGCAAGAAGCACGGTCCAAGCTCGATCGCCGTCGTCGCTTCCCCCAGAATGTCCAACGAAGAGCTGTACCTGCTGCAGAAATGGGTGCGCGCCGGATTTCAGACCAATACGATCGGAAGCTTCAGCAACCTGTTGAACGGCCGCGATCTGGACGCACTGGACGAGATGTACGGCTTCACCGCCTCCACCACGACCATGGACGAGTTCCTGAACGCCGACGTCATCATGACCGTGAACGCCGAATTAACCGAAAACAACCTGGTCGCCGAACTGAAGATCAAGGAGGCGATGAAGAAAGGGACCCGACTGGTGTCGGTCAACTCGTCGGAAACCGTACTCAGCAAGATCGCCGACCTCTGGCTCGACCCCAAGCGGGGCACCAATACGGCACTCATCGCCGGCATTGCCGGTGCCCTGATCAAAAAAGGGGTGATCGACAAGGAATTTATCGACAATCATACTGACGGCTTCGCGAAATTCAAGGCATCCATCGCCAAGATGAATCCGAAACAAACCGCCGCCCAGACGGGGGTGATGCCGGAAAAAATCGCCCGAATCATCGAGATGCTCTCGGGGTCAACCAATTTGATCATCGTCTACGGGATGGATCAATGCCTGGAAAGATCGCGCGACGATATAAAAGTCCTGGGAAGCCTACTGCTGATGCTGGGCAAAACCGGGAAACCCGGCAACGGCTTGGTCCTGATCCGCGATTACGCCAACTCCCAGGGGCTGTTGGACATGGGGGTCGATAGCCGCTATCTCCCCGGCTTTGTCCGTTGCGGCGAGCCGGGAGTGGAGCTTCTGAAAAAAATATGGAATGTGCCCCTGGATAAAATATTCCAGCCCGTCGACATCCTCGAGCAGCTTAAGAAGGGCAAGGTCAAGGCGTTGCTGGTGTTCGGCGAAGACCCCTTGGCGTCAGCTAAGGCGGGACCGCTCATGCACGGAGTTGAATTCAAACTGGTGGCCGATTTCTTTCTGACTGCCACTGCCGCCGAGGCCGACGTGGTTATGCCGCTGGCGTCGCCTTTAGAAAGCCCCGGCACATTGACAGCCTGCGATCGCCGTGTCCAGCATAACGCCAAAATTGTCCGCGCGCCAGGCGGGATGACCAACTTGGAGATCATCGGCAAACTGGCCGAAAAGCTCGGGATGGGATTTTCCGACCTTGACGCGGAAAAGATCTTCCAGGAAATCCGCCAAGCCAATTTGTTCTATCGAACCGTCATAGCGGGTGGGTTCTGGGGCGAAGGTCTTTTCCAGGAACGCATCCCAGCCGCCAGCGGCAAAGCGAAGTTCCTCCCGGTGACCATCGAACTGACCCCTTGCAGCCGGGAGAAACAGCCACTGCTCGTCACCGAAAACTATCTCCTGTCCAAAATAAAAAGTAAATTGATGTTATAATAGATCCGCTAGCAAAAAGGGAGTTCAAGTTGAAAAATACGGTTCAGCGCAAAGAGTGCATTGAGTGCGCTTGGAAACTGGAACACGACCTGAAAGAACGAATCAAGGAACTTGAATGCCTGTATATCACCAGCTCGCAGATTGAATCGGGGAAAAGCCTTGCCCAGATCCTTGAAAACTCGGCGGCCAACCTGGCCAAGGGTTTTCAATACCCTGACCGAGCCTGCGCCACCATTGTCCTGGATAAAACCCATTATTCCCCCTCGAAGGAGCGCTGCGAAAAAACCAAAACCGCTCTCAAGGCCGACATCGTGGTCAGCGGCGAAACCAGAGGCTATGTCAAGGTCGGCTACCTGAAAGAAGGCGATTTCCTTGAGGAAGAGAAGAAGCTCATCAAGGAGATCGGTCACATGATCTCCAAAGCCGTCGAAAAACATGAGCTGCAGCTTGAACTGAAGAAATACGTCGGCAACCTGAAGGACTTGGTCAAGGCCAAGACCAAGGAGTTGGAAAAATCGACGAAGCGTTTCGAAGACCTTTTTGAAAATGCTCCCGACGGCATCGTGATCTCCAAACTGAACGGGGATGTCCTGAAGGCCAACCGGGCCTTCTACCGGATGCTCCATTACCCCGAGGACGGGTCAGTCAAGCTTAATTTCGTGAAAAACAAGTTGTACGCCAATATCCCCCGCATCCGCCCGTATATCTTCAAGAAATTAAAGGAAAAGGGATTTCTGGAAGGGATGGAGATGAATCTGATCGATTCACGGGGCAACGAATGCCCGGCTATCGGCTCGTTCATTTTCGTCGACTTCGACGGCCGCCGCTGCATTGAGGAAGTGTACAAGGACATCCGCTTCCGCAAGGAACTGGAGCAGAAGCTCATCGAGCAGAATGAAAATCTGGAGAAACTCGTCCGAAAAAGAACCGCGGACCTGGAAAGCCAGAAGAACCTGCTGGTCAACAAGAACCAGGAGCTCGTATCGCTAACCGAGGAGCTGAAGGAGAGCCGCAACAAGCTGCAGACCCTTTTCGATGCCATCACCGACCAGGTTGTCCTGATCGACCGCGATTTCACTATCAAAATGGCCAACCGCGAAGGCTGGGCCGGCAGCGGCAAATGCTTCGCCAGGTTGTTTAACCTTTCCCAGCCGTGCGAACAATGCCCGGGGTCGATGGTCTTTCAGCAAAAGAAATCCATCACCTTGGAGCAAAAATACGGGGAGGAGTATTACCTGCTGCAGGCCTACCCGATCTTCGGCGAACAGGGGGAGGTCGAGGGCGTGCTGGAGTTCTCCCGCCTGATCACCAAGCAGAAAAACATGGAAATGCAGCTCCTGCAGACCGACAAGCTCGCCTCGCTCGGGCAGCTCGTCTCGGGCATCGCCCACGAGATCAACAACCCCAACACCTTCATTCGCGGCAATGTGACGATCATCCAGGAGGCGATGAAGGACATCCTGCCCATCCTCGACGAGCATGCCCGCAACGAAAAAAACCTGCAGATTGCCCGCTTGAATTACAATGTCTTCAAGGATAACATCCTGATTTTGCTCGAGGATATCGCCCAAGGCACAAGCCGCATTAAAACCATTGTCGAGGGCCTGCGCAAGTTCGCCAAGAGGGACGACGGCATCCTGAACGATGACGTGGACCTCAACGAGATCATTCGCAGCTGCCTGCGCCTGGTCGCCAACCAGATCGGCCGCAGGGCCAAGGTCAAGCTCGAACTGGACAGCACCATACCCCAAGTTAAAGGCAACTCCCAGCGCCTGGAGCAAGTGTTGGTGAACATCATGATCAATGCCTCACAGGCCATCGAGAAGAAGATGGGGGCGATCACGGTCAGAACCTCCCATCTGAAAAAGGAAAACGAGAACCTGCTGCAGATCAGCGATGACGGCATGGGCATCAATGAAAAAACCCTAAAGCAAATATTCGACCCGTTTTTCACCACCAAGCGCAACCAGGGCGGGACCGGGCTCGGGCTTTCCATCGCCTACGGCATCATCAAGGAACATAAGGGGCGGATCGAAGTAGAGAGCAAGCCGGGACATGGGACGACCTTCTCCATTCATATCCCGGTCTTGCCCAAGGAAACATCATGAAAAAAATCCTGGCTATTGACGACGATCAGGCTGTCCTGAACTACCTGAACATCATGCTGCTGCAAACCGGGGCCTACGAGGTCGCCACCTTGGTCAACAGTTCCAAGGCTTTCCATGAGCTGAAAAGCAACAATTACGACCTGCTGCTCCTCGACATGGACATGCCCGACATCAGCGGCCTGGACATCCTGAAGTACATCAAGGAGAAGAATATCGATATCGAGACGATCGTGCTGACCGGGGTAGAGGACGTTGAGCTGGCCGTCTCGGCGATGAAGCTGGGCGCCTTCGACTACCTGACCAAGCCGGTCGACAACGACCAGCTCTTGAACATCATCACCACCCTCCTTGAAAACCGGAAAGTCCGCGAGGCGGCTTCGGCGGAGACCACCGTTTCTCTGGACCAATTGAAATTCCGGGACGCATTCAAGGAAATCGTCACCCAGAATGACGAAATGATCAAGATATTCCAGATGGTCGAAAAAATGGCCCAGCCCGACAACAGCATTCTGATCTGGGGCGAGAGCGGCACCGGCAAGGAGCTGATCGCCAAGGCTATCCACCGCATCAGCAAGCGCCGCGACGAGAACTTCGTCGCTGTGAACGCGGGAATCTTCGCCAACGAGCTGTTCGCCTCGGAATTTTTCGGCCATAACAAGGGCGCCTTTACCGGGGCCAGCTCCGCCAAGAAAGGATTCCTGGAAGAGGCGGACAAGGGCACCCTGTTTCTCGACGAGATCGGCGAGCTGGCGCTGCCCATCCAGGTGAAACTGCTGCGCGTCCTCCAGGAGGGGGAATTCTTCCGCCTGGGATCCACTAAGAACCAGAAGGTCGATGTGCGCATCATCGCCGCCACCAACAAGGACCTGTTGAGCGAAATGAAGAAGGGCAATTTCCGCAAGGACCTGTTCTATCGCCTGAACATGAGCTCGGTCTATCTGCCGCCGCTGCGCGAGCGCAAGGGGGACATTCCTCTCCTCTGCCAGCATTTCCTGAAGAAATTCTGCGAACAGAATCAGAAAAGCATCCAGAAAATATCGGAACCGGCCATGCGCTTGCTCAACCAGTACGATTACCCGGGGAATGTCCGCGAACTGATGAATATCATCAACAGCGCCATTATCATCGAGACTGGGCCCGAACTGCATAAGAAGTCCCTTCCCCATTATTTCCTGGAAAATCCAGGCGTCCAGGAAGCCACCATCGGCGGCCAGCTTATGCTGACCTTGAGTGAAACAGAAAAAGAACAGATCAAAAAGATCCTTTTACACACCAAGGGCAACAAGAGCCAGGCGGCGAAAATACTGGGAATATCCCGGGTCAACTTGCTGGCGAAAATCAAAAAATACCAGCTTCTCCCTTAACCGGGCCAGCCGGCGATCGCCTTATTTCCGTTTGTCGAGAGCGGCAATGATCTCCAGGTATTTGGCCTCAATGACCGGCCAGGAATAATTCGCCTGGAAGAATTTTTCCCCGTTCGCGCCCAGCCGTTCGCCCAATTCGCCATCTTCCTGCAAGATCAGGAAAGCCTCCTTGAATTCATCGTAATTGCCGTACCACAGCCCGGCGTTGCTGCGCCGGCACTGCCCGCGCAGCACCTCGGTCCGGCCGTTGGCCAGGACCGGCTTGCCGACGGCCCAGGCCTCCAGGGTGACCATGGACAGCGATTCGAACTGCGACGGGATGATCAAAAATTCGCACCCCTTCAGCAAGTCAAATTTTTCCTGGTCGTTGCGGAAGCCGAGATGGCGGATGCGGAGATGCTCGGGGATGTCGATCAGCGCTTTGCCGATCAGAAGCAAGTCCGGGATATTTTTTTCTTCGCCGAGCAGCCGGAGGTAGAAGCGCAGCAGTTCGGGGACGCCTTTGTTTTCATCCAGGCGGCCGATATAAACAGCGTATTTGCCGCTGATGCCAAGTTCCCGGCGGACGCCATCGGGATCGAAGCGGATGGGAATTTCGGAGCCGACGCCGACCACGTCGCCGTACACGCTGGAATTGCCGCTGACACGATTGAGCAATTCTTTTTCTTCCGGGGAATTGTAAACGATAGCCGCCGGCAGGCTGAAAAAATCTTTGAACAAATTCAGATAAACCACTTGGTCATGTTCAGCCGTCGGTACCAATATGGCCTTGCGCGCCAGCCGCTTTACCCCCCAATAGGAATGGTAATAGCGATACGAAAAAAAAATGAAATAGGCGAACTCGCCTTCACGCCGCTCCAGCTCTTGAATTAATCCGGGGACCAGGGGTCCTTCCTCTTCCAGCCAGCGCAATTCGTCGGCCGCCGAATGCTCCTCATGAAAAACAAGATGCTGTATCCGGCCAAACGTCTGCGGATTGCGGGGCTTGGCCACCCGGAAACGGTTGACCAGGACCCCGTTCAGTGTTTCCCGTTGCTTTTCATAAAAATGATCCCAGGTGATGTAGTCATAGGCCGTGGTCGTGAAAACCTCGACCACGAAATGCCGGCTCAATTTTTCGGCGATCAGGCGGGCATGGTATTCGGCGCCGCCGTTGATCTCCAATCCGTAGCGCTGCACCACGATGGCGATTTTCCTGGGCATATCCGCATTATATAACATTGAGCCGGCTTTGCAAATTGAACTTATGCCGATAATCTGTTACTTTAACACTGCGTAAGCAATGGAGAACTATTGGAGCCAATATTTAAAATCGCATGGCGGGCTGCCCACGAAGCCGGAGATCTGATCAAGCGCAATTTTCAAAAACTGCAAAATATCGATATCCAATCCAAAGGGAAAAACGACTTGGTCACCCGCGTCGACAAGGAGGCGGAAAGGATCATTGCCAAGGTCATATCCGGCCATTTTCCCGGCCACCAGATCCTGGGCGAGGAGGGCGGCTATTCGGCGCAAAAAGGGGAACATCTCTGGGTCGTCGATCCGCTGGACGGGACGACCAATTTTATCCAGGGCATTGCCCACTTTTCCGTATCGCTGGCCCTGCTGGAAAAAGGATCGGTCGTTTTTGGTTTGATATATGACCCCATTCTCCGCGAGTGTTTTCATGCCGCCTCGGGACAGGGCGCTTTCATGAACGACGCGCCGATCAAGATCAGCAAAACTGAACAGATGGCTTCGGCATTCGGCGCAACGGGTTTCCCCTTCAAAGCCCCCCATTTGCTGATGCCCTATGCCCAGGTTTTTAAAATCCTGATGTCGCAGTGCCAGGATATGCGCCGCTGCGGCTCGGCGGCGCTGGACTTGGCCTATGTCGCCTGCGGCCGCTACGACTTTTTCTGGGAATCGCACCTGCTCCCCTGGGATTTCATGGCCGGCAAGCTGATCGTCGAAGAGGCAGGCGGCACTACCAGCGACTTCGCCGGTAAGGAGTTGCCCGTGCAGACCAGCTCGGTCCTCGCCGCCAACCGCCATTTATACCAGAAACTACTAGATTTGATAGGTCCTTATTTCGGCTAGCCGGGGATTGACTCGTCGCGGTGGACGGTCTGCGGCGAAAAGGCTGGGAGGCATACGGCGACGTATTCGGCCCCATCGGGCCCGGGGGTGCTGTAGCGCACCCACTCACCCTTTGAGACCATGATCGCTTCGCCGGCGCTAACATCATAGACCTTGTCCTGCGTTTTTACCTGCAGCGTCCCTTTCAAGACGACCGAGTATTCGTCAAATTCGGGCTTCTGCCCCGGCTCGATCCAGCCCGAGGGACTGATCATTTTGGCGATGCTGACCTGGGAATCTTTCGAATTCACCATGCCAAAATATTCCTCGATGATTTTCTTCTTGTTCCCCGCCGCTTCAATTGTCGTCGGCCCGCTTATCTTTTTTACCATCCTGCCTCCTGAAAATCCGTCTCAAAGGTACCACAGGCCAAGCCGCCAGGCAATCCTAAACAGAATAGGGCGCGTGCATGGTATTTGTTTTGCGGCCGGAGATGTGATAATTTTACGGCATGCAAAACAATCACTATGCGTTGATCATGGCCGGCGGCCAAGGAACTCGCTTCTGGCCCTGGAGCACCGCCGCCATGCCCAAGCAGTTCCTCGCGGTCGTCGGCAAACAGCCACTGATCACCCAGACCTACCGTCGTCTGCGCAAATTCATTCCCGCGGCGAATATCTATGTGATCGCGGACAAGAAATACCTTCCGGCCGTCCGCGCCTGCCTGCCCAAATTCCCGCGCCGCAATTTCATCGCCGAACCGGCCCCGCGCAACACGGCACCCGCCTTGATCCAGGCCAACATCGTCCTGGCGCGGAAAGATCCCGACGCCAACCTGCTGATGGTACCGGCCGACCACTATATCGCCGATGAAAAGACCTTTGCCAGGCAGCTGGAATCGGCCCTTCAGCACGCCGACAATCGCTGTGTCATCACGGCCGGCATCAAACCCAGTGAACCGCACACGGGGTATGGCTATATTCATTTCGCTGAAAATAAAAGCGCGGCAGACGGCAAACTCCGATTTTTCCAGATCAAACAATTCAAGGAAAAGCCCGACCTCAAAACAGCGAAAAAATACCTGAAAAGCGGGAATTTCTATTGGAATTCGGGGATGTTCATATACAAATTGTCGTTTTTCAAGGAATTCATCAAGCAATATGCCCCATACTACGGTGGTCAGTACAATAAACTCGAAAAGTCTTTCAATAAGCCGAATCTTTTCAAGGCAATCTACAAGGCGATCAAACCAGAATCGATCGATTATGTTTTGATGGAGAAGCTCAAGGAAGCGGTCATGTTTAAGG
>Ga0315293_10001361_pt1 | contig 23756 bp, 47 predicted proteins | sample YL17G13_20_MG_FD_203071 | JGI IMG/M metagenome (GOLD analysis project Ga0315293, IMG submission 203071) | Sediment microbial communities from Yellowstone Lake, YNP, Wyoming, USA - YL17G13_20 | ecosystem: Environmental > Aquatic > Freshwater > Lake > Sediment | place: USA: Wyoming | collected...
ATTAAAATTTTGTGTAAGATATATAAAGTGTCATCCAATGTCTTGTTCGTGTACAATGAAAAAAATCTTTATTCTTTGTTGGTATTTTAGTCCACATAGAATAATTACTATCAGAATAAAATCCCAAGAATACTGAACTATAAAATAAAATATTATTCATAATCTCTAATGCTTAAACCTTTTCCAAATATTGGTACACCTGGACCATTTTCATCAGGGTCACTAAGATTTTGAAATTTAACAGTAAGCATCTTACCTTTTAATTTATCAAGGTTAATAAGATAGTCATGTCTAATTTCCCAGGAACCGTTAGGCTGACAATGAAATTCTTTACCTTCTTTAGTTTTACATAGAAATGTCACTGTTCCTGCACAAGTTCCAGTTCCTTCATATCCATCAATAATTTCATATTCAGCATCTTGAAATGTTTTGTATTTCTGAAGGTTTTTAGACCGATGTTTGTAAACATATTTTCCTTTTTTATTTCGTATTATTGTACCTTCAAAATTTTCTTCAGTCCACTTCTTATGATATATTAACATTTCTTCTTCTGAATCAACAAGAATAGTTGGAACAAGAACTAAAGGCATTTTTAAATTTAATTTAGCAAGGTCATTATATCTTTGTTCAAAATCTTCAAATATGTTACAAGTATCAAAAATCCAATATTGTAATAACTTAGTATTACTATTTTCTTTTTTAACTGCTGAACAAATTTCTTGGAATGTTAATTCAGGATGGTATATCTCACCATCAAGAACACCATCAAAATTTAAGTTTAAAATACTTTCATTAAGATGGTCTAATATATATTCTTTACCTTTTCTTGAAACATACTTAATAGTTTTTTCATTTTTCTTAAAAGCTTGACAACGGATTCCATTTAATTTTGGCTGAATATAAGCAGACCAAATAATATCATGTCCTCTATCTTGATATCTATGTGCTAACATTGGTAATTGAAAATTTGTTTCAAAATTGAATTTTGTTTGAGTATAACCTTCATCCATTTTTTTCTTATATTGAGATTCAGCTTCTAATAAAGCCTGATCATAAGGTTTTGTTTCATTTGATTTGCCGATATTCTTACCAAAAGCAATTGTTCGACCTGATGTTTGTTCAACAGAACCTTCTTTTGATTGCCAATGAACAATGATATCAGCAGTAGATTTATTATCTACTACTTCTATCCACCACTTTTTTAATTCACCTTTAGTGGTATTACTATACAGTGGTTTGAAGTTCATTACTCTTTACCTCTTTAAGAATTAACGGATCAAGAGCACAAATTAATGTCTTTTTTAAACAATTATTAGTACCAATAGTAAGACCTTTAAAATAGATGTCTGTATCTTGTGAATCAATTTTAAAATATCTTAAAGCTCTAACAATTTGATAACCAAATGTTCTTGCTATTTTTACTGGCAAAAAACGATAAAGTTCTTTTTCATCCTGAATAAAACGAATTGGTGGAAAAGGTTTAGAAGCAACTTCAGACAAGAAAATATTCATTCGAGAACGAGCAAGAATTAATCCTGTTTTCTTAGAAAAAGCATCTAACTTAATAACTTTTCCTTCTGAATTAATTTTATATCTATGTGGTTTAGACCAAGTTACAAAAACATTGGTACCTTCTTTATGAAATAAAAAAGTATGAGTTTTTTCTCGAATAACAGGAATATTTACAAGTTCTTCACTTTGACTTATTTCAATACCTTTTTCATCTACAATTCTTGTATGATAGATAATTTTTTCAAGTTTTGGCTTACCTACATGAACTACCATTTCATTTACTGTATCCATTTTTAATCCTTCTTAGTTAGTTGTCTGTAAGTTCATCGCTATATTGAGTATCTTCATCATCACTATCTTCAATATCATCATCTTCATGATCATCATCATCTTCATATTCATAGTCATAGGCAAACATAAAAAACTCCTTTTCTTAAAGAATTTTTTTGGTTTTTAAAACCCTTGTTATTTTTCGAATTCGATACCATAATTCATCCAATATTATTTGACACCATATTATTGAAATAAAGAAAATTTCAACAATAAAGAGATAAATGTTACTTTGTTTTATTCTTCGATAATGTGTTTTACAAGACATTTTTAATTCATTCTTCAATAGAATAGGTTTCACCAGTCTTTTCATATGTACCGCCGCAACTGCATTGTCCACCTTCATTGCAACCAGGCTCTGATTCTCGTTCATCCCCGCAACTGTTACAAGTCCATACATATTTCAAATCACGTTCACTACACATTTCTTCAAAAGAATATTCTCTTCTCATATTTTTTCCTTTCAAGAGTATTAAATATGCAAAACTCCCAAACATGAACAGCGTGCTGGCTGATTGTGAGAGCGCTGTCCGCCACTTACTCCTAACGATCACCCCGGACGGGCTATCCAGCACACGAGTTTTGACACTATCCATGAAGTGAAAGTTTTGCATATTCTATTTAAGACCAAATCATATAACTGAAATACGACTCGGATGGCCTTCCCGATATACTACGGCATAAAACCCGTAGCTTTTGGGTATTATACCCAGGGGGTTATTGATTATCATATTAACAATCATAAAAATTCGGTCCTAAATTAGTTAATTCTTATTTTCTTTTATACATAATTCATACATTAAAAGACATGTTTTATTATTAATTAATGTGTAATCATCTTGAAATTTCGAAGGCATAACAGATAAGATTGATTCAAATTTCCATGGGTCTCTACCTATAGAATACCAATCTTTGTATCTATATGCTACTTCATGAAAATATAAGTAAGAATTAGCTTTTTTAATATAATTTCTTATATTAATAGGAAGATGATATTGCCTAATTAGATTAACTGCTTTTTTTTCACAATCGCTTTCATCTCTAAGAAGACATATCATTGATTCTCTTGCTTTTTTTTCATTAACTTTTTTACCGGAAATCCATTTATCATACGGATCCACATCTGAAACTTCCCAAACCCCACTACTTTTCCATTGAAGATAATGAGAATATTCATGTAGAAAAGTTGGTATCCATTCTGTTTCAGACATTTTGGTAGCAATAGCTAAAGTTTTAGTATCAAAAAATCCACCACAAGAATCTTTTCTACCATTATATGTATAATTTATTAGGTTGGTACCCATAAATTTTACAGTAATACCTTCCTGACTTAATTCTTTAATTTTTTCAAAAATAAATGTTTTAATATCCATAATTAACTTATAGTTGAAAGTTGAGTGAATTTCTGATTTTTAACTTTTGTATGAGAATTATATAAAGTACCATAATAACAAGCAAAACCATGATAACCAAGAATACTGATATATCCTATATATGTTTTATTAATAGGAGGTCGTATTCTATAGCGTATTGTAAATAACATTGAAGTATTCATATTCTACAACCTATAGTACAAAGAAAGGGTTTTACTTTAATATTACTATATGTTTCATACCCATTATAAAAACTTCCATAGAAAGTTCTACATTCTACATCACTATAAGTGGTTTTTAAAGAAGACCTATAACGTAGAAGATTAGCCAAGGCAAAGTTAGTCATGATAAATTATATTCTGTTCAGAAAAATTAATAGAAAGATACTTAGAATGAGTTATATGCAATACATATGTAGCATTCACACATTCTCTATGTAGGTATGTCATTTGTTGTTCAATTTTTCTTAATATATTTTCTTTAATAAGTCTACCAAATCTTAGTTTACCTTGATAATCATTTTCAAAATTTGTTTCATCAGGATAAGATAATTCTTTATCTTCTTCTGGAAATGGTCCATCTCCGTGCCTCGTAACATAAGACCTTGTTACAAAATGAACTTCAAGTTTTTCTTTTCTATTAAAGATTTCAGATTGAATAATTCCTTCTACTCCTGGTCTTGAAGGTGTCACATACGGAAAATTATCTGAATGGGCATCGAGTTCCAATCCTTGAGCACCCTCAAAGATAGAACTTGAAACCATAGCATGATAGTCATTAATGATATGAATTTTACAATAAAATTTATACAAATCAAGTAAAAACTGTTTTCTTATAAGTTCCATATCTGATAAATTATATTCACTAATAATATTATCTATTTTAGCTTCAATATTAAAATCAGAGCCTAATAAATCAAGTATTTTAAAGGATGTTTTTCGTTTTAAAGTTGCAAGAATTCCCATTCCACATGAATTTTTTGTGTTTTGTTTTTTACATTCATTTTGATTTGTTATCATATCAAAAGGAGTAGTTATTTCAGATAAAAAACTCACAGAAAAATATGGATTTATACCTAAACTTTGAAGTTGCTTATACTCACGTAGAAAAATAATAGGATTAACAACAGTGTTTTTAGTAAAATGAGTCTTTAAACCTCTAAAAGTTCCAGAACCAAAATGAGAAAAAACATGTCTTTGATTTTTAAATATAACGGTGTGTCCTGCCTGACATCCACCGTTATATCTAATATTTAGTACATCTTGATTATTTGAAGCTAAAAGGTCAGTTACCCGACCTTTACCTTCATCACCATAATTTAAACCTATTACAGCATATTGCATAATAACCTCATCGCAAAATCAATGTCATCATTATTAATTTGCTATTATCCTGAATAGATAAATATAGAGTATATAAAATTTTCTTGTTATAAACATGATAGTGAATACCAATTTTTGTCTGACGATAATAAGTCATGAATGGTTTATATAGAAACATCAACTTCTAAAATCTATGACTGAATTCTTTATATCATCGGATAAACTTGGATCCCAACTGGCTACAACTGATTCAAGACTTTCACCTTCATTCATTTGTATTCGTGAAATTATAATTTCTGGAATCTTTGTATAGTCATGAATAAGTATTGTATTTTGACCTAAAAGATTATTCCAAGATTTAATAACTTCAGCTTTATTTGTCTTACAATAAGCACCATCTACTACAACACAATGATAAACATTGTATTTTTCAGAGACTAAAGTTAGAAGATCAGCTGAAGAAATCGCCTTATCTTCTTTGAGGTTTAAAAATTCTTTGGCTGATTTAATGTCTATTTCTGGATTTGGATTTTCATCACCAATTGTGAAAATATATCCTTTTTTTGTTCTTTTCTCATAGCAATCAATTGCTGTTTTTCTAAGAGCAGCATACCATGCATAAGTATATGATTCATATGAGTTTCCGCCGCCACCACCTTCAATATAAATCTTTTGAAGTTGTTCAGCAATCTTAATGTCTGCTTCAAATTGAGTCATTTGAATTGGTGCATAATCACAATCTACATCACCTATTCCCATAAACATAAGATGTGGATTAGTAATTGGCTTACGTTTATAAAGTTCGGTAACAAAAGTATCAAGTTTATTAATAATAGGATGAATTACACAACTCATAGAACCAGTAACATCTAAACCGATGATGATAGCAGTTGATTCTGGATTGGAATCAGAGTCCCTTGATTCTCTCATTTGAATAACTTTAGGATTCATATCTGGATTCAAATCAGATGTATTACAAATTTCTTCAACTGTTTTTGAACCATTACCTAAAACAGATGTAGCATAACTTGTATATGTTGCACTTAACCATGTTGAATTACCCATGATACTCCTTATATCTTTTGAATTTTCTTTTTGAATGAATTAATAAAACTGAGTATTTTTGCAATTAAAGACTTTTTAACAGGTTTTACTGTTGCTTTGGTTTTTTCGATTGTTTCTTTCCTAAGAATACCATAGTCTTCTAAGTATAGGGGTTTATATATTGTTCTCATTAATTCTATTTTTGTTAGCAAAACATTACCCCGATACCAAGAGCCACTTTTCCAAGGAACATCACCACGTGAATAAATTGTACCATGATAATAACTATATCCATAAAAATTTCTTGAAGAAATAAGATTAAAAAACATTGTTATTTTTCAATTCGTTTGAAAATAAAACTAAGTAAAAAGATGATAATAAAACCAAATATTCCAGCAATAATATACCAAATCTTTTTAAACATAAAAGATAAAAGACTATTAAGAAGAACTCTCGTTTGATATCCAAGATGGGAAGCTCTTACACCATAGTTAGGTTTTCGCACAATAACTCCTTATGGAATGGTTTTTAGAATATCATTCATTACTATTCGATCGAAGGGGTTCGGTGATACACTGTTAAAAAAACCATAATTAGACAATAAATAACGAGGATGATAAGTTGGAATAATAGAATAACCTGATGAATAATACTTTCGTCCTCTAATGTAAGATATTTTCGTATTTTCTGGAATGTTGAGTAAGTATGTGCTTGCACAGGCTCCTACTGGGATAAGGTACTTAGTATTATATTGTTTAAGATCTTCAATAAGAACATGAATACATCTACTTATTTCAGCTCTTATTGGTGGTCTATCTTTATTAAGATTATCAATTGGATGAAATCTAACAATATTTGATAAAATAAAGTTAAATTGTTTACCTTGATCAAAGATATATTTAATAAGATGTCGAAGATAATTTCCAGATAATCCATAAAATGGTTGTCTATGAATATTTATTGGAGTAAGACCAATATCTTCTTTCTTTCCTGCACCCATTCCAATTATAGCAAAATCAATATCTTCTGAGTCTTTAGTATAACAAACTTCTGTTGAAAGTTTACAGCAAGTGGATTCATACGGACAAAATTTATACTGACAATTTGCTGGAATTATTTCTTTTCTTATAAGCAACTTGAACTCCTAAGGATAAAGTGAGAGAATAGTTGGTGACTGTCACCTGCTATGGTGCGGGCATAGCACTATTCTCTCGAAAACTTAATGATATTCAAATGTAACTAATGCATCTTTTGTTAATTCTTTTAATTCAGGAGTAAGACTTCCACCTGAACCTTCGTCACTTTCTCTAAGATATAAAAGATTGTCTATTTTATATTGTTGAATAATATCATTAAAAGATTCTTGTTTATATTCACTGGAATTAACTTCATTAATATACTTTTTAAGTTTATTACCGAAAGCCATGCATGTTGACCTTGTATTAGTAGTAGCCTTTTTAATTTTTATTGTGCGTTCATAAATAAAACAATTCATTTCTTCTTTTACAAATTTATAACCTTTATTTTTAAGTCTATCTATGCTTTTTACTTCAACATACTCACATTTTTGAGAATCATAAACTAATTCATAAGCATCTTTATCAAAAATAAAATCTTGTTCAATAAGATTATGATTATAATGAATTAGATGCTTATTTTCAGGAGTGATTAATATAAGAAAAGAACTACTTGAACTATTGCTTACAAAACCGTTTCTTATTTTCATATTAACTCCTAATAATTATCATTACTAATGAATTGAAAGTATGTTTTTAGTTTTTCTATATTTTTAATTCCTAAGTCTTTTAACTCATTAATGATTTCTTTATCATCTGGTTCTTCTAATTCTATTACTTCTCCATCGTGATAATCATCGTTTATTTTTTTTCCTATGATTAATTCACCAGCTTCTTCACCATCAAAAAAGTTTCGAATTGTTTCTACAGAATAATTTTCAGGTAATTTATCATAAAACTCATCACATACAAAAGAATCAAGATTACTTGGTTTATTCAAACCCAAGTCTTCAGATTTAAGATTAATCTTAAAAATAGCAATAAGATCTTGAGTTGGAATTTTAACTCCACGAATAATAAAGGAACTACTACTTGAATTACTTACAAATCCATTTCTAATTTTCATATTAATCCTTTAACCTTATTTATGTTTAATGATAGAAATTTTCCATCATCTGGACCCGAGCAAAAAGACATCACAATAAATTTTTTAGGTATTAAAGATTCTAAAATTCTACCAATATCAGTACTAATATAAGTCATATGTTCTTTCTTTTTTAGTTTATCAATTTCCTTATAAACATCAGCAGTGTTTATAATATCTAAACTCTCATTTTCTATAATATGCAAAATATCTTCAGATTTCGGAGTCCATTCTATAGGTATGATAACTACGTAACTGCTACTTGAACTATTTGATACAAAACCGTTTCTTATTTTCATGTTATACTTTCAAATTAATTGTTCCTAATTTAACATCTTCATCATCAAAAGCAATATCTACAAAATATTGACCTTTATCATAGATGTCAGCCTTTAATCCAAGTTTTTCTGCCCACCTTGTAGCGTAATCTACGCCGCCACCAGACCAAATTATCATTCTATTACCAAGATTACTTAAAGTATGAAATAACTGAATAATTTCATAACGCGGTGTATCTTGAAAGGTAATTAATGTACCATCTACATCAAAAGCTATATTCATCTAAAGAACTCCTTGTTGATTGTATTCTGGGTAATACATCACGAATAAATGTATTTATATATTTAGAAACTTTTTTATCCCCAAAATCACATGCAGTATATAAATAAAACCCCTTCATTGTTGATTTTTGAATTTTAACATATATTAAATATGGTATTTTATTGAACATAGTTAGTTTTATAATAATTTACAGGATGTGTAAAAACAGTCATATTTAAATAACCGTTATTAATGGTTATTATATATTTAGAAACTCCCGGTGATAGATTTATTGTACTATAAAATAAACTATGGTGGTTATAATGTGATTCATAACTATGTATAAATACATTATAACTAATAAAATTCATCATTTATAGCATCCAATTTCAGGAAACAACTGGCAAATTCTACAATTTTTAACATTTTTACAATTTAAACAGTTTGGACTAAGAGATTTAACCCAATCCTTTGTTTCTTCACTATTCCAAATTTCATCTAATGAGTTATCTAAAATAGAAACACCTTTATATCCGGCTTGCTCAGCAAATGAACACGGATATATATTTCCATCAACATTACAATAAATTGAGAATAACATTGATTCACAAGGTTCAATGTATTTGTGAAGATTGGCTGGCAAAGCCAATAATGCGAATGGTGAACTACAAGAATCGAATCCAAAACTTATTTGATAATCAATACACATATTACTCAGGTTATAAAAATCAGTATAAGTAACCACATCATCTAAAACTGCTCGACCAACTGGTTTAAGGAGTAAAAATACAATTGCATTAATATTAATTTTTTTAGTATATATTTTATCTGCTATTTCATAACATGATAATAAATTACTTTTTGATAAAACTGAATGAATATTAACTTGAGTATGACCACAATCTAATAGTTTTTTAATACATTTTTCTGATCGTCTACCATAATATGATACAGCAATAGAACCACAATTATCGGCTAATTCTTTTAATATAGAATTTGATCCAGTACCATTAATAGTAATATTTGGAATTATGCCACAATCTCTTGTGTACTTAATTATTGGTATAAGGTCGGGATTGGCTTCTGTGTCACCAACACCAAATGCTATTTGACATAGATTTTTTGGAAACTTAGATAAAACTTGTTTAAAAGTATACAAATCCATGTTTTTACCAAAACAAGTATTGTTTTTATAGCAAAAAGAACAACCTTGGTTACATATTGTAGATATTTCTATATCAGCTATCTCGGGACTTGGAGCACGAATTGGGTCATCTTCAATTGTTTTGCCACACCTCGCAAAATAACCAGTTTTTTTATTGAAAATATATTTGTAATCTTCAGTATTACAAATTTTATATCCTTTTAAATCTTTAATCATGAAGACTCCTTATTCAAGATAGTAAGCATCATCTGATGAAATAGTTATACATTCATATGTAGAAAGTTCTATTAAAGATAAAAGTTTATTCATAATATTATATTGTTTAGCACATATACTTAATACCATTACATCATGTGATTTTTCTATAGCTTTGAGTTTAATAATTTCTTTTTCAGTTTTTTTATATTTTGCCGGTAAAAACTTGTTGAATAGAAGACGCCACCAAAGGTCTTGTTTAGCTAAAGCTATAGCAGCTTCAGCTCTGCTGGTATCAATTTTCAGCATTATTGCTTCGCATCTTTTTTTAATCGTATCTTTTTTAACAATAGTAGTGCTCATAAGTCTTTTACACTTTCTACAAGAGTTATTGTGACAGTGAATTCTTGAAGTTCACCTGTTTCTTCATCAATAATATCATCAACTTGTCTATAAATGTCTTTAAGTGCCGATGTTTGTTCAGAATCACCAACTACCAATTTACGAGTTGTAAAACAATCAGGAATTTCTATTTTCTTGATTTTTTTAATTATAGTTTCGTCAGAGAGCATTGATGTATCTAATTCAAAACTATTCATTGTTATACCTCGTGAATTGTACATTATTTATCACTGGAGTTTTTTTTACATACATATAATAATAACTAATTGTTATTCGTGTATTTAATTGATAAAATTTTTCATAAGGCAGAAGGTAATAGGTTACAGTATGAGGTATTACATAAAACATGATTATATAAAATAGTGATTTGGTTGAAAAGTACAGATTATTTTTTTACCAATAGAATTATTATAGTCAGTTATTACATCTATTAAATTATAAATTTGATATTTTGTAATGTGACGATTATATGCTAATCCATCAAAATGTGCATACATTAATCTTTCACCAGTTTGAATAAAAATCATGAGTATCTTTCTGTAAAATATATGAGATAAAATGATTTATTCATACAAAATATTTGCATTGGTATAGTATTTAACTGATTATGTTTTTGCGACGATTGATTGCGAAAAGAAGTAAATCGACCAGATACTAAATAAATCATAAATATATTTTCTATAAAAGATATGAAATTGGACTTTTGGTATATAAACATTTTTTTCTATTAATTCTAATACAATAAGCTGTTGGATTTCCAAATTGAGTTACTCTTTGATAATAATACATTGATTTATCAGTATTGGCACTAAATATAGTTGCTGTTATAAGGTAAATCATATTATGAAACAAAGTAATGATGAATTGATTTTAATCTACCAGATTTTAGTATATCAGAATTAAATTTTGTTGTTGTTTGATAATATAAATTAGATTTAACAACATTACCATCAACTAATTTAGATATTATTAAGTAATTCATAATTTTAATCTGATTCAGCATAATAGCTTCGTTGTATTATTTTTAAATTAAGATTACAAAAACTACAATTAAGATATGTACTATTAAATATTGTATTTTTTTGGCGCCACATATAAATTGAATCATTAAAAAATGAACAAGCTTTAGGTATAATATTAAGATAAATCATAGTTATTCAAGATACCTAAACATTTGGTTGAATTGAACATTTGATTAAGCTGATGTAATAATAATTCATAATTTTAATAGTGCTGGGTGAGGGACTTGAACCCTCACAGGTTACCCCTTCGGATTTTCATACCACTATAGTTTTCACTACCAACTTATAAAAGTTGTTTGTGGTCTGGACTATGCTTTTACCTTAGCAGTATTAAGTTGAAAGTGGGACTATAGCAACTATACCCTTACTTTCATTCACCATTTGCCACGACTTAACACATATCCTTGTACTTCGGATTGCTTTAGGTAGGTGATTATAGTCTCTACACGTCTCTGACATGCTTTTTGAGTAGAGGTCAGATTTCGCTCGGTATTGGGTCGAAGTTAATCAGGCCGTTCACCGAATTTACACCATTCACTTAGAAGTTTCCTAACTAAGTGCTCAAATTAATAAGTCCGAAACGTCTACCATTCCGTCAACCCAGCATTTTTGTGAGAAGTATTTTTTTAACGTAAGTAACTTTAATAAAAACATCTGTTGTATTTTGTTGAGGACAATATGTTCTTGGCCATAACCCCCCATTATAAGTATGTGGTATATAATGATAAAAATTTGATGTTCGGAAAGTTATGTCGTTGAATAGCATAAATTAACCTTAATACAATCTCGTATAACAAGTTATTCTACTGATATAAATAAAAAATGAATGATATCTACCTATGTAACAGGTTCTAAAACAATCACCATTATAATAAGTTTTATATCTAAGTGAACTTCTGTGTGGTATTATTAAAGTGGGTTGCATAATTATTAAAATTCTGTAAATAGTATAATAATGGGTCAGGTAGGACTCGAACCTACGACAGTTTCGTTATGAGCGAAATTTTCTAACCAACTGAAATACTGACCCAATATTATTCTTATTTATTTTCAATTCTTTGATTTTCAGGAACAGCAAATAATGTATCACCAACAGAATAAATCATTTCTTTTGTAGTAATGTCACCAAGGTTTGTAGTATAAATAACTTTATTAGGTAATACTTTGTAAGATTCTATGTAAATTATATCAGGTTTAATACTTTCAAGTATTATAGCACTTATCAAAACCATGCTAACAACACTTAAAAGTAATGAAAAGGAAATAGTAGCTTTATCTTCAGCTTCTTCTTTTGGAAGAACCATAAGACATATTATTAAACATAAATATATTATAATTAAAACAATTACAAAACATGTTATCATATTATATCCTTATATCTGCTGAGTTTATTTTTCCAGGATTTCGTTCTGAATAATAATCCTCGTCATCAACAGCTATGACACTAATTTCCTCCATTGTTTGAGGATACTTAGGATGAATAGTATCAGATTTAACCAATGTACATTCTGATACTTTCATTTCGGCTTCTTTATTTCTATCAAGTTTTGATAGAAGAGCAAGAAGGTTTCTTCTGGAGAGGTATACTTTTTCCATGATTATTCTATTATTCTATATCTAGATGATGGATAATAAGGTGTGCAATATGTTATACCACTGTTTTTAAATTCATCTCTAAATTCATCTTCTGACACATAGTGTGGACTTGATATAGAATAATAATTACCTGGACAAGTTTTAAAAAGCCATTGGTATTCTTTTTTTTTAACCAAATAATAACTGTTATCATATATTGAACATTGGGTTTCTACACAAACATCACAATCAATAAGATTATATCGTTTATTAATTATCGATCTGACTCTATAAGCAAAATCACATCCTTTTGTTGAAATTCGATCACCGACCTTAAATTTTGGTGTAAATAAAGTATAATTTTGCAATTCAGAAACAAAGATTGAAATGTAACCAGGTTGTAACATATCTGAAAGAATACATGTAGTATCTAAAAATTGTGCAATTTTAAATACTTTTTTATCAGGAGAAACGATAATATCATTCAATTTAAATTTTGAATCTGGAACTAAATGATAATCATCATTACAAAAATTAATTTCCACAAGAGATTCATGATTACATTCTGCATCTTTTAGAATATAATTTTTAGTTGTCACAAATAAAATTTCATAATACTTTAAATTAGATCTATTTGTGATAATATCACCAATTTTAAACATGTTGTCTCCTTTTGTTTAACATATATTGTTAACGAATTCTTTTAATTTCATATACGTTTTATAATTCATAAGAACGACATCTGCATCGATGTGGTCTTCTATGCTATCAATATATACTAATAATTTTTCTTGAATTTCTTTAAGATACTTACGAAATTGTTCTTCATTTATTTCAGTCATATTTTTTAATAAAATACTCCATGAAAGATTCGAACTTTCGACTCCCACCTTAAAAGGGTGGTACTCTAGCCAGCTGAGTTAATGGAGTGTTTAAGGATAATCAAGTTCTTATTGTCTTAGTGATTTTTACCATCATCTTTTTCAATAGTTTTTTTAAATAGAAATCTACTAACTACATGATATACTACTATACCTTCTGGTCTCATAAATCCTGGAACAAACTTACTTCCATTGGTTTTTAAATCAGTAAGACAGTCATCAATTTTTTGAGTATCAAAAATACCATCATATAAGATTGGTGTAACATAACAACACTTTGGTCTTACTGAATCATCTGACCAAATTTCAGTATTAAATAATACAAATCTTTTTTCTTTAAGATTATATGTTCTTTGTATTCCTAATCCCATGAATTCTCCATAATGATGACCATAACCAAGTTTCATGAGTTCTTCTTTATTTTCATGTGCCCATCTTGAGAATCCATGATTATCATTGAATGGACTAATCCATTTTGTTCTTGAACCAGTTTTGAATTCTCCTGAATCTGAAATATAAATCAGAGAATTAGTACCATCAAGCTTTTCAGTGACTATAACTCTTCTTGAAAGACGATGTATTTTCTGAAACTGAGGGTAAACTTCTATTTCAGTAGACATGTTATTCTCCTAAAACTTTTCTAATAAGTTTTTCCAATTCAAACTTTATTTTCTTTTATTTGGTAGTGCTTGTTTTCATAGTCTTCAACTAAGATAGAAATCACTTCAAGTTTATCTTGAATATCTTGATGCTCAGAAACCGGCAAAAGTATTTCAATTTGAGCAAGAGCATTATTGTAATCACTTTCACTTTTTATAGGCTTAATTTTGTAAGTCATGTGATTCCTTTGTTATTTTCATAGTATCTTTAAATTTCATATAAATATTATTCTTATTTAATATTTGTTTTTCTGTGATAGATTTTATTAATCTATCTCTTAAAACAGGATATTTTTCTATAGAAAAAATATCTAATGTGTTGTTCATGATAATTGACCCTGTATCTGTTTCTTTTATACCTTTAATATCACTAAGATTTAAAGATACTTCACCATCAATAGTATTAAAACTAAATATATTATACATTGAGCTTTATTTTCCGAGATAAATTTTCTCTAATAATTTTTCTAATTCAAACATTAAAATTCTGGTTTTACCACAGAAAGAATAAATTGATTCTTCATAAAAAGGAATTACATTAAATTTGAAAGATAATCCTTCAGTTCTATCATAGATAATAGCTTGTATTGCATATTTTTGTCTTTTTTCAATTTCAGATATTAGTTTTTTAATTTCTAATTGTTTTTTCATAATTTTTTTCTAAACTGAAAGAACAGTTTCTTTAAGTCTTTATTATCCAATTCTTTCCCACTTAATAAGTTAAAAACAAATGAACTTCTACTGGTTTTACCATAAGAAGATATAATTATTTCAGCTGCTTCTTTTCGAGAAAGATTTTGAAGCCTATTAACAAAGATTTTCATACCTAATATTGTAAGTTCAATTTCTTTGTTAATATCACAAATAGTTGATACTATTGGTTTTACAATGTTACAACATTCATAATCAAACTTTTTTTCTATGTAAGTAACAAAAGTATTATATTCTGGTCTATCAATTTCTAAGTATAAATCAAGAATATCTTCAAATGATGTTTGATATTTGAATCTATGATGGGTAAGATACTCGATAGACTTAAGTTTTTTTATTTGTTGATCATCATCGAAGTAACAACAAATACCTTCATATCCTTTAAGATTTTCAATTGTAGCTATCATTTCATTAATTGTATCAAAATGATATACTTTTGGCCGTTTAACATTAATGTCTAAAGCCAAAACATCTAAACAAATTTGACTATACATTGAATAAGTAGAATGATTTATTGCACTAATTAGATATATATCAGAATTTTCACCATAATCTAATACTATTTTATTGAATGGCGAAATCCACTCATATATCCAAGTAAAACCTTCAGGGGGATTAAAAGCTAAAGAATAAACATTTTTAAGATTATCAATTTCAAAAGCATTTTCTTGAGAATGATAATCAATAGTTCCACGAGTTCTAATGATTATATTATCCTTATAATTAGAAACAATTAATGTACTACCATCAATTTTTTCAATTAAGTGACAATTTTTAACATCATTTGGATTAGGAACTAAATCAATTCTTTCATTCCAATTAAAGAACTTTTTAAAAGAAGGAGAAACAAGTTCTCCATTTAAATTCCAAACAGATGACCTAAAAATAAGATTATCAGAATTCCAATTGGGATTTATTCGAGGAAAGATAAGATAAACAACTTCTTGATTAACAAATTTTTCTATGACATTAAACTCAGTTTTATTGATTTTTGAAAAATCTATTTTCATAATTGTTATTCAAATATACCGTTTGCCGTAATCTCTACGATATGCACCGTGACTACTAAGCACATACCAACCTCTCACAAAGTGATAGTCTATAGAGGCTGCAATGATTACGGCAAACGATACACCTTATTCTACCTCGAATCCAATTGTTTTCAAATATTCTTTTGTAACAGGTAGAGGTATGTTGGATATTAATTCCAATGCCTTTATAGTTTCTTTATTAACATTAGTTTCTTCTATTCAGTATCTTTTTGCCCACATCAAATCATCATTACCTTGAAAAAGTATAAAAATATGATCAACCCAATCACAATGATCCTTGGTAATATTAGTTGGTTGCTTTCCTGTGATAATAGTACATTCAACATACCCACCTTCAAATGTACCATACCACTCTTCTTCGGTTGGTAGATAGAATGTTATTTTCATAAACCTCTATTTTTTTAAATTACGTATGGTTGAAATAAATTCTTGATATCCAGGTTTATATTCATCAAATTTAAGTAATGGAAGACTAACAAAATAATCACATTTAAATTTTGTTTTTTGAATTTTGCCTAAAAACTTAAAAACACAGTTCCAAGAACAGAATTGAAGATGATCAGGATTACGACTATCTCTATAAAAAACAATAATTTCTAAGTAATTACGTTGATTTTCATATGGTGAACTAATTGTTTTACTACAATTATCACATCCATAAACTTCATCTTTAACGATAGTTTTTCCAGCTCCACACTTGGAACAACCACCATCATAAATAGCTTCTTTAATTTTCATGTTTTTCTCCTATTTAAGACATTTTTCTAATAATTTCAGAAATTTCTAATATAGCCTGTTCATACTTATCTATTTTAATTATTTCTTTATCTAAGTTTCCAAAGTACATTTCAAGACATAGAATAAGAAGTTTCTTTATCTTATTTTCATCTGGTCCCCATGGAAGTTCCGATTTAAGATAAACTTCTTCAAGTTGTTTTTCTTTATCATTAAAGTATTGTTTAAGTTGTTCTTTGGACCATTCTCCTCTTCGAATCGTTTTAAGTTGTTCTCTGTTTCTTTGAAGGTCTATGTCACCTTCAGTTAAAATCTGTTCAACTTCCCCTAATAATCGCACAACATGACTACCAAATTTTACATCATAACCATATTTTTCTACTAATTCTTTTCTTTTTCCTTCAGGATGTTTAATATCAATTTTATGCATTTGGCTAAAAGCATATCCTTTAAATCGGTGCCAAGACCCTTTATGAAGGAATATTTTTCTATTTTCTCTAATAAGATTTCCAATATTAGAAATATGATGAATGCAATTTTGAGGCACAAAAAGAGAATCTATAATATTAGGATTATTATCCATAAGAAGCTGAAAGTATTTTACTATTGAAAATACTTGAAAATCATATTCTTTATTAGTTTCTTTATCTATTATATGATGCTCTTGCCAAGATTCAAAGCGTTGAATTTGTTTTCCAAATCCAAGTATTTCACCTTTTAGGTGAGGAAAAATTTGGTCTTTAGTCGGAATACAAACACCATACATATCATAATCACTATCTTCTAATGAACACCCATAGCACTGACTACCCATTAATGTTAGGTATTGAACAGCATTAGGAAGCCATTCAGGTGGATGTATCAATTCTTTTTTTTTTAGTTCAATTAGGAGCATAATAACTTTCTAATAAAACCCAGTTTTAACTGATTATGTATCATACTGTAAAATAAGTGGGCCAGGTAGGACTCGAACCTACGTTTTCAACTTACCAACTACGATTATAACCGTTATGAGCGGCTTTCGGTACTGGCCCAAGTCATGTTTTAAGAATGAAAATTATTAATAATAAATACTTCAGCTTGTTCTTTAGTAGTAATATTACCTTCTAAAATCTCATCTTTAACTGCCTCAATGATTTCTTTGAATATTGGTCCTGAAGTAAAACCTAATCTTTTAAGGTCTTCTCCATTAATAAGATTCTTAGGCATTTTCTGATCTTCAGGAATGCTATTCATTCTATTGATAATATATTTATAACTTGAAATATCACCATTTGAACCTAAACAATCACTCCTGTGTAATAGAAGTAACTCCGAGAAATATGATTCAGCTATCATTCTTTTAAAGGTACAACTTTTCATCTTTTTAGATTGTTGAATTCTCATATGATTTTTAATAAGATAGACTACTTTATCTATAAAATCATTAGAAAACTTTAAACGGGTAAGAATATCTTTAGCTATGTCGGCTCCCCGAAGTTCATGACCATAAAAATGAATATCATTTGTTATTGTTTGTTTATCTGGTTTACCAATATCATGTAATAGAGTGGCCATTTTAAGTTCATCTGAAGCATCTTCAGGAAGATTTTCTAATGCAAGAATAGTATGTTGAAGGACATCACCTTCTGGATGCCACTTTATAGGTTGTTCACAATTTTGTAATCTGAGAATTTCGGGAATAATACTAACTAAATGAGTATCAATAAGATAATAAATTGCTCTTCGGTATTTTCCAGTTCTAAGTATTTTAACAAATTCTTCTGCAATTCTTTCTTTAGAAATTAATTCAATTTCTAAAGAATGCTTTTTTATAGCATTCCAGGAATTTTCTTCAATAGTAAAACCTAACTTACATGAAAATCTAATAGCACGAAGCATTCTAAGTTTATCTTCTGTTATTCTTTGTTCTGAGTTTCCAATAAATCGAATAATCTTCTTTTCAAGGTCTTTTTGACCATCAACAAAATCATAAGTTACATTTTTAATTGGGTCATAAAACATTCCATTGATAGTAAAATCTCTTCTTTTGGCGTCTTCTTCCATAGTAGAAAAAGATATGCTATCTGGTCTTCTACTATCGCTATATTGACCATCATTTCTAAAAGTAGCAACCTCAAATTCAAGATTATTTATTACTACAATTATTACACCAAAAGACTTTCCTACAGGAATAGTCTTTTCAAAGAGACTTTCAACTTGATCTGGAATAGCATTAGTAGCAATGTCTATGTCAGAGGATTCTATACCAAGAATTTTATCTCTAACAGTTCCCCCGGCAAAAACGGCTTCAAAGCCGTTTTTTTGGAGAATTTCGCAGATTTGTATTGCGGTTTTAAGCATTTTTGTTTTTCGAATATTTATCTAAGGTTTGTTTTAATGTTCCTTTATTTAATTTGATAAACTCTTTATCTGTTTTTTCTTTTACATACTTAATATCATTATAAAGAGATACTGGCCAAGTATGATTTATTTACCAAGAAAGGTTATTGATTTCATTAATTAGTTCTTCTTTGGTTTCAAAAACACTTTCAAAGGAAAATATAAACATAATATTCCTTAATAAATAGGATATTCTTCAAATCTTTGTTTCATTTTTTCATATATTTCTTCTGGAACGTTATGAATATTTTTAAACTGATTTCTAAGAGTAATGATATTAATACCAATATTCTCTTTTTTAGCAAATTGAATGTACGGATCCATTTCCCATTTTGTGGTAAAAGTATTTGTTACAACTACATTATCTTCTAACATTAAACTATCCATTGTTCTTTTTAAACACCACTTATGAGCATTTTGAATAAATTTGAGTTGGTAATTATAATTGCCATTTTCATCAATGAAATACATATCTGCTTCCCAATGAATAAAATTAGTTAGTTTTTTTGCGAATGTGGATTTTCCTGAACCTGGCAAGCCTCTGACTAAAAGCAGAATATTAGATTTCATGAAGTTTCCTTATCTAAAGATATAATATCTTCATAAAGAAAATGAATATTATCTATAATTTTATTATCATGCCAATGTCCACAATACCAATGTTTAAATGGTATAGTATCTTTAATTTGTTGTAAATATTTAGTTACACAATCAAGTTTTTCTGACTTAGCCATGGCTATAGAAAAACTAGATTGAATTAAAAGTTCTCTTGCTGCTTTTTCTGGAGCAGTATGAGTGAGAATGTAATCAATTTTATTTTTACTTAAAGATTCAAGTCCTCTTTCAAATTCTTCAAAAGAAGGAATTTCTTCTTTCCACCAAGAAATATGCTCAGTTCTAAGATTTTTATCAATACTTTTTGCACCACCCATACAAAAAAAACTATTATTGTTTATATAATAAACTCTTCCTCTTTTTAGATAAAAAATAGATTCAGTTACTACACCGACTTCATTACCAAATTTTTGCTTAGTTGGTAGTAAAGATAAAAGTTCGTGGTTATCATGATTACCATCAATAAAAAGAGTAGTCCATGGTTTGGATGTAAGCCATCCTTTCCAGTATTCATCAGTCTTATCATTATTCCAAATAAGACCAAAATCACCAAGCACAATAAGATAATCTGATTTATTAAGTGTTTTACCTATAAGCCATCTATCACTTGATAACTTATGAATATCAGTTGATCCATGGGTATCACCTGTTAAAAATATCATAGATAATAAACCTTTATTTCTATATCTTTAGAACAATCATTTATTATTTTCTCAATTTTTTTCCAATCTCCTCCAGCCAAATATGCTGAAGGATATAACTCTTTAATAGTTTTTGCTATGCCCGCACCCATAGTACAAAAACAATTGCATCCATGAACTATAATATGATTTGAATCAGAAAAAATATCTTTGTTATGATAGGTTATCATAATTCCTTTCAGTAGTACGGATGGAGGGATTCGAACCCACATTTTCAATTCCAATTACGATTATTTGCTTAGAAGGCAAACTCGATTACATCCGTGTAGACATTAAATTTCTATAGATACAATTTTGATATTTAATTTATTGGCTTTATTTGAACATTTTGAACAAGGTTCAATGGGTCTAAAGACACCATTTTTATTTACTCGGCAAATAAGTATAGTTTTAATATTTTGCTTATATTGATTCATTAAACATTCTTCAGCATGTAATCCACCATGTTTTCTATCAAATAAAGGTTTATTTGAAGAATAACCAATAACTTCATTTTTATAGTCAAAAGCAATAGCAGATATTCTATACCTACAAGAACTCTGTTTTGCTTTAGATATTAATCTATTTTCAATAATTTTATTCATGTTTATAGTTCTACCATTCAACACTTTCAATTTCAATTTTAGTTTTGCATTTTGGACAATGAATCTCTATTCCTGCTTGATCAAGCTGCTTTTGAAAATCATCGCAACCCCAAAAATCATTTTTTGGAACAACAAGTTTGTAAAGAAACCCATCGTCTGTTAACTCTTTGTTTCTAAACAAATCAAAATATTCGCTACATTCTGGATTTGGACATTCAACATTCAACTCCAGTGATAAGTATGTAAAAGTAGCTTTCATGTTTGTTTTCCTTTTTTAGCATTATATGGGTGTATCTTTATTTTCCCATGCGTTTATTAATTTAATTCGCTCTTTATTAAGAACATCAATTAGTTCATCTGGACATTTTTGCATATGACCAGAATAGTGAGTGATTAATATTGGCTGACCGATTTTAATATAGATTTCAAATTGGGCATGTGACTCGCCTATCACATTACCAGTATGGCGCACAACGTTTCAGGTATAGTGAAGTGCCGTGTTATGCACACCGCACAAGATAAACTTCCAAAATGCCCATCACAATTTTGAATTCCACGACTACCCATACAAGAAGAACACGGTATGTGGTATTTCTTTAGCTGTTGGTCGATGTACCGCACTGCTCTTTAATTTGCTGCGCGGCATTAGTTTTATAAACGTTGCTCTAAACTTTCGACTAACAGGGCACATTAATACTGTTTCAAAAACATCGAATCCAACATCCAATACACACGATTTTTTACAACTTAGTGGATGTTGACAGATATACTTACTCATTTTTTTCTCCTTTTTTGGTTTCTCACCGCCGAACTATAAATCTCAGCGCGGTTTATGTTGTACAACGTTTGACCAATGGCAAAGTGCTGTACCAGTTTTCTACCGACTGTTTGGCGAGGCGGGGGCACCACTCTGGTATCGGCGCATTCTCACCGACTTCTGGTACAGCAGGATAGTTTGATAATCCACCGCAGACAGTTCCACAACCATAGCTATCTGCTGGTGCCCAATCTGCGCAATCGTGACAATCATCTATAATTAGCCTCACCATATAATCTCCAAAGAAAACTGGTATTGCCCACAACGGTTGACGCATTATGAAGTTGCGCTTCGCAATTTACGAAGTGAACATAATGCGTTTGTTGTGCGAAGTATAAACCGATTCCACCAGTTAGCGCGGGCTGGCCGTCTCCCTAATGTCTTGGCGGCTCTCTTATGCTACCGTGTTACTGTACCCTATATCCTTTTTGAACTTGATGCAGTTTGTTTCAAAGTTATGCTTCGTCAGCAATTCAGCGCACACCGCTTGACCTTGCTCCCTTGCCTTATAAAATAGAAATTTCAGCGTAGGGGGTATCTCTACTGAGATACCGTTTTGATTGCTATCAAACCCCGTAACAGCGATGTGACAGTCATCATACAGTACGTTGATAATAGACACATCCAATCCAGAAAAATCGCAGTCTTCGGGCAACTCTGAAAATGGCACAGTAACATAGGTACAGAAAATGCGCTTACCATCTTTGATGAACTGGTGGTCGTACTTCTCGACAATGCGTTTCATCTCTTCTCCTTGTTTTGGTTTTGCCGCCGCCCTATATTTTCCAGAACGGCCAGCATTTCTTACAACGTTTGACCAAGTGTGAAGTGGCGCTTCGCCATTTAGCCTTGCGCCACACTTGGTATGTTGTGTGATGTAGGGGGTAGACTTTAATGTAATGGGCACGTCCCGCAGAGCCCGTGACACCTGTTGGGGACTTTTCGCTCGGGTCGTGGCAGCATAGCCCAGTATAGTACAAAAAAGATCTACCCCCTATGTCACACAACGTCCGTTAAATGGCTGATGCCTTGCGCTGGATAAAATTATCTGTGAGCACGGGCTTTTTAGGGAACCACAGACAGCTATAACAGTATCTTGACCACGTTACAGGCGTAGGACTACTTCCATCGTATGTGTGCTCACATTCCGTACAGCGCAAGGTTTCAGCCTTTAACTGTTGGTTGTCTGTGGGCTGGATACAACTGCCTTTCAGCGGTTGCTCTCCACAGACGTGCGTGTGAATACCTTCATATGTTTCAATAACAGTGTTACATTTGGAGCAGACATTCATTAGCAACCGCCTATTTATAAATTTAAGAAGCCCATTGCAGCCAACGTCCGGGCGCACTCACCCGTTGCGTACTCGTTGCGGGTTGCGCCTGTTGGCTGCTGTTTTTGCGGCCTCACCGTTCTGCGGCGGCTCTTCGCCCAGGACGGGCAATCTGCGATGTATTTCTGAAAATCGCTGCAATCTCATAGGCAACGGCCCTACCAATTTCTTAAATCTATCATCATTCCAACATTCTTCAATCCAGTCACAGATCGGAGTCCGATACACAATCTGACCAGCTCTCTCAACAAATATCTGATACTTTATAATTCCGACAGCGGGCGATTTGTGATGTATCCTGTTGTCAACAAACGGTATCTCTACGTGCATCAGATAATACTCATATCCGTTGCTGGTCGAGTTGTAGGTTGCGCGAATATGTTCCATTTCTTCTCCCTCGGCGCAGGACGCGCCGTTGTTTTGCCGCCGCCTATAATTCTCCAGCCGCAAAAATTGCAGACAACGTGCGATGCATGGCGAAGTTTGGTACTCCAAATTTGGGGGTACTCCCCGCCATGCATTTGTTGTAAGATGTGCGGTTGGCTTCCTTAGCGTCCCGCCGCTCTTAGCACCTTGCCAGACTGGTCTATGATAGCACCACAATGCGGGCACTTAACAGCGCCCATTGACACCTCTGGCTGACGAGCA
>Ga0315293_10001365_pt1 | contig 23723 bp, 26 predicted proteins | sample YL17G13_20_MG_FD_203071 | JGI IMG/M metagenome (GOLD analysis project Ga0315293, IMG submission 203071) | Sediment microbial communities from Yellowstone Lake, YNP, Wyoming, USA - YL17G13_20 | ecosystem: Environmental > Aquatic > Freshwater > Lake > Sediment | place: USA: Wyoming | collected...
CCGGCTGAGTCACTCGACATTGACTTTGTTGCTGGAATGTTTTATTATTACTGTAATGAGTGAAGCAAAAATGGAAAGCCAAGTTCCCGGCATTGGCCGCATTCTTCGGGTGTACCGCGAGAAGCGCAAGCGCAATCTCTCGGTCGTTGCAGGCGCCGCAAACATATCCGTGAGCATGCTCAGCCAGATCGAGTTGGGGCGGGTCTCGCCGTCCATCGATACGTTGATGCGGGTCTGCGGCGCTCTGGAGATCGAGCCAGTGGAGCTCTTCCGCCACATCTCTCCATCGAAGCCGGTACGCATCTTCCGCGAAGGCGAGCGGCTGCGCACAGGTGGATCGGGAGTGACCTACGAGCAACTGGTGGCAAGTCCTGACATGGCGTATCCGGCTGAGCTCTTCATGCTCGAGGTTGAGCCAGGTCATCACGCAGGACTGGGTGGAACCGGCCACGAGGGAGTGGAGATGGGCTACGTGCTGAAGGGAAAAGCACGGCTGACAGTGGGCGATACGCGCTACGACATTTCAGCCGGTGATTCGATTTCCTTCAGCGCGCATCTACCGCATCGCCTGGAGAACTCGCAGAACGCGGTGTTCCGTGCCATCTGGAGCGTGGTTCCGCCGCATAAGGACTACCTGGAGATGGAGGAAGTCAGCAGTCAGAAGCCAGCGGTCAGCGATCAGAGGTCAGAGGCCAGGACTCGAAGCCTGGTCGCTGATGAAACGGGGCACAGGCGGTGCTCGCTGCCTCCGAGTGGGGACCGCCGCTCTTCTGTCAAGTCACGAAATACACGACGACTCGCACCAACACGAAGGAGAACGCATGGGCAAGACACTCACCGAGAAGATCTTCGATGCTCACTTGAAGGATGAACCGTTTGCCGGCACCAAAGTGCTGACGTTGGACGTGGTGATGTGCCACGAGATCACCACGCCGTTGGCCATCATGGATCTGGCATGGCGCAAGAAGGACCGCGTCTTCGACGCCACCAAGATCAAGGCGGTGATCGACCACGTAACGCCCTCCAAGGATTCGGAGTCGGCGACTCAGGCAAAGATCCTGCGCGATTGGGCGCACCGCCACGATATCAAAGACTTCTTTGACATTGGCTCCAACGGCGTGTGTCATGCAATCTTTCCCGAGAAGGGCTTCATCCGTCCCGGCTACACCGTGATCATGGGCGATAGTCATACCTGCACCCACGGCGCTTTCGGCGCCTTTGCCGCAGGCGTTGGCACCACCGATCTGGAGGTCGGCATTCTCAAGGGCGTGTGTGCGTTTCGCGAGCCGAAGACGATCCGGGTTAGCGTCACCGGACGCATGCCCGCGGCCGTGTTTGCCAAGGACGTGATTCTGGACGTTATCCGGCGTCTCACGGTCAATGGCGCCACCGATCACGTCATCGAGTTCGCAGGCTCTGTCATTGACAACATGACCATGGACGAGCGCATGACCATCTGCAACATGGCCATTGAGGCGGGCGGCACATCCGGCGTGTGCATGCCCGATGCGATCACGCTCGAGTACCTGTGGCCGCATGTCAAGGACGCGTATGCGGGCGACAAGGCGCGCGCACTGGCCGACTTCCGCAAGTGGGCGTCAGATCCTGACGCCACCTATGCAAAGACGCTGGACATCGACGTGTCGAGCCTGGAGCCCATGGCAACGTTCGGCTACAAGCCCGACCAGGTGAAACCCCTGCGCGAGATGGTCGGTACAAAGATCGACCAGGTGTACATCGGCAGTTGCACAAACGGACGGCTCTCCGACCTGCAGGTCGCTGCCGCCATTGTCAAGGGCACAAAGCTGGCGCCGGGCGTTCGCGGCATTGTCAGTCCGGCAACACCGGCGGTATTTCGGAGTGCTATGGAGCAGGGGTTGCTCAACACGTTCATGGATGCCGGGTATTGCGTGACCAACCCGACGTGCGGTGCGTGCTTGGGTATGAGCAATGGTGTGCTCGCCGAAGGCGAAGTCTGCGCATCCACAACGAACCGCAACTTCTTCGGCCGCATGGGCAAGGGCGGGATGGTGCACCTGATGAGCCCGGCAAGTGCCGCAGCATCGGGCATTGCGGGGACGCTGACGGATCCGCGGGACGCGCGCAGCGCGTCCCCCTCTTCCCGGTGACGCAATGAGGTGAATCCGACCGAGAGCAATTCAGTGACACGACAAGCACAGACAAACGCACAGGAGACAACCATGAAGACATTCGGCGGACCAACGCTGTTTCTTGACCGATCAGACATCAATACCGACGAGATCATCCCGGCCAAGTACCTCACGGCCGTGAGCAAAGAGGAGTTGGGACCTCACTGCATGGAAGACCTGAAGCTCCCCGGCTTCGACCCGGCATCGCTGTCCAAGAAGGGCTATCGCGTGATTGTCACGCGCGCCAACTTCGGGTGCGGCTCCTCCCGCGAGCACGCGCCGTGGGCGCTGGAAGTGAACAACATCACCGTGGTGATTGCCGAGAGCCACGCGCGCATCTTCCGGCAGAACATGTTCAATGGCGGCATGATGGCCATTGAGCTGCCCAAGGAGAGCATCGACGCGGCATTTGCCTTTGCCGGCAAGAACGAGGTATGGTGCGAGGTCGATCTGGCGGGCAAGGCGCTCACATTCCGCAAGGAGTCGGGCGACTCACGGCGCGTGGCATTCTCACTGACCGGCTTTGACGAGGCACTTGTGAAGTCGGCAGGGTGGGTGGAGTTCGCCGACGCCCGGTATTGAGGCGCGCCTTGCCCGAGGTTGAGCATTTCAGGACCGCCATGGTATATTCTCAATCAGGGTCGAGGGCTTTCGGAGATCCCGCCGCTCGTCTTTGCGGATCGGATTTCCAGAATGCAATGCAGTGAAGGTGGCTCAATGGTGGCAATGGACGACATCCGGGAGACGGCAGCACGTGTGGGACGCGCTGCCAAGGCCCGTCGCGTGTATCTCTTCGGGTCATACGCCCGGGGAGATGCCCGGGAAGCTCGAACGGCAGCCCTGCGTGTACTCGACTGGCTCCTGCAGAGAGTGCCACAACTGGTGCTTGCCCCGCAGTGAGTCCCAACCGGCACGGTGGCACGTGCGGTCACAGCGCATCCCCGCGCTTCATCCCTCGAGCATATCGCAGGAACTCCGGCGCGGACTTGAGTAGCCGCCAGTAGCTGTGCGGTGACTGCAAGAGCATGGCGCGGTACACCTTGCGCATGGCCTTTCCCTCGTAGAAACCCCGGATGAACGCAGTGCGGTGCTGCTCCAATAGCTCCCGCGATCCCACTTCTTTCGACACGAACACAAAGTGCTCGCAGTCCATCTTCGACCAATCGTCGTCGAACTCGCCGCACTCTCGGATCGTCCGCGTGATGGGTGCGCCGGGGAATGGTGTGAACGCGGTGATATTGGCGTCTTTGAGCGGCAGGGAATGCGCAAACTCGCGCGTCTTGACAATTGACTCAACGGTCTCTCCGGGGAATCCCATCATGAAGAGCCCCTTCACCCACAAGCCTTCGTTGTGAAGTTTGCCGATGTCGCGACGTATGATGTCGAGCGAGAGTCCCTCTTTGTGAGTGTCCAGGATCGCCTGATCCCCCGACTCGATGCCCACGTTCACCATCCAGCAACCGCCCATTTTCAGCAGGTGGATCAGCTCGCTGTCGATGTGCCCAACGCGCACAATGCAGTTGAAGCTCACGCCCAGCCGCGCCTCGTGCAGACGCTTGCACAGCGTTGCCACGCGCGCACGGTTCATGGTGAAAAGGTCGTCGTAGAAGTTGATGTGCCGCACGCCGAAGTCGCGCCGCAGCCACTTGATCTGCTCGAAGGTGTATCCGGGGGAGTTCCAGCGAAAGCTCTTGCCGAACACCGAGCGGTCGCAGTACGTGCACTGGTACACACATCCGCGCGAGGAGATGATGTTGGCGCCCGGATGGTGCCGGTATCCGAAGAGCGGCATCAGGTACTTGCGGGGAAACCCCTCCACCAGGTCGTAGGCGGGGAAGGGCAGGTCGTCCATGGTGCACAGGCTCACCTGTTCCGGGCCATGGGTGGTCTCTGTGCCGTTGCGGGAGTAGAGCCCTTCGATGGCTGACGGGTTGCGTCCGTCCGCAAGCGCGAGCAGCGACAGCTCGCCTTCGCCGGCAACCACGTGATCGACTGCAGGGAACTCGCGCAGGATGCGATCTCTGCCCCACGACACGTGCACCCCGCCAAATACCATCCTGATGCGATCGTCGAGCTGCTTGACTCGCACGCATACGTCGTACGCGTCGTGGAAACCGGCAGTGGTGCAGGAGTACCCCACCATGTCGGGGTGGCGCGCAACCACGCGTTGCGCCCAAACGTCGTTGCGCACCGAGGAGTGCAGCGCCGCGTCGATGAGCGAGACCTCGTGCCCGGCCTTCCGCAAGACTGCGGCAATCGATGCGATCCCCAATGGCGGCATCACGCACGCCAGCGTGTGGATGTCCATGCGTCCTGGCTGGTTCGGACGTCCGCGAGAGTGGAAGAGGAGAATGCGCATGCGGAGTGGGGATCCCTCGGCCTTGGACGGACTGTGACAACCGCCGAAAAATAGATTGGTCTGGCCACGCACTTCCACGCGCCTTGTTCCCCTCCCCCGACGCGTCTTATTTTGGTCATCACCCCAGTTCGTTGGATCTGGACGTATTCCTGGAAGACGTGATCGACTCCCCGGGCTCTCCCTGACCCCGTCGCCTCTCCACGCAAGGAACACCATGGCCACAGCCAAGACCCTCATTATCATTCCCACCTACAACGAGAAGGAGAACATCCCTCTCATTGTGCCCTCGATTCTCCAGACTGTTCCTCACGTGGAGATCCTGGTGGTTGACGACAATTCGCCGGATGGAACCGCTGAGATCGTCAAGACCATGGCCGCGACAACCCCTGCCCTGCACCTGCTGCAGCGGCCGGGCAAGCAGGGCCTGGGGCCTGCCTACATTGCCGGATTCCGCTGGGCGCTGCAGCGCGACTACGAGCTGATCTTTGAGATGGATGCCGACTTCTCGCACGATCCCAAATATCTGCCGGACATGCTTGCCATGGCCGAGAAGGCTGATCTGGTGATTGGCTCCCGGTATCTCACGGGTGTCAATGTGGTCAACTGGCCCATGTTCCGGCTCGTGCTCAGCTACGGCGGCAACATGGTGGCGCGCATGATCGCGGGCCTTCCCGTGCGCGACTGCACTGCCGGGTTCAAATGCTTCCGCCGCAAGGTGCTGGAGACCGTGCCGCTCGATCGGGTGGGCTCGTCGGGATACTCATTCCAGATCGAGATGAACTACTACACCTGGAAACGTGGGTTCATCATCCGGGAAGTGCCCATCGTCTTCACCGACAGGCGGTTTGGCACCTCCAAAATGTCCACGAAGATCATTCGAGAGGCGCTGCTCCTGCTGTGGAAGCTGCGGTTCCGCTCGCTCATCAACAGAGGCTGATCTGTGATCGCCCAACGCCTCAGCCCGCCTGTGATCTCGGTAGTTATTGTCAACTACAAAGTCCCGTTCTACCTGCATCAGACACTCCGTTCATTGCGACACGCCGCGCTCTACGACCAGTCGGAAATCATTGTTGTCGACAATGCGTCCAGAGATGATTCTCGCGAGGTGGTGCTCAAAGACTTCCCCGAAGTCGAGTGGATCGCCCTCAAAGAGAACGTCGGGTTCGGCAAGGCCTGCAACGTGGGGGCGCGCAATGCCCACGGCAGGTACGTGCTGTTTCTCAATCCCGATACCATGGTCTCCGACAACACGCTTGAGGCATGTGTCAACTTCATGGAACAGCATCCCCAAGCAGGGATCATGGGCCCCAAGGTCCTCAATGCCGACGGCACGCTGCAGGTGAGTTGCCATCGCAGTTTTCCCACGCCACTGGTCACGTTCTACCATATGATCGGCCTGTCTCGGCTCTTCCCGAAGAGTCGCCGGTTCGGCAGATACAATCTCACCTACCTCGATCCGGCCGAGACGGTGCAGGTCGATGCGGTGTCAGGCGCATTCATCTTCATGCCACTGCAGCTCTTCTGGGACATCGAGGGTTTTGACGAGCGGTTCTTTATGTACGGCGAAGACCTTGACTTGTGCGCACGCGTGCGGGAGAAGGGGCTAGAGGTGTGGTATCATCCTGGCGCCGATGTGATCCACTTCAAGGGGCGCAGCTCCTGCAAGCACTCTCTGCGTGCGCGCGCGGCCTTCTACCAGGCCATGATTCTGTTCTCGCGCAAGTACCAGCGAACTCGCGGGGCATACTTTCCGGCAGCCATCGTGTTTGCGGGCATTGTGTTGCAGGCTGCGGCTGACATGGGCGCACGGCTGCTTACCACGTTCACTGCGGTGTTCATCGATCTGTTTGTGGTGAATGTGGTTCTGTGGGCCGGCGTTTCACTTCGCTTCGTGCTCACCGGCAGCTCCGCCCCCTACATAGCGGCCAATGCAGTGGTGATGATGGGCATGCACTGCCTTATCTCGGTGTGTTACGTCTGGGTACTGGCGTATCGGGGCATCTACACCAAGAGCCGGTACTCGGTCGCCAACGCGTTTCAGTCGGGCCTGATCGCGGCCATGGTGTTCATGGCGTGCGTGTTCTTTCTACGGCAAATCGCGTTTTCGCGCATCTCGGTGGGCATCGCGTCGATAGTCATCGCGGGACTGCTGGTTGCCTGGCGCGAGCTGCTGCCTCGGGCAACGGCTCAGGTGCGTCGACGGGTCACCTCAACGGGGCGAGTGATTCTGCTTGGCAATGGGGATGTCGCCGCTTCACTCATCGAGAATACCGAGTTGGACAAGTCTGCGCGCATCGAAGGAGTGATCTGGCCCACCACCACGGGACTTCCCGGGCAGTTCAAGGGATATGCAGTGCTGGGCCACCTGGGCCAGGCGCCGGAGATCCTGGCGCGCCATCGGGTGGATCTGTTGCTGGTTGCAACATCGGAACCGTGGTATTCCTATGTTATCAAGGCGTTGTCAGAGGGGCCCCACCGCAATCTCACCATTCGCTGGGTGCCGCTTGAGGTGCTCAGTCAGCCTCGCGAGAAACTCCCACAGGTGATTCCTTTGCACGACTTCCGCGTGTAGGGAGCCGCGCGGGCCTCGGTCCGATCACGCAGCTACTCAGATCCCCGATGCTTGTCTCGGTGGACCTCAACCGGTGGTCGAGCGCCGCACTGGTCCCGCCTTGCGCGTGCGCGTCAAGTTAGTGACCTTCGGCGCCGGAGCGCGCGGACGGGAGCTGTCTGTGGCTTGAGCGCTGTAGGTGCGGCGCCTCTGTAGCAATTGGCAGGCGATAGAGTGCTCAGGAGTCCCGTAGGGACGGCACCAACACAACGCGTTAGAGCAGGTGCCGTCCCTAACGGGGCTCATGGCCGCATTCTCCACCGACTACTACAAAGGTGTCGGCCCTAACGGGCCTCAATGCCCGCAATCTGTGCGCTAACTTGACGCATGCGCCATGCGAGACGGTCGCCGTGCTGAGCGGAATCGAAGCATGGCGCGTCATGCGGCCGTGAATGTCCGGTGCACCTCCCGCTGGAAGCGGGACGACACCCGCGAGCATCGTGCCCGGCCTGCAGGACCCACTGTTTCGTCCGGAGGTGTCGCGTCTCGGCCGGAATTCATCCGGCGCTGGCAGACAACTCCCGTGCGTAGGCCTCGTACGACTGCGCGTTGAAGCAGACGACGGTGATGCCCATGGGCTCTGTCTGCGCGGCCGGGAATGCCGAGATTTCCCTCACAGCAATGGCGCAGGCCCGGTCAATTGGGAAGTGGTACACGCCGGTACTGATACACGGGAACGCCACGGTGCGCAGATGGTGTTGCGCCGCTAGCACCAAGGAGCTTCGGTAGCAGGCGGCAAGGAGTTGGTCTTCGCCGCGCGCTCCGCCATGCCATATCGGTCCGACGGTGTGGATCACATGCTTTGCCGGTAGGTCGTACCCTTTGGTGATGCGTGCCTCTCCGGTGGGACATCCGCCGATGGTGCGGCACTCCTGCAGCAGCCCGGGTCCCGCAGCCCGATGAATCGCTCCGTCCACGCCACCACCGCCCAGCAATGTTTCGTTGGCAGCGTTGACAATCGCGTCAACGTCCAGAATCGTGATGTCGCCTTGGAGAAGGTGGATGGGGGTGGTCATTGGGGGGTCAGCGCATTGGCGAAGGGAAAACTTCGCCGGTTTCGAATCTCACGACTTCCAGGTATCGCCGGGCATGATCCTGTGCATGAATTCGTCAAACAGTGGGACGGTGAACGCGGTGTCGCCATGGTGGGGGCTCCAAACCATCCCCTTGGCAATCAATTGACTTCGCGTGGGGCCCAGATCGGTCACATCGCGCCTCAGCTCTTGTGCGATGTCTCCAGAACGGTGGGGCCCGGCCCCCAATTCGGCCATTGCGCGAAGGTACATCTTCTCGGTAGGAGTAAGCCGGTCGAAGCGAACGCGGAAGAAGCTCTCGTCGAGAGCTGCGACGGTTGTCGCTGATGCGCGTTCCACATCATCGAGCGTGATCGGCGAGTCGTCGGCAGCGTCCCAGGAGTGCTTCCCCCATTCCTGCACAAAGTACGGGTAGCCACGCGTCATCTTCACGATGTGGTCCAGAGCCTCCTCCGTGACCTCAACGCCTTGGTCATTTGCCGGTTTGGAGATGGCCAGCTTTGCAGCATCCGGAGGCAGCGGGCCGATTTCCGGAAAGTCGAAGAGTCGTTCCGCGTACGATTTGGCTTTCCCCATCCGACCGCGGAGTTGAGGTAGACCAGCCCCAACCAACACGACGGGAAGCTGCTGTTGCGCCGTGCGGTGCAGTGCTGTGATGAGAGCCGCAAGCTCCACTTCCTTGACATATTGGAGTTCGTCCACGAAGAGGGCCAGGGCAGTTTCAGCTTTCTGGGCAGCAACGCCGGCGGTCTGCAAGAGTGCTTGCAGGTCATGCTCCAAGTCGCCGTTGTCGGCCAATCCCGGTTCTGCATCGAAGTCAAAACCGACTTCTATGTCATGGTATTTCACCTTGAGGGTCTTGGAGAATCCGGTAAGTGCCCTGAGCGCTCGTTGGGCCAGTTCTTTGGCCTGCTCGTTGCGTGAGAGCGCCAGGAGCGATTGCCGCAACTGCGGTGCAAGGATCGCGGGGAGCGAACGGTTTTCGGGCGCCTCAATGCGCAGTGTCTGGATTCCCGTTCCTTCTGCGTCCGATCTCATTCTGTCGAGGAGCACGGTCTTCCCAACACCGCGCAGTCCTACCAGCAGAACGCTCTTTGCCGGCCGACCGAGGCGTACGCGCTCGATGGCAACGCGGATGGTCTCCCGCAGCCCGTCTCGACCAGTGAGTGACGGGGGCGGAGTACCTGCTCCGGGCGCAAATGGGTTCCTGACAGCGTCCATAGGGCATTTATACCGAGTTTAGCGAGTTTATGAAATATACATAAACTCGCTAATATCCATCAAATTGAGTTGGCCTGGAGCAAACGGCCTCCCGAAGCCTATCACGAATGGTGTCTGAGAAAATTGGAGGCGGCATCCAGATTTGAACTGGAGAATAACGGTTTTGCAGACCGCTGCCTTACCACTTGGCTATGCCGCCCCAAGAAAGCTGCGCGAGGTGGGTCGATGCGCATGGGGCAAAAAAGTTGGAGCGAGAGACGGGACTTGAACCCGCGACGGCCACCTTGGCAAGGTGGAGCTCTACCAACTGAGCTACTCTCGCGTTCAGATCACTATTGAAAAATACACAAGGACGCGCCCGGCGTCAACACCCCCGTGCATTTGTCGTCCGACGACCGGAGATCCCCCCGGCTTCCAAGGCCCGGACGGACACACCCGCCCTGCCTCGATGCCTCTCGTGCAGAGGGCGGGAGAATCCGAACTGAGTCGGCTTCCGCCGCCTCAGTTCGGATTCCACGCCTGAGTCGTGGTCATCATCACTGCCACAAATGCCATCACGCCCAGAGCAACGAAGATCTGCTCGCGGTAGTTAACCTTGCGCTTGATGATGCGAAGTTTGCGCACCTGCTGCCTCTTCCCCTCGGCGAGTCGCGGTGTCCGCGAGGTGTCTTCTGCCGGCGTGTATGTTGCCCCGGTCGACACCGGCATTGTCCGCACTGTGTCGACCGTCGCAGTGGAGTCTTGCCCGGTCTGCGCGCCAATCGTCGATGCAGCCACGACAATCAGCACTGCAGCAATGCGGGCGACACCTCGACGCGCGGACTGTGTCCGGCGAGCTGTCACTGAGCCCCCCGCCCCAAACGTTCGGACAACAACCGGTTGATTTCTTTGGGGTTGCCCTTGCCCTTGGTCGCCTTCATCACCTGGCCAACGAAGAAGCCCATGAGCTTTGCCTCGCCCGCCTTGTAGCGCTGCACCTCTGCGGAGCTGGCGGCCAGCACTGCGTCGACCGCGCTGCCCAATGCGTCGGTGTCGGAGACCTGTCGCAGCCCAAGCTGCTCAACGACCTCAGAGGGCTCCTTGTGCTGCGATTCTGCTGTGTCAACAACGGTCTTTGCCGCTGTGGCGGAGATGGTTCCGTCGGCCACCAGCTTGAGCACCGCAGCCAAACGCTGTGGCGTTGTCCACAGCTGCGACACCTCGGTCTTGCGCTCCTTGGCCATGCGCAGAATGTCTCCCATCACCCAGTTGGCAGCCTGCCGCACGTCTGCTCCGTCCGCGAGTACCTGCTCGAAGTAGTCGGCAACCGCTCGCGAGTCGGTGAGCACTGCCGCGTGTTCGGCATTGACTTTGAGCGCATCGACGAATCGGCTCCGCCGCGCAGCCGGAAGCTCGGGCAGGCGACCGCGCAGCGCCTCGATTGCCTCGTCGGATACCTGCAAAGGCGTGAGGTCGGGGTCAGGGAAATAGCGGTAGTCCTGTTCGTCTTCTTTGGTGCGCATGGGCTCGGTGCGTTGAGCCTTGTCATCCCACAACACAGTCTGCTGAACCACCTTGCCGCCCGACTCCACAATGCCGCGTTGACGCTGGATTTCGTACGCAAGCGCCCGCTCCACATTGCGCCACGAGTTCATGTTCTTGAGTTCGGTCTTGGTGCCCAGTTTCTGCTGACCGACCGGTCGGATTGACACATTCGCATCGCAGCGCATGCTTCCTTCCTCAAGGTTGCAGTCGCAAATGCCAATGTATTCGAGAATCTTCTGGATGGCCGAGAGGTAGTCATACGCCTCAGACGGGCTGCGCATGTCGGGTTCGCTCACTATCTCGATGAGCGGCGTGCCGCACCGGTTGACATCGAAGAGTGTGTCCACATCCTGGTCGTGGACGGATTTGCCCGCGTCTTCCTCGACGTGGATACGGGTGATGCCGATTCTCTTGGTCTTCCCGCCGACCTCGATATCGATGGATCCGTTGGTACACAGCGGCCGCTCGTACTGCGAGATCTGGTATCCTTTGGGCAGGTCGGGATAGAAGTAGTTCTTGCGTGCAAAGATCGATGAGTTGGCAATGGTGCAGCCCACTGCATGACCCATCATCACTGCCATGTCCACGACCTTGCGGTTGAGCACCGGAAGAGACCCGGGCATGCCCAGGCACACGGGGCATCCGCGCGTGTTGGGCTCGCCGCCAAAGACGGAGCGGCACCCGCAGAAGAGCTTCGTGTCGGTGAGTAACTCCGCGTGTATTTCGAGGCCGATTACTGTCTCAAATCCCATGACCGCGCTCTCCCGTGGTGTCGTGATTGTGTCCCGCGTCGTCGACTCGATTCTCGGTCCGGGGGATCCGGTCTGACCGCTGCCCCCTGACTGCTGACCGCTGGCTACCGCGCTAACCTACTCGCTGATAACCGTGAAACCCACATTCTTGGGACGCAGGTTGCGTCGTGCGAATGCCTGGGCCTCGTCCTTGTCCTTGAACGTGCCGAGGTGCACCCGGTAGTAGGTTGTGCCCTTTACCGATGCTTCGCTGAGTCGGACATCGTCAAAGTCGCGGGCGAGAATCGCCTTCTGCCGCTCTGCATTGGCAAGTGTGCCGAATGAGCCAACCTGCAGCGTGAACACCGAGCCCTTCGGTTTCTGCGGCACCAGTGCGCTGCTCAAATCAATGTCCTTCTTGCCCAATCGCTCGCACCGTCGGGAGAACTGCTGGTAGGTTGAGTCTCCGGAGATCTTCCAGGCGCGAGCATAGAGTGGACCGGCCTTTTCGTAGTCCGCGTTTGCATAGGCGAATCCCGCACACCGGCCGTACGACGCAGCGCGTACGGAGTCGGGGGCCGTTGTGTCGGCCCCAACACTCTCGAAGTATCGAACAGCCAGTGGGGCGTCGGTGAGTGTAGTGGCATAGAGGTATCGTGCTTCCGCACTACTGGAGTCGGCCTCGAAGGCGGCGCGCGCAAGCGCGCGCGCCCGAACCAGGTCTCCCGATGTCAACGCCAGCCGCACAGAGTCGAGGCTGGACGGTGCACCAAAGGCGGGGCCATCGACGGATGCCAGGGACAGGCAGAGGAACAGGAGTGCGGGGAGTTGGTGTTTCATAGGTCCTGGGTGGGTAGTTCCGGATATACGGGCGAAGCGCCGACCGCCTGCACCGGAGCACCTCCGCGTCGCAACTCGTCAACAACGGTCTTGAGGCGGGCGACCTCCTGCTCCAGATCCTTGGCCTCTTTGCTCTTTCGGGAGAGCCGCGCACGTGAACCAATGTAGGTGAGTAGCACCCAGAAAAGTCCCACTGCAATGCCCAGTATGAACGCGCCCGCCACGTACCAGTACACTGCGAGCTCCGGCACGTTCTGGTAGAACGGCACCCATGCCTTGACCGGCTGTCTGAACGGCTCCTGACGGAATGTGAATATGACCACCAGTGCCACGAAGAAGGCAACAGAGAATCCGAAGATAGTCCTGATCTGCTTCATACCTCAAACTCCTTGCAGACAAGCGTCATGCCCGTGGTTCGCTCAACAGTGGCTCTTAATATGGTTCCTGATGGATTGCCCCGGCAACTGACCAGAGCGCTTTTCGCGCCTCGATCCAGGGCGATCCAGAGCCGGTCTCTGCCCTCCTGCCTGCCGGTCACCAGTAGCTGCACTTCGCTGCCCACGGCTGCGGCGTAGTACTCCTTGGTGATTGCAGTCTGCAGCTCCACAATGCGACTGAGCCGTTCGGTCTTGACTGCTGCAGACACCGTGTCGCCGAGGGACTCTGCTGCTGTGCCGGGTCGCACCGAGTAGGCGAACATGAAGGCCGAGGTGAACCGCACGATTCGCATGAAGTCAAACGTCTGCTCGAAGTCCTCCTCGGTCTCGCCGGGGAATCCGACCATGACATCTGTGGTGAGATCGATGCTTCGCACCTGCGCTCGCACGCTCTCTGCCAGGCGCAGGTAGTGTTCGCGGGTGTACCTGCGGTTCATGGCTGCGAGGATTCGCGTGGATCCCGACTGCGCCGGCAGATGGAGGTGCTTGCACACCTTGGGCAACTCGGCCATGGCGCGCACGAGGCGCTCGGAGCAGTCTTTGGGATGCGAGGTGACGAAACGGATGCGCAGCAGTCCATCAATGTCGTGGACTCGACGCAGCAGGTCGCTGAAGTCGCATCCCTCAGATGCGTACGAGTTGACGTTCTGGCCAAGAAGCGTCACCTCGCGAGCACCTCGATCAACGGCACCACGGACGGATTTCTCGACACAAGCGGGAGCGATGGAATGCTCTCTGCCACGAACGTGGGGCACGATGCAGTAGGTGCAGAAGTTGTCACACCCTCGCATGACCGGCACGAAGACTGAGACCGGGGAGTCGGGACGAGCGGCACTGTCAGTCCCGCTCGCGTCGTGCAGCAGGTCGCCGATGAAGGAATCGAGGTATTCGATGCGAGTGGCGCCAATCACGTGCTCGATCTCGGGGATTTGCTCCCGGAGCGATGTGCCCATGCGTTCGGCCATGCAGCCCGTGACCCAGAGGCGCTGGCCCGGCTGCTTCTTGCGGATGTGAGCGCCGAATTCCCGGAGTCGGGCCATGGCCCGTTGCTCTGCGTGTTGGCGCACACTGCAGGTGTTGACGATGACCAGATCGGCCTCGTCACGGCTCTGAGTTGTCGCAAATCCCTGTCTGGAAAGGACATCGGCGAATATCCCCGAGTCCGCGACATTCATCTGGCAACCGAAGGTTTCGAAGAAGACTTTGGGCATTGGGGCCAGCCTGGAAGTGGGGAGTTCGGAGTGCAGAATGCGGAGTTGTGGAAGGGCTTCGGCTAACGTGTCGATGCGTTCCTGCGGAACACCTGCCGCATGGTGGACGTGCCTGGCACCGCACCCAGAACCAATACCTCTCTAAAATACGATGCCCGAATGCGTTGCAGCGCCCCGCGCGTCCGGTTCCGCCGAATTGTCCGGGACTGCGCTCGCGTCACCCAGGACTCCGCTCAAGTCCGCAACGAACCTGCCGATAATCAGAAATGGTAGAGTATGCCCACCTTCCGCCAAAGGGGTGCCACATGGACGTGTCAGCAGTTACTCAGTCGACGCAGGCGGTTAATCAGGTGATGGTTGCGGCCCAAACGAAGAGTATCCACCAAGCCGAGAAGCTCATGAAGTTGAGCGCAGAGATGTCGGTTGGTGGAGCCAAAGACCCCAATCTTGGGCAGGTGGTCGACACCTCCGTGTGATCATCGGTCGCTGCCTGCATCCACGGTTGTGACAAAATGAAGAGAGCCCGATCCTCCACCCGGAGAATCGGGCTCTCGTCATTTCCTGCAGCGGGATGTGCGGTAGGCGAGACGCACGACCGTGCGTCTTTACTGCAGACGTTTGAGAATGGGGACCAAGTCGTTGCGCAAGGGCTTGCCGCCCAGCAGCTCGATATCAGCGTCAGACGCGCCTGCTGCTCGTAGAGGAGCCACCACATCCGTGGCCAGATCCGGCACCCACGAAACGATGATCGTGGTACCAGCCGTGGCTCGCACAACCACGTCCTTCTTGTCGGCCGGAATGAGCACCGTGCGCCCTCGGTCCGCACAAAGGCTCTCTGCCTGCGATGCCAGTTCCGCATGCCCGGCAATGACTGTGAGCCCGCAGAATGACGCGACTTGCGGAAGCAGGATCTCGGCGTCTGCTGACGCCTCGTACTCGGCAAGCGCGAAGTAACGCGTTGCCACGCGAATCGAGTGACGCACGCCATGCGCGTCGGAGACAATTGCGCGTTTGATCTTGTGGCGGTCGTGACACGAGGTGTCGACTATCTTGAGCGAATCTTCGACGTGCAGCGGCCGGTCAGGCGCGTGGCGGTTCCAGTCGTAGAATCGCAGCGTGGTGTCGGAGGTCTGCTGCACCTCGTAGAGCAGTGTGCCGGTGAGGTTGGCGTGCACAGTGCCGGCCCGGATGAGCACGAGATCGCCGGGCGCAATGTCGAAGAAATTGAGCAGCTCCTCAATGCGGCCCGCGTGCACGGCGTCTCGCACTTCGTCAATAGTTACCGCTCGCTTGAAGCCGCAGATTGTCTGGGCGCCCGGCTGCGTATGCACAATGTACCAGCACTCGGTTTTGCCGAACTGGCCCCAGCCATTTGCGCGGGCCTGCGCGTCGTCGGCGTGTACCTGCACCGAGAGTTTGTCTTGCGCATCGATGAATTTGTACAGCAACGGGAATGCGTTGCTTGTGCGCGGAGCCGATCCGAGCAGGCCGACGGCGTTGGACTCCAGCAGACCTCCAAGGGTCGTACCGCAGAGCGCTCCACTATCGACGACCGACTGGTCGTTGCCATAGCCGGAGATCTCCCACGATTCGCCGATGAGACGTGAAGCGGGGATGGGTTTGCCCAGCACACTTCCGAGCAACCGGCCTCCCCAGACTTTTTCTTTGAAGATTGGCGCGAACGTCAGGAATGGAAGGCTTTTTTTGGGGCTCACGCGTCTTGTCTCTCGAGGACCTGTTGCTGGAAGTTGGCGAATGTGTCGAAGAGGAAACCGTCAAAGACGATGTCGAACTTCAGCGTCTCAAAAATATAATTCACGTACTGGTTTGCAGAAATGATGTAGATAGCCCCGCCCATCTTCTTCACCTTGTTCAGGTTGTAGACAAGGGCGCCGATGCCGCCGCTGCAGATAAAGGTCACTTCGTCAAGGTTGAAGACGATGTGACAGAACCCTTCGTCAACAACCTGGTCGATCTCTTTGTCAAGCAGGCGTGCGCTCTCCCAATCGACCTTGCCCGACACCTTCACGATTTTGAATTTGCCGTTTGTGCTTACTGCCAGATCCATGGGGCCACTCCTCCTGCTGAGACCGGTCAGCGCTTGCGATCGATCTCTTTGAAGTTTCCGTCCGATACGTCTTTGCCGCTCGCGTCGAACCGCTTTGCGCTGTCCGGCGAGTCCGGGGGGTGGCGCGGGGTGCGACTGCTGCGACGCGAAAAGAGCGACCACACTGCTCCAAGAGCCATCACGAGCAGCGCGGTTTGCAGAATCTTGGATAATAGTACCATGTGAGTGATTCCGAAATCAACAGTTGTTTTTGCCGCGACTGTCCTGCTTGACGAGCTGCCCGCGGACGCTTCATCGCGTCACTCTCCGACCACCGTCCGGTCGCGGGATTCTTGCCGTGCCCGGATGGGAACACCGGCCGCCCACCGATCTTTGCCGCCATCAATTGCGGGAGACCACACGATGCCGTATTTTCTGATGCACGCAGTCCGGTTCCGGCGGCAAGGTCGACGCAACCCTGACAATCGTAACTGCTCAGGTTCCCAATGCTCGTCTCGATACACTCCCGCCGCGCCCCTCGGTACAGCCTGCGGCCACTCGGGGTGCGGCGGGAGCACTCGACGAGCGCCATGGAAGTAGTCGTCATAGGGACCTGAGCAGTTGCGAATAAACAGGCACTGACCGCGTAATCATGCCCAGGCTTGGCTCGGGACGCGGCACCTCGATCTCACCCGAGAAAATAGCACTTCGACCACTCACCCACAACTTATCGATACTGCACGAAAGGACTCCCCTCATGTCGGCTGACATCGCCCGTCTCAACGAACGCATCGCAGAAGAAAGCAGCTTTGTCACTCTGCTCAAAGGAGAACTGGGCAAGGTTATTGTCGGTCAGGGCAAAATGGTTGAGCGTTTGCTGGTGGGGCTTCTCACCCGAGGTCACATCCTTCTCGAAGGCGTGCCGGGTCTGGCCAAGACTCTGGCTGTGTCAACGCTGGCCAAGTCCATTGCCACCACCTTCCGACGCATCCAGTTCACCCCCGACCTGCTGCCTGCCGACCTGGTGGGTACCATGGTGTACAACCAGAAGACCGGCGAGTTCGTTGTAAAGAAAGGGCCGGTCTTCGCCAACATCATCCTTGCCGACGAAATCAACCGCGCACCAGCCAAAGTGCAGAGCGCGCTTCTGGAGTCCATGCAGGAGCGGCAGGTGACCATTGGCGACACCACCTACAAACTGCCCGACCCATTCCTTGTGCTGGCCACGCAGAACCCCATCGAGCAGGAGGGAACCTACCCGCTGCCCGAGGCGCAGGTCGACCGCTTCATGCTCAAACTCAAGATCGTGTACCCTACGCGCGAAGAGGAACGACAGATTCTCACGCGCATGGGTGCGGGCACGGTTCCCGATGTGACGGCTGTGATCACGCCGGAGAAGATCGCCCGGGCCTGCGACGTAGTTAACGATGTGTATATGGATCCCAAAGTGGAGGAGTACATCGTCAATCTCGTGTTCGCCACCCGCGAGCCGGCCAAAGCCAATCTGGCGGACCTGGAGAACCTCATCCACTACGGTGCATCGCCACGCGCGACCTTGTTTCTCGCACGTGCGGCCCGTGCCCATGCGTTCATTCGAGGACGTGGATATGTGACGCCCGAAGATGTAAAATCCATAGGCATGGATGTACTGCGGCACCGGGTGATCCTCACCTATGAGGCCGAGGCTGAGAACATCACTGCGGAGGATGTTGTGCAGAAGGTGTTTGATGGAGTTGAAGTCCCGTAGCAGCAGTGTGCTTGGGATACCGGGGCAAAGACCTCGAAGCAGCCGTGCGTGCGTTTCAGACAACCGCCGGGATAGCAGAGACTGGTCGCATCGATGCGGCCACAGTGAAAGGCGCCAAATCGCAACTCGCGAAGTTCCGGGCTGACGTTGCACGCGGCAAACTGACGGATTCGCGCATGAAGACGTACTCACAATGGGGCATGGTCGCTGCTGTCGTTCTGCTCCTGCATCTGCTGGGCCTGCTCTACCTGCAACTGCGGCTCCGTGCACGCAGGAAGCAGTTGGGCACGCTGGCGCAACTGCTCTTCGAGCTCAACACCAGGTCACTTCCAGGCGCCCCGGCCATCGAGGATGAGGCGGTCAAGACGCAATGATACCAAAAGAAGTCCTGCGCAAAGTTCGGCAGATCGAAATCAAGACGCAGAGCATTGTCGACTCCATTCTGTCGGGCGAGTACCAGAGCGTGTTTCGCGGTCGCGGCATGGAGTTCTCCGAGGTGCGGCAGTATGCCGATGGCGACGACATCCGCACCATCGACTGGAATGTCACCGCCCGCATGGGTGAACCCTACGTCAAGAAGCACGAGGAAGAACGCGAACTCACGGTGATGCTCGTGGTCGACGCTTCGGCCTCAGGGGATTTCGGTTCCCACGCGCGCTTCAAAAACGAAATCAGTGTCGAGCTCTGCGCGCTTCTTGCGTTCTCTGCCATCAAGAACAACGATCGCGTGGGCCTGCTCATGTTCACCTCCGAAGTCGAGAAGTACATCCCACCCAAGAAGGGCAAGAACCACGTCCTGCGCGTGATCCGCGAACTCCTGTACTTCAAGCCCACGAAAAAAGGCACCAACATTGGCGAGGCAATGCGGTTCCTCAACCAGGTGCAGACGCGTAAGGCTGTGGTGTTCCTGGTATCCGACTTCTTTGGAACAGGCTATGAGGCGCCGCTGCGCGTTGCCGCACGACGGCACGATGTGATTGCGCTGCGACTCTCCGATCCGCGCGAAGGTGTGCTGCCCAATGTGGGACTCATCGAGCTGGAAGACCAGGAGTCGGGACAGACTCTGCTGGTTGACTCAGGAGACAAGTCATTCCGTGAGGCCTTTGCTCGAGAGGCGAGTGCGCGCGAGGCATCGCTCAAGACGCTCTTCCACGCAACGGGCATCGATCAGATCGTGGTGAGCACCGACAAAGACTATGTTGAGCCGCTCGTTCGGTTCTTCAAGAAGCGCGAACGGGTTCTGGCGGCTGCATGAGTATGCGCCCTCGCACCGACAGCCCCTCGACGGCACTACGCGCTTTGGTCAACGAGGTCACTCCGTGCGCCATCGAGCTCCGCCGTCACATCCACGCACATCCCGAACTCTCGGGTCATGAGCATGGCACCGCGGCTTTGGTGCATCGCCGTCTGCGCGAACTGGGGCTCTCCCCGCGCTACTACGTTGGCAAGACCGGGGTTGTCGCCACGCTCGACGGTGGAGTCGGCAAGACCGTGGTGTTGCGCGCGGACATGGATGCGCTGCCCGTGGTTGAGGAGACCGGGGCTTCGTTTGCGTCAACGGTACCGGGGGCCATGCACGCGTGTGGCCACGACGTGCACACGGCCATGCTTCTGGGGGCGGCTGAGGCGCTCTGCCGCATGCGCGAGCGTGTGCGTGGACGCGTGGTGTTTCTCTTTCAGCCGTCGGAGGAGGTCGAGCCCGGTGGCGCCATTCGCATGATTGACGAAGGCGCATTTCCCCGCGCGGCCTGTGCGGTGTTCGGGCTGCATGTGTCACCCGATCACCCCGCAGGCAGTGTGGGCATCAAGCCCGGCAGCGATTGCGGCAGTGTGCTCTCCTTTGACGTGACTATTCGTGGAGAGGGCGGGCACAGCGCCATTCCCGAGAAGACCGTGGATCCGATTGTGTGCGCGGCGGCGATTGTCATGGCGCTGCAGACGCTGGTAAGCAGGGAGTGTCCGCCGGTGGATCCGGCCGTGGTGTCGGTGGGCTCGATGCACGCGGGGACAAAGGGCAACGTGATTCCGGACCAAGCCGTGTTCAGCGGAACCATTCGCACGCTGTCAGTACCCCTGCAGCGTCGCCTTCGCACGCGTCTCACGCAGATTGTGACATCGGTTGCCGCGTCCATGCGTGCGCGGGGGAGTGTGGCATTCCACGAGACATATCCGCCCGGCTTCAACAACATCGCGCTCTCCCAGTGGGCACTCTCCGAACTCGGTGCGCACCTGGGCGGCAAGAATGTGGTGGAACGGCCGCATCCGTCAATGTTCGCAGAGGATTTCTCGCGCTACCAGCAGTTGGTACCCGGGGTGTACGTGCACCTGGGTGTGCGTCCGCCCCGAGCAGGCACGCGCGCTATGCACGGCATTCACACCTCGCGCTTTCTCCCGCACGAATCGGCAATCGGCACCGGCATCCTCACGCATTGCGTTTTGGCGTTAGGCGTGTTGGGATCTCCTCGGTAGCGAACGCCTCGCTCGGGCGACGCGTGATTCCTCGCCTCCTACCTCGTCGTGACCCAACTCTCGGCGGCAAGACCGTTCCCTGACACCCGCGCATGTCAACCAATATTCGCGGAACAGGTGCGGCAACGACCTCTGGACGCATCTGCCAGTGGTGAATCGATACGGTATTTTGGAACCTCCGTCCCCGATGCACCCATTTGCTGCGCTCGAACTTTCTGCGCGTGTTGCGACTAGGAGAACTTCTGGATGTAGGCAATCGCATCATTCACCGTGGGCTGAATGGCGCTGCCGATCATGCGGGAGAGACCGATGATTTCGAAGAGGTTGCGGACCTCGCTGACGGGCGACGATGGCAGCACAACCGCCATCTGGCCTTTGCCGTCTTCGTGGCACAGCTTCCAGCACCGGGCAGTTGCGCCCAGGCCCTCGCTGGAGATGTACTCGCAATCAGAAAGGTCAAGAACAAGACGTGTTACCCCGCTCTCCTGATGCGTTGCCCGCAGGAGTTCTTCTGCTTCGAGCTTCTGAAGGTTCTTGCCGGGGAAGGAGACGACGCACACCCCCTCCTTGCATCCCACGCGGATGGCCGAAGCGCGCCCTGCAGGCTTGCGGTCAGGAGACATACTTGCTTTCCCCCGCAACGATGGTTTCTAGGAATCCGCCCGCGTCGGTGATCTCGAGCAGCGAAGTCCGGATTTCCTCGTACGACATGACACGGGTAAGGCTTGAGAGGATTTTCGTGTGGTCTGCCGCAGTATTGGTTGGCGAGACCATCATAAATATCAGGTGTACTGGCTGCTCGTCAAGCGCGTCGAAATCGATTCCGGCCGGGGCGCGTGCGGCAATCATGTGCAGTCGGTCCAGACCATCGATGCGCGCATGGGGAATGGCAATGCCGTAGCCAATGCCCGTGGACATTTCGGATTCGCGTTCGAGGATCCTCTGCACAATCATGTCGGGAGATTTGAGGTCGAAGAGGGACGCGAGGAACTGGCCCATCTGCACCAGCGCGTCGCGCTTGTCCGCAGGCTTGAAGTCGATCAGGATTCCGTTCCTCTGCAGAACCTCATGAATCTTCACGAGTAGTGCCTGCTTCCCGGGTTTGTTTCTTTGCCTGCTTCTGGGCAATGGTCAGCAGTCTGCCGAAAATGGTGACGACGAGGGCTCCAATTGTTGCGTCGAAGAAGACCGTGCGCAACACGCCACCACCGTAGCGAAACTTCATGAAGCCCAGCAAGCACACTGCGGACAGAATGAAGCCGCCGATCATGATCTTGAAGCTGTGCTCGAGCAGCAATGCCCAGGTCTTCTTCATGGATGCGGGTCTCCGCAATTGTCGGTCTGGGGATCGCCGGGTTGGCTTGGCGCCCCGTTGAGGCGCACTTAATATGGTTTGTGACTGGCTGTCCGATCAATCGGTTTGGGGAAGTGCGTTGTGCAGAATGCGTCGCGCCGCACTGAGCCCGTCGAAGTGTGCGGGGTGAGAAGCGAAGATCCGACGAGTCCGCAATGACGATCTGAAGCAGCCCGACTGGTTTGCACACCGAGCTCGCAGGGACCAATCAACCCCTGTCGGTTCCGCTTCAGGGCTGCTGGGCTCCGCTCCTCCGATGCTACTGGTGTTTGACGGTGAGATCACCAACGCCCATCAGCAGCGCTGGTACGCTGATATCCTCATCCAGTGCATCCCAATGCAATCCGGTGCCTCCGCCGCTGAACTCGAAGGATCTGCGCTGCTCGGTTGTTGCGCGCAGTAATCGGGGGAAATAGACAAGGGGCACCGCGAGCTGCCTCCCATCGGCCAGGTGCAGCCACATGTTCTCATCGTCGAACCACACTCTCACGGCTTGTGCTTCAGCGACTAAAGTGCTCATTCCATTTGCTCCTGATGAGTTCGACATTTTGCTCGATCTGGTGTTGAAGCTGGATAAGTTCGCCGGATGTCATGTTGTAGGCGCCTGCCAGAGAGACGAGCGGATCGATCCAGAACTTTGCCCTCTGCTCGGCCTTGCGGACATGTATATGACATGGCTCCAGAGGCGTGCCCTCATTAGAGAAGAAAAAGAATTTGTATCCGTGCCATTCGAGAACCTTGGGCATAACGGAAAAATACACACTGCCTCCCGCAATGAGATCATCGGCTGGGCCAGGATTGGGGTATAGTGATACCTTCCGACACCGTCCCGAATTCACACATGTCGAAGATTCCCTATTGACAAAACGGCCCTGACCCCAATCAATATGGATGGAATAACAGTGGCGTCACGGTCACGTTCACTTGTTCTGACGAGGAATCGGGCGTTGCCTCCTGTCCGGCAGCGGCAACCACCAACGCCGAGGGTCGGGCGATCGTGCTGACAGGCACTGCTCGCGACAATGCCGGGAACACCACAACCGCATCGGTGACTCTGAGCATCGACAAGACCCCGCCTGTTGTCACCATCGGCATGCCGACAGAGGGGTCGTATTCCACAACGGGTCAGGTCACGGTCACCGGCACCGTCACAGACGCGCTCTCCGGGGTACGGGACATCACCTGCAACGGTGCCGCAGTCACCCGAACCGGGAATGGGTTCTCCGCGCTCCTGACGTTGACCGAAGGCACGCATACCATCAGTGTCGAGGCACGCGACTCCGCCGACAACACTGCCACGTCTTCGGTCTCTATCGTGGTTGACAAGACGCCGCCTGTGGTGGAAATCACCTCGCCGTTCAGCGGCTTCCTCACCAACGTGGCGCACATGGTGGTTGACTGGCTGGTAGATGGCGTGAAGCAGGCAACGCAGACCGTCGCTGACCTGGTTGAGGGTGCCAACACCATCATCCGCACTGCCACGGATGGTGCCGGCAACACCGGCGCAGACAGTGTGCATGTGACGCTGGACACTCAAGCGCCGATCGTGAAGATCACCTCCCCGGCTGATGGATGGGTCACCAATCTCGTCGAAATCCCGGTTGCCTGGACAGTGGACGGCTCGTCGCAGACCACGCAGACAACGCAACTCCTCGATGATGGGGTGAACCCCATCATCCGCACAGCCACCGACGCTGCCGGAAACATCGGCACAGACACCGTGCGCGTCACCCTCGACACGATCGCGCCAGTCGTGGAGATCTCCTCACCGGTCGATGGATGGGCAACCAGCCAGGTCGAGATCCCCGTTGACTGGACAGTCGACGGCTCGCTGCAGACCACGCAGACCACGCAGCGGCTCGACGAGGGCATCAACACCATCATCCGCACTGCCACCGACGCTGCCGGAAACATCGGCACAGACACCGTGCGCGTCACCCTCGACACGATCGCGCCAGTCGTGGAAATCACCTCCCCGGTCGACGGAT
>Ga0315293_10001366_pt1 | contig 23714 bp, 23 predicted proteins | sample YL17G13_20_MG_FD_203071 | JGI IMG/M metagenome (GOLD analysis project Ga0315293, IMG submission 203071) | Sediment microbial communities from Yellowstone Lake, YNP, Wyoming, USA - YL17G13_20 | ecosystem: Environmental > Aquatic > Freshwater > Lake > Sediment | place: USA: Wyoming | collected...
AGCGCCGACGAATGAGCAGTCCGGGCGCGACCACGACGGTCGCGCCCCTTCGCGTGGAGCGAGCGTGACGAGCGAACCGGAGACCGCGACGATCCCCGCGGAGGCGCCGCAAGCGGCCTCGAAGCGGCGTCGCAACACCCTGCTCCTGGCGATGGCGGCGGTCATCGTGATCGACGTCGTCGCGGTCTTCGCGTTCCCGCCCCAGAGCCCGGCCGGACCCGACGCCCCCTACGCCTTCCCCGCCGATGCGATCAAGGGCAACATCGAGCCGATCCCGCCGCACGTCCTCTTCACCCTCGACGGCAGCGAGCCGAACCACACCGACCTCGTTCTCTTCCAGCCCTCGATCACCAGCACCATCCTGATGATGTGGATCGTCATGCTCATCGCGATCGTCCTCGTGATCGCGATGACACGCGGTCGGAGGGAGGTCCCGGGCGGGCTCCAGAACGCCGTGGAGTACGTCTACGAGGCGCTCTCCAACTTCGGGATGTCGCTGGGGGGACCGAAGGCGAAGGGGTTCATTCCCCTCTTCGCCAGCCTCTTCGTCCTGATCATCCTGTCCAACTGGAGCGGCCTGGTGCCGCCGATCGGCAAGATCCCGCTGCTGCGGGCCCCCACCAGCGACATCAACATCACCCTGGGACTGGCGATCGTGAGCTTCCTCACCTTCCACGTCTCCGGCGTCCGCCGCCTGGGCCCCGGGGGCTACGTCGGGAAGTTCTTCAGCCTCCGCGAGTTCAAGAACGGCGTCGCCGCCGGCCTCATCGCCCTCTTCGTGGGCCTGATGGAGTTCATCCTGGAATTCGTGAAGCCGATCACGCTGGCGATGCGGTTGTTCGGCAACATCTACGGCGGCGAGCTGGCGCTGGCCGTGATCACGTCGCTCACGATCGCGATCATCCCGGTCGCGCTGGTCGGCCTGGAGACCTTCGTTGGGTTCGTCCAGGCCCTCATCTTCTCGGTCCTCACGCTGATCTTCACGATGCTCGCGATCGAGGGCCATCATGACGAGCACCAGGAAGCCCACGAGAGCCTCGCGCCCCACGGCCAGCCGGCCTGACGGGAGATCCACCACGGGAGCAAGCCGGTCGGCCGGACCTGACGGGCGCCGGAGCAGGAGGTAGGTACACGATGGAGAACCTTGGAGCGGGCCTCGCCGCATTCGGCGTCATTGGCCCGGCCCTCGCGGTCGGCATCCTGACCGGGATGTCCACGGCCGCGATCGGGCGGAACCCGGAGGCGGCGCCCCAGATCCGCGCCACCTTCATCATCGGCGCCGCGTTCGCCGAAGGCCTCGGCGTCCTCGCGGTGGTCGTCGGCATCCTCGCGATCCTGCTCGGCGCCCCCAAGGCCTAGCCCGCACCGGCACCGGAGGCAACGCCGTGGACCTCTACGCGGCCGGCTCCGCGATCGCTGCCGCCGCGACCGCCGTGGCGGCGGAGGCGGGCGGCGCCGGGATCCAGGTCAACCTGTTCTGGATCATCGTCGTCGCCGCCAACTTCGTGCTGTTCCTCGTGATCCTCACGCTCTTCGCGTGGAACCCGATCACGCGGACGCTGGACGACCGCCGGGCGAAGATCGAGCAGGGCCTCAAGGATGCCGAGCAGGCGCGCCTCGACCTCGAGCGGGCGGCCGCCACGGCTTCCGCGGAGATCGCCACCGCGCGCCGCGGGGCGCGCGACATCCTGGACCGGGCCCAGCGCGTGGCGCAGGAGACGCGCGACGCGGACATCGCCGCGACGCGCACGGAGCTCGAGCGGATGCGCGTCCGCGCGGCCACCGAGATCGAGGCGGAGAAGAGCCGCGCCATCTCCGACCTGCGGGCGGAGGTGGCCGACCTCGCGATCAGCGCCGCCGGGCGTGTCGTCCGTGAATCCATGGACGGCGAGCGCCAGCGTCGGCTCGTCGAGGAGTTCCTGGCCGAGACCGGCACGCCGGGGGCAAAGGCCTGATGGCCCGTCCGTCGACGGCTGCCCGTCGCTACGCCGAGGCCGCGTTCGAGATTGCCCGCCGCGACGGGACGCTCGAGCGCTGGCTCGACGACCTCCGCCTCGCGGCGGACGTCGTGACGCAGCCCGACGCGGCGCGCGTCGTCGACAACCCGGCGATCCCGTTCGGGACACGCCGCGAGATCCTGGGCAAGCTGCTCGAGGGCCGGGTGACCCCCGGGGCCTACAACCTGGTCCTCCTCCTCGCGGAGCGGGGGCGGCTCTCGGCCGCGCCCGCCGTCGCGGCGGAGTACAAGCGGCTCGTAGACCGCGAGCGCGTCGTCGTCGTGGCGACCGTGGCGAGCGCGGTTCCGCTCGAGACTGCCGAGCTCGAGGCGATCGGAGCGCGTGTCCGGGAGATGACCGGGGCGCGGGCCGAGATCGTGACGGCCATCGACCCCGACCTGATCGGGGGCGTCACGGTCCGCATCGGCGATCGACTCATCGATGCCAGCGTGCGGGGACGCCTGGAGCGGCTCCGCGACCACATCGTCGCTGGAGCCCGCTGACCCGCCCCCACGCCGAGCCGGTTGCCCGCCGGCCCGCTGCCACCGACTGGAGCACCACACATGGCCATCCGATCCGACGAGATCATCAGCATCATCAAGTCCTCGATCGACAACTTCGACGCGACCGCGGAGACGCGCAACGTGGGGACGGTCGTGGAGGTCGGCGACGGCATCGCCCAGGTCTACGGGCTAGCCGGCGCGCTCGCTTCGGAGCTCCTCGAGTTCCCGGGCGGCGTCTACGGAATGGCCCTCAACCTCGAAGAGGAAACCGTGGGCGCGGTCATCCTCGGCAATGCCACGGCCATCAAGGAGGGCGACGTCGTCAAGACGACGGGCCGCGTCGTCGAGGTCCCCGTCGGGCCGCAGCTGCTGGGCCGGGTCGTCGACCCGCTCGGCCGCCCGCTCGACGACAAGGGCCCGATCATGGCGACCCGGACCCGCCCCGTGGAGCGGATTGCCCCCGGCGTCATCACCCGCAAGTCCGTCGACACGCCGGTCCAGACGGGCATCAAGGCGATCGACGCCCTCATCCCCATCGGCCGCGGCCAGCGCGAGCTGATCATCGGCGATCGCCAGACCGGCAAGACCGCCCTGGCGGTCGACACGATCATCAACCAGAAGGGGAAGGGCCTCGTCTGCATCTACGTGGCCATCGGCCAGAAGCTCTCGACCGTCGCCTCCACCGTCGCGACGCTCGAGAAGTACGGCGCGATGGAGCACACGATCGTCGTCGTGGCCGGCGCCGAGGACCCGGCCCCGCTCCAGTACCTCGCCCCGTACAGCGGCGTGGCAATGGGCGAGGAGGTCATGGAGAACGGCGTCGAGGTCCCCGGCCAGGGCCTGGTGAAGGACGCCCTGTGCGTCTACGACGACCTGTCCAAGCACGCCTGGGCCTACCGCGAGATGGCCCTCCTGCTCCGCCGCCCGCCCGGCCGCGAGGCCTACCCCGGCGACGTCTTCTACCTCCACAGCCGGCTCCTGGAGCGCGCCGCGCGCCTCAACGACGACAACGGGGGCGGGTCGCTGACGGCGCTGCCGATCATCGAGACCCAGGCCGGCGACGTCTCGGCCTACATCCCGACGAACGTCATCTCGATCACCGACGGCCAGATCTTCCTGGAGACCGACCTGTTCAACGCCGGGCAGCGGCCCGCCCTGAACATCGGCATCTCGGTCAGCCGCGTCGGCTCGGCGGCCCAGACGAAGGCGATGAAGAAGGTCGCCGGGCCGCTCAAGCTCGACCTCGCCCAGTACCGGGCCCTGGCCGCCTTCGCCCAGTTCGCCTCGGACCTGGACAAGGCCACCCGCGACCAGCTGACCCGCGGCGAAAAGCTCTCCGAGATCGTCAAGCAGCCGCAGTACCAGCCCCTCCCCGTCGAGAAGCAGGTCGCCATCCTGCAGGCGGCCACGAAGGGCGCCGTCGACGACATCCCGACTCCCCGGGTCAAGGAGTTCGAGGCCGGCTACTACCGCTTCCTGGAGGCGGAGCGGCCGGAGCTGCTCACGAAGCTCGGCGCGACGAAGGCGCTCGACGACGAGCTCACCACGGGCCTCGACGAGGCCGTCGCCGCATACCGCGCCAGCTTCCTGGCGTAGCGGCCGGGGCCAGGGGAGCGCAGCGTGCCCAGCCAGCGCGACATCCGGCGGCGCATCGGCGCCGTCAAGAACATCAAGCAGATCACGCGGGCGATGCAGTTCGTCGCCGCGTCGAAGCTCAAGCGCGCCCAGGACGCCACGCTCTCCAGCCGCCCGTACAGCGAGAAGATCGACGAGGTGATCTCCGACCTCGCCGCCGTGCTCGACGCCGAGACCCATCCGCTCCTCGCCCGGCGCGAGGTCGGGAAGCGGCTCTTCGTCGTCGTCACGACGGACCGCGGCCTGGCCGGGCCCCTCAACACGAACACGATCCGCTTCGCCCTCAGGGAGATCATCGACCACGAGGGCGACCTGACCGTGGTGACCGTCGGGCGCAAGGGCCGCGACGCCCTCCGCCGCGCCCGGGTGCCGATGGAGGCGCACTTCGCCGGCTTCGGCGACCGCCCCGGCTTCGCCGACGTGACGCCGCTCACGCGCCTCATCACCGACGACTTCCTGGCCGGGACCTGCGCCCGGATCGACCTGGTCTACCCGAAGTTCGTCTCGACGCTGGTCCAGCGGCCCGTCGTGGAGCAGATCCTCCCCATCCGGCCCGCGTTGGACACGCGCGGGATCCCCGGCCACCAGTTCATCTTCGAGCCCAACCCGGCGACCGTTCTCCGCCAGCTCCTGCCGCGCTACGTGGCGACCCGCGTCTATCAGGCGATCCTGGAAACGACCGCCTCGGAGATGTCGAGCAAGATGGTGGCCATGAAGAGCGCCACGGAGAACGCCGAGGAGCTCATCGAGGACCTGACGCTCTCGTACAACAAGGTCCGCCAGGCCAACATCACCCGCGAGATGATCGAGATCGCGTCCGGCGCCCGGGCGCGCTGACGACGCCGGCAGGAGGCAGACGTACCCATGGCGACCGCCGCACCCGCAGCCATCGGCCGGGTCATCCAGATCACCGGGCCCGTGGTGGACATCGAGTTCCCGCCCGGCCAGCTGCCTTCGATCTACAGCGCGGTGGAGATCATCCGCCCCGACCACGTCCCGCTCGTCTGCGAGGTGCAGCAGCACCTGGGCAACAACTGGGTCCGCGCGGTGGCCATGACCACGACCGACGGCCTCGCCCGCGGAACGGCCGTGCGCGACACCGGCGCGCCGATCAGCGTGCCGGTGGGCACGCCGACGCTGGGCCGGGTCTTCGACGTCCTGGGCCACCCGATCGACGGCAAGGGCCCCGTCGACCGCACCACCATCCTCCCGATCCACCGCTCAGCGCCGGCCTTCGACCAGCAGACGACCGATGTCGAGGTCTTCGAGACCGGCCTCAAGGTCATCGACCTCATCTGCCCCTTCAAGAAGGGCGGCAAGGTCGGCATCTTCGGCGGCGCCGGCGTCGGCAAGACCGTCATCATCCAGGAGCTGATCCGGAACGTGGCCCAGGAGCACGCCGGCGTCTCGGTCTTCGCCGGCGTCGGCGAGCGCTCCCGCGAGGGCAACGACCTCATCGCCGAGATGACCGAGTCCGGGGTCCTCGCCAAGACGGCCTTCGTCTTCGGCCAGATGAACGAGCCGCCCGGCGCCCGCCTGCGCGTGGGCCTGACCGCCCTGACCATGGCGGAGTACTTCCGCGACGAGGAGGGCCGCGACGTCCTCCTCTTCATCGACAACATCTTCCGCTTTACCCAGGCCGGCTCCGAGGTCTCCGCCCTCCTCGGCCGGATGCCCTCCGCGGTCGGCTACCAGCCGAACCTGGCGACGGAGATGGCAGCCCTGCAGGAGCGGATCACGTCCACCACGAAGGGCTCCATCACCTCCCTGCAGGCCGTCTACGTCCCGGCCGACGACTACACCGACCCGGCCCCGGCGACCACCTTCGCCCACCTCGACTCGACCATCCGCCTGGAGCGGAACATCGCCGAGCTGGGCATCTATCCCGCCGTCGACCCCCTGACCTCGACGTCGCGCGTCCTCGACCCCCTCATCGTCGGGCAGGAGCATTACGATGTCGCCCGTGAGACCCAGCGCGTCCTGCAGCGCTTCCGCGACCTCCAGGACATCATCGCCATCCTCGGCATCGACGAGCTGTCGGAGGAGGACAAGGCGACGGTGGCCCGGGCGCGGCGCCTGCAGCGCTTCATGAGCCAGCCGTTCTTCGTGGCTGAGGTCTTCACGGGCCGCTCCGGCGTCTACGTCCCCATCCGCGACACCGTGGCGTCCTTCAAGGAGATCCTGGAGGGCAGGACCGACACCCTCCCGGAGCAGGCCTTCTTCCTCGCCGGCACGCTCGACGACGTGCGGGCGAACGCCGAGCGCCTGGCCGGCTAGGAGCGCGAGATGCCCATCCGGCTCGAGATCGTCACCCCGGAGAAGCGGGCGTACAGCGACGAGGTCGACGCGGTCGTCCTGCCCGGCAGCGAGGGCGAGCTCGGCATCCTGCCGCACCACGCCCCGCTCATCTCCCTGCTGGGGGCGGGCGAGCTCCGTATTCGCAAGGGCGCCACGGAGGAGTCCTTCGCGATCGTCGGCGGCTTCGTCCAGGTCCGCCCGGACAAGGTCGTGGTGATGGCGGAGACCGCCGACCTGGCGGCCGAGATCGACATCGAGCGGGCCCGGGAGGCTCGCCGCGAGGCCGAGCGGGCCCTCGAGGCCGGGTTCGCGGAGCCGGCCGACTTCGCCCAGGCCCGGGCCGCCCTGCAGGCCGCCCTCGTCCGGATCCGCGTCGCCGAGCGTCGTCACCGGGAGGGGCCGCGCCGGCGCGGCTAGCGCCGGACCGGCCGCGGGACGACGGCAATGGCGGACGCCCGCCCGTTCCACTGGGAGTACAAGCCGGCGCCGGTGACCCGCGAGGTCTTCCGGGTGGAGGGCGGCCGGCCGCTGGCGGGCACCGTCCGGATCAGCGGCGCCAAGAACGCCGCCCTCAAGCTGCTGGCGGCGGCCGTCCTGACCGGCGAGCGCTGCCGGCTCACGAACGTGCCGGAGATCGAGGACGTCCGGGTGATGGCCGAGACGCTCGCCGACCTGGGCGTCGTCGTGGACCACCCGGGGCACGGCGTCTACGAGGTCGCCGCGGGCGACGTCGACTGGCTCTTCGTGCCCCTCGAGGCGGCCGCGAAGATGCGGGCCAGCTTCATCCTCTTCGGCCCGCTCCTGGCTCGCTTCGGCCGGGTGATCATCAGCAACCCCGGCGGCGACCGGATCGGCCGGCGGCCCGTCGACCTCCACGTCGACGCCATGCGAGCCCTGGGCGCCGAGATCGAGTACCGCAACGGCTACTACCTGGCCAAGGCCCCCGGCCGGCTGCGCGGCGCCGAGGTGACGTTCCCGTTCGTCTCCGTGATGGGCACCGAGAACGCGATGCTGGCGGCCACGCTGGCCGAGGGCCGGACGGTGATCCGGCCGGCGGCGCAGGAGCCCGAGGTGGACGACCTCGTCGCCTTCCTGCAGAAGATGGGCGCCGCCGTCGAGCGCACGGCTCCCGACGCCATCGTCGTGGAGGGGCGCCGACGGCTGCGCGGCGCCGAGCACCAGGTGATCCCCGACCGGATCGAGGCCGGCACCTTCGTCGCGGCCGCGGCCGTCGCGGGCGGGCGGATCACCCTGGAAGGAGCGCCCTGCGCATTCCTCGGCTCGTTTCTCGAGACCATGGGGCGGATGGGCGTCCAGGTCGCCTGCGGCCAGGACACGATCGAGGTGGAGGGCGCCCCGCCCGGGACCGGTACCTACCGGCCCATCGACGTGGAAACGGGGCCCTACCCGGGCTTCGCCACCGACCTCCAGTCCCCGACGAGCGTCCTGATGACCCGCTGCGCCGGCACGAGCCGCCTCCACGAGACGATCTACGAGGACCGCCTGGAGTGGCTCGGCGAGCTGCGCAAGATGGGCGCCGCCGTGGCCATCCTCGATGCCCACCACGCCGAGATCAGCGGGCCGGCCCGGCTGCGCGGCACGGAGGTGGACATCAGCGACCTGCGGGCCGGCGCGTCCCTCATCCTGGGCGCCCTCGCGGCGGACGGGATCTCCACGATTCACGGTGCGCACCACGTCCAGCGCGGCTATGAGAACATCGACCGCAAGTTCAACGACCTCGGCGCCCGGATCGAGCGCCTCCCCGAGCAGGTGAGCGGCACGCCTTCATGAAGATCGGCATCGACCTCGGCACGGCCAACGTCATCGTGTACGTCAAGGGCCGCGGCATCGTCATCCAGGAACCGTCCGTCGTCGCGGTGAGCGAGGACAACCGGATCATCGCGGTGGGCGAGGAAGCCCGCCAGATGATCGGCCGGACGCCCGGCAACATCCAGGCCGTCCGCCCCATGAAGGACGGCGTCATCGACGACTACGTCATCACCGAGGCGATGCTCCGCTACTTCATCGGGCGGGCGCGGAAGGGGACCTTCTCCCTCAGCCGTCCCGAGGTGATGATCAGCGTCCCGGCCGGCGTGACGTCGGTCGAGAAGCGGGCCGTCCGCGACGCGGCCCTCAAGGCGGGCGCCCGCGAGGCGTTCCTGATCGAGGAGCCCCTGGCCGCCGCCATCGGGGCCAACGTCCCGATCAGCGGGCCGTCGGGCAACCTCATCATCGACATCGGGGGCGGCACGAGCGAGATCGCGGTGATCGCTCTGGGCGGGATCGTCGTCAGCAACAGCCTCCGCGCGGGCGGCAACCGCTTCGACGACGCGATCGCCAGCTACATCCGCAAGAAGTACAACCTGATGGTGGGCGACCGGACGGCCGAGGAGGTCAAGATCCAGATCGGGACGGCCCTCCCGCTCGAACGCGAGCTCCAGATGGAGGTCCGCGGCCGCGACCTGATCGCCGGCCTGCCGCGCACGATCCCCATCACCTCGTCCGAGGTGATGGAGGCGATCGAGATGCCCCTCCAGCAGCTGGTGGCGGCGGTCCGCGGCGTGCTGGAGCAGACCCCGCCGGAGCTCTCGTCGGACATCATCGACAAGGGGATGGTCATGTCGGGCGGCGGCTCCCTGCTGCGCAACATCGACCGCCTGCTCACCCAGGTGACCGGCGTCCCCTGCCACGTGGCCGAGAACCCGCTCAACTGCGTGGCCCTCGGCACCGGCCTCGCCCTGGAGCACTTCGACTTCTTCAAGAAGTCCCTGGTCCAGCAGGTCTGACCGGGCCGATGGACGACGGCGGGGGATTCGGTGCGCCGCCGGGCGTCGCGTTCATGGATCTCCACTGCCACACGAGCGCGAGCTTCGACTCCCTGGCGGACCCGCTCAGGGTCGTCCGCGCGGCACGCGCCCGCGGGATCACGCATCTCGCGATCACCGACCACGACCGGATCGACGGCGCCCGGCGGGCGCGTGATGCGGCCCTGCCCGGGATCACCGTCATCGTCGGCGAGGAGGTGAAGACGGCCGGGGGCGACCTGGTCTGCCTCTTCCTCGAGGCGGCAATCCCGCCGGGCCTCTCGCCCGCGGAGACGATCGCGCGCGCCCGCGCCCAGGGCGGCCTGGTGGGCATCCCGCATCCGTTCGACCGGTACCGCGGCTCCGTCGGGAAGGCCGAGGACGAGATCCGCGCCCTCGCCGGCCTCGTGGACTGGGTGGAGGCCTTCAACGCCCGGGTGGTCTTCCGCGGCGGGAACGAGCGGGCCGCTGAGCTCGCGGTGACCGCCGGGATCCCCGGCGTCGCCGTCTCCGACGCTCACTCCGTGCTGGAGGTCGGCGTCGCGGCGACGCGCCTCGAGGGCGACCCCTCCACCCCGGAAGGTTTGCTGGCCGCCCTTGCCACGGCCCGGATCGTCCCCGGCCGGGCCACGTATTTCGTCCGCGCGATCACGCCCCTCGCGAAGCTCGTGCAGCGGGCCCGCGGGAACGGTCGCATCCGGGAGGGGGCCGGGTGAGCGAGCCCCGCACCCCGCCGCCCGAACGTGACGTCACGCCCGAACGCGACGTCACCGCGGAGCAGGTGTCGCTCGGCCGGCGCCTCCGCCAGCCGCGAACGATCATCTCGATCGCCGTCCCGCTCGTCGTCATCGTCGTCTTCGTCGCCCTCAACGGGAAGCAGCTGGAGCGGGTCCCGGCCCTGATTCTGGCCGCGAACCCGGTCCTCGTCCTGGCGGCCTTCGCGGTCTACTACCTGGGCTTCCCCCTCCGCGGCTACCGCTGGGCGCTGCTCCTGCGGGGCACGGGCTTCCACTGCCCGACGAAGGACGCCACCGAGATCATCTTCCTGTCGTGGCTCGTGAACTGCGTCGTCCCGGCCAAGCTCGGCGACGTCTACCGGGCCTACCTGCTCAAGATCAACAGCGCCGCCTCGCTGTCGCGCACGTTCGGCACCGTCTTCATCGAGCGGGTCCTCGACCTCTTCGCGATCGTGATCCTGGGGCTGGCCGCCGGATTCTGGAGCTTCCGGGACGGACTGCCGCCGGAGATCCAGGTCGTCGTCGGGATCGGTGTCGGCGTGATGGTGGTCCTGGCCCTGGGGCTCCTCTTCCTGCGCAACGTCGGGGCCCGCCTGCTCGCGGTCCTCCCCCTGCCCCGTAAGCAGACGATCCTGGAGCTCTACGAGCGCTTCGAGCAGGGTGTCTTCGGGGCGATCGGCTGGCGGGCCCTGCCGCGCCTGCTCGTCATCACCGGCCTGGTCTGGATGACCGAGTCGCTGCGGCTCTGGTTCGTGGTCCAGGCCCTCGGCTTCCCGGAGGTCTCGCTGGGCCTTTCGGGCGCCGTCTTCGTCGCCCTCATCGGGTCGCTCCTCACCGCCGTTCCCCTCAGCCCCGCCGGGCTGGGGATCGTGGAGGCGGGGATCATCGGCGTCCTGACCCTCGTCTACAAGGTCCCGCTGGCCGAGGCCACCGCGATTGCCCTCCTCGACCGCGTCATCAGCGTGTTCTCCGTGATCGTGCTGGGCTCGATCGCGTACCTCCTGTCGCCGAAGCCGCGCGGCGAGGGGCGCATCCCCGAGGCGCCGGGCGCGTCGACCGCGGCCGCCTGAATGTCATGAAGCCTGCGACGGCTTGAGGGTCTCCCCGGGCCTTGACGTCGGCTTTCTGCGTCTCTATCGTGAAGCGGTCGCTTCGTGTCTGAAGCATGCGCTCCAACATGGGAGCACACGCTTTGCTCCTGAACCAGGAAGGCGCCCAACTGATGGACCTCGGCCATCCCCTCGCCTCGGTGGCATCGCCCGTCACCGCCAGGGTCCTCGAGGTCCTTGCTGGAACCACGCGGCCGCTGGCTGGCCGCGAGGTCGCCCGCATCTCCGGTGAGTCGCGGGCCAGTGTCTGGCGGAGCCTCGAGAAGCTCGCCGAGGCCGGGCTGGTGATGCGCGACGATCGCAGCGTCGCGACCTACTACCTCGCGAACCGCGACCATCTCGCATGGCCCGCCATCGAGAGCCTCGTTCGGCTTCGCTCGCAGCTCGTCGACCGCATCCGGGATGAGATCGAGCGCTGGCCGGTTCAGCCTCTCCATGCCTCGATCTTCGGCTCGTTCGCGCGAGCCGATGCCGGGCCCCACAGCGACATCGACATCTTGCTCGTCCGCCCCGCGCACCTCGACGAGGACACGTGGGACACGCAGGTAGACACGCTGCGCTCGCTGGCGTTCACCTGGACGGGCAACGACATGCAGCCCTTCGTCGTGGATCCCGCCCGCCTTGCCGAGCACATCCGCGCCAACGACCCGCTCGTCACTTCGTGGCTCGCAGACAGCGTCCACCTCACCGGCGGACCGCTTCGCCCGCTCGCGAACGCGGTCGCGCACGAGGGGGTCGAGGCGTGAGCCGCGCAACCGGCCGAACGTCCGATTGCGCGCGTGCCGACGCCGCCGCCCGGCTCGAGGACGCCCGCGCCTTCCTGGCGGTGGCCGTTCTCGTGCTCGACCAGCAGATCCCCGATGAGGAAGACGCGATCAACCTCTCCGGCGTCTCGGCCGCCCTCGCCGTGCTCGCGGGGATCGCCGCGGCTGACTCGGCGTGCTGCGGCCGACTCGGGCGGCGGTTCCGCGGCCAGGATCACCGCGGGGCGGTCGATCTCGTCCGGACCGTCGTGCCCGGCGGGCCCGAGATGGCCAGGGACCTCGGGCGTCTCCTGGACCTGAAGGACTCCGCGCACTACGGCGTGCTCGGGGCTTCCGACAGGGACGCGCGGACCGCGGTCGAGCGCGCGCGACGGATGGTCAGCCACGCGAAGGCTGTGCTGGCGGGGTAGCCGCCCGGCACGCGACCACCCACCCGTCCCGCCCGCGCCCGCCCGCGCCCTTCCCGCTCGGGCCGTGCACGGAATCCCGGTCGAGCACGCTCCGTTCGACGCCCAGGATGCCGTCGGGGCCCGGATCGGTCACCGAACGCAGCGTGGTGGGACCCGGAACCGTGCGTGGACCGGCCCCGGCTGCCGGCGTCCGCGGCTACTGCTGCATGGGCTACCCACCAGTAGGCCAGGCGTCAGGAGCAGGAGTACCAACGGGTCATGGTTCCCGGATGCGCCACTCTCGATAGTGACGCCACGCGGACATGCCGCCGATCGCACGGAGCGCCCACCGGGAATGACCGAGCAGAACGGCCGCCCCTTCAACGAGTGGCTGCGCGCACAGCTCAAGGCCAAGAAGATGTCGCAGCGCCAGCTGGCGCAGGCGTCGGGCGTCGACCATTCGACGATCTCCCGCCTCGTCCGCGGCGACCGGACACCATCCCTCGGCACGGCGACCAAGCTGGCCCGCGGGCTGCGCGAGCTGCGCGACGACGCGGACGCTCCGCAGTACCTGCGCCTCGTGTCGAGCGGGGCCACGGTGAACCCGACCGCCCGGGTGGAGTACGCGCTGCGCGCGGACGATGCCCTCGGCGAGCCGCAGGTCCGCCAGATCATGGAGTACTACCTCGCCGTCCGGATGCGCCGCTACGCGCGGCCGGTCGCGCCGGAGCCCCGTCCGGGGTTCTCGGACCGGCCGCTCACGCGCCCGACGCCCGGCCCGCTCGGCTCCGTCGTGGGCCTCGCGATGGAGCGCCGCGTCTCCACGGTCCGCCCGGCACCGATGCTCGCGCGGCGACCTTCCGGGAGGCCATAGCACCGAACACATCGACCGTCCCGGGAGCACCCTCCTCTCCCGGGTCTCGGGGACAGCGAACGCCGGCACACTGGGGCGCCGGCGTTCGCTTCTTCCCGGGTCAGGCCGCGGACGTCCGGTCGCCCTCGCCGCGCATCAGCGGCCGGCGATCGCGTAGATGGAGATCCAGCGGCCCGGCGCCGCCTCGAACCGGGCGACCAGCGGCCCCGCGGCGATCCCGACCTCGGCCAGGCGCGCCTCCTCGGCGGGCCCGCGACACGCCAGCCCCACGACCTCCTCGAACAGGGCGTCGCAGAGAACCGTGACTCGCGCCGCGTCCGCCGCGGGGACCGGCGAGTGTCCGAGCACCGTCACCGGATAATCGACCGCGGTCGTCTTCTTGAACTTCGGCGAGCCCGCGATCGCGGCCGGCGTGTCGCCGTTGACCTCCACGACGCGCTCGCCGGCCGCGAGGCCGGCCGGCCACCCGCCGTCGGCGTTCACGGCCGGCAGCGGGACCACGAGGAGGTTCCAGGCGGCCACGGCGGCCACGGCGGCCACGACCACGACGCGTCCTGCGCCGCGCCGCCAGAGGACTGCCGCCCCCAGCCCCAGGAGCGCGAAGATGATTGGGTCGAGGGCCAGGTGATAGTGGTCGACGTAGAGCGGCGTGACCTGCGACAGCCACGGCGCCCCTGCCACGAGCCCTGCGCACCCGAGCGCGAGGCCGACGCCCAGCAGCCGCGCGGCGCCGGCGGGCGCGAGGACGTGACCGCCAGCCGCCACGACGGACGGACCGCCGGACGGTCCGCGATCGCGCCCCGCGAGCAGCCCGGCGCCGATGACGAGGGCGGCCGCGACGGCGGTCAGGAGGATCGACCGCAGGACCTCGCCAACCAGGGGCACCGAGAGGATTCGGAACGGCACGAAGACCGCCCGGAGCCAGAGGGGAGGCGTTCCCTCCCCCATGCCTCCCCCGGCCTCCATGAGCGCCCGTAGCTCGCCGAACCCGGTGAGCACCTCGCTGACCAGGACGGGGACGAACGAGAGGGCGACGATCCCGGCCGCGGCCGCCAGCCACGGCACCGCGCGTCGTCCGGTGCGCCGCAGCTCGGCGACGGCGAGGACCGCGACCGGGGCCACGAGCACCCACGCCAGCACGTGCGACTGGCCGGCCAGCAGTACCCCGATCCCCACGGCCACCCACCAGCGCGGATCGCCCCGCCGTCGCCCCTCGAACGCGGCCGCGAGCGCGAACGCGGCCGCGGGTGCCACGAAGGCGGGGTTCCAGAGCCGGACCGACGCGTCGATCATCTGCGCCGAGAACAGGGCCAACAGGCCGGCCACCAGTCCCGCCACCGGGCCGCCGGCGGCCCGGGCGAGCCACCAGACGAACCCGACCGTGGCGATCCCCCCGAGGGCGATCCCGAGCGTGACGGCAGTGGGATCGTCGCCCCCCGAGGGCAGGGCGAAGAGCGCCCCGAGGTAGTAGAAGACCGCGCCGTGGTGGACCCCGCCGGTCGATGTCTGGGCCCCCACGAGGGTCAGCTGACCATTGACGATCGAGCGGATCGCCAGCATCTGCTCGCCCTGGTCGGTGTCCCACGGCCCCCGGGTCGCGAGGTCGGGCAGGCGGAGGACCGCCGCAAGCGCGAGGAGCCCAACGAGGACAACGAGGTCCGCGCCGCGGCCCTCGAGGCGGGCTGCGGACGCCCAGCGGGACGCCGAACGCGGCGCGGCGGCGGCCGCGCGCTGGCCGTTCACGCCGCGGGCGTCCGGGAGCGTGCCCCGCGCAGCTCGAAGGCCTCGGCGGGAAGCGGGTCCAGCGCCAGGCCCGCCGCCAGGCTTCGCGCGCGCGCCACGTTCACCTCGTCGTACCCCTGGTCCATCCCAGGCGTCTCCAGGAAGTAGGCGACGTGCGCCAGCGCCGGGTGGGTCAGGAGGCGGGCCAGGCCGGCGCCCTCGCCCACCTCGCCGGCGCCGAGATGCTCGTGGCGATCGAGCCGCGAGCCGCGCGTCGCCTTCGAGTCGTTCAAGTGGATCATCACCAGGCGCTCGAGCCCGATCCGGGCGGCCAGCGCCTCGACGAGCGCGTCCACGCCCTCGGCGGTCGCCATGTCATATCCGGCGCCCCACAGGTGCGCCGTGTCGAGGCAGAGGCCCAGGCGGTCCGCGGGCACCCCCCGGACGGCGACGGCCTCGAAGATCGCCTCCAGCTCCTCGAGGGTCGCGCCGATCCCGTCCCCGCTCCCCGCGGAGTTCTCCAGCACCAGGAGCAGCGCGTCCGACGACCCGACCGGGGTCTCCACGCCGCCGGGGATGCCCGCCAGGACGCGCGCGACCCCGTCGGCAACCCGGGCGACCCCGGCCTCGACCCCGGCGCCCTTGTGGCTGCCGATGTGGACGTTGACGAACCGGGCCCCGTAGTCGGGCGCGCGCGCCAGCTCGTGGGCGAGCAGGGCGACCGAGCGCTCGAACAGGTCCTCCCCCGGCCCCGCGAGGTTGACGAGGTACGAGGCGTGCACGGAGATCGGGCCGATCCCGAGCGTCGCCAGCCGCTCGCGGAAGGCGGGGAGCTCGGCCGGCGGCTTCGCCCGCCGCTTCCAGGCAGTCGGGTTGTCGATGAAGACCTGGAGCGCGTCGGCGCCGATCGCGGCGGCACGCTCGACGGCCCGGACCATCCCGGCGCCGAGCGGGAGGTGTGCCCCCAGCGGCCGGCCGTCGGGAAGGGCGGGACGCGGCACGGACGCCGGGTCAGCGCTTCGCGGCGGGCTTCGCGCCCCGGCCGGGCGTGTACGTCCCGGCGATGATCGGCTCGATGAGCCCGAAGTCGCCGTCCCGGCGACGGTAGAGGAGGTTCAGCCGCTCGTTCTCGGCGTTGACGAAGAGGAAAAACGCGTGGCCCAGGGACTCCATCTCGGCGATCGCGTCCTCCTCGAACATGGGCTCGAGGGCGAACCGCTTGGTCTTCACCACGCGTCGCTCGCGGCCCGCGTCGGCCGTGCCGTCGGCGATCCGGGCCAGGATCTCCTTCTCCTCGGGCCCCCGCGCCCGGACCCGGGGCTTCTGCCGGTGGTCGACCGCGCGCCGTTCCACCTTGTCGACGACGTCGTCGATCGCGGCCTCCCACGTCGAGGCGTCCGCCCGCCCGCGGAGCGCCTGGCCGTCGATGACGAGCGTGACGTCCGCGATCCGCGAATCGTCGGCGCTCCGGTGATGCTCCACGGAGAGCTCGATGATCGCGTCGGTCCGGTCGTCGAGGAAGCGCTCCAGGCGTCTCGTCTTCCGCTCGGCGTACTGCCGCACGGCGTCCGGGACGTCCATGTTCTTGCCCTTGACGATCGTCCTCACGGGTGACCTCCAGGGTGCGTGCGGGCCGGCCGGTCCGCGGGACGCGGCGTCCGACGGCAGCCCGACCCGTCGAGTATAGGTCGGCACCCGCGCGACTTCGACCGGCGAGGGGCACGATTGCGGGGGCCGTCCCGCCCGACGACCGTCACGCCTCCCGGGCGACCGTCACACCTGCCCCCGGACGCCGGCAGCCAGGGCCGTGACCGGGGGCGCCAGCAGCCGGGGCTGGTCGCGGGGCCGGGGCCGGTCTATGCACGGTTTCGGGTCCCACCACGCTGCGCTTGGTGGCCGATCCGGGCCCCCGACGGCATCCTGGGCGTCGAACGGAGCGTGCTCGACCGGGATTCCGTGCGCGACCTGGGAGGGAGGGGCGCGACCCAGGTCCCCGGGGCGGGCGCGCTCGGTCCGGCAGGGAGAACGGGATGCTGCCGGGCCCGATTGCGGGGCCGTGCGGCCCGCCGGCCCGCCGCCCGTCACGCCTCCCGGGCGATTGTCACGGCCGAGACCGCCGCCGCCCCGGCGTCCAGGAGCGCCTCGGCACAGGCGACCAGGGTGGCCCCGGTCGTCACGACGTCGTCCACCAGCACGAGCCAGCGGCCGGCCACGTCGGCCCGCCGGGCGGGGTCGACCGTGAACGCCGCCGCGACGTTGGCAGCCCGGCGATCCCGGCCCAGCTCGTACTGGGGTGCCGTCGCGCGATCGCGCCGCAGCGCGGGCACCGCCGGGCGACCGAGTGCCGCCGCCGCCGCCCGCGCGAGCAGCTCGGCCTGGTCGTAACCGCGTGCGGCGCGGCGATCGGGATGGACCGGCACGTGGGCGATGAGGTCGCCGCCGATCGCCGCCTCCCGCCAGCGCGCGGCGGCCGCGGCGCCCAGCGGCGCGGCCAGGCGCTGCTCCCCGCGGTACTTGAGGGCGTGCAGCGCGTCGCGGACGAGCCCCCCGTACGGGGCGCACCACTCCAGCTGGACGAGGGGCAGCGGGACGTCGGACGGCATCCCGACCGGAACGCCGGCCGGGACCCCCTCGCGGACGGCGAGCGCCCTGCCGCACGGGCTGCAGAGCGCGGCGCCCTCCCGGCGACAGCCGATGCAGACCGCCGGAAACGCGAGGTCGAGCAGCCGACCGGCCATGGCGCCGGGCCCGGGAACCCGGAGACGAGCGACCCCAGCCATGTCGAAGAGGATGGCGGGCGCTGCTCACCGCCGACTCACCCCCCGCTCACCGCCCGCTACCCGCCTCTCATCCGTCGCCTGCTGACGTCCCCCGACCGCGCCGAGACCGGCCGGCGCGCCGAGACCGGCCGGCGCGCCCAGCGCTGAGGGCGCCGACGCTGCGTCCGCCCGCCATCGTCCGCCCGCCATCGTCCGGCCATCGTCCGGCCGTCGTCCGGCCACCACCGTTCGGCCACCACCGTTCCGTCCGCAAGGAATCGCACGTGAAGTGAACACCCCGGGGGTCAGATGGGGCTTCGATCGCCATCTCCCACCCGGCGTCGGCCTCGGGACGGACGCGGGGCCAAGGTCATGAGCACGAAAGCCCCGTGTCCGACGACCCCGAAGCCGACCGGAAGAGGCAGCCGGCCGGTGCCGAACACGCCGAAGGTGCGCCGGCGGGTGGGGGTGTTGAGTTCACGTGCAATCCCGCAGGTTCACGGGAGGTTGGGCCCACGGTCGCGGGCCCGGCGGCGGCCATGCTCGGTCGCGGGCCGGCGGCGGCCATGCTCGGTCGCGGGCCGGCGGCGGCCATGCTCGGTCGCGGGCCGGCGGCGGCCATGCTCGGTCGCGGGCCGGCGCGCCCGCCGCGTCCGGGCGCCGCTCACCGCCGACTCACTCCCCGCTCACCCGCCGCTTATCGCGCCCCGCATCAGGCGATGTCCTGGTCGGCCTCGCGCAGCTGGATCACGTCCCCAACTGTCGTCCCGGACGCCGCCGCGGTCCCGGCCGGGAGCTCCAGGCAGCCGTCGGCGCCGCGGGCCCACCACACGACGCCCGTCCACGGCCTCAGCGCCGGCCGCACGGCCACGACCCGCCGGCCCCCGGCGACGTCCGGCTTCGCCAGGAAGACCGCGTCGATCGGGAAGCGCATGAAGAGCATGTGGATGCTCGACGCCGGCTGGAGCCAGAGCCCCTCGCCGGCCGGCAGCTCGCCCCGCCCCATCAGGCCCATGAAGCGGCCGCCGAAGGACTCGGCGACCTCCAGCGACTTCGCGACCTCCGTGCCGCGGGTCGCGTTCCGGGCGCGCAGGGAACCGGACGGGCGCAGATCCACGGGGCGGGCGACCTCCGTGCCGCGGGTCGCGTTCCGGGCGCGCAGGGAGCCGGACGGGCGCAGATCCACGGGGCGGGCGGCGACGGGCGGCCTAGCCGCCGATTCCGCCCGGACCGGCAAGGTTCTTCATGATCAGGATGATCGCCGGGCCCAGGATGACGATGAAGAGCGACGGGAAGATGCACCCGACCAGCGGGAAGAGCATCTTGATCGGCGCCTTCGCCGCCATCTCCTCGGCCCGCTGCCGGCGCTCGATGCGGAGCTGTTCGGACTGGACCTGGAGCACCTTGCTGATAGAGACGCCCAGCTGCTCGGCCTGGATGATCGCGCCGATGAAGTTGGTGAGCGCCGCGACCTCCGTCCGGGGGACGATGTCGCGCAGCGCGTCGCGCCGGGCCTTGCCGACGCGGACCTCGGCCAGCGCCCGCCGGAACTCGTCGATGAGCGGGCCCAGCATCTTCTCCACGACCTTGGCCAGGGCGGCGTCGAAGCCGAGGCCGGCGCGGACGGAGATGGTGAGGAGATCCAGGGCATCCGGGATCTGGAGGATGATCGCCTTCTGGCGCGCCCGGACCCTGCGGCCGAGCCAGAACTCCGGGGCGATGTACCCCACCGCGATGCCGGCGGCGCTGAGGGCGATCGCCACCAGCAGAGGGGTCTTGAGTACGAAGAGGAACAGCAGGAAGAAGAGGATGGCGAAGACGACCGCGGAGATCGCCTTGATGCCCATCCAGTCGGGGACCCGCAGGTCGCCCGGGTTGCCGGCCATCGCGAGGCTCTTCTCCGTCCGCGCGGTGAACGACGAGGAGGTGAAGCGGGAGATCGTCCCCGAGAAGCGGCCGGCGAGCGGCCGGAGCGTCCGCTCGAAGAACGGCTGCTGGAGCTCCATCTCCTCCAGGTTCTTCGCCTGCATCGACCCCAGCTGGGTCAGGCGGGCCTGGACCGGGTCGACCCTCGACGAGCCCGCCAGGCCGATCGCGATGAAGAGGATCGCGGCGGCGGCCGCGCCGGCGACGACGAGGGGGATCAGGGTGCTGTCCATGCCCTACACCTCGATGTCGACGATTCTTCGGATGAACATGAAGCCGATGAACATCATGAACCCGCCGATCGCGAACAGGATGATCCCTGTCGGGATCCCCGCCACGTTCACCTCCGGGTCGAGCATGGGCTCCATGAAGCTCGGCGCGATGATGGTGAGGAACCCGACCAGGGCGATGGGGAGGAACGCCACGACGTAGCCCGACATCCGCTGCTGCGCGGTCAGGGTGCGGATCTCGCCCTTGATTCGCACCCGCTCGCGGATCGTGTAGGCAATGGAGTCCAGGATCTCGGCGAGGTTCCCGCCCACCGTGTACTGGATGGAGATGGCCGTGACCATCAGCTCCAGGTCGTCCGAGCTGACCCGGCGGACGAGGTTCTCCAGGGCCTGCTCGAACGGGAGGCCGAGGTTGACCTCGCGGATCACCCGGGCGAACTCCGTGGAGATCGGTGGGCGCGCCTCGCGGACCACCAGCTCGATCGCCTGGAGGAACGACGAGCCGGCCCGGAGAGCATTCGCGATGAGGGTGATGGTGTCCGGGAGCTGCTTGTTGAACTGGTTGATGCGCTTGCCCTGGCGACGCCTCACGTACCAGCGGGGCAGGATGAAGCCGAGGACGGCTCCCACCAGGAGGATGATCGGGTTCTGGAGCGCCGGGAGGGCGAAGCCGGCGAGGAACATGAAGATCGGGATGCCGACGATGGTCGCACCCCAGATGAGGAGGTACTCGCTGACCTTCAGCTTGAGGTCGGCCCGCGCCAGGTTGCGCGCCATGTTCGCCCCGAAGTCCCGCCGCTCGACGGCCTTGTTGAGCTGCGAGATCGCGGCGCTCTGCGAGATGAGGTCGCCGAGCGACGTGGCGCCCGCGGACTTCTTGGCCTCGCCGCGCCCGGAGGCGTAGCGCTCCAGGCGTGCGCTCACGCCCGTCCCGCCGCCCGACGAGGCGACCCCGACGGCGATCAGGAGGATGGCGAGCGCCGCGACGGCGGCGACGACGACGGTCGGCGGCACGGTTTACCCTCCCGCCCGCTAGAAGACGAAGCCGAAGAGTCCGGGCGGCAGGTGGATCCCCATCACCTCGAACTTCTCGACGAACTTTGGGCGGATCCCGGTCGGCTTCAGCCGGCCCTGGATCTTCCCCTCGATGACGCCCGTCTGCTCGAAGATGAAGACGTCCTGCATGACGATCACGTCACCTTCCATCCCCTGGACCTCGGTGATGTTCGTGATCCGCCGGGTGCCGTCCTTGAGCCGGGCCTGGTGGACGATGAGATCGACGGCCGAGGCGACCTGCTCGCGGATGGCGCGGAGCGGGAGCTCGACGCCGCCCATGAGGACCATCGTCTCGAGGCGCGACAGCATGTCGCGCGGGCTGTTGGCGTGGCCGGTGGACATCGAGCCGTCGTGGCCCGTGTTCATGGCCTGGAGCATGTCAAGGGCCTCACCGCCGCGGCACTCCCCGACGATGATCCGGTCGGGCCGCATCCGGAGGGCGTTGCGGACGAGCTCGCGGATCGGGATCGCCCCCCGCCCCTCGATGTTCGGCGGCCGCGACTCCAGCGTCACCACGTGCTCCTGGCGGAGCTGCAGCTCGGCGGCGTCCTCGATCGTGATGATCCGCTCGTCGTTCGGGATGAACGAGGAGAGGACGTTGAGGGTCGTCGTCTTGCCCGAGCCGGTGCCGCCCGAGACGAAGACGTTGAGGCGCGCCTCGACGCAGGCCTTGAGGAAGTCGAACATCTCCGGTGTCGCGGTCCCGAAGCGGATCAGGTCGTCCACCGTGAAGGGGGAGGCGGCGAACTTCCGGATCGTGATGACGGGACCGACGAGCGAGAGCGGCGGGATGATGGCGTTGACGCGGGAGCCGTCGGTGAGGCGGGCGTCGACCATCGGCGAGGACTCGTCGACGCGGCGCCCGATGGGGGCGATGATCCGGTCGATGATCCGCATCACGTGGTCGTCGTTCTGGAAGACGACGTTCGTCAGCTCGAGCTTGCCGTTCCGCTCTATGTAGACCTGGCGCGGGCCGTTCACCATGATCTCGGTGATCGACTCGTCGCGGAGGAGCGGCTCCAGCGGCCCGAGGCCGATGATCTCGTCGGTGATCTGCTCCAGCATCCGGACCCGCTCGGCGCGGGTCAGGGCCAGGCCCTCCTCGTCGATGACCTTGCCGAAGATGTCCTCGATCTGGCGCCGGACCTCGACCTGGTTGGCGAGGTCGAGCTTCGGGTCCAGGTCCGAGATGACCCGGCTCTGGATCCGGAACTTGACGTCCCGGAACGATTCGCGGACGGGCGCGGTGGGAAGGAGGCGCTGGACGGGCGCGAGGGTCGGCGGACCGCCGGCGGGCGCGTCGGGTGCGGCCGGTGCCGGGGGACCTCCCGGCGCAGGCGCCGGCCCGGAACTGGCGGGTCGAGCGCTCTCGATTCGCTTCAGCAGGGACATCGTCCCACCACTCCTTCACGCCCCCGAGGGGGAGCCTTCACCAACCTGCTACCGCCACGCGAAGAGCGACTTCTTGGGGGCCGGCTTCCGCGCCACGCCGGGCGCGGCCGCCGACGCCCCGAGGAGCGCCCGGGCGAGGCGAAGGATGTCCTGCGACACCTGCGCCTCGCGGTTGCTGACGAAGAACGGCACGCCCCGGTTGAGGGCGTACACGACGCACCGGCCATCGCTGACAACCGTATGGTCCACCTTCCGGCCGATCGAGTGCTCGACGTCCGCGACGCGGATCCCGAGCGCCGAGTCGGCGCGGTTGAGCACCAGCTCCATCTTCTCCGGGGGGTAGCCGAGCTGCTCGGTGACCTCCAGGAAGAGCCGCATGTTCTTGATGCTCGTGATCTCGAGCGTGAGGACCGTGAGGATCACGTCGGCCACGTCGAGGATCGCGAGCGTCGAGTCGCTGAACGCCGCGGCGCAGTCCACGACCACCAGGTCGCTCTTCGCGCGGAGAACCTCGAGCACGCGCCGGATCGCGGCAGGGGTCACCAGCTCGGCCATCTCCGGCGACGGCGGGGCCAGGAGGACCCTGACACCCGTCGAGTGGGTGATTATGAAGGTGTCGAGGGAGTCGGGGTCGCCCCCGGCCTCGAGCTCGGGGACCAGCTCGGCGATCGACTTGTTCCTGGGGTTCAGGTTGAGGAGGACGCCGACGTCGCCGAACTGGAACGAGCCGTCGACGAGGACGACGTCACAGCCCGGCTCCGACGCCGCGGCGACCGCGGTGTTCACCGCGATCGTCGTGCGCCCCACGCCGCCCTTGGGGCTGAAGACCGCCACCACGCGCCCCGGTTCGCGCGCCGCGGCGGGCGTCCGGTCGACGGCCCGCGCCGCCATCCGTCCCATCTTCTCCCGCTCGCGGGCGTGGACCTGGCGGATGGAGGCCGTGAGCTCGTCCGAGCTGAACGGCTTGACCAGGAACTCGCGGGCACCGGCCAGCATCGAGCGGCGCAGGTAGTCCGCCTCGCCCTGGACCGACATCATCACGACCGAGGAGGTTGGGACGCGCGCGGTCAGGAGCTCCGTGGCGACGATCCCGTCCATCTCGGGCATGTTGATGTCCATCAGGACGATGTCCGGGAGGAGCTTCGCGGCCATCTCCAGCGCCTCGGCGCCGGACGCGGCCGCCCCGACCACCTCGACGTCCTTCTCGAACCCGAGAAGCTTCGTCAGGTGGTCGCGCGTCTCCGAGATGTCGTCCACGATCAGGACGCGGATCTGGTCGCTCATCGGCCGGTCGGCCTCTGCCTCGTGTCGGAGTTGATTGGGCTGGTTCGATCGGTGGCTCGCGCCGGGGCGGCCGGGCGGCCCGCCCCGCGCCGGGAGCCGCCTACGGCTTCGGCTTCGGGAGGACCGCCTCGACGATCTGCGGCGGGATCACGCCCCACCCGTCCACGAGCCGGCGGAGGGTGATGCCGGTCGTCTCCTCGTTCGGCGCCTCCTTGTCCTTGGGCGAGCGGAGGAT
>Ga0315293_10001367_pt1 | contig 23699 bp, 25 predicted proteins | sample YL17G13_20_MG_FD_203071 | JGI IMG/M metagenome (GOLD analysis project Ga0315293, IMG submission 203071) | Sediment microbial communities from Yellowstone Lake, YNP, Wyoming, USA - YL17G13_20 | ecosystem: Environmental > Aquatic > Freshwater > Lake > Sediment | place: USA: Wyoming | collected...
TGCTGCGTAAGGCCAGGTGTCCCCCGAACAACCTCGGACGAGGTTTTCGGCCAGCACATCGGACCCGGACGCCAGCCCGCCCTCGGTGCGCGGGCCGAGGGGACGGGCGAGTCCACCCCCCGCTACTTCTAATGAAGAACCGAGGCCATCTGGGCCTCGGTTCTCTTTTCGTCCACTCCCGCGCTTCCAGCCAGTTTTCCCTGCGTTCGCAATGTTCTGATCGCATCTGCCCCCTTGGGCTCGTAACCGCGCGATCCCAAGTCTGACTCCTGGGGGCGTCATTACCACCAATCACAGACCGCCAGGCTCGCGCCCCGTCGCGCCTCGGAAGGCGCTTCCACCGCCGACATGTTCGGATGGGGTTTTCGGCTACCACAGCTATCACCTCCTCGGGCGCGGAGCCGCCGGCGTTCGTGTACGCGATCATCCCGACGATCTTCGTCTTCTTCAACATCTTCGCGATCAACATGCTGCTGCAGTACAAGAAGGTCGGTCCGTGGAAGGACTACCTCTTCGGCGAGCGTGTCTACATCATCCTCAGCCTGGTGGCCAAGACCGCGCTGGCCTGGCAGATCTTCGCCGGAACGCTGGCTCCCGTGTAGCTGCAGCCAAAGGCCGCACCCGGCCTCGCCCCCCAGCACTTCGTGCGGCGTGCCAACTGCCTCCGCGCCCCTTCCAGATGTCATGGAAGGGGCGCGCGCATCACCCCTCGCGACACATCCCCCGCGAGCAGCCGCCCGGCCCGGATCGCGAGTGCCGCTGGGTGCCGACCGACGTACAATGGAGGGGCACCACCTGGGAGGCGGCCTATGGCAACGATAGCCCTGGTGCTGCTCACGGCCTACCTGCTCGGGTCGATTCCCACCGCCTTGATCGTCGCCCGGCGCGTCGCCGGCGTGGATATCCGCACGCTGGGCGATGGCAACATGGGCGCCCGCAACGTCTCGCGCAGCTTGGGCACTCGGCCGGCGATCGCGGTGGGGTTGGTCGACTTCTTCAAGGGCACCACCGCCGTGGTGCTCGCGCAGCAGGCAGGCCTGGAGACGCACTGGCAGGTCGCGGCCGCCTGTGCTGCTGCGCTCGGGCACGATTTCCCTCTCTTCGCAGACTTGCGCGGAGGCCAGGGGCTGGGCACCACGCTGGGCTCATTCCTCGCGCTCGCGCCCGTCCCGGCCGCGCTGGGCATGGCGCTCTACGGAACAGCCTTCCTGTTCACGCGCCTCTCCGACCTCAGCGCCAGCCTGGGGATTGTGGCGATGCTCCTGCTGATGTGGCGCGAGGGGCAGCCTGCCGTCGTCTTGCTCGGCGCGCTGGGTTTGATTCTCTTCGTGCCGCTGAAGACGCGGCTTGACCGGCCGCGCCGCGCCCAGATCGCGGCGGGCAATCATCATGCGCTCGTTTGAGGGAAGGGCGGGCCCGGATGAACCTGCCCCGGTGAACGCGCTGGCGAGGCCCAATGACCGACGACTTCGGACATACCTGGCAAGCGCGGCTCGCCCGGCACCCCGACGCGGCACTGGGCGAGGACGCCCGCCGCGCGATTCTCGAGGGCGGGGAAGGCCTGAGCGACGCAACCTCAAGCCGCGACGTGACCCGCTGGACGCGTGAGATGCTTGAGCGGCTCCAGGCCCATGCCGGCTGCGAGAACTCGGAGCGGCTTCTGTCCGGCTGCGCCTGCCAATACCCGCGCTCGGGGCTTGCCGAGGCCGGCGCGTGTTACGAAGAGACGGGCGACGTAGCCGCCGCGCACCTGATGCTCCAATCGCGCTTCGAAGCCTTCCTCGAGAGCGACCTCGGGCTCGGACCCGAGCTGCGCCGGGAGATCATCGCCCGCGACTGGGGTCTGGCCGGCGTGCTCCGGGGGAACACACTCGTCACGACCAAAATGCCCAAGAGTAGATCGGTCGGCGAGTATCTCGCCGAGCCCGATGCCCGCCGGCGGCGCGCGCTCTACTGCCACTGTCCCCGCCTCCGCCAAGTGCCGCTGCTGGATGAAACGCTGCCGCGCGCCTACTGCTCGTGCGGCGCCGGGTTCTACAAGGGCATCTGGGATGCATATCCTCGGCCGGCCCGTTCGCGTGGAGGTCCAGAGCACCGTTCTCACGGGCGACGATCAGTGCTCGATCGTCATCCATCTTCCCAAGTCGATCCGCGAAAGAGGAGGCCTATGACCCCAGACAACAAGACGACCCATGACCGCCGAGTGATCGACCGCATCCTTCACGCCAGCCAGGTCCTTCGGCTTGGTCTCGCAGTCGAAGGCGAACCCTCCATCTTCCCGCTCGCCTTCGGCTACGACGGCCGATCGGTCTACTTCCACACCGCCAAGGAGGGCCGCAAGCTCGAAATGTTCGAGCGAAGCCCGCGCGCGTGCCTCGAGTTCGAGCACGGGGTCCGGCTCCTCCGCGACGACCCCAATCCCTGCAACTGGTCCTTCGCCTACGAGAGCGTCATCGGCCGCGGGCGTGTGGTGGAGCTCACCGAGCCCGACGAAAAAGAACACGGGCTGCGCGAGATCGTTCGCCACTACGCCGGCGCGGAGGTCCCCCTGGCACTTGAGAATCTGGCCCGGATTCGCGTCTGGCGCGTCGAGCTTGATGTGGTTACCGCCAGGCGCGCCCACATGGACGAGGCCTAGCGGCGCGCCGCGACCCGCCTGCCCGGCAGGCTGAAAACCCTAGAATAGAGGCGCTCTCCTTGCGCGACGCTCCCCGGCGAGGCCCGCGCCGGCTCGCGGTTCTTCCCGGGCCAACCCGGCTTCATTCCATCCGCCGCACATCCTCGCTTCGCCCGATGGGAGGCCCCCATGCCTGACAGTGTGTACAAAATCATCGAATTGGTCGGCACGAGCAGCGATTCGTGGGAGAAGGCCGCGGCCGCGGCCGTCGAGCTCGCCAGCCAGAGCCTGCGCGATCTGCGCATCGCCGAGGTGACGCAACTCGATATGCAGATCGAAGACGGCACGATCCGGCTCTATCGGGCCAAGGTCAAGCTTTCATTCAAGTACGAAGGCCGCGAGTAGGTCGCGCACCCCGCGCCGGAACGAAGTCGCGCAGCGCTGCCGCGAGCGGTCGGCGACTCGCAAGCCAGAAAGCCGCCGCAGAGCGATTGCGACTGCCGCCGCCCCAGGGTCTTGCGCCGCAGACGCGCAACCCGCGCGGTGGGCCGGCGTATGTAGAGTTGGCCTACACGCTGGGGGAAGGAGAATCGCAGACATATGAGACTCAGCTCTCTCCTCTGCTTCGCGGCAGCCATGGCAGTCAGCGGATGCTCGCTGACGGGCCTTGGCCCGAGCGGCTCAGCAGCGGGTGACACTGCAAGCCCTCTCCCGCCGGGCTTGACACTGCCTCCCGCGTGGACAGCGACAGCAACGTTGACGCCGCGACCTCCGGCCCCAACTTCCACGCCTCCGCCCACACCCACCTCCCGCGCGCCGGTCGACGGCATTACCCGCACACCGGCTCCCCCGCTCGAGCGTGCTACCGCCGCAGCGGGCACACTCGACACCACCGGTTGGCAGAAGATCGACTCCGGCCATGCCTATTTCTGGCTCCCGGATACGTATGAAGTAGCCGATCTGGGCGGGCTGGGCGACATGATGGAGATTCTCATGATCGCCCTGGCGCAAGGCCTGACTGAGGGATTTCAGGGGTTGGCCGGTGAAGGAACGCCCGGGCCTACGCCGACGATGATCTCGCTGGAGGAGATGCGCGCTGGTTTCGACATCGACATCCTGATGACGGCCGAGAAGGACCTGGGCGCGGCCGTGTTCGTTGTCAGCGAGCCCGACGCGCAAGAGCCGGACCTGGCCGCGCTGCTTGACGAGGCCGTGCAGGGCGTCAAGGGGCTGCGCGAGGTTGAGAGCCGCCACCTGATCGACGGCGCACCCTACCCCACGGCGCGCGCCGTCGTCACCGCTCAGGACCCGGAGTCTGGCAGCCTCTCGAAGCAGGCGCTGTTCGTCGTTCACGCGGAGGATCGGACCTACACCTTCTCCTGCCAGACGACGCCCACCGATTTCGAACGCAAGCTGCCAGTCTTCGAGCGCAGCGCGCTCAGTCTCGAACCTCATCCGCCCAGCGACTGATGCGGGCGCGGCCGCGCTTTCCCTCGGGGCGCAGCCGTCATTTCATTGATGGGGGCGGCCGCGCCGAGCCTGGTGCGGCTTGCCTCGCTCTTGGGCTTCCGTCATTTGGAGGAGGACCAGCGATGCACCGCATCCACGTTGCCCGCATATTCCTCCCGGCGCTGTGCGTGGTTTCCCTGAGTGCTTGTTGGGCCCCTCGGCCGAGGGCTCCGCTGCCCACTGCGGCCCAACCCTCGCTTCTTGCCGCACGATGCGGCAACGGGGTGTGTCAGGGCATCGAGAGCTCCGCGAATTGTCCGGCCGATTGTCCTCAAACACAACCGACCAAGTCGCCGCAGCCACTTCCCACGGTGCCTCCTGCCGCCTCTTTGTTTGCAACCGGGACGGGCGTCGTCTATATGGGCGTCATGATGCATCTGGAGGGGTGGGAGGACGACCATAACCAGAACCGCTTTGCAGCGCATGCTGAGCAGATCCGCAGCACGGCGGATCTCTTCGAGAAGTACGGCGCCAAGCTCACCTTGGAGAGCAAGGATGTCACCGAAGGGGTTTCGCGCTGGGGCGACAATGTATTGCTCGAAATGGAGCAGCGCGGTCACGGGGTGGGTGTGCACGCGGATTTGGGCGGCAACCTGAGCGACGATTGCGCCCGGCTTAGCTCCGAACTGCGCGCCGAACGCGAGCAGCTCGAGTCTCTCGGCGTGCGCGTGAGACACGTTTCGGGCAATGTCTCCCATTGCGATTGGATCGCTGCCACCATCGACGCCGGCTACTCGTTCACAACGGGGATCGTGGCCTACGGCGTGATGTCTATGCCTGCCGCCAGCCGCCCTCCCGAGTTCCGCAACTGCAAGAGCCCCGCCGCCTGCCACGATGTGTTCCCGCCTGAACTGGCGGACCGCCTTCACCCCTGGCGCCCCGCGAGCGGGAGCGACTGGCTCACCCACGACCCGAATGGCAAACTCGTCATTCTGGCCTCCGGGCAGGGGATCGCGTGCGCTCAGGAGCAAACGGCCGGTCAGGATACCCGGAACGGGTGCCTCTTCGAGCAGGCGGACGTCCAGGCCATGATGGGCGTTTTGGATCAGGCGCTCGAGTTGGCCGCACCGGACCAGGTCAACATCCTGTGTTTCTCCTGGAGTTTGGGCTCCCCGCTTGATCCGCTCGTGCTCGAGGAATGGCTCAAGGCGGTCGAGCCGTATGTCAAGGCGGGACGCGTTCAGTGGAAAACACTGCCCGAGATGTATGATGCGTACGTGGCGTGGGAAGGCGGTTGAGTCGGCAGACCGATCCCCCTGCCTCGCAGGTACCCTCCGCGCGAGCCCGCGAGAAAGAAGCCTGGATGCACGACCTGACGGATCTTGGCCAGACGGAGCGATTGTGGCTGCGAGCGCCGAACTCCGCCGACCTTCCAGCCATCCTCACGTTGTGGCAGGACCCGCAAGTCACTCGTCACATCGGCGGGCCGCGCGAGCCCCACGTCGTTGCAGACCACTTCGAGCGTTACGCCGCCGACCCGCTGCGCAGGGCCACCCAGGAGCGCGATGGGTGGTGGTCGCTGATCGAACGGGGGACAAACCGTTTCGTGGGCCTGGGCTCGCTCAGCGAGAAGGATGTGGATGGGCAGGTCGACATCGAATTGGGCTACTTCCTGCTGCCGGCCTTCTGGCGGAAGGGATATGCCGGCGAGGCCGCGCGGCGTGTCTCTCAGTTCGGTTTTTGCCAACTCGGCCAGCCCTCGCTCATCGCGATGATCGATCCGCACAACGAGGCGTCGCTCGCCGTGGCTGGCCGCCTGGGCATGCGCTAGGAACGCGCCGCGCGGCGTTCCGATGGTGTGACCCGTCATATCTATCGCCTGTGGACGCCGGGCGCCGCGGATCCCACGGCTCCATCTGAAGGTTGAGGCTTGGCAAGCCCTGTTCGCTTCCGCCAAACCGGTGGCCACGCGGCAACTCACGAGGGAATGCTGGATCCGTTACAAGGGCGATACCCTGGTTTCCGGCGGTTCCTGGGGGAGGCACGATGAATGCGAGGCATCAACCCGCTGTGTTCGTCATCCAACCGCAGCCTGTACTCGAAGGGGCCGGCGTGCGGCTGCAACGCAGCCTGGGCACCCCCCAATCCAACTATCTCGATCCGTTCCTTCTGTTCGACGACTTCAGCTCGCCCAACACGGACGACTACGTGCGCGGCTTCCCCTGGCACCCCCATCGCGGCATCGAGACCGTGACCTACATCCTCAGCGGCCAGGTAAGGCACCTCGACAGCCTTGGCAATGGCGGCACGCTCGGCGCGGGCGAGGTGCAATGGATGAGCGCGGGCAGCGGCATCATGCACGAGGAAATGCCTCAGCCCACCTCCGAGCCGTTGGTCGGCTTCCAGTTGTGGGTCAACCTCCCGGCGCGCGAGAAGATGTCGACGCCGCGATATCAGAACATCCCTGCCCAGAGCATCCCCACGGTATCCCTCGGCGGCGGGGTCTCGGCGCGCATCGTCGCCGGTTCGCTGGGCGGCGACCGCGGGCCTGTCACCGATATCGCTGTCTCGCCCACCTACGTGGACATTGCACTCGAGGCTGGGGCCGCGGCCGCGCTGAACGTCTCCTCGGGAGATTCGGCCTTCGCATACGTTTTCCTCGGGGACATCCAGTTACGGATGCCGGAAGGCGAGGCCACTCGCGCCGCCGCCCGCTGCCTGGCCGTGGTTCAAGGTGCGCACGACGTGAGGATTGCGGCCGGTTCACAGGGGGCTCGCCTGTTGTGGGTGGCTGGGTCACCCCTGCACGAGCCCATTGCACGCTACGGCCCGTTCGTGATGAACACCCGCGAAGAAATCCAGCAGGCGTTGGCCGACCTGCACCAAGGCACCTGTATCCGCGCTCAGCCGCGAAGCGATCCGAGTCAATGGTATGGCGCTCGCGAGGACGGAGGCGGCGCCAGGTAAGCACTGGCGCTCGCCGCTTCAGCGTCGCGTCGTCCGTCAAAGCCGCGGATACATCTCGTCGAGGGTCCAGCATGAGCACATGGCGCGCCTCCCTGCGGGTCGACCCAATTCCGCAACTTCTGCAGGCAGCTGATCCCGCCTTGATCTTTTTTGTGAGGCGGGACGTGCTGGATGAACTGCAAGCCGAACCCCATGCGTTGTGGGATCTGCCCGAGGCCCGTCGCGTGCTCGCCCGGCAGCGCACGAGCGGCGCATGGGAGTACCCCAAGAAGGGTGGCGCCCTTCAGCCCTACAACAACTTCGCCGTCCTGGAAACCTGGCGCTCACTTGGAATACTGATCGATATGTACGCGTTCAACCGCTCGCACCCCGCGATCGAACGTGCCGCGGTGTACCTCTACTCCTGCCAAAGCCCGCAGGGCGATCTGCGCGGGATACTGGGAAACCAGCATATGCCGTACTATCACTCGGCGATCATGGAGCTGCTGGTGAAAGCGGGTTTCGCCAACGATCGTCATGTGCGGCGCGGACTCGACTGGCTGCTGACCATGCGTCAGGACGACGGCGGCTGGATCATTCCGGCGCAGGCCGTGCCCGCCTCAAAGAAGACCCATCGCTTCTGGCGCGGCGCGCCGCTGCCGCCCGATCGTGCGCTGCCCTTCTCTCACTTGGCGACCGGAATGGTCCTGCGCGGGCTGGTAGCCCACCCGGCCTACCGCGCGCGGCCGGAGGTGCGCGCCGCGGGCATGCTTCTCAAGGGCCGCATGTTCGAGCCGGACCGCTACAACGATCGACGCGGTCGCGAGTACTGGCTCAAGTTCGGCTACCCGTTCTGGTGGCCGAACATCCTGACCGTGCTGGAGATGCTGGCCCGCCTGGGCGTGACCTCGGACGATCGCGAGGTCGCCAAGGCTCTGGCCTGGTTCCTCGACCATCAACGTGCGGACGGATTGTGGGACACAGGCTACGGTCATGGCCGCCGGGCCGCACGTATCGAGTACTGGGTCGCCCTGAGCATCTGCCGGGTCCTGCGTGCCTTTCTGGGGTAAGCGCATCCGAACACCCGATGTTCCCTTGACCCTCATACACGCAACGGAAGAGACTAAGGCCTCCTATGGACCAAGGGCACCGCGTTCATCCGATCGCCGACCGCCTTCTCTCGATCGTCATTCTCGCGCGGTCAGGGTGGGAAGACAGGAGGTTCATTCCCGCATGCCATTCCGCTCGGCTCCCAGCGTTCCATTTTCTGAGGCAATTGCTGACCTCGCCGCCATCTTTGCGCTCCTCGCACGTCGAGGACGCGACTTGCGAATAGGACAGAATAGGACGGCTAATGGGGGGGCGCCCGGCTCAAAGGGGGGGCGGGGCGTGCCCAGAGGCGCACCTCGATCGGCAGTAGGATGCAAGCAGCAACGGACTGGCTGAAGTAGCCCGAGGGAAGGATGATCGTTAGGTCGCTAGCCTCGCAGCGAAGCGGCCGCATCGTTCATCGCTAGGGTTTAGGGGGGGAATGCTTGGGTTCGGGTCCCGTATAGAATTCTAGATAGTCGTCGATCCTATCGAACTCGTCCAGTCCCGTCTCCTCAATACCGTCCTCGCCGTGGTGGAGTGCCCAGAGGACCAGTTGTACTATCTCCCGGCCCGTCATTTCGTGCAGGGGTTTCCGGGGAGGGGGCTGGAGCTTCGGTTGATCGTCGGCCACGCCATTGCCTCCAATCTCGCTGCCATTTCTAATTCCTGCACGCAGGTCACCTCGCAGGCTTCGCCCGAAACGCCACCAGTCTCTGGTCGAGCTCTTGCACCTGACGGCTCTTTCGGGTTTCCCAACCCAACTAGAATGTGGCGGTCGCCAAGAATGCTGTGATCATAAAAAGCGGGTCAGTCATACTTCCCCCTGCCTACCCCCCTATCTCGTGGCGTTCGCGTTCCGATCGCGAGTCACATTATTGTATGCCCGGTGCCAAAGAACGTTTGCGGGGCGGTCAGGATTGCCCAGGCGCACCGCCTCGAGCGCGCGGGACCAAACGGGGTTGCGCACAGCCCTGAGTGCCGTTTCTAGGGCATCCTGGCGCGTCCGTTTCGCTAACGCGCATTCCCATACCCCATTGGAGGTGGGCTCGGATCCAGGCTTTCTGGTAGTGTATAGACAGGAGAGTTGCGATGCCTGCCTTCATACTTTCCGTGAATATGCTATTGCACATTACAGGAATCTGTGCTAGAGTTGAGACCGCATGGAAGTCGACTTCGACGATCCCAGCTTGGCGGACCTGGAAAGAGACCCGCGCTCAACGGCAGGACACGGCGATGCGGTGGATAGGGGATTCCGGAAAGTGATGCAGATAGTGCGAGCGGCCCCTGACGAAAGGGACCTGTACGCATTGAAAGACCTGCACTTCGAGAAGCTTGAGGGAAATCGAAGCCATCAAAGGTCATTGAAGATCAACAAGCAATGGCGGCTTGTTGTGGAACTGCGAAAAGGGGAAAAGTCGACACGAGTAGGAGTGATTTCGATTGAAGACTACCACTGAGTTTCGGGAGGCCGACATGCCAGAGCGGACGCTTGCGGAGGCGTTTCATCCCGGCGAGTTCCTGCGCGATGAGTTGGATGAACGCGGCTGGACCCAGGCGGAGTTCGCCGAGATCATCGGTCGTCCGTATCAGCTTGTGAACGAAGTCATCGCTGGGAAGAGAGGCATTACCCCCGAAACCGCGAAGGCCCTCGGCGCCGCGCTGGGCACAAGTGCGGAGTTGGGGATGAATCTTGACTCGACCTACCAGCTGTGGAAGTCTCCCGTGGTATCTGAGAGAGTTGCGCGCCAGGCCAGGATACGAAGTCTGTATCCCGTGAGGGAGATGATCAATAGGCAATGGATACAACCATCCGAAGATGCCCAGGTGCTTGAAAGTCGATTGCTTCGGTACTTTGAGGTGCCGGCCCTAGAGGATCGGCCGAGGCTTGCATATGCGGCAAGAGCTATTGGGGATTCGGAGAAATACTCTGCAATCCAGTGCGCCTGGGTCTACCGGGTGAAGCACATTGCAGAAACCATGCAGGTGCCGCAGTACTCGAAGAGGATGCTCAGGAGCGCGTTGACAGAACTGACGGTCTTGAGAACGGCACCTGAGGAAATCAGGCACATTCCGAAGCTCCTGGCGGGATGCGGCGTCCGTCTCGTGATTGTGGAACCGTTGTCATCCTCCAAGATCGACGGTGTCTGTCTGTGGCTCGGCAGCTCTCCAGTCATTGGGCTATCTCTCAGGTTCGATCGCATCGACAACTTCTGGTTTGTGCTCCGGCACGAGATCGAACACGTTCTCAACGGAGATGGCAAGGACTCGCCCATCGTGGACTCGGAGTTGGATGATGTCAATTCGCCAAGGGCGGAGAGCCTGTCCCCCGAAGAGCGTGCCGCGAATTCCGCTGCTGCGGAATTCTGCGTGCCCCAACCTGAGCTTGCCGACTTTATCGCGCGAGTCGGGCCGCTCTTCTCTCGCAAGCGTGTGCTGGCGTTCTCTAGGAACCTGGGGCTTCACCCAGGTCTGGTCGTGGGACAGCTTCAGAGACGACTTGACCGCTACGATCTCTTCCGCCCAATGCTCGTCCCTGTCAGGAGCATCATCACGCCCATGACAATGACTGACGGGTATGGCCATGTTTGCCCTGTGTACGTGTAGACCTGGAAGGAAATCTCAAGATGTCTGACTACGTCAAGCAGCTACAAAGGATTGTCAAGGAATACCGGCAAAGCGGTCAGGAATGGCCAGCGAGTGCTTCGGAAATCGCAAGATGGGCCATCGAGACTCACCGCTATGACATCCATCCCCCGACCCTGGAGAGGATCTGTTCCCGCGATCTGGCCCAGGCCATGCGAGAGGAGTACATCACAGATCCAAAGGGGAGAAGGGTTCGCGCCAAGCATCCAGCGAAGGCCAGCCGCGACGGCGAGCAGACCATGCTGTGGGATGATATCCGTACAGCGCCGCGGAGCCACATGGCAATGGCCTTTCAGTTGCGGAGGAACCACATCGTGGGGGAGTGCCGCCAGGTAAAGGCGGATGTCGACAGCTACAATGATTCGCACCCCGGCGATGTGCCCATCCAGATGGTCTTGAACTTCACCAGAGACGTCAACGAGCTTGAGGGGTGGGACGGGCTCCCGGCGAGCGAGGCGATGGAGGAATTGGACGAGACAGAGGAGCTCGAGGCAGTCGCCTAGCCGAGGTCCTTGCATTGTGGTTCGAGTTGGCGCTTGTTCCACTCGGAGGGGGGCCCACCCCGTTCCGGCGAGGCAGTCGTGTGGTGGCGTCAACGAGAGACTGGCCTCCAGCGCTCTTTCCGCTGTCAAAACCCATCCCCTTTCGCGTACCGCACTTCTCATAAGCGGAAGCTCTGGACAGCTTAGCGGCAGCTTCGCCGCTGACGCGCAACCTACCTTGTGTTTCAGTGGGATCGTGGTTCGATACGAAGGGTCGGCCAAGTGCGTGTTCCTCCTGCCCCTGGAGCGGCGTCGGCACTAGTGAGAAGTTTGGCCGGGCCGTTCACCCTGTGCGGAATTCTATCGAGTCGGGGACTTCGATGCCGACCTCGTGTGCTATTCGGCGCAGGGTTTGATCAGGTGGTTCGTTGTGAACTTTGGGTAGGTGAAGAACGGTCTCTGCGTACGCGGCGACGTTAGGGATTTCGTATCCTGGGATGGGATTCTCCTTGAGGATGCGTTCAAGGTACTTCTTGGCGACTAAGTGCTCTGTGAGGCGCCGGTTGCGAGACCGAACCGCGTCTCCGAAGAGGCGGAGACAAAGGTAGGCCGCAGCGGTAATGAGGGCGGCCAAAGCGATCGCGAATAGCCTAGAGGTTGCGACAATATCGCTTGGCAGTGGCAAGGCAGCGTTAACGATTGCGACGATGAGTGCAATGAGCACTAGGCCAGCGCCGGTGGAACTGTCTGCCTTCTGTGAGGAAAGCGATTCGATGGTGTAGAGGTTGTGACCGAAGTAAGAGCCTGCGAGGCGTTCAGTAAGCTCTGGTGTCAGACGGAGAATGCTTCTTAGGACATAGACGGCTCCCAGTGAACCGAGCATTGTGGCTATGAGATTAAGGAACTGGTCGAGGTGCATGCGTTGCTCCGTGTGGCGTCTGGCACCGCCTAACGACCTCGAGGTGAGCCGCCCGCCGACGCGTGTGAGCGGGACAACACTCTACGTCAACCTGGCGGGCAAGACAAGTGGCCATTTGGCGCAGCTAGGCGGGTCGGCCCCCCGAGTTGTTAGGCTGCTCGGGCGCAGGATGGGATTCGCAAGGCGGAATAGTTGGAGTGCTATGGGAGCTGGAGTAGCAAGTCATGCCGAGTGAGACGCGAAATCCTCTGGGGACGTCGTGTAAAGTTTGATCCAGAATGCGAACCCTTTGTTCTGGAGGCGGTAGACTCCGCGCTCGCCTTCCTTCGAGACGATGATGTGTCGATCTCGGAGGGCTTGGATGGCATTGGTTAGGGTTGAGTCCTTTCCCTTGAACTTCGTTCGGATCTGCCGCTTGGTGACCCACTCGTCAAGGTGGTCGGCCATGATCCTTAGCACCTGTCGGTAGCTCTCTTGTTTGATCCTCTCGTAGAAATCTCCTCGGTAATATCGGTTTCCTATGAGCTCCATTGCACCGTGCCGGCGAAAGGCCCCATCCATCACGTCTTTCTCGTCGATGATGTGATCGCTGTCGGTGTCAAAGGCAGAGAAACAAAACTGCTGGATGAAGTGGGGAAAGCCCTCGGATATGCTGACGAGGAAGTCCTCAGCATCGGACGTGATGGCGACAGAGGTGGAGGTCGCTTTGTTGGCTGTGTCGATCCCCCGGTGAATTACCGCCCGAACTTCTTCGGGACTGAGGCGCTGGAGCTCGAGCTCTTCGAACAGCCGTAGGGAGGACGGGTGGCTGGAGGTGAGGACCGTACGCAGGTCGGGCAAGCCGGCCAAGCCCAGCATCAGGCGTTGACACCCTCGTCTCTGGAGGCGTTCGAGAAGAAGCTTGAGGAATGATCCGAGGTGGAGTGACGGGGGCGCATTATCCGCCTCGTCGATCAGAAGGAGGACACCGTCGTACTTGGTCGTGAACATCTCCACGGAGTCTTCTTCAGAGCATAAGCGGTTCACAGTGCTTGCGAGGCTGTAGGCGAACTCCTCAACGCTACCCTCATCGGCCTGGTCCTGTATCTCAGGCCTTATGCTTATGCCGGCTGCCTCGACGCGTTGCATGAAGCCCCAGAGACTAGCGAATAGGGACCTCGCTTTCTCGGAGTCGGCTAGCGCGTGTTTCAGGCCCATCTCGACCTTCTTAACGAGGCCGAGTTGAGAGGTGGTCTGGTCTATGTCGGTGTCAATAACCAGAAACTTGAGGCCCTCGCCCCGAAGTGGGATCTCGCCTTCCGCAATTGCCTTTGTGTAGAAGAGGAGAGAGGACTTGCCGATGCCGCGTTCGCCGACGATCATGAAGTTGGAGGGGTTGGCGGATCTGGTCTGTAGGAGGGCTCGTTCGAGGCGGATCACCTCATCGAGGCGGCCGACAAACATCCCAGGCTGGACTGGGCTGGTGGGCTTGAAGGGGTTGATCTTGGGTGCGTCAAGAATGGCAGCAGTGGCGAAATCCTGCTGAAGAATTCGCCACGCTTCGTGAGCGGCGCCGGGGATCTTCGCAACTGCGAAGTAGCGGAGCTTGCCCTTGCCCTGTTTTGCCTCGATTCTCCATTCGGCGGACTTGAAACGCCTCTTGTTCTTCAGATCGTAGAATTCAAGTTCTTCGCGCATTCGTTGCTCCGTAGGGCTAGCCCCATGATGGGGCCAGGTTGTGCATGGGCAGCGCCGAGCTGCCTAACGGCGTCGAACTATGCCGCGCGGCGTGGCGGGCACGGCTTCTGTTCTATGACCAACGAGATGGATGGCAAAGGCGCGTTCCCCCAGCGGTGGAAGCCGCGTCGGCACTAGTGAGTGATTAGGCACCGACCCGAGCGCGGCGGATGGCACCAGTTGCCACTTGCTTTCAGAAGTCGGCGAGTATCTGTTGAGCGCTTACAAGCCTCGAAATGAGGAGACGGGTCTGGTCTGGGCCAAATCCCGTAGCACCATCTTCTAGCTTATGGATTGTGGGGACGATCTGCTTGTCAGTTGCGACGATGATGTACTTGACGTCGCCAGGTCGGAAGCGGAGCGGCCCGACCTTTGCCAGCGAGGCGTTAGCGCGATGGCGGCGGGCTGCGTTCTGGAATTCATTCTTGGTAAGCGCAAGGCGGTACAAAGGTGAGGGCAAAGGCGGAACGAAGCGCCACTCTCGCTCATCGTAGAAGCGATATCCGGGAGTCCTGCGACCTGGCCGAACAAGGACACCGCTGTAAGGCTTGAGATAGCAGCTCAGATGGTAGAAGTTGTGTCGAAGCGATTCGAACCGGGGATTTGACGGAGATATGTCCTCGATATCTGTGGCTAGCATGAGTAGGTTGTTGGCTAGGCGGGAGCCCCGGTATGTGTAGAGCACAGGGGCTATCTTGTGGCGTGTGCCCCACTCCTTAGTGAGCCCGATGCCGTATCGCCCGTACGCGCGCATGTGTTTCGCGACCTGGGAAAGCGGGATGTCGCAGAACGATACCATTGGGATTGCCACCTCGAGGGAAGTCCTGTCGGAACTGCCAGGTGCGAGAACGTTTAAGTCCTCAAGGCAAAAGTGCGGCTTGAACTTCGAGGTGAGTATTCCCAAGACGTTGTCCAGACTGTGTGTAAAGTGGAAGAGGGTATCGGAGCTTAGGGGCACTTGGACCTCTCGACGAAGGGTATGGTCGCTGGAGGTGCCTGACTCCTATTATACGGACGTTACACTCCATCCGCACATTCTTGGGTTTGCCACAGCACGCTTCCGCAAACCACCCTCTTGGGAGGACCAGAAGCGTTGTATCCTCCCGATCAGGGGATGATAGGCGGATGTGGCGCCGTGTGGCATCCGTCGCGGCATGGGCGGGCAGGCCAGGCCGTCCGTCTGCGCGTGAGGAGGACGTATACACCCTCCTGAGGTCTCTTTCTATAACAGCCATTCGCATAAGACACCAGCCGCGCCTCGCCCCGCCGAGCGCTGCGAAGGCATCGGCGGAACCATCCAGCATAATTCCCACAGGGTCCTCGGCCTCCTCCGATCCGCATCCTGCACGCAGGGAAAAACGAAACCCCGTTCGGCGGGTCCGCCACCCACTTGCATCGTGCCGCGACCGGTTTAGAATCCACCACACGTCTCGAGGTGCGCAGGATGAACAAACCAGCGCTCAAATCGACATCCACCCACAGGAGCTGACAATGAAGGGCGACCCGAAAATCCTTGACCGGCTCAATTTCCTTCTGGCCGACGAACTCACGGCCATCAGCCAATACATGGTCCATTCGGAGATGTGCGCCAATTGGGAATACAAGCGCCTGCACGAGGCCATCGAGAAACGGGCCATCGATGAGATGAAGCACGCCGAGAAACTCATCGCGCGCCTCCTCTTCCTCCAAGGCCGGCCGATCGTGAGCAAGCTCAACGAAATACGCGTCGGAGCCGACGTCCCCGGCTTCCTGACCAACGACGAGGCAGCCGAATCCGGCGCCATCCGCGGCTACAACGAGGCCATCCGCCTGGCCGTGGAAGTCGGCGATAATGGCACGCGCGACCTGCTGGAGTCGATCCTCGGCGACGAAGAGGTGCACATCGATTGGCTCGAAGCCCAGCAGGATCAGATCCGCCAAATGGGCCTAGAGGCCTATCTCTCGGAGCAGCTCGGCTAGCCCGCCCCACTCCGTATTCCTTTATCACGCCCGCGGCGAAGGACAGTCAGTCTGGCGCTCTTCGCCGCGGGCGGCTTTCGGACGTTCGGCCCGCGGGACCTTCGCCGTTTCTTGCGCGGTCATTCGTCCGGCCGCTCGAGCCGATTGGGCCTCGCCCTGGGAGGATGAAGTTCGCGCTCATCCCGCGGCGCGGGGTTCGTGCATGCCGCCCACCAACGGTAATCTCGCTCTCACAGTTAGGTACGATGACCCAACCCAGCCCCGCTCCTCCGCACACCAGGACTCTCGCCCAATTGTGGCTGGCCATCTTTCTGGTGTCCTTCCCCTTCGGCATCCTTTCTTTCGTGCTGCCGATCTATGGACGGGCACTGGGGGCTTCGGCTGTAGAGGTCGGCGGCCTGTTCTCGGCGGTGGCCCTCGTTCCAGTCGTGGTGCGGCCATTCCTCGGGCGGGCCCTCGATCGATGGGGGCGGAGGCCATTCCTGCTCATCGGACTAGCAGGCTACGTCGTGGCCATGGCCCTCTTGTGCTTCGCCACCAGTGTGCTCATGCTCACGGTGGCCCGCTTCTTCCAGGGGTTGGGGCAGGCCTTTCTCTGGCTGTCGGCGCTGACTATCGTGGCCGACCTCGCCGCGGCAACCGGCCGCGGGCGCAATTTCGGATTCATCGATGAGGCGGTTAGTCGCGGCGCTCTCATCGGCACGGTCATCGGCTTCGCACTTTTAGGAGGCCTGTCGCGATTTGAAATCGACACGCGGCAGGTGTGGTTCTGGGTGTTTGCCGGCTTCACTCTCCCGGCCGTGTGGGCCTTGTGGGCGGGTTGGCGAGGCGTGGGCGAGACTCGTCCGGCGGCCGCATTGCGCCCCCTCGCCAGCCGGCCGGTATCACCTCAACTGTTCACGCTCATGGGCATCGTCTGCCTCACCGGGGCCTCCGGTGCCATGGTGTGGCCGCTGCTCATGATCTTTCTCCAGGATTCGCTGGGCGCCAACCTCACGGCACTGGCGGCAGCCTATTCACCGGCCGCCCTGATCAGCGCATTCCTCCCCTCCCGTATGGGCCGGCTGGCCGACCGGTTCGGCCGCCGCCCGCTGATGATCGCCGGGCTAGTGGTCGGGGGATTCGCCTCCATTCTGATCCCTCACCTGCGCAGCGTCGGGTTGCTGGCTATTCTGTGGACGGTAGAATCCATCGGCTACGCCGCTTCGATTCCGGCGGAGCGCGCCTTCGTGGCAGATCTCGCCGGTGAGGATACGCGCGGCTCAAGCTACGGTTTGTACACCTTCGCCTATTTTCTCGGCGCACTCGTCGGGCCGTTGGCCGGCGGTTGGCTGTACGATCATGCGGGCCACGCCATCCCCTTCTACGTGAATGGTCTCGGCTTGCTGCTCGGCGGGCTGCTCGTCGCGGCAGCGCTGCGCGAGCCCCGGCCGCCCGTCGTCAAAGCGCAGGCGGGCTGACGCGTGTCGCCTGATGCCCCGCTGGCAGCCACACGCTCCACTAGCTCTCGCACCCCTCCGGCCCTCGCGCGCCGATTCGCCTGAAGCGGGCCGCGGCCGGCCAGCACGGTTCTGAGGTGCCAATGATCCGATTGATCGGGTTTGATGCGGACGACACGCTGTGGCACAACGAGATCGTCTACCGCCAAGCGAAGGAGGCCCTGGGCCGGATTCTCGCCCGCTTGGCCTCTCCGCTCCAGACGCACGAGCACCTCAATCGCAACGAGGTGCGCAATGTCGGTGTGTACGGCTACGGCATTAAGTCCTTCACCTTCTCCATGCTCGAGACCGCCGTCCAACTCTCGCACGGCGGGCTGACCTCGGCCGACATCGAAGCCATCCTCGACCTCGGGCGCACCATGCTGCAGCGCGATGTCGAACCCATCGCGCACGTCGGCGAAACGCTCGCCGCGCTGGCGCCGACCATGCCGCTGGCCTTTCTCACCAAGGGCGACCTAGCCGAGCAGACCCGCAAGATAGACCGCAGCGGTTGGGCCGAGCTGTTCCGCCACGTGCACGTGGTTGCCGACAAGACCCTGACCGTGTACCGCGACTTCCTCGCCGAGGCCAACGTATCTCCCGCGGAATTCCTCATGGTCGGCAATTCGCTCCGTTCGGATATCCTGCCCGTGCTCGAGCTCGGCGGCCATGCCGCCTACATCCCGCACCCCCTCACCTGGGATCACGAGTCGGCCGCCATGCCGTCGACCAAAGACGGCCGCTTCCGCTTGCTCACCGACATCCGCGATGTTCTGCCTCTCGTCGCCAGTCTGACCTCGCCCGCCCCCTGACCCGCACGCGTTCTTGGCGCCTCCAAGTTGCGATCGACCCTGCCCTCGTTAGTCTCATCCTCACCGGCGCCCGGATATATTCACGGATGAGCGGCCCCGCAACACAACCCGCCCCGCGCGCGGCACGCCTCCGTATCCAAGGTGGCCACCGGACTGCGGACGATGTACAATCGCGGTCGGCACCCAGGCGCGGCCCGGCCGCGTCGCATCGGGGGATGGGGGACATGCTTCCAGCGCAGCTCAGCCAACCTTGGATCCTGGCCAACGCCGCCTCACTGCTCCTGTGCATCGTGGCCTACCTTTGGCCGCGCGCCGGCCGCGCTCTCTTCGCCGCGCTGTTCTTCGCGACATCCGCCGTTATGGGCTACCTGGCATTGACCCAGCCGTGGTTTTTCATCGCCGGCCCGGCCGACGCCGCACGCCTCGTCTTGTACCGCGAATTCATTCTGGGCTTCTTCCGTCCGCACGTGGTAGCCCTCGCGCTCGCCCTCACGGTGCTGCTCTTCCTCATCGGGCTGACGCTTGTCCTCGGCGATGCCCTGCTGCCCATCGGCATCACGGCCGGCGTGGTCTTCCTCGCCCTGCTCGCTCCCTTCGGCACCTGGGTTGCGTTCCCGGCGCCCCTCCTGCTCGCGCTCGGGCTGGCCTGCGTCCGCGCGCCGCCCGAAGCGCGCGAAGGCCGGCCGCGCTGAGGCGCCCGGCCCATTCGCTGCCTCCGCCATCGCGTGTGGGCCGCATCGGATGACACTTTTCGCGCGCGATCCCTGCCCCTGGCACGGTCCCGCGGCGGCTCACCAATAGAAGCGAGCCCACGCGCACAGTGCGCGTGGGCTCGCTGTTGGCTCTTTGCAGGCCAAGCCGAGCTTGGCCCAGGCGTCACTCGTACGCTGCGGCGATGATCTCCTCCAATCCGCGCTTGGGCACGTGATGAATCTGCTGCGCATCCCTCCAGTAGCGAACGTCGCCGTCCGGCGGCAGCGGTTCGAGCACCACCTGCTCCTTGGGCTTACCCAGGACGATCACGAAGAGAGTCTCCAGATGCTCCGCCAGGGTCAGCAGGCTCGCCAGAGCCTCTTTCTTCACCGAGCCGATGATGCATCCGCCCCATCCCGCTTCTCTGGCCGCCAGAAGAATCGTCTGTCCGGCAATGCCTGCATCGGTGTCGCTGCTCCGGCTGATGCGCGTGTCCCCCAGGACGACGATGTACGCCGCCGGGCGTTCGCCCTCCACCGGTCCGCCCCACTCTTTCAGGTACCCGGCCCACGCCAGCAGCGGGAAGATGCGTGCATTAAGTTCCCGCGAGGTGCACAGGACGTACTTCAGCGGCTGCGCATTGCGTGTTGAGGCGCATTGGCGTGCCAGGTCCACCAGTTCGCGCAGGGCCGCCAGCGGCACCGGCCTCTCCTCATAGAATCGGCGGACACTGCGCGTCTTGCGGATCAAGTCCTTGAGCATGATGAACCTCCGCAGGGATGTGACCGGATTATAGCCTGCCTCTCTTCGACCGCGACGGCTCATTGGCGAATGGGACCGACCTACCCCGTGCCGATGAGCCCTTGGCCGAGCCCAGCCTCACCCGCCCCCCGCTCCCGCTGGGGCAGAAGCGGCGGCGAAATGATGGACCTCATCGGGCGCGCCGCGCCCCCTCGAGATAGAATTGGGCACTCCAGGCTTGCGGCACGCCGGGTGGGATGGGCGCCCATCGCCGGTTAGCCCTGCGGCCGCATCGCGGTCCAGTCACCATCGCATTCCGAGGACCCTCATGGCCGCCATCGAATGGATCCGCTCACTGCCCCATCCTGCAGGCGCTGCTCGCCACATGTCTTACCTGGTTCCTCACTGCCGTCGGCGCCGCGGCCGTCTTCTTCTTCAAGAACCTGCGCCGGGAAGTCCTCGACTCCATGCTCGGCTTCGCGGCCGGTGTGATGATCGCCGCGGGCTTCTGGTCGCTGCTCGCACCGTCCATCGAGATGGCGGCCGGCTCGAACTTGCCGGCCTGGCTCCCCGCCGCGATCGGTTTCCTCCTGGGCGGCGTCTTTCTGTGGGGCGTGGATCGCATTCTGCCCCATGTGCATATCGGCTTTCCGATCGAAGAGGCGGAGGGGCTCAAGACCCGCTGGCAGCGCAGCATTCTGCTTGTCCTGGCCATCACCCTGCACAATGTGCCGGAGGGGCTCGCGGTGGGCGTGGCCTTCGGCGCGCTGCGCGCCGGCCTCCCTGCCGCCTCATTCGCCGCAGCCGTGGCCCTGGCCATCGGCATCGGAATTCAAAACCTGCCTGAGGGCGCCGCGGTGGCCGTCCCATTGCGTCGTGAGGGGATGAGCCGCCTGAAGAGCTTCTGGTACGGCCAGCTTTCGGGTGCTGTCGAGCCTGTGGCCGGCGTCTTGGGCGCCGCGGCCGGTTATTGTCGTCCAACCGCTCTTGCCGTACGCGTTGGCTTTCGCTGCCGGCGCGATGATCTACGTCGTGGCCGAGGAGTTGATTCCCGAATCGCAGCACGCTCGTGACACACATCGCGCCACTATCGGGGCTATGCTCGGCTTCGCCGTGATGATGATCCTGGATGTTGCGCTCGGCTGACCCGCAGGTGCGCTCCAGAGGAGCTTAGTCCTGAGGGACCTATCACCTCTTTACGCGCGCATCTTCGCCGCCGTGCGCAAGATACCGCCCGGGCGCGTTGCCACCTATGGCCAGATCGCTCGCCTGGCCGGGCTCGGGAATCACGCGCGGCTGGTGGGCTACGCGCTGCATGCCCTGCCCGGCGGTTCGCGGGTCCCCTGGCACCGCGTGCTCAATGTGCGCGGCAGAATAAGCCTGCAAGGCGCCGCCGCGCGCCGGCAACTGAGCCTGCTCCGCCGCGAGGGCGTGCGTCCTGCGGCCAACGGAACCATCGACCTGGGTCTGTATCAATGGCGGCCATCCTCCACGCGCGCCCTGCCCCGCCAGAACAAGGGGTTGCCCTGATCTACATCCCGATCACTGGGAGACCGCATTCGTCGCGGGTCGTCACGCGGGGTGGTCGCCTGCGACATGCGTGCCGCCTCCGCCGGCGCGGGTCGTGCGCATGAGGCCGCGTGAGATGCGGAGAACGGCTCGAGCCGATCTCCATTTCGCAAGTTCGTGCGCCGGGGCGGACGCCTGAGTGAGCGAGACGGACGATTAGATGCGTGCGCTCATGGAGGAAAACCATGCCGGTTCCCGAAGAGCGAGTTCAACTGCGTCACCCTGAGCAAGGCAAGGCGTGATATGAAATGGCTCACACGCATGCCGCATGACAATCGCCCAAGCCGCCGACTGTCCGCCAATACGGGGCAAGTCCAATTCAATGCTTCTCATTCCGGCTCAAACATCCCTTGACTTATTCCTCATAGAGTGCTGCCCTGGTGGCATTCCAGGGGGCAGGCGTCCGCCTGGCACGCCCCCACCCCGCCCATGGTAAGGATTGGCCAACCTTCCTCAAGAATCACGCCCAGCTGGTTTGGTCCTGTGACTTTCTGCCAGTCATCGACCTGTTCTTCCGGCAGTTCTACGCCTTCTTCATCATCGAACTCGGTTCGCGCCGAGTTGTTCACTTTGGCGTCACCTCCCACCCGACTGACGCCTGGGTGGCACAACAGCTTCGGGAAGCGACCCCCTATGGCCTAACCCCACATTTCCTGATCCGCGACCGGGACAGCAAGTACGGCGACGATTTCGCTCGAGTGGCAAAGGCAAGCTCCATTGAAGTCCCCAAGATGCCCTACCGCGCTCCAAAGGCCAACGCCATCTGCGAACAGTGCATGGGGAGCCTGAGGAGAGAATGCCTCGATCACCTGCTGGTTGTCGGGGACAGGCAACTTCATCGCGTGATCAAGGAATACGTCGAATACTTCAACCGTGCACGGCCGCACCAGGGGATTGAGCAGGATTCCAGGAAGGACCCTTCCCCAGCCAGCCTGGCCGAGGCGAGGAAGGCTCATCCCGGTTCCCGTCCTCAATGGATTGCACCACGACGACCGGCGTGCTGCGCAAGGCCCGGAGTCCCCCGAACAACCTCGGACGGGGTTTTCGGCTAGCACAGCGATGACCTTTTCTCCCAAATGCCTTTCTGGCGAACCTTTCGGGCCGCCCAACTATCGCTACTACCTCGGCGCGATGCGCCCGAATGAGCGTATTGCCGTCGCGCCGCGGCGACGCCCGTGCCCGCTGCGTCCCGCGCAGGGCAATAGCCCGTTATCGTCAGGTGTTTCATGCCTCACGCGGGTTGAGCGTCAGTGTTTCATCTTGGCGACGCGGGCCGCCGCTGGAGGCAGACTTCCATCGTACTCACTGGGCTGTGGCTGTCCATTCGAGCGGGCCAAGTGTGCAGGTATTCATTCCCTCTTCTCTGATCCACTTGAAAGTGCCGCTGGCCCCTGTCGGCGAGTCGAACTTTCCGATCAGCTCGATTCCAGACCCCGCCATGAACGGGTTGATCTCGCCCGTGCCGTATTTGAACGCCATGTTCTCGATCGGAAGGCGGTCGGCGAGGGTCATCTTTCCGGTGAAGGCTCCACCGCCTCCCTCGGCACAGCCAGCGCCGCTGAGGGCCAGCTCCAGACGGGGCTCGACCGCCAGACCGTCGCCTGAGATCGTGAAGGTGATCGAGCCGGCACCCATCGGACCGGAGAAGGTCTTCCCTGCAAGGGCTGGTGTCTCCGGAGTCGGCGGCGCCGAGGTGGCCGGCGGAGATATGGCGGCTGCCGTGGGCGCAGGCGCAGGTGCTCCCTGTCCCCCACACGCTGCCAAAACGATCGCAGACATGGCAACGATTGCGGTCAAACACCCTTTCATGATGTTTCCCTCCCTTCCAGCTCCCGAAGAACAACAGCCACGCGCGCGGGATGCCTGCGGTCACGCGCGGCCAGACCCCCTGCGCTTGACCAGGATCAGGCCCCCTCGCGCTCCTCTCCTGGCCGGCCCAAGCGCCAACAATCCTTGAGCTCGTGGTTCCGTTAGGTTCGAACCTCATCCCCGGATCAGCCTGCCGATTCCTCAGGGGATTGGCTCCTCCGCAGCGCGGCGGCCTGCCTGCGCCGCTTGTTTCAGTCGCATTCCACAGCTGGGTGTGGCTCTCCTTCCCTGTTGGCCGCGCGTCTACATCCAACGATCAGTCGACGCGTCACACCGGCCGTGGCGTCAGGGTCCTTGACCGCATGTCCGCGGCAAGAATGGCGCTGTCAGTTGGGCGGACAGCTCCTCATCTGCGCGAGGTTTTCGAACCTGCGCCCGACGGACACCCAACGCCTACCGCAAGACAAGCGGAAGATGGACCCAAGCGCTCGCCAACCACACATCCTTGAAGAGCTCAATGCCCCCGAGCCCTGGCACGAGCCCGCGGACGCTTCGACGGGTCGCCAGAAGACTCCGCGGGTGCACAATCGGCAGGAGCGGCAGCGTGTCGTGAACCCGGCCGCTGGCCCACTCGTAGAAGACCAGCTGATCGTCCACATCTTCTTCCTCGCGGGCCGAGTCCATGATGCCGCACAGCACCTCATCCCTTGGACCAAATCCCAGGTATCCATCGCAGAGGATGGGCGTGAAATAGTTGTCGGGATGCGCAAAGTC
>Ga0315293_10001368_pt1 | contig 23684 bp, 21 predicted proteins | sample YL17G13_20_MG_FD_203071 | JGI IMG/M metagenome (GOLD analysis project Ga0315293, IMG submission 203071) | Sediment microbial communities from Yellowstone Lake, YNP, Wyoming, USA - YL17G13_20 | ecosystem: Environmental > Aquatic > Freshwater > Lake > Sediment | place: USA: Wyoming | collected...
TGCTCGCAAGAGCAAGCTGAAGGAGGCTTAATATGGCAGAGAAACCGCACTTGAACCTGGTGTTTATCGGTCACGTCGACCATGGTAAGTCAACAACCGTAGGCCGACTGCTGGTTGACACGGGTCACATCGAGCAGTATGTGATTGACAAGTACAAGAAGGAGGCCGAGCAGAAAGGCAAGGCCACTTTCGAGTTCGCATGGGTCATGGACAACCTGAAGGAAGAGAGGGAGAGGGGTCTGACCATCGACGTCGCCCACAGGAAGTTCACCACGGACAAGTACTACTTCACGATCATCGACGCGCCTGGCCACAGAGACTTCGTCAAGAACATGATCACGGGCACGAGCCAGGCTGACGCGGCGGTCATCGTCGTGTCGGCGATCGAGGGCCCGCAGGCCCAGACGAAGGAACATATCTTCCTCGCCAGGACGCTCGGCGTCACGCAGGTCATCATCGACATAAACAAGATGGACGCCGTGAACTACGACGAGAAGAAGTACGAGGCCACCAAGCAGGCCGTGATCGCGCTCCTGAAGGCCGTCGGATATAAGCCAGATGAAATCCCCTTCATTCCGGCGTCTGGATACATTGGCGACAACGTAGCAAAGAAGAGTACGAACACCCCCTGGTACAAGGGACCGACGCTGGTCGAGGCTCTCAACATGCTGAAGCAGCCGCTGAAGCTGACGGACAAACCGCTCAGGCTGCCGATCCAGGACGTCTACACGATCACCGGAGTAGGCACCGTCCCTGTCGGACGTGTCGAGACCGGTGTCCTGAAGCCGGAGATGAAGATCGTCTTCATGCCCTCCAACAAGGTCGGAGAGGTCAAGTCCATCGAAATGCACCACGAGAATCTGCCCCAGGCAACGCCTGGCGACAACGTCGGGTTCAACGTGAGGGGCATCTCTAAGACCGATGTGAAGAGGGGAGACGTCGCCGGACCAGTCGAGAACCCGCCAACGGTCGCGAAGAGCTTCGTGGCGCAGATCGTCGTGCTCAACCACCCCTCAGTTCTGACGGTCGGTTACACGCCTGTCTTCCACTGCCACACGGCGCAGGTCGCCTGCATGTTCGAAGCCCTGCTGAAGAAGGTCGACCCGAAGACCGGACAGACCCTCGAGGAGAACCCGCAGTTCCTTAAGACCGGGGACATCGCCTACGTCAAGGTTGTCCCGACGAGGCCGATGGTCATCGAGACCGCAAAGGACTTCCCGCAGCTCGGACGGTTCGCCGTCAGGGACATGGGCCAGACCGTCGCGGCCGGAACGGTCATCGAGGTCGAGAAGAAAGAGATGTAAACCCCTTTTATCTCTTCATTTTTGTTTTGGTGAACCTGCATGGCATCGCAAAGGGCACGCATATCATTGAGCGGGACGGACCCGCAGAAGGTCGACGGAGTCTGCAAACAGATAAAGCAGATATCCGAGAGGACCGGCGTGGCCATGAGCGGGCCGATACCGCTGCCGACTAAGCGGCTGGTTGTCCCGTGCAGGAAGTCCCCGGACGGAGAGGGCTCTGAGACCTGGGACAGATGGGAGATGCGGGTTCATAAGAGACTGATTGATTTGGACGCGGACGAAAGGGCGCTCAGACAGCTGATGAGGATCCAGGTGCCGGACGGCGTCAACATAGAGATCGTCCTGAGATCCTGAGATTGGCACTCCACGGCATTCGACAATCTATTTATTCCAGCTTTTCATCAGAAGCCTCGCTCAAGGGCCGATAGATCAGCGGAAGATCGCCTGCTTTGCAAGCAGGAGGTCCTGGGTTCAAATCCCAGTCGGTCCATTCATTTCTCATTCGGTTCTTCAGAAAAGCCTTATGACATCGGAGATGGGTCTGGAATTGGAATTCTGAATGAGATGCACGAGATGCGGCACTGAGAACCCGACCGATTCCGAGTATTGCTACCAGTGCGGGCACAAGGTCGGATTCGATGTCGTGAGAGAGGAGGAATATGAAAGAAAGTCCTCAAACCCGATCAGCACACCTCAGACCAAGCTCTCGTCGTATCTGGTGGCATCGTTTCTATTTCCCTTCGTGGGCTTTGTGGCAGCTTATCTTCTTTTCCGCAGGATACCCGACCTCGATGACATCGAACTTGAAGGGAGATACCGACGGACAGCTATTCTCTGCTCGATATTGGCAGTGTTCAACATCGCATTATTACTGATTATCCTAGCTTCCTCTCCAATGATCTTAATATGAAAGGGAATCATCGCGATCTTCCGAACATCCTCGGTCGTTCTGACAGCACCCTCTTGCTGGATTCATTGCATCGCCCTGAGAAAAGTCACCCGAACATGCTGTCTATCAAAGCATGATCGGCTTCGCGCAATTTCTCGATAAATACGGATTCATTCATTGCGCCAGTTATGTCGGTGATATCGTTGAGCAGGACCTTTGGGACGCCTTGAACGAGGTGCTTCTGAGAAAGCTCGGTGAAGACCGACGAATCGATGATCTCCGTCGTCACCATCTTCGATTCGATCGCGACCCGATATGCGTGCCTTGCGACGATCGGGCAGAAGGTGCATGTCGAAAGCACGAAGACCTTGATGTTGGCTCTCCGCCGCACGTTCACGAGGGCTGACTTGGAAGATGCAGCGAGCTTCGTCGATGAATGAGACAGCTCGGAGACTGCGTCGGAGAACGGGCCGATCTCATAGCCTGCTGGCACCCCGAAGTACCGTATCCTTGCGAACTCCCCCCTCGAGAGGACCATACAGGGGACGTACTCGATGCGGAGCGACCTCAGCCGCTCGTTCTTGCCTCTCTCCCAATCTACCGTTTCCACTTTGACATTCGGATGGGAGGCTGCAAAGAATGATGCGAAATCGACAAGTTCCTTGGAGATCAGTGACCCTTTCTCGACGAACAGCAGGAGCTTAATATCATCCGGGGCAGCCCCTCCAACGGGGGAAACGATTGGACCTACCTCGATGCTTGGAATGGCCATGCTTCGCAGCCTCTCGACCATTTGAGATGTGAGGGTGAAGTGCATATTTCATTCTATTGAGATTCGGATGGTGAAGATGGTTAAGATAAAGTATCATGATTCCAATCTATTCCTGTAATGCCGAATCAGCTGTCCTAATCGATTGGTATCCGGATTATGCGGGACGGCCGTAGACCCAAGGGGGGACAGGAATTGAGTCTAGCAGATGTCATCGCAGGCGAGTCAAGAAAGGCGTTCATGCTGTGCAACGAAGCGATCGTTAGAGGGGCACTGGAGGCTGACGTCAAGGTGTACGCCGGATACCCCGGATCGCCGACGAGCGAGATACTGGATGCATTCCACGAGATAGGCGAGAAGATGGACGTCCGGACGAACATCTCCGCCAACGAGAAGGTGGCTCTGGAAACCGTTGCGGGAGCCGCGATGGCGGGGCTGAGGGGGATGACCTCGATGAAGAGCGTCGGCTTGAACGTAGCGTCGGACTCATTCTTCACGCTCGGTTACACGGGGGTCACAGCCGGGTTGGTCCTCATCGTCGCCGACGATCCTAATGCGCATTCTTCGCAATCGGAGCAGGATGGGAGGTTCTTCGGACCGAGTGCGTACATCCCGATGCTCGAGCCTTCGGATCCGACCGACGCCATACAGATGGTGAAGTACGCCTTCGATCTCTCCGAGAAGCACGGCGTCCCGGTCCTCATCCGGACCGTCACCAGGGTCAACCACCAGAGCGGGATAGTCCAGACCGGCTCCTTGAAAAGAACGCCGTTCAAGAAGGTGAAATGGACCCATGAACCGACCAGGTTCGTAACAGTCGCCGATTCCGCCAGGAAGTTCAAGGCTAACATGCTTGAGAGGACGAAGAGGATTGCCCAGGAATTCGAAGCTTCGCCTTTCAACAGAATAGACAACCCCGGCTCGGACACGGGGATAATCACATCCAGCGCTGGATATAACTATGCGGTCGAAGCGTGCAAAATCCTCAATACGCGCCCTTCTATCCTGAAGCTCGGGACGACATACCCTCTCCCGAAAAAGCTGATCTCCGATTTCATCAGGCCATTGAAGCAGGTGCTGATCGTGGAGGAGTTGTCCCCGTACCTCGAACTGAATGTCACGGCGATCGCCAAGGAGGCAAACCCGCAACTGAAGATATTCGGCAAGGAATCCGGTCACCTCCTGGAGATGCTGGAATACAATGCCAACATCGTCTCAACGGCCCTCGCAAGGGTCATCGGCGTCAAGACCCCGGTCGATTTCGAGGGGGTCCTTAAGAGGGCCGATGCGCTGAAGGAGGGATTGCCTGTCAGGCCGCCGACTTTCTGTCCTGGCTGTCCTCACAGGGGGACTCTCACCTCAATGCGACTGGCCCTCCGCGGGATCAAGCACGTTCAGCCGACGGACATTGGCTGCTATTCCATGGCACCGCTCGCCCCGCTCTTCTACGGAGACACCCTCCTGAGCATGGGCGCATCGCTCGGGGTGGCGGCGGGGCTGCAGTACTCGGTCGAGGAGCCGGTCATCGCGATGATCGGGGATTCCACCTTCTATCATGCTGGCCTGCCCGGGCTGGCGAATGCTGTCAACCACAAATGCAATTTCAAACTGATAATCCTGGACAACTCAGTGACGGCCATGACCGGGCAGCAGCCTAACCTGGGCACCGTCCCTCAGGATGACGATGCGAGCATCCAGCCGCTCAGGCTCGAGGAGGTCCTGAAGGGGATGGGGGTCACCGATATCACGATAATCGATGCGTACGACGTCAAAGAGGCTCCCAAGAAGCTCAAGGAGGTATTCACAAGGCCTGGGTTCAGCGTGATAATATCTAGGAGGGACTGCGCGCTGTACGGCGACAGAATCAAGAGGAAGAAGGGGCAGCCTATCGTCCCGAACCAGGTGGACAAGAAGGTCTGCAACAAGTACTATGCCTGCATCAGGGACTTCAACTGCCCGGCTTTCAATGTGGACGAAGACGGGCAAGCGCACATATCCAGGGACCTATGCGATGGATGCATGGTGTGCACGAAGCTTTGTCCAGTGTCCGCCATCAAGACGACGGGGGAACCGAGATGAAAGACGAGTTCAGCGTGCTGATATGCGGAGTGGGCGGGCAGGGGCTCGTTCTCGTCTCGAACGTGATCGGTAACGCGTGCGCGGCGTCGGACCTGAGAGTCATTACGGGAGAGCAGCACGGTCTTTCCCAGAGGTCTGGAGCAGTCTCGATACATCTGCGGATAGGATCGGATGTCCGATCCCCCCTGATCCCCGTTGGGATGGGCGATGCGATTGTATCCCTGGAGGCTCTCGAGACTCTGAGATACATCGAATATCTGAAGGACGGCGGCCTCGTCCTCATGAACAGCAGGGTTGCGTTCCCGATCACCGATACGGTGGAACTGGTCAAGAAGAAGAGCGCTAAATATTTCGGCAGGGAAGACGTGGAAAACAAGCTGAGGCAGGTGACCGCAAACATCCTCTCCGTCGATGCATTGGAACTCGCGAGACAGGCCGGAAACCCGCTGACGGAGAACACCGTCCTCCTAGGAGCTATGAGCGTTTTCGAATCTTTCCCGGTCCCGACTGAAGCTCTAAGGGAATCAATCGCGAAGACAGTCCCTCAGAAGGCAAAGGATGCGAATCTTAGGGCTTTTGAGCTAGGGGCGAAGGCGTCTCATGATAGGTTTTGCACGCTGTTGCCTTGCAGGAAGATATGATATCATTGCGAAATCCGAAAAAACGGTAAGGGGACTGCCATGTTGCCCCCGAGGGGCGATATCATACTGGATTGCCCCCGACCATTCGATAAAGATATATTGAACAATTCGTATTACGGGCTTAATCAGTCATGAGGTCGTTGGGGCCTCAGGCATGGGGAAGGGAGCATTACCCTCCAACGGAGTGGATTGTGATATGGACGAACAAATGATTGAGGATTGTAAGATTGATGACCTAGCGGAGCCGGTTTTAGAGGTTACCGGACAGAACAGACGCAAGATCATCCTAGCTGTTACCGTGACCGCCATATTCCTGCTGGCCGCTGTCCAAACGATTGTTGTCAACGCCAAGGCGGCGGATGAGGCGAAGGTATTTTACATCGGAATGGGGGAATCTGTCACATCGGCAAACCCATTCGTCGGGATATACGACAGCGATTATCTGTTCTATTCCTACGTGTACGATTACCTGCTATTCCCGAACGCGGATGGGAACCCTGAGCCGAACCTAGCAAAGACCTGGTGGCACATGAACGGGACGGTTGCAGCCGCCACCGGTTCGGTCTTCTCGACCTTGTCCTACCATAAGACCCCATCGGATTGGCCTGCGGGTTCAATCTGGGAGTACAACCTGACTGAGAACGTCTTCTGGAACGACGGCGAGCCTTTCACCGCCGACGACGCCGTATTCACGATCAAGATACAGACCGGCGCCGGATACATGAACTACTGGGCGTACCAGCCGTACACAAAGTGGATCGAACGCTGCGAGAAGATGAACGATCATAAGATCAGGATTTACTTCACTGATCGCACCACTCACGCCCCGGTCCCCGCCGCGTGGGCAGCCAGCATGTCCATACCGATGATGCCGAAGCATATTTTCAGCGAGTACACCGACGCGTACATAGCGCAGAACTGGACCGGCATCCCTGCCATCGGGACAGGGCCGTTCATGGGAACGCCGTCGTTGCCGAACGAGATGATCGCCAAGGAATCGATCACACTCGTGAAGAACCCCTATTGGAACTTCACTGAGAACGGAGTAGTGAAAGGGTTGGGCGGCTTCCATAACAGGACCATTCAGATCGAAAAGCTGGTCATGAAGTTCTACGCAGAGGAGCAGACCCTCATCGTCGACCTCAAGACAGGGAAGCTGGACGCGTCCGAGGTGACCCCGACCAACTACTTCGCATTGAAGGAGAGCAAGCCCGCGGGGCTGACTCTGGTTTCGCTGTACAGCTCGACGGTGTATTCTAAGATCTCGCACTTCAATGTCAACGAGCTAGCATCCGCTTCACTGAATCCGACGAGGCTCGACCCGGCCCTGCTCAGAGCGACCGCGGTCGCGACTAACAAGAGCTACATCGTCGACGCGATCTTCAAGGGGCTCGCGACGCCGGGCGTAGGCATACTCTCGCCTGTCTGGCCTCAGTACTATTGGACCCCGCCGCACAACGAGACGTCCACGTTCAACGTGACGGACGGAAGCGGCAATGTCAAGTGGAGCTACACGAAGCCGCTCGACGAGGTAATGTCGTTCAACCTGACGCTCGCCAACGAGATACTCGACCAGGCTGGCTACGTTTGGACGAATGGTGTCTGGACGGAGACCAATAAGAATACGATCAGGAAGGTCGGTCCGGACGCAGCTGACAGGTTTGTGAACCTCGGGATAGTCGGAGACGCATCGGCCGCATTGAACAAGCCACTCGAGTTCGAGGATGTCTTCGAGATCGAGGTATACGAGGACAAGGACACTTCCGAGTACCTCACATCGGAATGGGCTCACATCGGGGTCAAATTGTCCCAGAAGCCTGTGAATGTGGGTGTATGGAACCAGCTCGTCTACGGGTTCCAGTACCTCTTTGATGAGACCTACTGGAGCGGAGATGTCGACCCGAACTACCTGATGTACATCGTGACTTCGTACGCGATGGACGGCTGGAACGAGTTCGGGACCAGGAGCCCAGTCTACGACAACCTGTACAACCTCCAGGCCAAGGAATTCAACGCGACCAAGAGACAGAAATACCTGGACGAGTGCCAGAAATGGCAGTATCTCGCCGGCGGCGCGATGATCTACACGGTCTACCCCAAGACAACCTATGCTTACAACGACCGTGACAACGGATCGGGTAAATGGGTCAACTGGGGCAACTGGACGCAACACCCGGGACTCGCGATCGACCACTTCTGGGGAGAGACTCCTCTATTCTACAATATTAAGTATGTAGGACCGGTAGGTGGCGGGGGAGACACGCCGATGCTGATAGTTGCCGGTGTCGGGATTGCAGCGATTGTTGCAGCCGCAGCTGCAATGATGATTATGCGGAAACGCAAGACCCAGAGCATGCTCGACGAAGAAGAACCGGAAGAGGAAGAAGAGGGCGGCAATCCTTAAACCGACTTTCAAACCCTTTACCGCGGACGGGAAGGTCCGGAGACATCCGGCCTTCCTCGTCTGATTGATTCTATTTCTCCAATCAGGTGCGAATCCCCATAGAGGTCAGCGTTTCTTCTTGACGACTTTGAGATAATCCGCGACTATCGTATCATGGTCGAATGCCAGCGGAGGGATGCTTTTCAAGGGCATCCATTCGGCCTTCGTCTCAACGCTGTCGGCAAGCGTACCACCTTCTAAATTGAGCACGTACACCAACGTGACGGTGTGCCCTCGCGGATCTCTACCCGGAGCCGAATAGACCCCGAGAAATCTGTCGACACTGACTCTCAATCCAGTCTCTTCTTGGATTTCCCGGATGACGCATTCATCTACCCTTTCACCATATTCAACGAAACCGCCAGGGAGAGCGTATCTGCCTTCGAAGGGATTGAAATTTCTGCGGACAAGAAGAATCTTCGAGTCGGATACGACGATCCCGTCTGCCGTGAGTCGCGGGTTCCTCCGGACAGCATCGGGAGACGACGGTAGCCTGGAGACGCTGTCCTCGAATGTTCTGAGCAGCTTCTGTCCCGCATCTGTCAGCCGGGTCATCCCTTTTTCAGAGCCGCCCCTTTCGGATACGACAATCTTCTCGCCGTAGATCTGTTCCATCCTCTGGATTATCCCCCAGGCATGGCGGTAGGACATCCCCATTCTCTTCGCGGCGGTCGAGAGGGAGCCCGTCTCTGCAATCAACTGAAGGAATCTTGCTCTCCCAGAGCCCATCAGGGACTTGCCATCAAACTTGAGGACTGGACGGAAATCGAGTTCGAGAGGGATTGCGACCACCTTGCCGATTACGGGCAACCGATGCCCCGGAATGGACTTAAAACCTTTTCACAAAGCTTTCCAGAAATGGCAAAGCTTTATCATCACTGGGCAGTGTGGAGGAATCAGGCAGGTCGAGAAATGCTCAGGATCCCGACAGTGATGACGGCGGACGAGCTGATAGACAGCGCGTTCAACCGAGCGGCGAAGGTCCAGATAGTGGGAGCTCGGAGCAAGATCAACATGATCTACCAAAAGAACGTGGGGAAGGTCAATTCTATATCGGACACTATCGAAACCACGCTCCAGAAGTATGTGAGATCTTTTCCCAGCCTGGAGGATTTACCTCCTTTCTACCGTGAGATGATCGGGCTGCTTGTCGGAATGGACCAGCTCAAGAAATCATTGGGGAGCGTCAACTGGTGTGCTCAGCAGGTGCACCGGCTGGGAATGAAATACAAATCCGAGATGAAGAGGACCAAGATCCCAACGGAGATAGACAGGCTCCGAGCTGAGATGTACGGCAGGACATCATCGCTGGTCAGACAGATCGAGAAAGACCTCAAATTCCTGAACATGGCCAGGAATCAGATAAAGGCGATGCCCACGATAGATCCGGAGACGAGGACGATCGTCGTCGCCGGGGCGCCGAACGTCGGCAAGAGTCAGTTGGTCGCCGCGATATCGACTGCAAAACCAAAAGTCGCGACATACCCCTTCACGACGAAGGAGATCACGGTCGGACTGCTCGTTGTCAAAAGAACGAGATACCAAATAATAGACACCCCCGGCCTGCTGGACAGGCCTTTGGAGGAGAGGAACGAGATCGAGAGGCAGGCGATAATCGCGCTGAGGCACCTTGCGGACCTCGTCATTTTCATACTCGATCCGACGGGGACTTGCGGATATCCACTGGAGTATCAGCTGTCCCTTCTGGATGACATCAAGCGCCATTATCCGGATGCGAAGATGATCGTCGTCGAGAACAAAGCCGACTTGCTGGGCGAAAAAGGAGAGCGCCTGAGGATAAGCGCCCTGATGAATATCGGCATCGAACAACTGATCGTTGAAATCGAGAGCTCCCTCGCCGATTCTCGTCATCGCAACGTTTTTAGTTCCTGACCGCAGTGACCCCGGGTGGGCTGCACTTAAACGATATGTTTGCGAGAGGGGTTCCTCTCGCGCTGCCTGATGGGGGCGTAGCTGTAGAATGAGTAGTCATCCTTCCAATCATCCTGCCTGCAGCGAATCGATGAGCAGATACTTCGACTTGCTGAAAGAGGAAACAGAGAAATGCTATTCGATAGCGAGAAATGCCAGAGCCAGGGGGCTGGATCCATCCAACGAGGTTGAGATCCCCAGGGCGGAGGACCTGGCATCGAGGGTCGAACACCTGCTCTCTGAATGGGGCACCGAAGGCATCGCGAAGCGAATCAGAGAGCTGAGCAAGAAGCACAACAGGGAAGAAGTGTCGATACTCATAGCGAAGGAACTCTCCACGAATGACTCAGGTAGCAGAGAGGAGGCGATCGATCGGGCGATCAGGGTCGGGGTCGCTGTCCTGACGGAGGGAATCCTTGTCGCACCCTTGGAGGGCATCGCGGGAGTCAAGATACAGAAGAACACCGATGGCTCCGAGTATCTCGCCGTCTATTTTGCCGGACCGATCAGATCGGCTGGCGGGACTGGACAGGCGATGTCCGTGCTGATCGCGGACGTGGTCCGAAGGGAGTTCGGGCTTTCTAGGTTCAAACCAACAGAGGGGGAGGTCCAGAGGCTCAAGGAGGAGATCCCCCTCTACAGGAATTGCCAGCACCTCCAATATACCCCGACCAACGAGGAGATCGAGCTGATCGCGAGGAATGCTCCGATATGTATCGACGGCGAAGGGACGGAGGAGACCGAGATATCTGGATATCGAGATCTCCCCAGGGTCGAGACTAACCGGGTCAGGGGAGGAGCATGCCTCGTCATCGCCGAAGGGCTATGCCTAAAAGCCCCAAAACTGCAGAAGCATGTCAAGAGGCTCGGAATCGACGGCTGGGAATTCCTGGATGAATATCTTAAGCATAAGGGAACTGCGGTGGACAATTCGAACGGGTGCATCGAACCCAGCTCAAAATTCCTGAAGGACATCGTGGGTGGCAGACCGGTCCTCTCGCATCCCTCGCGAATCGGAGGATTCAGGCTCCGCTATGGACGAAGCAGAGCTACCGGCCTCGCGGCGGTCGGATTGAACCCGGCGACAATGCAGGCTCTAGGGGGATTCATCGCAGTAGGGACCCAGATCAAGATCGAGCGGCCTGGCAAGGCAGGCGCTGTCACTCCATGCGATTCTATTGAAGGTCCAACTGTCCTGCTTGACGATGGGGACCTCGTACAGATTCGAACGCCTGAAGAGGCGGTGAGGCTAGAGAAGAGAATCGTCGAGATAGTGGATGTAGGCGAGATTCTTATCGCGTTCGGAGAATTTGCGGAGAACAATCATTCGCTCGTTCCATCGGGTTTCACCGTCGAGGAATACAAGGTCTGGTTGAAAACGAAGACAAAAACCTTGCCTGACGATTGGAGAGATCCGTCCTTCGACCGGGCTGTCGAAATATCCAGAGAATACGGCGTCCCACTTCATCCGAATCACAACCTGTTCTGGTCAGATCTATCTCCGGATGACATCAGGAAAATGAGGGACCATATACTTGCGACCGGTGTCTACTCAAAGCAGCTCATCATCGATAACATACCAGAGATCAAGCGCACCCTAGAGACGCTCGGCGCATTGCACAGGGTGCAGGAAGGGAAGCTCAGGATAACGGTTCACGCCGAACCGATAGTGTTCTGCCTTGGACTGAAAGCAGACAAGGACAACCACCTCTCATCTGAGTCGAAAGAAATCGACTGGAAGACAAAAACCCTGCATATCCTATCGAAGCTGTGCGGAATCGACATCGCCCCAAGGGCGATGACCAGGATTGGAGCTCGCATGGCGAGGCCAGAGAAGGCGAAGGAGAGGAAGATGAAGCCCCCGCCCCACGTCCTCTTCCCGATCGGGATTGCGGGAGGCCCTCAGAGGCTTGTAAATGCCGCCGCGGCAAAGGGTGAGCTGGAGATTAGCATCGGAGAGAGGAAGTGCCCGGTCTGCGGGATGACCGGGTTCTTGTCGATCTGCGCCTGCGGCTCGCACACAATCGCGAGAGGCATCGAGGCGACCATCGTCCTCAACCTCCAGGACATGCTGGAGAATGCGGCCAAACGGGTCGGGCTTAAGAGCATCCCGGAAGTCAAAGCCGTGCAGGGGATGATCTCGAGAGATAAGACGCCGGAGCCTCTGGAAAAGGGGCTGCTACGAGCGAAACACGAGGTCTTCGTGTTCAAGGACGGCACCATAAGGTTCGACGCGACCGATGTCCCGCTGACCCATTTCAGACCTGTCGAGATAGGCCTCAGCGTCGAGGAGGCGAAGAAGCTTGGTTATGAGAAGGACGCGTCCGGGAAGGACCTTACCGACGCCGAACAGACTTGCGAGCTTAAGGTCCAGGACATCATCCCGTCGGCCAGCGGCGGAAAGTACCTCGTCAATATTTCCAAGTTCATCGATGATTCGCTCGAGCGGTTCTACGGTCTGAAACCCTATTATTGCGCGGCTTCGAAGAAGGATTTAATCGGCCACCTCGCGATCGGCTTGGCACCCCACACATCAGGAGGAGTGCTCGCCAGGATCATCGGGTTCTCGAAGGCGCAAGCTGGGTACGCGCATCCGTATTTCCACGCAGCGAAACGCAGGAACTGCGATGGAGATGAGGATTCGATAATCCTGCTGATGGACGCACTGCTCAACTTCTCAAGATCGTTCCTGCCGGAGAAAAGAGGTGGCCTGATGGACGCTCCGCTCGTGCTTTCCACCAGGATCAACCCGGATGAGATTGACAAAGAGGCGCACAACCTGGACTTCCGATGGGAATACCCCCTGGAGCTTTACGAGGCGGCGAGGCAATTCAAGCCTCCGAAGAGTGTCGAACATCTGATGGACCTCGCCGGCGGGAGGATCGGGACGGTGCTCCAGTACGAGGGGATCGGATATTCGCATGAGACCGAGCGCATCGACGCTGGACCGCTCAGCTCCTCGTACACGATGTTCCAGACCATGAGCGACAAGATCGACGCGCAGCTGAGCATCGCGGCGAAGATCAGGGCGGTCGATGTGGGCGATGTCGTCCACAGGGTGATAACCAGGCATCTTCTCCCAGATCTCCTCGGCAGCCTCAAGACCTTCTCGACCCAGCAGCTGAGGTGCCCGAAGTGTAGCGAGAAATACCGCAGGATGCCGCTCAGGGGGAAATGCGACTGCGGGAACGACCTCATACTGACCGTCCCGGGAGGGAGCGTCAGCAAGTACCTCGTCAAAGCAAAGGAGATCGCCGACCAATACGATGTCCCGCTCTACACCAGGCAGAGGATCGAGCTGGTCGAGAATTCGATAAGCTCGATATTCAATTCCGACAGGGTGAAGGACAGCAGCCTGGACGACTTCTTCTGAGCGCTCATTCCTGAAGGCTCGAGACCATCTCGACAAAACCAGTGAACTTGTCTTCGAGCATCTTAAGAGTCCGGACCATAAGCTCCTTCGCGGAGATCGAGCCGTCGGTCTCATACTTGAACAGGATCTTGTTCGGGTTCCCCTCGACCTTGATGCAGCCGAGCTCACAGGAATCCACGCAGGCCATGCAAAGGGTGCACCTCTCCGGGTGCGCAACGACAATCTTCTTCCCCTCCTTGGCGAAGACCTCCTTGGGGCAGACGCTTATGCAAATCTCGTCGTGGTCGCACTTGCCTCCTTCGAGCGTCACCTTAGCAGAGAAGCGGTATCCGATGCCGCAGACCGGGGAGTATTTCGCGTGCTCCTTGCCGGTCGAGAGCTGCGCGTTGGCGTAGGCGAGGATCGCCTGGCCGTCGGCCAGCTTGATTATCGGGATCAGGTCGTCCTTTATCTTGAACTTCGCGTCCCCCAGCGGTTCGAGGTCTCCCGAGTACACGGTGCAGGGACCCTTCTTGTTAATCGAGTACATTATGGTGCAGCTGGGGCAGCCTTCGCCGTTGCAGGTGCATTTCTCCTTCGGGACGAATACATCCAGATCGGTCGGGACTGGCAGCAGGCCGATCCTGTGAGCCACTATCTCGTCGAACAGCGGCGACACGCTCTCGAACTCTTTGCCTCCCTCGTCCATTATGGCCCCCATATGGAACTCGATGTTCTCGATGGCCATCTTCGGGACGTCGGCTATCATGGTCCTCCTAATGGCATTCATCATGGACGGGTCGGTGTCGGAGAAAAGAATCTTCCCCTTCGTCTGGGTCATTTCCTGTATTTCGATCTTCATCTGAACCACTCGTGGAGCCTCGATTGCCGGCTCAGACCCTTCGTCCTCTCCGTCCGCCCTTCTTCTTCGTTCCATCGTGCGGGACTGGAGTGACGTCTTCGATCCGGCCGATCCTCATCCCGGCTCTGGCCAGTGCTCTGATAGCTGCCTGGGCGCCGGGTCCGGGTGAAAGCGATTTATTGCCTCCGGGAGCGCGTACCTTGACGTGAAGTCCGTCAATCCCCTTCTCCTTGGAGATCTCCGCCACTCGCTCGGCGGCCCTCATCGCCGCGTACGGCGATGCTTCGTCCTTGGCTGCCTTGACGACCATTCCGCCGCTGCACTTCGTTATTGTCTCGGCGCCAGTAATATCGGTGACCGTGATGACGATGTTGTTGTAGCTGGCATATATATGAGCTATTCCCCATTTTCCCATCGTACTCACTTCCCCTCGGTCTTGTGCTTCTCGACCTTCGGCTTCTCGTCTGCCTTGTGCTTGTCATCCGCCTTATGCTTTTCAGCCTTGTGCTTCTCGACCTTCGGCTTCTCGTCTGCCTTGTGCTTGTCATCCGCCTTATGCTTTTCAGCCTTGTGCTTCTCGACCTTCGGCTTCTCCGAGGTCTCAGGCGCCGGCTGTATCTCTCCCGTTTCCTTGTCCTCTGGTAGAGGTTCCTGTTCCTCTTTCGCCCCATCCTTCTCGATCAGCTTCTCGAGTGACGGTTTGATGGCCTTTGGGATGCGCTCGGCAGGTGCCTCTTTCCTCTTGGGAGCTACCGGCTTCGCGGGTTCAAGCTCTTTCGCGACCTGCTCCTCGCGCGCCTTCTCCTTCTCGATCTCGACGGCCTCCTTCGGCTTCGGCCTCATCGGGTGCAGCTCGTTGGCGATCGGCGATCTCGTCGCGTAGCTGATCGCGTTCTCCTCGGCGCGCCTGACCATGTAACCAGGTACGTTGACGATCCGACCGTTGATGGTAATATGACGGTGAACGATGAACTGCCTGGCCTGATCCGCGGAATAGGCGAGGCCTCTCTGGAACACCATCGTCTGAAACCGCCTTGTGAGGACGTCCTCTATCGAAAGTGAGAGTATGTCGTTGAGGGTGGTGCCTTCCACAGGCAGCAGACCGAGCCTTCCACACTTATCGAGGAGCTGCTTCGTCTCGATTTCTGCCTGGTGCTCGCCTGTCCTTGTCCGTGCCTGGAGGTCCCTGCTCTGAGATCTGAGGGTCCTAACAATGGACTGCGCCTTCCAGATCTCTCTCTTATTTTTCAGACCGAACCGCTTCTGGAGTTCGGTTTCATTCTTGATCCTCTCGGCGCGCCATGGGTGGGATGGCGTATCGTATTTCCTTCTGGAGAATTTTGGATCGCCCATGCCTATACACCCTTTCCGGCAGTCTTGGCGGGCGCCTTCTCAGCAGTCTTGGCGGGCGCCTTCTCAGTAGTCTTGGCGGGCGCATCTCCAGGAGCCAGCTTCTTCTTGATAACGCCCATCTGCAGACCGGTTCTCCCGTTCGAACGGGTCCTCTGTCCGCGGACCTTCTGGCCGCGCTCGTGCCTGATCCCCTTATAGCACCGGATCATCTTCATCCGGTTGATGTCGTCTTTCAACACGATGTCGACATCGATTCCGACAAGATGCATGTCGTCGCCGCTCTCCCAGTCGTGCTGGCGGTTGACCATCCAGCTCGGGACGAGCTCGACATAACTATTGACTGTCTCCTCGAGCTTCGCCACGGTCGCGTCATCCAGCATGCCCATCTGGAAGCCGAACTCAATCCCGGCCAGTTTTGCGATTGTCTGGGCGGCTCGAAGGCCTATGCCTTTTATTCTGGTGAGTCCCACTAGAACAGAGAGTTCGCCGTTGATATCCGTGTTGACCATTCTAACAATGAACTTGAAATTATCGGGATGATCCTTTTTCTTCAGAGTCTCGGGAACCCTCGGTGCAGCCTTCTTCGCCCCCTTATCGGTCTTCACAGGCTTCTCGGGTTTCTCTGCTTTTTCAGGCGCGACTGCCTTCTCTGCCAATTAATGACCTCCGACTATGAATCTCGCTTAAAGGCTCAGAAAGCCAGCAAGACACATTAGACGATGTAGTGTAGCGAAATGCTCTTTCATATAAAAGCGTTTGGGTATCGAGAAATGCCGAGATGACCTGCGAGTCCAGAATGTCAAAATATTTTCCATCGATCTTATCAATTGACACAGCGGAGATATTTGGAGGTTCTGTAACATGATCGGGTGACGGCGTTCATGCCACCGCCCGAATGCCACTCGTTCCATTCGGCTCCGGCCGTACGGTCTTACCAGGACCGCAGAGGACCATCACAACGTCATGCTGGAACGCGCCGGGGCTGAACCATAAGCCCCCTGCCGCCTTCTCAGAGGCGGCTGATTGCAGCAGGTTGATGCTTGCGTTTATGTGCCGGTCGATGTGCCAGCCGCATTCGCAGACGAACTCCGTGCCCTTTCGGGAATCCTGTATCCTCCCACACACCGGGCACTTCCTGCTGCTATATCGCGGATCGACCTTGACGACGGGGGATGCCTTGCCAAGCTGCCTTGTATTCGATGATCTGATGCAGTCTTCGTCGAGGCCACATGCTAATCCGCCGATTGAGCTTCTTATCTTTGCGGAGCTTGATCCCCGTCAAGTCCTCGAGGACTATCATCGACCTGCGCTCCTCGGCGAATGACAATACGGCGTTCGCGACCTCATGCATCCGGTAATCGATCCGATGATGTTCCCTCGTCCCTTCCCGCGCGCACAGCCTCTTCGTCGTGCGCCTGTCGTGCGACTTCTTCTTCTGCAACCTCTTTCGTCTCTCGTGATGCACGGTCTGGATAACGGAGACCTCAGGGAACTCCGCTCTAACGACAGACGCTATCCGATCATCCTTCGCTAGCACCCCGTCCAGGCTGCGCTCGTTCGTGTCCAGCGAGAGAACGGATGCAGAGGCATACGGCTTAGGGGCATGCTTACGGATGGTAACGATAACTCTGTCAGAGAGCAACGTCAGCGAACCTAGCGAAAGCGATTCGTCATCGAGATATCTGCGATGATAATCGCTGACGATTAGTTCAAGCTGGATGTGTAGCCTCGCCCTGATCGGAAGATCTATGATCCCGTTCTTCCGGTCGAGCTTGTACGCCTGGTTCTCCGCCTTCATGAACAGCCGTCTAACGAAGGGGGCTTGAGCCGGAAGTCCTTTCCTGAGCCTCCTCCGATGGTTCTTCAATATGCTCCCGGCGACCTCGAATGCGCATACGAGATGCTGGGCATACATGTCCGGATGCTCCTTCCGGAAGTCCTTGTACGCTAGTGTCGTCAGTGAGTTCCTCGATGTTGCCCCTGTCTGCATCCCAAAACGTATCGCATTGTTCACGGCGAGACGGAAATCCTCCATAAGGAACTTCGCATCGTTCGGGAGGGAATCTTTTAGACGGAAGGTCAGCGAGCGGACGAGCATACGATGTTGATATGCTAATCTGACATTCCAAGTGCGTGCTACATGTAGCCCCCGAATTGTTACAGAGCCATATTTGGATAATATTTGTATACCTGAGCGTGCTTCCGTACCGTTGTAACACGAAAATCATAAAAGTGTTACCAAGGGGAATGAAAAATGGTTTGCTACGTCGTACCAGTGGCTGCTGCAATACTGCATCACGGACTTAGGAAGAACGTCAAGAGATTGGATGAAAGCCCCCGTCAACCATGGTTGACCCTTCTGCTGGCCGGTGGAGGAATGTTCGGTGTAATTGATCACCTATGGAACGGCGAATTGTTCTTGATAGGACCGAACCTACTGTCGGACCTAGCTCTCGGCACAGCCATAACCGTCGGGATATTCTGCCTCTGGGAGATCCTCGTTGTGAGAGACAAGATCACGGCGAAGAAACCGCTCGCATCCGACTGAAAAACATCTTCGTAACTCTTCCACCCTCTCGGGGGTGGAGCCAGATGAGGGGCTGTCGCCCCTCTCGTTTTATCGATTCCCTACTCGCCGTGGAGCAGGAAGACTATGATGGCCGTGACCAGCCCGGCAGCGACGAACCTCAGACCCGTATAGAATATCATTTCCTTTATCAGGCTTCCGAGGTAGGATCCCATGACGAACAGGAAGGCGATTGTGATGACGATGGCCATGATCATCGCATCCGATACAGGCATGAAGAAGAACGGGATCAGCGGTATTAGCGCCGCGATCAGCGGGGCGATGCCGTGAACGAAGGCGCTCGCGAGGTTGCCGATCTTGGCGGATTCCTTCCTGGTTCCCTCGACCGTTGACAGCATTGCCCTCTCGATCCCCCTATGCTGTATGACGGATTCTATCCTCTCGGCCTCGTAAGCCCCGACGGCAGAACTGACCGATAAGGCGATTCCGGTCGCGGAGCCAGCCACGAGCACCAGGTTCTTTGTGAGAGCGCCAGCGGCGTACGCCCCCAGAATGACCCCCATGATTGTCAGTGCACCGTCGAACGCCCCTATTACAAAATATCTGCGAGCGATTGGCAGGAGATCGTGCATCTCCACTGCCATCTTGATCCTGCTTCTGATTGAACCGGATCTTGCCATCTCAGCTCTTTCCTCTCGACTCGATATCCTTCCTTATCTCTGACAAGGCAAGTTCGATCGCCTCATCCGCCTTCGAGGCGTGCGGGCCTCCACCCTGTGCGAAGTCTGGCTTGCCACCGCCGGTTCCCCCTACTTTCGCAAATACGTCCCCGAGGATCCTCGAGCAGTCGACGTCTACGTCTTCGCTGCGGGCGATTATCATCTTGAGGCCGTGGGAGCCGGAGGCGAGCACGGCGATCGTATTGCTGTTTGAGATGAGTTCCCTTGCCATGTGCGTAAGATCTCGCAGTTCGACGTGCCGGATGTTCTTGATTATCCTCACGCCGCCGATGGTGACCGCATCGGAAGAACCGGAGCCAGTTCCACCGGCGACCTCTTTCTTCAGCTTATCGATCTCCTTCCGGGACTCTTTCATGTCAGCGAGCAGCTTTTGGACCGCGGACGGTACCGTATCAATCGAGGAGTTCACGAGCTGGGCGGTCTCCTTGATCGAGTGTCCCATCTTTTGGATCTGCTCCACTGCTGCGAGCCCGGCGGCGAATTCCATCCTGACGACGCCGTCCTGGATGCGCCTTGCGCCGAGGATCCGGATCATCCCTACCTCGGAGGTGTTCTTGCAGTGCGTTCCTCCGCACGCCTCGACATCGAGCCCGTCGATGTTGATGACACGGATATCCCTGCCAGGGACTGCGCCTCCTTGATAGAGCCTGAAACCGTAACGTTTTTCCGCCTGGTTCCTCTCAACGAATTTCGATGAGATTTTCAGGGCGTCGAGCACGGCCTTGTTCGCTTCATTTTCGATCCTGTCCAGTTGCTCCTTTGAAAGATCGGCGTAATGGGTGATGTCCAATCTCGCGGAATCCACCGATTTGTTCGCGCCAGTCTGGTAGATGTGGTTGCCGAGTATCCGTCGGCACACTCCGTTCACGATGTGAGTCGCAGTGTGATGCCTCATCAGCGCGCGTCTCCGATCCCAGTCGATGCGCGAGGTGATCAGCTTGCCTTCCTTGGCTGTCATCGGCCCTTCGATAAAGTGCGCGACCACGCTGCCGATCTTCTCGGCGCGCGCCATCTTCATGTCGCCGATGTATCCTGAATCTGATTCCTGGCCTCCGCTCTCGGCGTAGAAGAACGTCTTGTCGAGGATGATCGCCTGGCCCTCGATGCCGATGACTTTCGCCCTGAATTTCTGCTTGTATGAATCCTTGTAGAATGCGAGGTTGGTCGGCGGGTATTCCTTGCTCAATTTACTCTCCTCGACATGCTCCTCGTCGACTGAATCGGTCTTCTCGTGCTTCTTCGAGACCTGAATGTAAAAATCGTCCGGGACCGAGACCGGCTTCGAGGCGAACTCCTGGACAAGATCCGGCGTGATGCCGTTGGAGTCGTACATCTCGATCAGGTCTCCCACGCCCAGCGGCTCTCCGTTCTTCTTTGAAGCTTCGAGCCTCTGGACAATGGCCTTCCCGCGGGCGACGGTTTCACTGTAACGCTCCTCCTCGACCTTCACAAGGAGCAGGATGTCGTCCCTGTTCTCGGCCAGCTCAGGGAAGTCTGGTTTCAGATAGTCGATCTGCCATCCGACGATCTCCGAGAGGGGGGTCTCGACCTCCAGGCGCTTCAATGCCCTGATGCCCCTCCTGATGAGCAGCCTTGCGAAATATCCCCTCTTCACGTTCGAGGGAACGACTCCGTCGCTTAGCAGGAAGGCGAGCGCGCGCGAATGATCGCATATGTTGTAGGCGTTTTCGAGCGGTTCCACCTGCCTCAGGAGTTCTTCGACCGAAATCCCGAGCCTCTTCGCGGTGTTGGCTCTGAGCTGGCGGAGGTCCATAGATGTCTTGACCTTCATGAGTCCCGCCACGCGTGAATATTCCCCGAGGATCTTCTGATCCCCACGTATGTCGGCTATCTGCTCCAGCTTTTGGAGGACATCGCCGAAAATCGCGTCATAGGCCGTCGGCGTCCCGTGAGAAAGCCATGTAAGCCTCTCGAGACCGTAACCCGTATCGACCACCTGCATGTCCATCGGGAAACGCTGGCCATCCTTTGTGACATACTGCATGAAAACGAGGGTCGCGGCTTCGACCCCGCCGATGATTACCTCGACGCATGGGCCGGCGTTCCCGCCGCCCTCCCACCATTCCTCGACATATCTGATGATTTTGGGGTCGGCTCCGTGGACCTTGGTCAAGAATTCATGGCACAGCTCGACGGTCCTGTCCTTCCAGTAGACCTGCTTCTTCCTCGTGTTGAAGACGTGATGCGCCATCATCTCGAACATGGTGAGGTGGGAGCCGGTCCTGCCGACGTTGTCAATATCGTTGAACCTGATGCATGTCTGCGAGATTGCCAGGGGATTGGCCGGAGGGTCGACGACCCCGTTGATGACCCATGGCTGGAAATCGTAGATGCTCGCCTGCGTGAAGAAGACGTCGTCGCGCCATCTCGCGGTTATCGGGTACCTGTTGATCCTCGTGTGACCGTTCTTCTCGAGGAAGGAGAGGAAGCTCTCTCTCATCTCGTGCAGCGACATCTTCTGCTTGAAGACCGGGTTGCCGATGAATGTGTACTCGATGCAGGGGCTCTCGCCGCAGGTGTCGTGCTCCCCGAGGGTCCAGAAGAACCTCTTGCAGAGCTTGCACTGGGACCTGTGAAAGCCGTTGCTGGTGAAGAACTGAAGCTCGAATTCCTTCTCGTCCATATCGACGCTAGATTGGAGGACACTTAAATAAAGCATTTGGGGACGACGCTTTGTCCAGTCATTTTGGTTCGCTACTTTCGCATACCTGCTGGGAAGCGATTAGACCGCGCGGAACGATTTGATGACGATGTCGCGCACAGGCACCGCAGAGCTACCGCTCCATCCTGGCAAAGCCCCGAGATGGCTGTTCAGCAGGATGGTGGGATTGGCCGAAGCAATCCTGACGATATCCGTGGACGATCTCGGGGAGCGTGAAACCCTCAGCAAGTTCTCGGACCCGTTCTGGTTCCAGGCGTTCAGCTGCGTCCTTGGATTCGACTGGCACAGCTCGGGGACGACGACTGTGACCTGTGGGGCGGTGAAGGAGGCGCTGTCTTCCAACGACCTCGGGATCTACCTGGCAGGCGGGAAGGGTGCCGTCTCCAGGATGACCCAGCCGGAGATCGAGAACGCATGCGAGAGGAACTCGATCGGATTCGACATCGAGAATTCCTTGAAGAGGTCGAGCAAGATGGCTGCCAAGGTCGACAGCGCGGCCCTTCAGGACGGCCATCAGCTCTACCATCACACAATCCTATTTGATAGAAAGGGTAACTGGTCAGTTGTCCAGCAGGGGATGAATGAGCAGTCAGGATATGCGAGGAGATACCATTGGTCATCTGGAGGATTCTCGCGCTTCGATGAGAACCCGCACACGTCGATCCTCGGGCAGAAAGTCGCTGAGGTGCTCGATATGACCAGCGCTGACAGCAGGGAGGCAAAGGAGGTGTGCTGCGACCTAGTCAAGGAGGACCCGAGGCGGACGAGGGAGATCGTCCGGTCCGCATCGAGGGGTCCTCAGAAAAGCATTCTCGAATGGTGTCCTGGAGGCGAGAAGATACCCGCCATCCTGGCGATGCCGAGGGACATCAACTGGAATGTGCTTAGATCGTGCTACAACATCCAGCCGAGGAATTTCGAGGAGCTGCTGGGCATCGACGGAGTAGGGCCTTCGACGGTGAGGGCGCTCGCCTTCTCCGCGGAGATCATCTACGGTACGGAGCTGAGCTGGGACGATCCTGTCAAGTTCTCGTTCGCTGTCGGCGGCAAGGACGGCGTGCCTTTCCCTGTCGATAGGAAGGCGATGGACCAGACAATCCAGATACTGAAACGGGGGGCCGAGGAGGCGAAGCTCGGGGATCGGGAGAAGTTGTCAGCTATCCAGCGGCTCAGAAGGTTCGTGCCGCCAGATTATGCATGGAATTAGGGATGCAAAACGCAATCAATGCCGTCAGCGTTCTTGTCCGTCGATGAAAGGCGGTGAGGGCCCGGGGCAACCGGAAGTGAAGGGTGGTGAGAGAGGCAACCTGTTCAGAAGGCTAACGCACGTGATGTTGTCCCTCGGCATCATCTATTATTGGCTGCCGGATCCTCTTTGGACCGAGGGGGTTCCGAAATGGACCGGGCTGCTGGCTGCAGTCTTCATCGCCTGCTTGATAGAATTCGCGAGAATGAAACACAGGAAGCTGCTAACGGGAATGAGGACTTATGAGGAGCGAAGGGTCGGCGGATACCTGTACGCGGTAATCGGGATGGCGATCACACTCTGGATCTCTCCGGACATCGTCGGAATCCCCTGCATCATCGGCATGGCGTGTTGCGACCCGATTGCTGGAGAGTTGAGATGGCGCAAAATCCCGGAGACAAGGGTCGCGCTCTTGGCGGCGGTCGTCTACGCGCTCATTGCGTTCAGTTCATTGTCTATCCTGGAGACGGAAATCGATACAATGACCCTTCTCATTGCGACCCTGACCCCGATCGCGATCCTTTCCGAGCAGATCGAGATCCAGTATCTCGACGACGACCTCACGATGCTGATAGTTCCAGCGATCGCTGGTACGCTTCTTCTTATGATCATCTAGCGAGAGCTGAAGCTAACAGCTCATTCATTCATAAAAAATGAATGATCGAAGGGCTACTATGTCATACGCAGTCAGTGTAACGGCAGAGCCGCACTGCATCATCATACACGCTTGTTTGCGACTACAGCGATTAGTAGTTGCGGACTGAACACCTCGGCGAACCTTGGTGCGTACATCCCAACTCTATCAACGCCGTCAATTACGGCGACTGTAAGATGCCTCTTTTTCCGGGAGGTTTCGGGCTTAGA
>Ga0315293_10001369_pt1 | contig 23682 bp, 19 predicted proteins | sample YL17G13_20_MG_FD_203071 | JGI IMG/M metagenome (GOLD analysis project Ga0315293, IMG submission 203071) | Sediment microbial communities from Yellowstone Lake, YNP, Wyoming, USA - YL17G13_20 | ecosystem: Environmental > Aquatic > Freshwater > Lake > Sediment | place: USA: Wyoming | collected...
CTCATGGGGCAGGTAAATCACCGGCCAGGCGAACCTTTCGGCGAGCTTAACCAATTCCAGGCGGCGGAATTCGAATTCGCTGAACGGCTGGATATTGGGATTATAAAAAAAGCCGCTGAGTTCAAATTCCGTCTGCAGCTTCTGCCAGACATAAATGGCGCATGGGCCGCAGCAAATATGCAGCAAGAGTTTTTTTTTCACCAGCCGTGTACCCTTTTCACTTCATGCATCAGGATGCAGGCGCTGACGGCGACGTTGAGCGAATCGATGCTCTCCGCTTGCTCCAGGCGGATGAGAGGAAAGCGCGCCAGCAATCCTTGCGCCAATCCCTGACCCTCGTTCCCGAAAAAAACCAGGCAGGGGAATTTCATGCCCGCGACGGTGAGTGGTTTGCCGGTGACGTGCGAGCCGGTCAGATAGACGTGCACCTTCTGTGCCTGGGCCCTGGCGAGCAGTTCCTCCAGGCTGGGGAAAACCTGGAAGGGAACGTCGAGAATGGTCGTCTGGGCAGCGCGGACCACCTTGGGGTGGTTGGTGCGCACGCTGGCGCCGGCCATGACCAGGGCGGAGACGCCGAAAGCGGCCGCGCAGCGGAAAACCACGCCCAGGTTCGCCGGGTCCTGGACAGAGTCGAAAGCAAAGACAATCTTCTGCCCTTTGAGATCGATCTCCCAAACCGGCATCTCCAGAACGGCAATGATCTCCGGGGGGGTTTTCAACTCCGAGATTTTTTCCAACACCGGACGGCTGACCCGCCAATGCTCAACGACCGTTGCCGAAATTTCCGGCAGCCTCCTTTCCATCTCGGGGCTGAATATCAGCGTGCTCACCGTGAGCGCACGGGACAGAATATCACCAACCAATTTTTCACCCTCAAAAAAAATAAGCTTCTCCCTGTTTTTCAACAGCGCTTGCAGGCGCGGATTGGTTCGCGAGGTAATTTCAATTTTCATTTTTAAAACGGACGGCGGTCCGGCTCAGATTGGCTGTCCATTTTCGCTCGGGATCCAGGAGCTTGTATATCCGCGCAAAGCGTTCCTGCCCCTGTTGCGAGTAATCCATGATCAATTCCAGGTCGTTTTCCCCGTAGGTCACGTGTTCACCGGCAAGTAGGTAGTCACCTAGATCCTCACGCTTGCCGGCTTCCGGCGGCCAGACGAAACGCAGTTCGATCACGTGCAGGTCCCGGAACAGCGATTTGTCGTCAGTGACAAAACAGGCTTTGTCGAAGCGCAGGTCCTTCTGGCCATTGTTCAAGCAAGCCGCAATCTCCGTTTCGCCCAGATCACCGGCCACGAAAACCTCGACCACTTCGGCAAAACCCTGTGCTCCGACCGGCAACGGCGGCAGGGACGCCATTTTGATGCGCGGATGGAAACCCTCGCTGTATTTGAACAAAAGCCCGGACTTGCGCAGCAGCCTCTCGAGGTATTGCATCATGGCCAGGTGCGACAGGTAACGCAGGTCGCCTTTTTTTTGATAATGGATGCGCAAACGGCGGTAGCGGAGCGGCAGCGGAGGCGCAACCGCCGCAACCGGAACCGGAGCGGATACCGAGTATGCTTTTTTTGCGAAGAAGCATCCCGCGCAGGCCGCGCAATCCTGCAGCGAGCACTCCGCCGTCACCTGGGCCGAAAGAGCGCGTCCGTATTCCGCGGCCAGGTAATCCCGGGTGAAATTTAACTGGATGAAATCCCAGGGAAAAACCGTCGCCAACGGAAAAGCCGCTAGAAAATCGTCCCCGGCGGCCGAGGCGCGGATCCATTTTTCCCAGACTGAAAAATGGAAATGGGCATCCCAGGCGGTGAGTATTTCCCCCTCACTGAAAACCTGCAGCAAAAGATCGCCCACCCGGGCATCGCCGCGCGCCAGGATGGTTTCCACGATGCCGAGCTGGAGAGAATGAAAATCCAAGTTCAGGTTCTTATGGCGTTTCAGGCGGTTTTTCAAATACGCCACCTTCTCCTCCAAAACGCTGACATCATCACGGCCGGCCCATTGCAGCGGCGTGTGCGGCTTGGGTACGAAGGTGGAGAAAGAGACGTGGATGGTGACCACGGCCCGGCGGGACCGAGACCGGGCCAGGATCTGCTCGAGCAGCGCAGCGATGGCCGCGATGTCGTCCATGGTTTCGCCCGGCAAACCGAGCATGAAGTACATTTTTATTTTTTGCCAGCGGTGCTGCCAGGCGAAATCCAGGGCCTGGAAAATCTCCGCGTCGGTGACATGCTTGTTGAGCACGCGCCGCAGGCGCTCGCTGCCCGCTTCCGGGACAATCGTGAGCCCGGTCTTGCGGAACCTGGCCAGCGTGACCAGCAGTTCCTCGGTCAGGGTCGACGGCCGCAGCGAAGGAATGGAAAAGGATATATCGGGCTGAACGAGGGCGGGGATCCGTGCCAGCAATTCCCGCAAGTAGGGGTAATCACCCGAACTCAACGATGACAGGGAAAAGGATTCAAAACCGGTCCGGGCCAGGGCTTTGCCTACGAAATCTTCTGTGTGCTCCAGATCCCTGGCTCGGAAAGGAGCGTAATAAGACTTGGCCTGGCAGAAACGGCAGTTCTGCGGGCAACCGCGGGCGATCTCGACGTTCAGCCGGTTGAAAACCACCTCGCAAATGGGGACGATCTCCCGGGTCTCCGCCTGCAGCCAGTTCAAATCCGGACATATCCGTTTCCTGATGTTTCGGCCGCCAAGGTCGGGAACAAGAAAATGGCCGACCTTTTTCAATGGATACAGACTGGGCACATAAACCCCTTCCAGCTCGGCAAAGGACCTTAAAATTTCCTGGCGTTGCCGCTTGTTTTCCCGGGCTCTCTTCATCATCGCGATCAAATCCGGGAAAATAACTTCCCCATCCCCAAAAGCAAAGAAATCAATAATCGCGCGCAATGGCTCCGGATTGGCTACCGCGATTCCACCCGCCCCCACCAATGGGAACCCCTGTTGCCGCTGCGCGGAAAGAAGGGGCAAACCGCTCAGGGCAAGTACCTGCAATACATTGGTGAAATTCAGCTCACTGGCAAGCGAAAAGCCAATCAGGTCGAATTCCTTGAGCGCGATCCTGTTTTCCAGAGAAAAAAGCGTTACGCCGCTCTCCATGAAAACAGCCAGGTTTTCCGGTTCGGGCAGGAAAGCCCTCTCGGCATGAACGCCATCCATGCCGTTGAGCAGATGGTACAGGATCTTCAAGCCTGAATGGCTCATGCCGATGGCATATGTATCGGGAAAAACCAGGCAGATATTGATATTGTTTTTATCGAACCCATCCCGGCAGGAATTGATTTCCCGCCCGATATAGGCCTGCGGGTTCTGAAGACGGGCGATCAACTCCTGGGCGTTCATGTCAGATAGTTGTTTATTTTAATGCGAAGAATGATCGCTTCGCCAATGTAAAAAGAAAGCAAAGACGAACCGCCGTAGGAAACGAAGGGCAGGGAGATCCCCAGGACCGGGAACAGGCCGATGGCCATGGCCACGTTGATCAAGAACTGAAAAAGGATCAATCCGTTGAAGAGGTAGATGAAATAAAATTCCTCATCGCTTTGAAAATTGAATTTGAATTGACGGTAAAAGATGATGAAAAAAATGAAAAGCAGAACAGCGATACTGATGAACCCCAGTTCTTCGCCGATGACCGAGATGATAAAATCGGTATGGCGGGCCGGCAAAAACTGATACTGGGACTGCGATCCCTTCAGGTAGCCCTTCCCGCTCAAACCGCCCGAACCGATGGCGATTTTGGATTGAATGATCTGATAGCCGATGGAAGTCTTGTACTTGGACGGATTCATGAAAGAGATGATGCGGTTCCGTTGATACGTCTTCAATCCGGAACTCCAAACGAGCATCCCGCACAGCAGGGCCAGGATGAGCGAGGTGATCAGGATCAGCGGCCTGATCTTCTTCAACAGGATGATGATCGGGATAAAGGAACAGAGGATGAAGGAAACGCCCAGGTCGGGTTGAAGAATGATCAAAAAAATCGGGCCGGCCACGAGCAGGATCAGCAGGATGAACGTCTTCCAGGTGACCTGCTGGAAACGGACCATGGTTTTAGCCAGGACAAGGGCCAAGGGAATTTTAACGAATTCCGAAAACTGCATGCCGACCGCGCCCAGGCGGAACCAGCTTTTCGTCCCGGCCGATATCCGGCCGGCAACGACCTGCAGGGCCAGGATGAACAAAAGCCCCAGGTAGACTGTCAGGGCGTTGCGGAAAACGAAATCGATCTTCAGCGAAAAGACGATGAAAAAACCAGCCAGGGAAACGAATAGCCAGACCATCTGCTTGATATAATCGCTTTCCTTCAGGGGGAAGCCGGCGCTGAAAATCAGCACGATCCCGATCAGGGAAAGCAGCAGCAGCAAAACAAAAGTCAGCTTGTCGAAATATTTAAAGTAGTCCTTCATCGGCAAAATATTTTTGATAGATCCGGGCCGCCAGCGGGGCGGCGATCGCGCCGGCATCACCGCCGTTCTCAATCAATACCACCATGGCCAGCCGGGGATTGTCCTTGGGCGCGAAAGAGACGAACCAGGAATTGGGCATGAATCTTTTTTCCTTGGTCAATGTTTCGTACTTGGGATTTTCCTTGGCGATGATCTGCGAAGTTCCGGTCTTGCCGCAAATATCCAAACCGGCGATCGCCGCCGTGCGGCCCGTCCCGCCGTCATTGACCACGCGGAACAAACCCTCGATGACCAATTGAAAATTTTCAGCGGCGATGGGCACTTGGGTGAATTCAGGCTTGAACTCAACGATCTTTTTACCCTCCTTTTCAATCCTCTGCAACAGATGCAGGCGGGGCATCCGGCCGCGCGTGGCCACGGTGGCGATCATCTTGAGCAGTTGCACTGGGGTGACGTTCATGCTGCCATGGCCGATGGCCACCGAAATCGTCTCGCCGGGAAACCAGCGCTGCTTCATGGTCCGCATTTTCCAGGCGCTGTTGGGCACCAGCCCTGTGTTCTCGCTGGGCATGTCGATGCCGCTTCGCTCCCCCAGTCCCATCAACCGCGCGTAGCGGGCGATCAGTTCGATATCCATGCGCTTGCCCAGGTTATAGAAAAATATGTTGCAGGAATTCTGCAGTGCGGAAACGATATTCATGGTGCCGTGCCCGTACAGGTTCCAGCAATGGAATTCACGGCCGTAAAAATCCTGGCTGCCGGAACAATGCACCACGGTAGCCGTGTTGATAAACTTCTCCTGCAATCCGGCCAGTGCCATGATGATCTTGAACACGGATCCCGGCGAATAGATTCCCTGCAAAAATTTGTTCTGCAAAGGTTTTTGCGGATCGCTGCTCAAGGCCAGCCATTGTTCCATGTCCATTTCCTGAGAAAAAACTTCGGGATTGAAATCGGGCTTACTGACCATGGCCAGGATGCCCCCCGTGCGCAGATCGACGACCCCGACGGCCCCGCTGTAATCGACGAACAACGCTTCGATGAATTTCTGCAATTCGAGATTCAAGGTCAGTACCACCGTGGCTCCGATTACCGGTTTGACCTCGGACTCGACTTTTTGAATTTTTTCCAGATTGTCTTTGATGACGATCTGGCTGCCCTTGGTCCCTTTCAAAAATGGTTCGTACTGCTTCTCGATGCCGCTGCGGCCGATGAAGTCGCCCAAGGCATAATCCTTGCCCTCTTTTGAGCCCAATTCCGCTTCGGTAATCTCGGAGATATAGCCCAACACATTCGCCGCGCAATTTTCGAAGGGGTAGGTTCGCGTGGGTTCGACCCCAATCACGAATTCAGGGAATTCTTCCTGCCTGCTTTCGATAAAAATCACAATGGCTCGGGCCAGATTGTTTTTTATCGGAATACGATAGAATTGGGGGTATTTCTTGTATTTGGCAATAATGGCGCGGATCGCATCGGGGTTTTTAGCGGAAAAAAAACTGGCCAGGCGCAGGGTCTTTTCCATGTCGATCACGTTTTCACGAACCAGATACAGGGTAAAATTGATTTTGTTTTCAGATAACGCCACCCGCTCACTGTCCACGATCAGTCCGCGCGGAGCCGAAAGATCGATCGAACGGGTGATATTTTTAATGGCCAGGCGGCGGTAGTACTCATTGTTGATAATTTGAATATTCCAGAAAGCGACTAAAATTCCTAAAAAAACAGCGATCAAAAAGATGGCCGAAACTAAGGCCGACTTTTTTATGTAGGCGGGGGACAGCTTCCTTTTGCTAGGATACATCAAGGAGCGACTTGACTTTTTTCAGTCCCAGGATAACCGTGCCGATGAGGGCGGTGAAGAACGGCTGATAAATCAATAAACTGGTCGTGACCCTGTACTTGAAAATAAGGGCATAAAAAATAAAGGCCACAACGTTAGACAGAAACAGGGAAAGCAAAATGAGCAAGAAAACAAATATATTTTTTTTCAAATCCAAAAACCGGGCGATGATGTTCAACAAATAAGCGGCCAGGGTGCGGGAAAAGGAAAAAACCCCCATGATGCCGCCGGAAAGATAGTCGGAACATAAGCCGATCACGGATGCGCTGATCACGCTTTTCATGAATCCCGATTTGGTGGCGACGTAAAAGATGACCAGGTAAAGCAGATCGACATTGAGCCGCAACGATTGATAATATTTGGCGATGGCCACCTGGCCGACCAGCATCGCGAGAAAAAATATGTTCCGAAAACGATTATTCATGGGTCAGAACGACCAGTTTCTTCAGCGGTTTATCGACAAAGTACGGCCGGACCAATATTTTCTGAGTCAGATAGTCCTGTTCAATCTGGGTCACCCTCCCGAGCGGCAGGTAATTGGGATAGATCAAATCGGTGCCGGAAGTGATCACTTGGGCTCCCAGAAGCACCGTCTTGCCGGCTAGCAAATACTGAAAGTGGCAGTCCGGACCGTCATTGCCTTTGATCAAACCTTCCAGCATATTGCCTTCGATGTATGCCCCGGTCCCGCCGATGGAACTGGTAATCAGGCGTACCGAAGCCGAGAACGCCGTGAGCGGTGCGACTATTTTCCCGACCAATTCGGCATCGCTGTTCAGCACCACGTCGTTTTCGGCAAGGCCGGCATGCAACCCCCTATCGATCATGAGCGAGCTGTAGGGAAAATTGACGTCTACCGCGATCACGGTGGCCGTGATGAAATGAGCGAATTTCCCCTGTACCCCCTTCGGCACGTTCAGTTCACGGATTTGTTTTTTCAACGCGTAATTTTCGATTTTCAAATCGATCTGCTTTTTTTTGAGGAGCTGGTATTTCTTAAAAACGTTTCTCAAAAAAAAATAACGGTCCAATTCGGAGGAAACGAAATCGGACGATTTCTGGATCGTGAGCTGCACGGGAGTAATCATGTTGGCGATGATGGTTTGCAGCAGCGAATGCTTGTTTCTCAGGATGATCTGGGAAGAAATCAGAATCAAATCAAGGAACAGGATAATGACCAAAACCAGCGATTTTTTTTCAGCGCTGAGTTCGTTCCTTTCCGGGTTATAGGGCATTACCGATTTTTTCCAGAAGCGGTAAATTCTCCAGTACTTTGCCTGCCCCTAGGACCACGGAAGACAGCGGGTCCTCGGCGACAAAAATCGGCAACAAGGTTTCCTCCCGGAACCGTTTGTCAAGGTTTTTGAGCAAGGCCCCACCGCCACAAAGAACGATTCCACGATCGACGATATCGGCCGATAGTTCGGGCGGCGTCCGTTCCAGGGTGTTCTTTACGACTTCGATCAATGCCTGCACAACTCCTTCCAGGGCTTCACGGACTTCGCTGTCATTGATACTCAGGGTTTTGGGGATGCCTTGCGCCAGATCCCGGCCTTTGATTTCCATTTCCAGTGGTTCATCCAACGGGTAGGCCGACCCAATTTTGATCTTGATCTGTTCGGCGGTTCGCTCACCGATCAGCATGTTGTATTTCTTCTTGATGTACTGGACGATCGCTTCGTCCATCTCATTGCTGGCAATGCGGATCGACTTGGCAACGACGATGCCCGAAAGGGAAATGACAGCGACATCGGTGGTCCCCCCCCCGATGTCAACGACCATGTTTCCTCCTGGCTCGGTGATTGGCAGGTCGGCGCCAATGGCCGCCGCCATAGCCTGTTCGATCAAAAAAACTTCATTGGCCCGGGCCCGCAAGGCGGCGTCGCGCACGGCCCGCCGTTCCACCTGGGTGATTTCCGAAGGGATGCCGATGACGATGCGCGGTTTCAGGAACTGATTTCCCGTCCGCGTCCTCTTGATGAAATATTGCAACATTTTCTCGGTGGTGTCAAAATCGGCAATCACTCCGTCTTTCATGGGCCTGATAATGTGCATGTTGGCCGGGGTTTTCCCAAGCATCTCCTTGGCTTCGGCGCCGACCGCCTGGATCTTTCCGGTCTTGTCATCGATCATCACCATGGAAGGCTCGCGCAAGACGATGCCTCTGCCTTTGATATAGACCAAGGTATTGGCCGTACCCAGGTCAATCGCCAGATCAGCGGAGAAATAGTCATACAACTTGGTGAATATCCCCATCAGCACACTCCTTTATTCATTCTGGTCAGGTTCCTCTTTATTCCTCGAAGATCGCTACTTGCTTTTTTAAAACTGTTTCCAGGCCAGATGGAGCCATGGCCCTGAAAATAATCCCCTTGATGCCGATGCTTTTATAGGAGATGGTATGGATGAATCTCCCGTCGTTGTCCAGCTTGATCGGGATGCCCTCGATCGACAGCTGCGCGTTGGCATCCGTGCTGCCCTTGATCAACACCATGTTGCCGCTGACCGAAAGCGAGCTGACCTCGATTTTGGGCGGCGGCGCCGTCATGCCTTTCTTCAGCATGGAACTGCTGATCTTGATGATGCCCATCCTGGACGGAACGGATTCAATACTCCTCGTCTCGTCAAAAGCGGCCACCTCCCAATACAGTTCGTCATACTCGATATAAGGCAATATGTCCAGCACGATGGAATTGCCGGCGACCATTTTTCTGGACAGGATATTATCCCGCAAGGGGGAGGGGTAGAGTTTCAGCAGGTAGTTGCCGGCGCCGCGGACATTTTTCCATTTGAACTGGATGAGGGTATCGTTGAGGTTGATCAGCGGAATCGTTTCGTTCTCAGGCGAGATGGACGGCGGCGGCGGAAAGAGAGCCACTGGGGAATACCTAAGGCCGCCCATGATTTTAAGATACTGCAACTCCTGCAAATGGAAAGGCTTGCCGTTATAATCCAGATCGACTTGACCGGAATAATTCCATATTTCCAACACTCTGTCTTTTAAACGAATTCTTCCCGAGGTCGGGAGGCGGAAAATATTGCCCGCTTTGAGAAGGGAAATTTCAATGTTCGGCCGGCCCAACTTTTTACTCCAGTAGAATTCACCGTTTTCCAGGATCAATTCCCGGGTTTGGGGAGTATAGTGGATCCCGCCCCCGGGCAGGACCGAAAAAAGCACTCCCTCGAAAAAAAACTCCCAGGCAGTTTGATCATCGGAGCGGAGACGGGTTTCTTCGGCAAAAACCGATGTTCTCACATCCGCCAATTGGGTTTCATCATCATTGAAAAATAAATTGCCTTTTTCAGAGATCCCGGTGATCTGAAGACCCTTGTACGCGGAAGCGTCATTCTCTCCCGGAGCGCCGGGTGAATAATCGGGATGATTCAGCCAGAAAAACGCCATGATGGCGATTAAAAGGGAACAGGCCAAAAAAATCACCCTGAGCTTTTTCATTTTACTATGGTAACAAAATCGCTTGCAAATATCAATCAGTGATCGGCTTTATTGTCAAATGACGTTCACTTGCCGATCGTGTCGAAGAACTCGATTTTTTTCAAAAACTTGACTATCAACACAGCGATTACAAAAAGCGAAAAAAATAAAACACGGTATTCCCTGTTTCTCATATAGAAGGCGATGTTGAAATTGGATTTTTTAGCTTTTTTTATTCTTGGGAAAAAAAGGTTGGCCTCCTTAGCCCAGGCTTCGTATTGCCTGCCGAAACGCTGGTGCATGCGTTTCCTTTCGATGGCGATGAGAAAGGTAAAAAAAGCGAAATAGTAGACGACAAAAATCAGATAAGCGATCATATGGTTGCAGGCGACGGCGACACCGGAACCCAGGATCAAGCTGCCGAAATAGAGGGGATTGCGGGTCAGGGAATAGGGACCTTCAGTGGCCAATTCCATGCCCTTGTTGATGTGCCCCGACGACCAGGCGCGAAAAAACATCCCGGCCATCATCAGGAGGAAGCCGGCGAAAATCGACCTGGCATTGGGAGTGGCGAGACACAGCATGGCTACCAAACATAAAAAGCCGATGAAGGAACGGTACCTAATCAGTTTTTCGGTCAGTTGACTCATCCATTTCCTTTGCCGCGGCAACGATGTCGGCGATCACAATGTTCTTCAGACAAACCATTGTATCACATTCCCGCCGGTAACAAAAACTGCACTCCTGTTCTTGAAAAATCGCACGGCTACGGGGAAACAGCGGGCCGTTGCGTTGGGGCGAACTCGGTCCGAATATTCCGACCGCCGGGGTCCGGGTCATGGCGGCCAGATGCAAGGCCAAGGTATCGCCGGAAATGACCAGCCGCGCCCGGCTGACAAAGCAGATCAGATCGCTGAAATTCATGAAAAAAGCCAGGGCAACCCCGCTCTGCCGGGCCAACGTCGCGGCCATCTCCCCTTCCTGTTCATTGCCCCAGAGCAAAACCAGCGGATAATCCGGCTTTAATCCGCCAATGATTTCCAGCCATTGCGAGGCCGACAGGACCTTCGTTGGCCAGCCGCCGCCGATATTGAGAATGACATAGCGTTTCGCGGGCCAACCGAGTTCTGAAAAAAATTGTTGCAGCCGCGGAGAAGGCGACGGCTCTTTCAAGGGGTATTCCACGGTTTTTTCCCGGATACCCAGCGCGGACAGCAGGTGGATATTTTTAAAAACAACATGCTGTTCCTCGGGGAAAAAAGCGGCCCGGCTGGAATAAAAAAGCGCGGCCATGGGTTCGCGGGTATTCCGGGAACAGAATCCCAAGCGTTTCCCGCCCAGCAAAAATGCCAACAACGCCGACTTGAATAGACCTTGAAAATCGATCAGCAAATCAAAGCATCGGCGCCGGCGGTACACGAAACCGGCCAGGAATGAGATTTTTGCGAGCACCCCCTTCCGGGATTTTAAATTAAAAACCGCGATTTCATCGATGCCGTGAAAATTTTCCAGAAGGGCGGCACCGGGGGCTTCGGCAATCCAGGTTATCTTCGCTTCAGGGAAATGTCGGCGCAGCAACTGGAAAGCCGGGAGGGTATGAACGATGTCCCCCAATGAAGACAAGCGGATAATGGCGATCGTTTTCAATTTAGCCGTAGATTTCCTTGATTTTTTTTATCAGCACGGAAGTCGAGCGGACTTTCTCACCGCCCACAATGGCCATGGCGCCGCCGTAGCTGCGGACGATCTCCCTCTCGGGAATCGACTCGAGCGAGTAATCAGACCCCTTGCAGTGAAAATCCGGGGTAATGGCCAGCAAAACGCGATCGACCCTGTTTTCATCGAAAAGGGTCACATAATCGACGCAGGCCAGAGCGGAAATGATCAGCACCCTTCCTTGTTCGTCGATCAGAGCGCGTGCTTCGCCTTTCAAATCCTTGAGCGAGCGATCGGAATTCAAGGCTACCACCAGGATATCGCCCATGGCCTTGGCCTGCTGGAGATAACGGATGTGGCCGACATGGATCAGGTCGAACCCCCCATTGGCCAGGACGATGGTTTTGGCGAGCTTTTTTTCAGCGGCGATCTTCGCCGCCAGCTCCGGCAGCGGATAATACTTATGGCAGGGCATCCAGCAGTTCCTGAAGCCTAACTGGATACGCCCCCTCATGCATGACCACTATGCCGCCGGCGATATTGGCCAGCCGCGCGGCATCCAGCAGAATGGCGCCCGCGGCCAGGCCCAGCCCCAAAACCGCCAGCACGGTGTCGCCGGCACCGGTGACATCGACGATTTGCGCCGTTCCGTGAATATCCAGGACATTCGCTTTTTGCCCGCGGGAAAAAACCTGCATTCCCTTCTGTCCCCTTTTCAGCACGATGCCATCGGCGCCCAGTTTGTCCAGCAGTTCGGAACCGGCCTGGATGAAATCGTCGTCAGCCAGAAATCTCCGCTGCGGAAAAATGCTTTTGATTTCCGGCTCATTGGGCGTGGCCAGGTTCACTCCGGAAAAATCAAGCAGATGGCTGCGCGAATCCAAGGCGCTGATCGTACCAGGAAATTCCTTTCTGAGCGTTTTAAAAATTGCTGGGGTGACCGTTTTGCCAAGGTAGTCGGAAAGGATCAGCAGGTCACAATCCCGGACGACAGCCCAGAGCGCCTTGACCAGTTCGCGGTACGATTCCTCGCCGATGTTGTCGGGGGGCAGGGTGTCGATGCGCAGGATCTGTTGTTTTTTGGTGTTATCGCCGCCGGCCAGGATGCGGCTTTTCAGGGGGGTGCGGAAACGATCGACCGACACCAAATGATCGGTACTGATCCCCTTCTTGACCAGCAGCCCGCGCAGCTTGTCACCAGCGGCGTCCTTGCCGATTAAGCCCACCGGCAAAGGCTGGGCTCCGAGGGTCAGCAGGTTCATCACCACATTGCCGGCTCCGCCCAGGAGATATTCGTTCGCCTCGAATTCGGTGACCAGTACCGGGGCTTCCCGCGAGACCCTTCCGGCCGAAGTAAAGACGTACTCGTCCAGGATCAAGTCTCCCCAAACTGCAATTTTTTTATTTTTGAAGCGCGAAACGATGGATCGGAGCATGGACTGCATTCAAAAATATTAGCAAATCGGGTCGCTGGAGTCAAGTTAAATGCCGGGACGCGGAATCGAACCACGGACGCGCAGATTTTCAGTCTACCGCTCTACCTACTGAGCTATCCCGGCATTGGCAAAAATCATAACCCAAAAAGATAAAATAGTCAAGGCAGCACAAACTATCCGCCGACCTTGGCGGATCTAGTTTGTCTGTCCTTTAGGACCGGGAACAGTCTATCAACAAGCGCCCATTTGACTTTGCCGCTTTTGTATGTTAAAAAAAATGCAATGGGAAAAATTTTGGGCATTGATCTGGGTACGACAAAATCCGCCATCGCCTACCTCGAGGGCAATATCCCGGAGATCATCCTGACCGTAGAAGGACACCGCCTGCTGCCCTCCATCGTGGCCTTCACCGCGACCGGCGAACGGCTGGTCGGCCAGCCCGCCAAAAGCCAGATGATCACCAATCCGCTGAACACAATTTCGTCGGTCAAGACCCTGATGGGGAAAAAATACTCCGAGGTCGAACCTTACTTGAAGGAATTCCCCTTCCATATCATCAAGTACGGGGATGACCTGCTGCGCATCGAAGTCAACAACCAGATATTTTCGCCGGAAGAAATTTCGTCCATGATCCTGCAGAAACTCAAAGAGGCGGCGGACAAGCACTTGAGCGATCCCATCGATGGCGTAATCATCACCGTTCCCGCCTATTTTAACGATTCCCAGCGCCAGGCCACCAAAGACGCCGGAACGATCGCCGGGCTCAACGTCAAGCGCATTATCAACGAACCCACCGCGGCCTCGCTGGCCTATTCGGTGGACCTGAAAAAGAAAGCCAAGATCATCGTGTATGATTTCGGCGGCGGCACCATCGACATCTCGGTCCTGGAAATACAGAACGGCATCATCAAGGTACTGGCCACAGCCGGCAACACCCACCTGGGAGGCAACAACTTCGATATCGCGCTGACCCAGAAGCTGATCAAGGAATTCGCCAACGAGAACCGTATCAACCTGGCCAACGACAAAGCGGCCATGCAGCGCATCCGCGAAGCCGCCGAAAACGCCAAAATCGAATTGTCGGCCGTCGATGAATGTGAAATCAATCTGCCCTTCATCGCCGAATCCGAAGATGGTCCGCTGCATCTGATCAAATACCTGCGCAAGAGCGAATTTGAAAACCTGGTCAAGAAGGAGATCGAACAGACCCTGGAAATCTGTTCGCGGGCATTGCACAACGCCAACTTGAGGATCAGCGATATCGACGAATTCCTGCTGGTCGGCGGCTGCACCCGTATCCCTTTCGTCCAGCAAAAAGTCAAGGAGTTTTTCAAGAAGGAACCCAACCGCAAGGTTAATCCGGATGAAATCGTAGCCATGGGAGCCGCCACCCAGGGGTCGATCATTAAGGGCGAAAGCAAAGACATCCTACTACTCGATGTCACGCCGCTGGCTCTGGGGGTCAAGACCTATGGCGGGGCTTTCACCCGGATCATCAACGCCAACACCACCATCCCGGTCAGCCGCAGCCTGATCTTTTCAACTGTGGAAGACAATCAGACCGAAGTGGACATCCAGATCTATCAAGGCGAAAGAGAGGTCGCCGAAGAGAACAAATCCCTGGGAAAATTCACCCTGCTGGCCATCAAACCGGCGCCGCGCGGCGTTCCGCGCATCGAAGTAACCTTCAACATCAATGTCAACGGCATGCTCAAGGTCGGGGCCATGGACCTTTCCAGCAAGAACAAGAAAGAGATATTGATTACCCAATCGGGTCTTCTCAGCAAGGATGACGTGGAAAAATTCAGGGAAGAAGCCAAAAAATCATCCGAGTTGGATTCCAAGAAAAAGGAAATGATCCTCAAGAAGAACAAGATCATCAATCATATTTACTCACTCAACCAGCTCAGCAAAAGCAGCAAGCTTCCGGATGAGATCAGGAGCCAGTGCGAGGAACTAATCAAGGAAGCCAAAAAAGAGATCAACAGGGAAAATATCGGCGCCATGGACATACTTGAAAAGCAACTGCTGGAACTTTGGAAAAAAGTCAGCATCCTCAACGGGGAACCCGAAGCCCCGCTGGGGAAAAAGGAAGCCGACATGAGCATTTATCCCAGTCCGGGGAGCGATGCCCAGAGCGGCAAAACCAATAAAGAAGATACCAAACCACTGAAAATCAGCTTTCAGTGATCCATCCGTTCCCGGCCCCCGGTCATCTTTTTAGATGCCGGGTTTTATGCTATAATTCGCTCCTGCAGCCGGCGACAGGAGACCAACATGCCAAAGTTTTATTTGACTACGCCTATTTACTATGTCAATGACGTCCCGCATATCGGCCACGCCTATACCACCATCCTGGCCGACGTCATCAAACGCTACAAGCAGCAGCGCGGCTACCGCGTCCTGTTCCTGACCGGGACCGACGAGCACGGCCAGAAAATCGAGAAGAGCGCCAACAAGCAGGGTTTGACCCCCAAGCAGCTTGCCGACTCGATGGTGGAGCGCTTCAAGCAGCTGTGGCAGACATTAAACATCGAATACGACCATTTCATCCGCACCACCGACGAGGTCCACATCAAGGGCGTACAGAAGATCTTTTCCAAGGTCAAGGAAAAGGGTGACATCTACCTCGGGGAATACGCCGGCCACTACTGCATTTCCTGCGAAAACTTTATCCCTGAAAGCGTCGAGGAAACGGCCGACGGCAAAAGGACCTGCCCCGACTGCGGCCGCCCGACCGACAATCGCGTGAAGGAAAAATGCTACTTCTTCCGCTTGTCGGCCTACGGTGACCGGTTGTTGAAGTTCTACGAAGAGAATCCCGAATTCGTCACCCCGCGCTCGCGGATGAATGAGGTGGTCTCGTTCGTCAAGATGGGACTGCGCGACCTGAGCGTCACCCGCTCCACGGTCAAGTGGGGTGTGCCGGTTCCAGGCGACCCGCAGCAGACGATCTATGTCTGGTTCGACGCCCTGTCGAACTACATCACCGCCATCGACTACCTGAATGAGGGTAAACGCTTCACCACCTACTGGCCCGCCGACCTGCACATCATGGCCAAGGACATTCTCAAGTACCATGCCGTCTACTGGCCGGCTTTCCTGATGGCCGCCGGCCTGCCCCTGCCCAAAAAGGAGCTGATCCACGGCTGGTGGCTGAAGGACGAGAAGAAGATATCCAAGTCCAGCGGCAACGTCCTCGACCCCCACATCCTGCTGAAGCATTTCAACCCTGATGCCATCCGCTATTTCCTGATGCGCGAAGCCTCCATCGGCGCCGACGGCAACTTTTCCCACGAGGGCTTCATCAACCGCGTGAACACGGACCTGACCAACGATTGGGCCAACCTGGTCTCCCGGACGACCGGCATGATCGAAAAATACTTCGCCAATTCCTTCAACCAGCCCGCCGTTTATACGGACAAGGAAGAGGAGATTCGCGGGCGCTTCGGTACGCTGGAGAAGACGGCCCTCGATTGCTTCGACCAGTACCAGTTCAACCGCGGTTTGGAAGCCATTTTTGAGTACATCAATTATCTGAACCGCTACATTGTGGAAGCTCAGCCGTGGAACCTGGCCAAAGAAGAGGCGAACCAGCCGCGTCTGGCCGGGGTGCTGAAGACCCTGACCCGGGCTATCCTGAGTGTCAATGCGCTGCTGGCTCCCATCCTGACCGATACCGCCGCCAAAGTGCGCACCATTTTCAACGCTCCCGGACAGGATCTCGGCTGGCATGACTTGCCCGAAGTTTTTTCTATCCTGCCCGGGATGCAGTTGTTCCCGCGCGTCGACAGCAAGGTCTTTTTCGCCGAAGCCCCCCAAGAGGGAGACGCCGCCCAGCAAGCTGGCGCGGCAGCCCCACAGGGGGACGCCGCCCAGCAAGCTGGCGCGGCAGCCGATGCAGCCTTTTCATTGCCAACCATCCCCGATGCTGCCAATGTCATCGAAATAGAAGATTTTAAAAAAGTACAGATGGTCGTGGCCCGGGTGCTGGAAGCGGAGAAAGTGGAGAAAGCCGATAAACTGTTGAAACTGAAAATCGATACCGGCGATGGCACCCGCACCCTGGTGGCCGGGATCGCCTTGTTCTACAAACCGGAAGATCTGGTCGGCCGCAAGATCATCATCGTCAAGAACCTGAAGCCGGCCAAGCTGCGCGGCATCCTTTCCGAAGGCATGATCCTGGCCGCCTCCGACGCCAATAACCGTCCCTATGTTCCCATTCTGCCCGACGACACCCCTGTCGGCGCCATTTTAAAATAAAAGCAATTCCTTTTCCTTCTTATTTGCGCCCGTACTTTTTCATGATGGCCAGCACCTTCTCTCGCGACAATGACTCGACGAAATTGCCGTTCTGCCCTTTCATGGACTCGGCACAGAATAAGGAATTGAGAATGGCCTCTTCGCTGGCTTCGTTGACCGCCAGAAACAGGGGCGACATGCGGTCATTACGCACTTCGACAATGGAATCCAAGATGGAATCGCTTTGCTGACGGATACGTACGCCGGTCGCCGTGGAAAAGGCGATGACATAATCGCCGCTGCCATTGGCAGCGATGCCGCCGGTTCGCGCCAAGCCAAAAAGGGCACGCAGCGCCAATCGCTTCAGATTCCTGGAGGTGAGCGGGGCGTCGGTGGCCACCACGATCATACATGAGCCAGGCTCATTCTTGGCAATACTGTCGGCAAATGGATATTGGCCCAGCTCAACGCCTACTGGTACGCCGGCAATGGTCAGAAAACCATTGAAATTGCTCTGTACCAAGACGCCCACAGTGTAGCCGCCCAAAACAGGCGGCAGCACGCGCGATGATGTGCCGATGCCACCCTTGAAACCGAAACAAACGGTGCCGGTGCCGGCGCCAACGTTCCCTTGCGTTACCGGACCGGCAGTGGCACTGCGGACAGCCTCAAGCACGTGTTCCGGCCGAATGTGCCGGCCGCGGATGTCATTCAGCAGGCCGTCGTTCGTTTCTCCCACCAGGGCGTTGACCGATTGCACGCCTTCATTTCCCGGCAATCCCAAGGTGTATTCCAGCAGAGCCGCGACGGCCTCGGCCACACTGAGGGTGTTGGTCAGAACAATGGGAGTTTCAAGGTTGCCCAGCTCTTCCACCTGGGAATAGCCGGTCAGCTTGCCGAAGCCGTTGCCGATGAAAATGGCCGCCGGAACTTTTTCCTGGAATAGGTTGCCGCCATGGGGGAGAATAGCCGTCACCCCGGTGCGGATATGGTCGCCGCGGATCAAGGTGCAATGGCCCACCCGCACGCCGACCACGTCGGTGATGGCGTTATTGGGGCCCGGTTTCAGGATGCCGATGACCAGGCCCAAATCCCTGGGAGTAGGCGGTTGGCCAGTCAGAAAGATGGGCAGAAACAGGGCAGGTATGATTTTTCTGGCTATCATTGCTTTTTTCTCCTTTGGCTCATTTCCTGGAAAGTTCGGATGGCCGCTGACGGCGAATTCTTTTTCGTAAAGACCACTCTGGATGGTTCCGCTGGTGGCCAGCAGGCCGATGTCCCGGTACTCCAGGTAGCGCTCGGCGACGTGAAAGGCATCCAAGGATCGTGCCCGGCTTTGCTGCTGACAGAGGAAGGACAGGGCCGGATTCAGTCTCCCTCGTATTCGATATGATAGATGGCCCTGATCTTCGCATAATCTTTCTGGTACATTCCCGATTCGAACACGATGCTCAGCGTTTTCTCGTCTTTGTTCTTGCTCATTTTCAGTGTCGGGTTTTTGGGAATTGTGCTTGAGTTGTCGTATTGGAAATCCTCGCCCTGAAGGAAATGAAGGATCTTTCCTTTCTTCATGATCCTGACAAAATAGGACAACGGACTGGAAACCCTGAGAAATTCGAGATCGTACCCGCCCTTCGGCAAGATGGAATTACCGATGCGCAGATCGACGGGGATCATGACATTTTTGAACCGGTAGATCGGGTGCAGCTGTGCTGCCAGCTGGCCGGCAAAAAAAAGAAAGAAAATAAAGATCAGGAAATGCGCGGTTTTACCTTTTTTTAAAATCATTGCCCCCTCCTGAAAATTTGATTTTATCCCTCTGCACTACCTGTCTATAAATATAGTATGATTTTGTGAAGATACATTAAAATAATTCAGTATCCTTATTTTCACAATCCGCTGCCGGGTTTTTCCCCGGCTATGGCCGCTTTTTTACCCCCTGGCTCATTTCCTGGAAAGTTCGGATGGCCGTTTCGGCGAGCACGCGCGTGGCATTGACTACCGGTACCCGCGCCCGCTTGGGATTGAAAGCCAGGGGAATCTCAGTGCAGCCGAGGACCAGCACCTGCGCTCCCTTTTCTTCCAAGTGCGCTCCGGCTGCCGCTAGCAAATCTTCGCTTTCTTTTCCACTGTTTCCTGCCTTGATCTTGATGATGGCCTTCATCACAAATTCCGTCTCAACAGATTCATCGGGGATGATCGTCTGGCGGCCGCTGACGGCGAATTCCTTTTTATAAAGACCACTGCGGATGGTCCCGCTGGTGGCCAGTAATCCAATGTGCTGGCATTCCGGGTAGTGCTCGACGACATGGCGGACCGTCTCCCGGATCATGTGCAGGATGGGGATATCAACTGCCGCCTGCATCTGATCATAGTAATAGTGGGCAGTGTTGCAGGGAATGATGATGAATGAGGCACCGGCATGTTGAAGTCTGGTCACACCCTCGATCAGATAGGGAATGATTGACGAGTCTCCGCTCTGAATGGCAGTGGTGCGGTCAGGTACCTGGGGAAAACTGTAGATGACGGTGGGAATATGCTCCTGATCCTTCTTGGCTGGGGTCAATTGTACAATTAACTGGTACATGTTGGCGGTAGCTTCGGGACCCATGCCGCCGAAAATGCCCAGAATTATTCTTGGCCGAACCGCTTTACTCTCCGCAGGCTGCCGACCGCAACCGGTGGCCAGGAGGCAAACGAAAAGCACCAGCATAGAAAACACAGATAATGTTTTTTTCATAATTGACTTCCTGATGCTGCTAAAGTCATCTGCCTGGTTTTCCTTACTCTGTTTTTTCATTGTAACCACAACTTTTTCCTTTTCGTAATAGTAGGTTTCTTTTCCCAAATATACAAGCTCTCCGACGATTGTTTAATCTGCAAGCCAATGCATTAAAAAAATCAAGCAGATGGAATGATTTCGTCCAATCCGTTCCGATGGCATGAAGTTCTTGCTCTATATCGACATGATCAAAACTGTTGTTGTTTGTCAATTATTTTTGAAATGGTAAAATACGGGGATGAAAAAACCAATGCTTATCTTGCTGGCCTGCGTGTTTATTCTGTGCGGCCAGGAGAAACGTCCGGTCAAGGATGACGTCGGTTACTGCTGGCAGCGGCCGCAGATGCAGCGCCTGTGGGACTATCTGGCCGCTGGCGAAAAACAGGATTTTCCTGCGCAGGACATGGTGGCCGGCATCTCCCCGCACGACGATTACCTGTACGCCGGGCGCGTGTACTACCCCTTGTTCAAAAAGCTGCAGACCAAGGAAGTGGTCATATTCGGCGTTACCCACGGCACAGTGCGCAAGGAGATCGATGACCCGCAAAATATCCTGCTCCTGGATGAGTATGCCACCTGGTCGGGGCTTGGCCGGGAAGTGACGATCTCGCCCTTGCGCGAATGGCTGAAGCAGCGCCTGCCCAGGGAAGATTACTCGGTCAGCAACCAGGCCCATGCCCTGGAGCATTCGATTGAAGCCATGGTTCCCTTCCTGCAATACCTCAACCCTGAGATTAAAATCACCCCGATCATGGTTACGGCCATGCCCTTTGAAAGAATGGAAGAACTTTCCGAGCGCCTGGCCGCGATCCTGGCCGGCTACATGAAAGAAAACAATTTGCATCCCGGCAAGGATATTTTTTTCCTGATTTCGGCCGATGCCAACCACTACGGAAAGGATTTCAACAATGTCCCGTTCGGCGAAGATGAAAACGCCCACCAACAGGGAACGGCCCAGGACGAACGTTTCGCCCAAGCCGCTTTTTCAGGACCGCTGAATAGTAAAAAAATACAGGATTTGACCCAAGCGCTTTGGGGAGCCACGTACTTGGACTACGGCAACACCTACTGGTGCGGGAAATACGACATCCCTTTCGGATTATTGACGATCAGCAAAACCATGCACAAAGCGCTCGGACGCGGACTGAACGGGCGGGTATTCCGTTATGCCGACACCTACAGCGATGGGGTCATCCCGTTGAAAAAATCCGGATTGGGTATCACCGCCCCTTTTTCCCTCAAGCACTGGGTGGGATTTTTTTCGGCGGGATTTTACCTTGACAAACAATAATTCACCAGTAGCCGCCCGGGGCAGCCTCGCGTTACGCTGAATTTAAGCGGCCAACGAACTTTGCCTGTTTTTTTGCGTTATAATAATTAAATGAAGGAGTAAACCCATGAATCAAACACGCACCATTCTTGGCTTGCTGATTATGATCTTTTTCGCCATTCCGATCCTTTTTGGCATTATTTGGGCCGTGGGCATGACCCAGGCCGTTGTTTCTTCAAAAATGCTCAGCGAGCTTCCCCGGGAAGTCATAAGCGAAATTCCCGATCTCGTGGACGGAGTTTTGCTGGCGGCAAAAGATGAAAACAGCCAATTGCATCCGGACGCCCGGGTCTGGCTGACCGCAATTGCCGGCGTAGCCAAGACGCCGAGGGAATTGCTCAGGGAAACCGGCTTGAGCGACTGGCTGGAAAAGGAGCTTTCCGACACCTTGCGCACGGTCGGCGACATCTTGAATGGCAAGATCGAGGCCAGAAATGTCCGCTTGGACCTGCGTCCCCTGAAGCAGGCTTTGAATCACCCGGCCGTGGGGCTTTACATTTCTCAGGTCCTGGAAAAGCTTCCCGCCTGCAGTCCCGAACAAAGCGAAGCTTGGACGGAGATCATTCAGGACCCGGACCGTTTCGATGAGCCCCCCCCCGGCCGCCCCGCCGCCGCGTTGAACATGGACGTTTCCACCGCCATCCGCGGCAGCATCACCCGTGACATCCCCGACGAAGTCAATTTTTTCAAAAGCAGCCACTTCCCTTATCATCGGATCAATATCGCCAAAACGGTGACTTCGTTCACCTACTTGCTCTTCCTGATCCCGGCGCTGTTCATCGTTCTGGGCGCCTGGGTCGCTGCCCGCTGCAAATCCCACTTCTTCCGCTGGAGCGGTGCGGTTACCATGATCGGCGGCGGCCTGGCCCTGGGCCTGGCCACGTTCGTCAAGCAGATCGTCCCCTGGTCGGCGCGCTTTCACCCCGGCCCGTTCTCTTCCCACTGGCTGCATTGGAACGATTTGATCGGAGATCAGCTAGGCGGCATTGCCCTCATTTTCACCCGCCATCTGGTAGCCCCGGTCATCACCGTCGCCGGAGCCGTCTGCGTGGTGGGATTACTGCTTTTCGCCTTTTCCTTCACCTTCAGCCGGGAAGCCGAGGGAAGCGCCCAGGCGCCGCAGCAGCCCCAGGCGAGCTGAAAAAATACCGTAGCCGATGCGAAGGCCCGAGCTCAAACTCGGGCAAAGTCGATGAAGCCTTTTTCCACGTCGGTGGATAGCAGCCTGACGCGCAAACGGTCACCCACGTTGACCCGCCGATCTCCGCGCACCAGTTTGCCTTCCACCGGAGGATCTTTTATGCGCACCCAGATCCCTTTGTCGGAACTGCCCGTGACCAAGGCGGAAAAGAGGCATCCGGCCTTGTCTTCCAGAAGTTCGGCCGCCGCGCATTTTTTCACCTGCCGTTCCACTTTGTTGGCCGCGTCTTCCTGTTGGGTGCAGTGCAGGGCCAGGGATTGCAATTCGGGCAAAGTATAGACATTTTTCCCCCGGCGGCCGGCCAGAGCGGCTTTAAGCAGACGCTGGGTCAGCAGGTCGGGATAACGCCGGTTGGGTGCGGTGGAATGGGCGTAGTTTTTCAGGGCCAAACCGAAATGTCCTTCAGGAATTTGACCGGCAGCCAGTACATGATATTCGCCGCGGCCGATCAATTTGATCACGGCCAGGGACAAATCGGCAAAAGCGTCCGGCTTGGCCTGGCGCGCTTTGCTTAAAAATCCGGCCAAGGCCCTGGCATCGGGATCGGCCGGCAGCCCCATGAAGGGACGCCGCCCCGCAAGCGGGGCCGGCAGCCGCGAGTGATACTCAGCGGCCAATTCGACGATCCGCGGCCAACGTTCAGGCTCCCGGACCACCCGGCTCAAGACCGGCAAGCCCTTGCCCGCTAAAAATACGGCCACCGACTGGTTGCAGGCCACCATGAATTCTTCAATGATCCTTTCCGCCCGGTTCTGTTGACGAGTGAAAATGCGTTTGACCCGCCCGTCGGCTGCCATTTCGACCCTGGTTTCTAGGGAAGCGAATTCCAGCGCTCCGGCCGCCAGGCGCCGCCGGCGCAGGATCCGGGCCAGACGGTCCTGCGTTTCCAGCTGGAGCCGCAGGCTTTTCTCCCGGGCCAGCGGCTCGGGAACTTTGGCCTTGCCCTCCAGCCAGTTCGAGACGGCATCATAACAGAGCTTGGCCTTGTTCCGGACCAGGGCCGGAAAAATCCGGCTGCCGGCAACCCGGCCGCCTGAAGAGATGCGGACCTCCACGACCAGGGCCCGGCGGTCCTTGCCCGCCAACAGCGAAGTCAGGTCGAAGGAAAGGCGTTCGGGGAGCATGGGAAAATTCTTGACTCCGGTGTACACGGACGTGGTGTTGACCTTGGCGGCCTCATCGATGGGAGAATGGGCAGCGACGAAAATTCCGACATCAGCCATTGCCACCAGCAGCCGGTACTCGTCATGATCCGCGAACACGACTTCCAGCTGGTCCAGATCCTGGGAATCATCATTGTCGATCGATGTCCAGGGCAAGCCGCGCAAATCGGTCAGCCGTTCGGACTTG
>Ga0315293_10001371_pt1 | contig 23680 bp, 20 predicted proteins | sample YL17G13_20_MG_FD_203071 | JGI IMG/M metagenome (GOLD analysis project Ga0315293, IMG submission 203071) | Sediment microbial communities from Yellowstone Lake, YNP, Wyoming, USA - YL17G13_20 | ecosystem: Environmental > Aquatic > Freshwater > Lake > Sediment | place: USA: Wyoming | collected...
AGCAAACCGCCTATGAAGAAGCCGATACATATAAAGGCCGCTATCTTCAAATCGACAAAACCTGCCTTATAATACGTCCAGGCAGCAAGCAGGCCGATGGGCGGCACCATCAAAGCCAGCGTTGTGCCCTGAGCCGTATGTTGTGAGAGGCCGAGCAAAAGCACAAGTGACGGAACAATGATTATCGCTCCGCCGATACCGATTAGGCCGCTGAAAACCCCGGCCAGCAAGCCAAGCAATAGAAGGAATACTATATTCATAATGCGTAAAGCCTCCTTTCGTCACAGATTTATAAGCCTGTGGCTTAAAATTGATTGCAGAAACTTTAGTGGAAAAACAATAGTAGAAGGTCGATAACAAAGAGCAGGACGATAGTAACCTCGAGCACTAACATCAGAAAATTGGACCTGTCCTGCTGGAGAATCTGGTAAAGGTTGCCGAGCATGCGGAGTTTTTCATCTATGGTTCGGTGCCAGTCGCCCAGGTGAAATCTGCTGGCCAAATTCGCGTGGATTTGCGCCAGGTGCCAGTCGCCGAAGAACTTTGTTATGTTCGATAGTTCATCACCAAGCCGGGACAGGTCTATCCGTATCTCGCGCAATCTTCTGTGCACATCTCTGCTGGAGTGAAATCGCATCTGTGTGATGTCCTGGTAAGAGACCTGGAGCGAATCATCGAGGATGCGGTCATAAGCCGCAAGCTCGACCAGCTGGACGTTGGCGAGTTCCATAATGTGCAGGATGTTATCAAGTGCAGCCACTTGACCGACTACCAGCGCTGAGTCCCAGTCGACAACCACCAGGTCGCTGTCATAATAGCTTATGTAGAGCTGAGTGGACTCAGCCATTTCCTGCTCAGAGAGGTTCGCGGCATTTTCCTCCTGGGTCAATAGTGCTGCAACATCTCGGCGGTTAGCCTTTAGCCACTGTTCGGCTGAAAGACTTTCGCTGCCGCTTGTTTGCGGAAGGCTGGTAAGGCAAAAAACGGTGTATGCCTCGGATTGGGTGATTGTGGGCACGGGGCGGATGCAATAAGGTTCGAGGTCGCATCTGACCGCCTCCGCCAGTTCGTGTATGTCCTGTTCGAGGGTTCCGTCGGCGAATTTCAGGTCGTGGTAGGCGACAAGTTCCTCTATGCTGGCGACGGAGAACGGCACGCGAACCGCAATGCTGATTGAACCGATATTAAAGAGCTTGACAGTTCGCTTGACGGGGACTACCTGACCGTCGGATAGTTGCTTTGTCTGGGCGGGAAAATCAGCAACCTGCGGCCGATGGAAGAACATCTGTCTGGGGTTGCGTTTGCTTGGCTCGATGAAGTAATCCCTTGCACGCTGAGATAAGATGTGTTCGACAGGCCGGCGTTTCATATCGTAGGCAAGGTCGTAAGCATAGATATAGGCGACCTCGCCGCGGTAAATCTTTTCATCTTTATGTTTCATGTCCTCAGCCATTTTGTTGCGTCAGCTGAAAAGCTCGCGGAATTTGTCTTCGATGTTCGGGCTTTCGCACAGCACCTGGCCGATTAGCACAGCCTTTACGCCGAGGGATTTTAGCTTTTCGACGTCGGCGCGTGTCTTTATGCCGCTTTCAGCGACAAGTTCATCTTTGTTATCGACAAGTTCTGCTAATCGGCTGCTTGTTCCCAAGTCAACCTCCATTGTTTTGAGGTTTCGGTTGTTGATTCCGAGGACGCTGTAACCTTTCTGGGGAAAACCCAGGAAACTCCGAATAGAGAGCAAAGTGTCCGCGCTGTACACTTCCAAAAGAACGGTGAGCGTCAGTTCGGCCGCAAGTATCATCAAATCGGAAATCTCGGCGGTCTTCAGCACTTCAGCTATCAATAGAACCGCATCGGCACCGGCGGCACGCGATTCATACACCTGCCACGGGTCGATGATAAAATCCTTTCGCAGCACCGGCAGGTCCACAACCTGTTTGATTTGTTCAATGTATTCGAGCCTGCCCTGAAAGTATTTTTCGTCGGTAAGAACGCTGATGGCATCGGCACCGCATTTCTGATAAGTTTGCGCAATTGCCACTGGGTCAAAATCTTCACGGATAACCCCGGCTGATGGTGATGCCTTTTTGACCTCAGCGATGACGTTTATTCCGCGGGCACTGCGTTTTGTAACAGCCTTGTAGAAGTTGCGGCACCTGTGCATCGAGCGTATTCGCTCCTTGAGCTGTTCGATACTAAACTGGGATTTGCGATAGCTTACCTCAGCAGTTTTATCAGCGATAATTTTGTCCAATATATCCGCCAAGGTCGTTACCCCGCAACTTTTACGTAAGCCATACGAATCTGGTTGAGAGTATTTTCGAGAACCTTCTTTTCCTCTTCGGTCAGATTGCCTTTGGTCTTTTCTTCGAGTGTTTCGAGCATATCGATATTGTATTTCGCCATCTCCAGGTCAGGTTCTCTCTCCTGTCCCTCGATTTTGAGCACACCCAGGGCAAACAGTGCCTGCGTGGTGAGCACACTTATAAGCGCGGCAAAATTGCCTTCCGGCAAAGGAGTTCGCTCATCCTTGTCTTTGCCTGGTTTTTTCTTTTCAGCTTTTTCCTGGGCGGCTAATATCTTTTTTTCTTTCTGAGCCTGTTGCTTCCAGTCCTCATCGACTATGATTTTTTTCTCTTGTTTCTTTTCTTCCTCAGCCATTTTCCAAAACTCCATAAAAAACCAAAAGCCTTTGGTTAATAGATTACGAACTTTATAAGCCTGTGGCTTATTATCTGTGATATTTTTTCATATCCCTGTCAATGCCCTTTTTTTGCTCGCGTTCGGTGATTTTTCTTCGTTTGTCGTACTTTCTTTTGCCTCTGGCTAATGCCAGCTCAACCTTTGCCAGGCCTCTGTCGTTAAAGTAAATCCGCAGCGGAATAAGGGTAAAGCCGCGCTGGTCGAGCTTTGTCTGTATTCTGCGAAGCTCATTCTTATGCAGTAGCAGCTTTCTTTTTCTTGTCGGTTCGTGGCCGGCTGTACCGGTTTTTTCGTACCTGGCTATATTGACGCCGATGAGCCAGCCCTGTCTGTTCTCGACCCTCGCATATGAGCCTGCCAAGTCGGCCTGGCCGGTTCGCAGTGACTTTACCTCTGAGCCCAGCAGAGACAGGCCCGCTTCAAACCTTTCTGTAAGTTCGTAGTTGTGATAGGCCTTTTTGTTGACCGCTGCCGGGCTTTGGTCGACATTTTCCTTGCGCGATTTCGCTGCCATTTTAAGCTATGATAGCCGGCAGGTACAGGTTTTGCAAGGGACAACCCCTCAAACCGTATGTAACGAAGTATTATGCTTGTGTAATCGCAGACCCGACGAGTCCGGTTCTTTATTTAATGAACCTTATACTTACCGGATATCGATACGCCTCGCCGCCGTTCGCCTTTACAGCAGCCATGATGCAAAAGATTAAGTTCACTACCCAGACCGCAGCTCCCAAGAATGGCGCGGCACAGATAAGAAATCTCAGCAGGACAGATACAATCCATACGGCAATAAATGCGATGGCCAGAGTAATCTGGAAGTTCAGGGCCTCTTTGCCCTGGTCGTCGATAAACGGGTCTTCATCCTTCTTTATCAACCAGATAATCAATGGCCCAATAAAGCAGGTAAAAAGTCCCAGTAAGTGACACAGCATCGCCCACATACGGGCATCTTTGCTGACTTCTGTGCTCGGCTGGGCTTGCTGTTTGCCTTGTTCAGTACCGCCTGTTTGTGGCTTTTGGGTTGCCTCTGCCATAATTTAACCCCTTTCTAATTTGAGTTATATCCGGTTCGACGGCTTAATTATCTATTCGCCGATGATTTTTACAAGAACTCTTTTTTTTCTTTTGCCGTCGAATTCGCCGTAGAAGATTTGCTCCCACGGCCCGAAGTCGAGCCGGCCGTCCGTGACGGCCACCACTACTTCGCGCCCCATTATGGTGCGTTTCAGATGAGCGTCGGCGTTGTCCTCGGCGCCGTTATGGCGGTACTGCGAATAAGGTTTTTCAGGCGCTAATTTTTCCAGCCAAACCTCGAAATCGCTATGCAGCCCGGATTCGTCGTCGTTGATAAAGACGCTGGCGGTTATGTGCATAGCGTTTACCAGAATCAGTCCTTCAGTGATACCGCTTTCACTCAGGCACTTTTCAACCTGCGGCGTAATATTAATAAACTCGCGTCTCGTTTTCGTATTAAACCATAATTCTTTTCTATAGCTTTTCATATCGCTTTCACTCCAGTAATTTTCGATAGACCGCTTCGATGGTGTCGACCATAATTTGGGGTGCAAATTTTTTCTTTACGGATTCCCGGCTGGCTGCACCGAGCTTGTCTCTGAGGTCTTTATTCTCTATCAATTCCGCACAGGCTTTTGTCAATCGCTCAACATTCTTCGGCTCGATAAGCCGGCCGGTATTTTCGTCCACGACCTCGCGTGCTCCATCAACGTCGAAAGAAACGGCTGGCCTGCCGCAGAGCATCGCCTGCGGCAGCGCACGCGCAAGACCCTCCCGCAGAGAACAATGAACAAGAATATCCGAAGAGGCAATCGCAAGCGGAATTTCCTTCGGCGAGAGCAGGCCTGTAAATTTGATTTTGTCGGCAAGACCCAACCGGCAAACCTGCTTTCTGTAATACCCCAACAGATTACCGTCTCCGACAAAAAGCCAGACTGCATTTTCATATTGTTTCGAGAGCGTCTTGGCTGATTCGATAATATAGTCGTGGCCTTTTAGCATAAAAAGCCGCGCAATAGTAATAAGCACAACGGCATCTTCAGAGATTCCGTACCTTTGTCGAAATTGCCTTTTCTGCTCGCCGGATACCGGGCGGAGAAAATCCTCCTCCTCGACAGCCGAGTAGGCCGTAACAAACTTATCAGGCTCTCCTATTCCCGCCTCCAGCGCCTGATTAGTCATTGCATCGGCGACGCTGATAAAAAAATCCGTTCGCTTTGCAGCCGATTTTTCAACAGCAATATAGAATTTATTCAGCAGGTTGTTCTGGTAAGGGTGAAACGCCAGGCCGTGTATTGTGTGGATGATTTTCGTCACTCGTCTCTCGTCGTTCGTCTCTCGTCTGATTGCGTATGCGGCGAATCGGCCTAATATGCCTGCTTTGGCTGAATGGGTGTGAACGATGTCAGGCTGGAGCTGCCGAAGGTGTTTTTTGATTTGGAAATAACTTATGGAATCATAAAGAGGGCATATTGGGCGTATGAGTTTATCAATGACTATCACCCGATAGTTTTGGTTTTTCGTCTGCTCGAATAATTCGCCCTCGGGGCCTATGGCTGGGCCTGTGATGAGCGTAACATCATGGCCTCGCTGTGCCAGCAGTTTGCAGGTAATCAAAGTATTTTCCTGCGCGCCGCCTAAAATCAAACGGGTTATTATATGAACGATTTTCATAAGTAGAATATAGTACTCAGAACTCAGAACTCAGAATATACAATACGAGAGTTGGCTTGAAAAATATAAGATTGCAGTTCATTTTCAACTTTATAGTACAAGGCAACATTATGAGCCTCTCAAGTTTCGGATCTTATTGCTTTTGAATATGCCATTAACATCTTGCTGATCTCTTCTATCTGCATTGAATATCCCGTAGTATCGCCGTATTTCAGGTCGTTTACAAGAATCAGATAATAACGACATTCTTCCAGTGAGCTTTGAGCTACGCCTAAAAAATATGCCTTTTCTGGTTTGCTCCTTTTTCTAAAACCTTCTGCTATATTAGCCGGAATTGAAACAGCAGCTCTTCTTAATTGTGAGGATAGTCCGTATATTTCGCTTCTTGGAAAATTCTCGCTTAAGCAATAAACGGACAGGACAAATTTATGTGCTTTTTGCCAAACGATTAAATCTGTGAAGTTCTTTGCTTTTTCCATACAGTCCTTCTATTCCCATTTGCACTTTAAATTCTTAAGGGCTTCTACGGCTTCCGTTGTTTTTGCAAAAACTTTTGATTCTAAATTACGGTCTGCCTGAAGTATAAATGCCCGTAAGTTACGCTCTGTCAACACTATATCAGCATAAGGAACAACAGGAAGAAAAGTATAGTCATCAACATCATTATCTTGTGGCGGATTGCCAGACTTCATCCTTTTTTCCCTAACATTCCAGTAGAGCTTAACCGCAGGGCATTTTGTTATATCAATACTGCCCAAAATACCGTCGATATCAATTTCAGGATTGAGCGATTTGAGGATTTTATCAATTTTTAGATACCTCTTCATCCAATCCTTTCGATATTGCTGAGGATCAGCAAAGTATTCATTTTGCCGTTTTATATCTTCTGATAACGCGGCCTTAAAACCATTTATCCGCTCTTGACATATTTCTGGATTTTTTTGTTTCCATTTAAAGGTCTCCCCTACCCATTGTTGTGCTGAGAAAGTTGGGACTTTGGTCGGGAATGGCATTTGTTTTTCAAATCGCTTCCGTTGATTCTCTCCAAGATAGTCTGGAACATGAGAAATCAGAACACCAAGTGCCGAAGACAGCTGACTATTATCAGATAGGTTCTGGAAAATGGGGAAGTCAGATACCTGAATATTCTGGTTTTGCTGGTGGCATTGGTCTAATATCTCGCGCGTATAAACAAGAATATCACCCTCAAGTACATACTTAAGTTTTGCCGAATCAACGACAGTGGCTTTTTCACTTACAGATACTATTGTTGCTTTGCCTTCTATCCATTCGATCGCTGCATAAGGATTGAAAATAAGTCCATAATGTGATTTGAGGCCATTGTCGATGTAGCGATAAGCATCTTCGGATAACCCATCGTTAAGTTTTTGTCCTTTTCTTATATTGGCAATATAGCTTAGGTGATTAGTATCAAGGTAAATTTTCGGCGGTCTTTGAATAATTTCTAAACCCTTTAATATCCTGCCAGACAAAATTCTTCTGAGTACTGTGTTCTGAGTTCTATATTCTTCAGTATTTTATCCACATCAAACAAAGGCCCTGAGCAGGGGCGATAGGCCCTGCTTTGGTTCGGTCTTTTGCATTGAGAATTTCGTTTATCTTTTCAGGTTTCCATTTACCTCTGCCGATTTCGACGAGGGTTCCGACGATATTTCTGACCATATTATACAAAAACCTGTCGGCTTCGATATCTATATAGACCCATTTGTCTTCCTGCGTAACCTCGCATTGCATTACGGTGCGAATCGAGCTATCGCGTTTGTCCGCAGCTGATGCGAAGGATTTGAAGTCCTTTTTGCCGATTAGCATCTTTGCAGCGGCGTCCATTGCAGCGATATCGAGGGCGGCGGGGCGGTGCCAGCAATTTCGGGTTTTCAGGACGTTCCGGTTTTTGCCGGTGAAAATCGTATATCGGTATAGTTTGTTTTTAGCTGAGGCGGAAGCGTCGAAGGTTTGCTCGACCTCAATCGCTTCGGTAACGACTATGTCCCGCGGCAGCCGGTGATTGATTGCCTTGACAAAATTTTCGGTTGGTATCGGCGAATCGACAAGGAAGTTTGCGACCTGGCCCAGGGCGCTGACACCTGCATCCGTTCGGCTGGCACCGTTTACTTTGATGAAAACACCGGTCAGTTCACCTATAGCTTGTTCGAGTTCACCCTGGATGGTTCGTTTGCCCCGCTGGTTCTGCCAGCCGCTGTAGTTTAGACCATCGTAGCTGATTGTTAATTTTATGTTGCGAACCGCCATCGAGGCCGATTATAGCAACCTTTCGGCTATCTGAACAGCATTCAGGGCTGCGCCTTTTCGCAGCTGGTCGCCGGCAACCCAGATATTGATGCCGCGGTTGTCAGGTATGGATTCGTCTTGGCGTATTCGGCCGACAAAGATGTCGTCCTTATCGGTGGCGTCGATGGGCATCGGGAAGCGATTGTTTTTGCGGTCGTCCAGCACCGAAACGCCCGGCGCAGTGCTTAAAAGGTCTCTGGCCTGGTCCGGCGTAATTGGGTCGGTAAACTCAAGATTGATGCTTTCACAATGGGTCCGAAAAACAGGCACGCGAATACAGGTACAGGTAACCGCGATGCTCGGGCAGTCGAAAATCTTGCGGGTCTCGTTGACCATTTTTCTCTCTTCGAGGTTGTAGCCGCTGGCATCGAGCGGAGAATTATGACTGAAGATGTTAAACGCAATTTGGTAGGGGAAAGCCTTGCAGGTCGGCTCTTTACCTTCGAGTATTTCGCGACTCTGGTTCTCCAATTCGAGCATTGCCTGCATTCCCGCTCCGCTGACGGCCTGGTAGGTGCTGACAACCATCCGCTTGACGGGGTTTGCCTTGTGCAGAGGCCAGACCGGCACAATCCCGATTATCGTCGAGCAGTTCGGATTGGCGATGATTCCCTTGTGTTCGGCGATTTTCTGCGGATTGATTTCCGGAATAACGAGGGGGACGTCCGGTTCCATTCTAAAGGCTGAAGAATTATCTACGACAACCGCACCGGCCTTGATGGCGGCGGGCGCAAATTCCTTGCTTCTGTCTCCGCCGGCACTGAATAACGCAATATCGACCCGCTCGAAACTCTCGCTGGTCAGTTGCTCAATGATATACTGTTTACCTTTGAACTCGATTTTTTTGCCGGCCGAGCGGCTGCTGGCAAGCATTTTAATAGAATCGAATGGAAAATCCCGCCGTTCCAGAACTTTTAAAAACTCCCGGCCGACAGCACCGGTTACTCCTGCAATCGCTAAATTACAAGCCATAACTAAAACTCCTGAAAAAATTTTCTATATCCAAATAAAAGGCAGCCAGACAACGACTGCCCATCTGAAACCTGATAAAATTTAAATATTTGCGGCTGATTATAGCGTTCTCGTTGGTGAAATGCAAGAGGCGAATATGAATAATCCACGCCAATAGCCCGACTTTGGATGCAGCCAATATAAAAGCCCCGCACCAATCGAACCTGAATCAATGCTAATATCCTCATTCACGGCAGTATCTTTCGCCGAAGAACAATTGGTGCGGGGCTTAGGCATTTACATAAAGGATTTACTCAATCCTATTCTTTGGGCAGTTTCAAAATCACATAGCGTGCGTATCGGCCGTCTGTAAGCAGGAGCAAAATTGACCTGTCTTTGCCGGCCTTTTCCACCGCTTTCTCGAACTCTTTGACATTGGCAACAGACTCACGATTGACTTCCACAATCAACATACCGTCTCTAAGACCGCTCAGTTCTGCCAGTGAGCCGGGCTCAACCTGAGTAACCACGACGCCCTTTAGTTCCTTATAGCCCAGACGTTCGGCTAAATCATCAGTCAGATTCTGGACGGTAAGGCCTAATTTTTCAATAGTCTGTGACCCAGCCGCTGCGACTTTTTCCTCAGGCGGACGCTCAGCAAGTGTGACGGTAAAGGTCTGGCGTTCGCCGTCCCGCAGCACGACAAGCTTGACCTCCGTGCCGGGCTTTAGCATCGCGACGCGGTTGCGGAACTCATTGTCGCTTTCAACCGGCTGACCTTCGAATTCTACGATAACATCGTTATGTTTAATGCCGGCTTCTTCAGCCGGTGAACCTTTGAAGACCTGCGACACAGCCACACCTTTGGTGTCCTTGGCAAGTCCGAGGCCTTCAGCCAGCTCAGGTGTCAACTGCGTCATAGCTATTCCAACCCACCCTCGAACGACCTTACCCGTACCAATAAGCTGCTGCTGAACACCCTTTGCTATGTTTATTGGAATGGCCAGGCCGATACCTATATTGCCGCCCGGGCCAATTATTGCCGTATTGATGCCCACCACCTTTCCGTCGAGGTCTATCAGCGGTCCGCCGGAATTGCCGGGGTTAATTGCAGCATCGGTCTGGATGAAATCCTGATAGCTGATTCCTTCGATGGGCAGACCGCTTCTTCCCTTGGCACTTACGATACCAGCTGTTACGGTATGGCTCAGGCCGAAGGGATTGCCGATAGCAATTACCCATTCACCGACCTGTATTTTATCGGAGTCGGCAAGTTTCAGGTGTGGCAAATCGTTGCCCTCGATTTTTACCACAGCCACGTCAGTATCGGCATCGGTGCCGACGACTTTTGCCTCCATCTCTGTGCTGCGTCCAGCTATCTTGACCAGGACCTTGTTTGCACCGCCTACGAGATGATTATTGGTGAGGATATAGCCGTCCGGCGAGATGATAAAACCGGAGGCCTGGGCCGTCTGAACGGATTTTTGCTGACGCTCTGGCGAACGCTGCTGGGAACGTGGTTGCCTGCCGAAGAACCGTTCGAAGAACTCGTCATCAAATGGGTTGGACCTGTCGCCAAATGGCCAATCCGGTATTGTGTAGTACGGGCTGGTAACGGTTTTTTCGACCCTTATACCGACTACCGCGGGCGAAGCCTTTTCGGCGACCTCAGCAAAGGCCTTGCCCATCTCCCGTAGCACAGCAATGCTGTTTGTGTCCTGCGCAAAGGCTGGCCGTGCACCGGCAGATAACGCCAACACCAAAAAAATTGAAGTGACAAGACGAAATGACAATTCCTTGCTTCGGCTGAAACTTGAAATCCGCATTGGTAACCTCCCATTTCCTCAAAATAATCAAACTTGTACGCCTGTGGCGTAATAACAGCACAGACTTTAAATCGACAGCAACGAAAAAGTTTAATTTCTATACGATTTTGTTGCTCGTAGGTTCGCAACGTCAAAGATTTTTTCATGCGCCTGCAGCAGGAAATGAAAAGGCCGCTTCTTTAGCTGATTTCTTCGTCAATCCAGCCGAGCAATTCTTCGAGCTCGTCGAGTGTAATATCACCCATATGGGCGATTCGGAAGGTCTTTTCTTTTAGTTTGCCGTAGCCGTTTCCGAAGACCGTATTGTGCTTTCGCTGGATGGCACTTATCGTCTCAGCGACGTTGATACCTCTGGTATTTTCGACCGCTGTGAGGGTGTTTGAGGCATACTTTTCTTCGCAGAACAGGTCGAATTTCTCTTTGGCCCAGCCCCTTACGAAGTCAGCCATTTGTTTGTGCCGCGCCCAGACGTTTTTCATACCCTCCGCCAAGAATCTTTTGCACTGGTAGTTCACGGCCATAATATGGGGGATATTGGGCGTAGTGAGCGTCTGGTTCTTGGCATCGGATTCCGCCCACAGTTCAAAGTTAAAGTAATAGCCTCGCCCAGGAACATTTTTGCTCTTTTCCAGAGCACGCTTGCTCACGGCGGCTATCGCAAATCCCGGCGGAATCGCAAAGGCCTTCTGCACCGACGCAAATGCCACGTCCCAGCCGAGCTCATCGAAATGTAAAGGCATAGCTATCATCGCGCTGACCGCATCGACGAAGACAAGAACATCCGGGTACTTTTCCTTCATCATTTCGCTTATTTCATAAACCGGATTCGCGAGACCCGTGCTTGTCTCGCTATAGACAATGGTAACAGCAGCATATTTTCCGGCTGCTAGTTTCTCATCAATCAGCTCGGCAGTGGTGGCGCTGCCCCACTCGACTTTCAGCCGCTCGACTTTTTTACCGCACTGCTCTGCCACTTGTGCCCATTTGTCGCTGAAGGCTCCGCAGGATGTGCAAAGAACCGTCTCGTCCGGAGCGATGCAGTTCCGGATGGCGGCTTCCCAGATTCCGGAGGCCGACGATGTGGACAAAAATACATACTGTTTGGTAAAAAGAATTTTCTTTAGCATTTCGACGGTCTCAGCGTGGAGTTGAGCGTATTCTTTGCCGCGATGTCCAAGTGTCGGGCGTGCAAGCTGCTGTAAGACGTCCGCGTTGACCTTGACCGGTCCCGGGATGAATAATCTCGGCGGATTTTTCCAATCTACCATTTCATCTTCTCCCATTACAATTTGTTAATTGTCAGACCTGTGTACATTTTCGGATAAAAGTAAGTCGATTTTTGCGGCATTCTCTCGCCGGCTTCGACCACCATTTGTATCTGCTGCATTTTCGGCGGATTCATAAAAAACACCACCTGCTTTTGGCCGCTGTCAACCTTTCCAACCAGTTCATCAATTTTATCGCCGGTATCCTTAACATATTCAATATTGGCACCCTCAGCCAGCTTCTTTTCGTCAATACCCAGAATCCCCTCCAGAATCAATTTATGCAGCACGGAAACGTCGAGCGACTTCCATTCTGCACTCATATCGGGTGCTGCGGAATCCATCAGGCTGCTGTTTTTTAATACCGCCACATAAAAGGCGCCATCGCCGGCAAAGATACCGAATGAATTTCTGCCTCTGTCTTGCTCATCATTCATTTGCGCAAGCATCTTTCGGCAGGCCTGTGTCTGCACTGAATCAAAATGGTATTCGGTAATCTCGAACTTTTGCGCCAGCTTACCGAGTAATTTCTTAAAATCAAACTTTTCAAGATTACCCACAAGGCGATGTGTGGCAAGTATGACCAGTCCTTCACGATACGTATTGACAAAGGCCGTCATCTGGAACTGTGCCGCGGGGTTGTCGGTTTGCCTGGAATAGCTTAAGGCCGCCTCGTAGCGATGATGGCCGTCCGCTATTATACAACTCTTATCGAGCATCATTTTTGAAATTGCCTTGATGTCGCTCTTGGAGGTTACTGCGAAGAGCCGATGGCGGACATTATGCTCATCGAAAAAATCGACAAGTGGCTTCTGTCGGGCGGCGTTTTCAATAATCCTGTCCGCAATCTTGCGCTCATCACTGTAAAGCATAAACACAAGGCCGAACTCGGCCAAAGTCGCTCTTTTAAGATTCAGCCGGTCAATCCTTGGCTCATCGAGGGTGTACTCGTGAGGTCTGACTGCCCCGCGAGGCCCGAATTCTTCGAGCTTGGAAAGGGCTATAAAACCAGGGCGTTGAAAGACAGCCCCGCCCAATTCAAAATCCTGAACGTAAGGGTAGATGGCCTCGTCAGTATCCTGTTTCAGGACGCCTTTTTCTATCCACCTGTTAAGACACTCAGCGGCCCTCGTGTACTGATTGTTGCCTTCGGTGTCGGATGCGGTAGTTTTTCCTTTCGTTATATGTACAATATTGTACGGGCTTTTTTCATAAAGCTGCTGTTGCTGTGCCTCGCTGATAACATCGTAGGGCGGAGCAATGCAACTACCCACGTCGCCGGCCACATCGGCGTTGAACCTGAATGCTCTGAAAGGCTTAATTTCCATGACGGCCGCCTTCGACCCCTTCTCCGTTTTTATGCTGATATTAATCTTTAAGTTCCCATACGATGGTTTTTGGATATCCTAAAGGGCAGAGATAATATAAGAAACCCCGCCGTTTGTCAAACCGCAAGTTCTCATCAGACAATAGGTGAAGATAACAGGGGATACTATTTTGCTTGCTGGTCTTGGCTGCGGGTCTTTTTCTTTTCTGCGAGGTATTTGTTTATTGCAGCGGCGGCGGTTCGGCCCTGGCCCATCGCCAGAATTACAGTGGCATCGCCTAAAACTATATCTCCGCCGGCATATACACCTTCTAATGAGGTCTTGCAGTTTTCGTCAACGACGATATTTCCCCACTTGTTGAACTCCAGCGTCGGCGTGGTTTGGCGAATCAGCGGATTAGCGACATTGCCGATAGCGATTACTACAGCATCGACTTCGATTCGGAATTCCGACCCTTCTATTGGGATGGGTCTGCGCCGGCCTGATTCGTCCGGCTCGCCAAGCCGGTACTTCAGGCATTCGATGGCGGTTACGTGGCTGTCTTCATCGCCGATTATTCGTTTGGGGTTCTGCAGTATATGGAACTCAACGCCTTCTTCCTTTGCGTGATGGACTTCTTCGATTCGGGCAGGCATCTCCTGTTCGCTTCTTCGATAAACAAGATAAACCTTTTCAGCTCCGAGTCGGACGGCTGTTCTCGCTACATCCATAGCGACGTTGCCGCCGCCGATGACAGAGACCTTTTTTGAAAGCGCGATTGGCGTATCGGCGCCTTTGCCGAAATTGTAGGCCTTCATAAGATTGGCGCGCGTCAGGTATTCGTTGGCACTGTATACGCCGACTAAGGATTCGCCTTCGATGTCCATAAATCTCGGCAGCCCTGCGCCGACACCGATATAGACCGCATCAAAACCATCCTCTTTCATTAACTGTTCGATGGTCCTCGTTCTGCCGACCACAAAGTTACAGATGATTTTGACTCCCATTTTGGAAAGGACGTCAATTTCTTTTTGCACAATCGCCTTTGGCAGACGGAATTCCGGAATGCCGTAAACCATCACGCCGCCTGGCTTATGAAAGGCTTCGAATAGGGTAACATCGTGTCCCGCCCTTCGGGTATTTGTAGCTGCCACAATACCGCCGGGCCCCGAGCCGATGACTGCAACCTTCATCCCTGTCGGCGGCGCAACCGCAGGAACACTGTCGTTATCCCGGTCGAGGTCGGCGACGAATCTTTCAAGCCGACCAATTGAAACGGCTTTGGCAATGTCCTTGAATTTCAGGCCGACCGTACACTTTTCCTGACACTGCACTTCCTGCGGACATACCCGGCCGCAAACAGCCGGCAGCAGGGAGTTTTCCTTGATGATTTCCAGCGACTTCTTAAACTCACCTCTGACAATGGCAGCTATGAAGTCCCTTATCCTTATTCGCACAGGACACCCCTCAACGCACGGCGCATTCTTACACTGCAGGCATCGCAGCGCCTCCAGCATGGCCTGCATCTTGGTATAACCGGTCGCCACCTCATTGACGTTGCTTCTTCTTTTGACGGCGTCCTGGGCTGGCATTTCCTGCGGCGGGATTTCGTATCTGTCTTTGGGTTTAAGCCCCCCAGCCTTTTGCCTTTCCAAAAGCCGCTGCAATAGTTCTTGTCTTTCTTTCTCGGTCATCAAAAATAGTCAATAATCAATTTATTTATCGAGTCCTATTTTGCATCTGTGTTCTTTATATTGTTCGCGTGCCTTTTGTTCGGCGTTTTTGTAGGCTTCTAATCTTTTCATCATCAGGTCGAAGTTGACTTTGTGCCCGTCAAATTCCGGGCCGTCAACGCATACGAACTTCGGCTTGCCGTCGTACTCGATTCGACAGCCGCCGCACATTCCGGTGCCGTCAACCATAATCGTGTTGATTGAAACCTGCGTTGGAATGTTGAATTGTTTTGTTACCTCACAGCAGAACTTCATCATAATCGCAGGGCCTATCGCAAAAACCTGGTTCGGCTTCGACTGGCGCTGACATACCTCTTTTAGGGGTTCGGTTACTAATGCCTTTCGACCATAGGAGCCGTCATCGGTCGTTACTATCAGTTCGTCGCTCGTCTTGGAAAACTCATCTTCGAGGATAAGCAGCTCTTTGGTTTTTGCTCCGAGGATGCTGACGATTGTATTGCCGGCTTGTTTGAGGGCTTTCGCGATGGGTAGTAGGGGGGCAATGCCTATTCCGCCGCCTACGCACACGCACGTGCCGAAATTTTCTATATGTGTGGGCCGGCCGAGTGGCCCAACAATGCTGGCGATTTTCTGCCCAGCCTTTAAATCAGCTAACTCGGCGGTGGTTTTGCCGACCCGCTGCCAGATTAGACGGATGGTGCCTTTTTCAATATCGGCGTCGGCAATCGTCAACGGAATCCGCTCGCTGTAGTCATTGTTGATACATATAATGACAAATTGCCCGGGCTTTCCCGCCCGCGCAACAAGCGGCGCTTCTATATCAGCGGTAAATACATTTTCTGAGAGCTGTTTTTTGGATACGATTACGTGAGGCACACTTTACTTCCTTTCAGGACCTTTTCCCGAATGTATTTGACGGCGTTATTAAAGATTGTCGTCCCATCTGCCTCGTCTCTGTCTTTCAAACGCGACCATTGCGGATGTTGCGTGTGCCGAACGTGCCTTTCAGGATGCGGCATAAGGCCCAGTACCCGCCCCGTAGAATCCGTCAGGCCCGCTATCGAATCAACTGAGCCGTTCGGATTAATCGGATAGTCTCCTTCTCTGCCGTTGCGGTCTACATATTTGAACGCAATGTATCCTTCGGACTTCAATTTGTCTAATGTGGCTGTGTCTTTGGTTACAACTTTGCCCTCCCCGTGCGCGACTGGCAGATAGATTTGTCTGCCTTTCTCGATGAAGATACATCTATCGGTCTGTGGGGCTAAATACACCCACCTATCCTCGAATTTACCGCTGTCGTTATAGGTTATGGTTACGGACTCTTGCCGGCCTGTCCCATTGCCGGGCAAAATCCCTGCTTTGACGAGGGCCTGAAAGCCGTTGCAGATTCCGAGCACTAATTTGCCGTCATCGATAAATTTTCGTATCGGCTCGGAGAGATGATGTTTGACCTGGTTTGCTAAGATTTTGCCTGCCGCCACGTCATCGCCGTAACTAAAGCCGCCGGGAAAGACAAGTATGTGGAACTCCTCAAGCAGCGATTTGTCCTCGATTATCTTGTTTATATGGACTGCCTGTGTTTCCGCACCCGCCAGTTCGAGCGCATACACGGTTTCCATATCGCAGTTTATCCCCGCCGCCCGCAAAACTATCGCTTTAACCTCCATTGTTGCCGCCTTTTTCCTTTCGATTTTTGTTATTACCAATCCAATGGTTTTTGCCATGCGTCTTTTAGTGCATCCAGACCAAGTTCAATGACTTTTCTGCCTGGGTCTGTTTTGACTACGAGTTTTTTTTCTGTCGTAACTTTGCCGATCTGTCCGAACGGCAGGTTCAGCATCAGCTTGACAAAGGCATCGTAATTTTCCGGCTCAACTTCAACTATGTAGCGTGAGTTTGATTCGCTGAAAAGCTGTGTATCTATCTTGGAGCAGTCCGCACTTCTCGGCAGGCCTCTTAAATCTGCTTCTATGCCGAGTCCGCCGGCAAAGGCCATCTCCGCAAGCGCCGTCGCCAAGCCGCCTTCCGAGCAATCATGGCAGCTTGCAATAAGCCCCTTGGCTATCGCTTCGCAAATCCTTTGCGCTATCCTCGGTGCTGTCTTCAGGTCCACCTTCGGCACGTTTGCACCGAGTTGGCCGTGAATCTTGTAATAATGCGAGCCGCCTAACTCATTTTTCGTTTCGCCCACGATAAAAAGCAGATTCGCCACTTTCTTGGCGTCCATTGTTACGCACTTGTTCACATCATCGACCAGCGATATTGCGCTTATTAGAAGTGTGGAGGGAATAGACATTTGCGTTCCATCTTCACAGGAGAATTCGTTATTTAACGAATCCTTGCCGGAGATAAATGGCGTCCCAAAGGCGATTGCACCATCATAGCAGGCCTGAGCAGCACGAGCCAGTGTGCCGAACGTCTCGGGCTTTGTGCAGTTGCCCCAGCAGAAATTATCCAATAGGGCAATCCTGTCGACTCGTCCGCCTACACATACAAGGTTCCTTATCGCTTCGTCAATTCCCGACATCGCCATCCAGTATGGGTCGATGTCGCCGTACATCGGATTCATTCCGCAGCTTATTGCAAGCCCCTTGTCCGAGTCGAACTTCGGCTTTATCACCGCCCCGTCACTCGGCCCGTCGTTGTCTACACCCGTCAGAGGCTTGACAACTGAGCCGCCCTGAACCTCGTGGTCGTATTGGCGGATTACCCATTCTTTGCTCGCAACGTTGTAACAGCCCAGAATCTTCAGAAGCTCATCATTGTAATTGTCTTTTTCCGGTATGTTGGGCTCAGTTAATCGCGGACTTTTCCATACCGCTTTGCGCGAATACTTCGGCACGCCGTCGTGCAGAAACTCCATATCCATCTCGGCCACCTGTTTGCCGTTGTACCGCAGCTTCAGTTTTTTGTCATTGGTGAACCTTCCGATTACCGTTGACTCTACATTTTCTGAGTCGAAGATTTTGGTGATTGCCTCCAAGTTCTCCGGCTTTACCGCTATGACCATTCTTTCCTGTGCTTCGCTAATCCAGATTTCGGTATAATTTAGCCCTGCGTATTTAAGCGGTGCTTTTTCCAAATCGACTTCAGCGCCTAAGTTCTTGCCCATCTCGCCGACCGCACTGCTGAGACCGCCGGCTCCGCAGTCGGTAATCGCTTCGTACAGACCGGCCTCATTCGCCTGGACCAATACGTCTAACATCTTCTTTTCCACGATTGGATTGCCGATTTGCACAGCGTGCGAAAAGATAGTTTCATATTCGTGTGTGATTTCACCGCTTGAGAAAGTCGCCCCATGTATTCCATCTCGCCCGACCCGTCCGCCAACTGTAATAATAAGATTACCGCTCTGCGGGTTCTTGAAGCACTTGGTCTTATCCATTATGCCGATATTGCCGCAGTAGACCAGCGGATTACCTAAGTACCTTTCGTCAAAGTAAATCGCGCCGTTGACTGTCGGTATTCCCATTCTGTTGCCGTAGTCCCGCACGCCGGCTACAACACCTTTCATAACTCTCCTCGGGTGCAGAACTCCTCTGGGTATATCTTCGAGTTTTTTGTCAGGCGGGCCGAAGCAGAATATATCTGTGTTTGCAATGGGCCTCGCACCCATCCCTGTCCCCATTGGGTCGCGAATTACCCCGCCGATACCTGTGGCTGAACCGCCGTATGGGTCCAGTGCAGAAGGGCGGTTGTGCGTCTCGACCTTGAAGCACACCGCAGAATCTTCATCGAATTCTATAACGCCGGCGTTGTCTTTGAAAACGGATATGCACCATTTCTTGTCAAGCTGCCGCGTAGCTCGAAAAACCGTGTCCTTCAGCAAATTATCGAAATGCACCCGGTCGCCGTTGATTGCCATATCCACCGAGCTTGTCAGCGTCTTATGGACGCAGTGCTCGCTCCAGGTCTGCGCGAGTGTCTCAAGCTCAACGTCGGTCGGTTCTCTGCCGAGTTCCCGATAGTATTTCTGGATGGTCTGCATCTCCACGAGGTTGAGAAACAGGTCCTTTTTTTTGCTTAGTGTTACCAGTCCATCGCCATCGAGGTCACGTACAGGCCAATGCACTAACTTAAATTCATAAGGCTTCAGATGCGGGCTTGGCGGCTCAGCTTCGTTGCCGATTATGACAACCTCGATACAGTCGTTGGCCAGAATCTTCTTTGCGATTGTTTCGACCTGACTCGGAGTGATTTTGCCTAACAGAACGTACTTTTTCGCTGTTCGGACGTTATTTGCTTTAATCCCCATATCCGCCATTGCCGTCATTACCGATTCAGCCACAGGGTCGGTAACGCCGCTTTTGAGGTGCACTTCGATTAATGTTGCCTTTGCCAGCCCAGCCGGTGCTCCGCTTCTGCCTATATAATATTCTTCGCAGACCGGGTCGGTCAAAAGCTCATCGCCGAGGCGTTTCGCAAAAGCCTTATCGAAATCAGCTTCAATCAAAAAGACCTTCGCCGATTGCACCGCCTCGACCGACGCGATTCCCAGTTCCCTGATGTCTTCCAGTACCCGGCTGCCGTTCACATCGGTAGCGCCTGCACGATTAAAAACCTCAAATCGCCACTGCCTCACGATATTATTTCCTCCCGTTTCATCTTGTATTTTATAAGTGCTGCGCGTTTGTTTCTTGCTGCTTCTAACAGTCTCTTGATTTTTTTCTTATCTGCCGAACCTATCGCTCTTTTCAGTTTTTCCAGTTCAGCCACAATTCTATCAATGCCTTTTACACTGTTTTTGGCATTTGTCGCCAGTACGTCGGCCCAGATATTTGCCGGCCCCGATGCTATCCTCGAAGTATCGATAAAGCCTTTGCCCGCGAATTTAAGTTCCTTTGCGCTGCTGGCGTTTATCAGCGCCGCCGCTGTGATGTGTGGCAGATGACTTATACTTGCAAAGACCCTGTCATGTTCAGCCGGCCCCATCAGTTTCACGCAGCAGCCCAGAGACGACCAGAATCTTCTGAGCACCTGTACCACTTCATTGGGGGTGTTTCTCGTCTTTGTCAAAATGCACAGTGCTTTCTCAAACAGGTCATCTCTCGCAAACTCAACGCCTCTTTGCTCTGAGCCTGCGATTGGGTGTGAGCCTGCATAGTGCACGCTTTTTGGCAGATACTTCGCCGCCCACTGGTGCGGCTGAACTTTTGTTGAGCCGACGTCGGTAACAATGCAGCCTCGACGAAGTGCCTTCCCAATCGTCCGAAAGATTTCCTCAAAGTTGCCTATAGGCGCCGCTAAAATAACGAGGTCAGCGTCGATGACGCTTTTGTTTATATCATCTGCTATTCGCGCCGCCGTCAGCAGTCGCTTTGCTTTTCGCCGGGTATTGCGGCGGTGCGTATAACCTGTTATCTGCACCCTATGCCAGATACGCGAAACCGCCAGCACTATCGAGCCGCCCAAAAGCCCCAGCCCTATTACAGTTATCCGTTTTAAGTCTTTCAAAGCTAATGCCTTATGAAAGTGTCCTCCGTAACGAACGCTGCTAAAAAATTATAGTAAGTCACCTCTTGTGTCAATTTTTTTCTTTGATTTATTTTAGTTAAATGGTTAAATGATTAAATGATTACCAATTACCAGTTACCAGTTACCAACTACCTGGACTTCGAGCAGAAGGTAGCCGACATCGACCGCCAGATTGCCGAGCTTACTAAGCTTAGCTCTGTCAAGGGAATCGGTTATTCCGCTGAAATTCGCCAGCTCCAGCGCCAGCAGGTCGCCGAGCTGAAGCGAATCTACTCGAACCTGACCGCTTGGCAGACCGTCCAGGTCGCTCGCCATCCCAATAGACCCCTCCTTCCCGACTATCTCGACCTGATGGTTGACGATTTTCGCGAGCTGCACGGCGACAGGTGTTTCGGCGACGACCGCGCTATCATAACCGGCCTCGGCCGAATCGGAAGACAAAGGGTCCTTATCGTCGGCCAGAATAAGGGCAAAGACACAAAGCAGAAGATTGCCTGCAACTTCGGCTGTCCTCATCCGGAGGGTTACCGCAAGGCCATCGCCAAAATGAAATTCGCAAAAAAATATGGCATCCCCGTCGTAACCTTCATCGACACCCCCGGCGCCTATCCCGGCATCGGCGCAGAAGAGCGGGGCCAGGCCCACGCTATCGCCGTCAATCTTATGGAGATGTCGCGCCTGCCTGTGCCCATAATCTCCATTGTCATCGGCGAAGGCGGCTCAGGCGGCGCACTCGGAATAGGCGTTGGCGACAAACTCGCAATGCTCGAATTCGCATATTATTCAGTCATATCGCCGGAAGGCTGTGCCGCAATCCTCTGGCGGGATGGCTCACAGGCCGAACTCGCCGCCGAGGCACTCAAATTGACAAGTAAGGATTTGTATAAGTTGAACCTCGTTGACGCCGTTATCTCTGAACCTCTTGGCGGAGCGCATCGAAACATCCACGACACCGTCCTCAGCGTCGAGGGCTACATCGTCAAAACTCTTGCTGAATTAAAGCGAACTAAGATTGAAAACCTTATTGATAGTAGATACAGGAAACTCCGCTCCATCGGCTCCGTCCCCACAACTACCATTCCGGACAAACCTCGGATAAAATCCATCAAAAGAGCTTCACCTGTTCACCCAAGACCAATCTCCACCAAAGTCTAATCTGATGGAGTTTTCTTCTCATTTAGGGTTTTAAAAAACTAATTCACTAATTCACCAATTCGCTAATCTACTGTTCCCCTTGTTCCCCAAACCTATCCCTGCCAAAGTCTGAATCGAAAATCGTCAATCGAAACTTGTCCGCCGTCCGTGTGGCGGAATCCCAGATCTCAAATTGGAAATAATAAATCGATTCCGGTCTCCGGCAGGGGGGTGCCCGCGTGAGGAACGCTTTATTGAATAATGGTAACTTTAAGGAATAGTACCTTCGAGCCAGTATTCGGCAAATTTACCTAAGTCATACAAGTCCACAGAACCGTTTCTTTCAAGGTCGGCTCCCTCGCACCAGTTTGTCTCAGCGCAATTTTGATTCATCCAATGATTGGCAAACAAAGCGAAATCGACAAAATTAATCTTATTATCACCGTTCAAATCACCAGGAATAGGGTGCCAGGTACCCTCCAGCCAGTGATCAGCGAAGATTTTCAGGTCAACAAAGTCTACCTCACCACTGTGGTTAATATCGGCCCATTCGCACCAGTTTGGGTCGTTGCATTGGGTTTGCATCCACCGTTTAGCAAAAAAAGCGAAGTCCAAAAAATCGATCGTGCTATCATAATTTAAATCCGCAAGAGGAAAGACCCAGAGTGTTATAGGATATGTTCTCTCGAACGCAGTTTCATCTACCATCCCCTTCGCCGCCACTGTAATTTCATATGTGCCTACTTCCGTTAATAATTCTTGATTAGTATAGCAGCCATCATTTGCCAGTACATCACCATTGGTACCATCATCATAAAAAATAATCTCTTCCATCGAAGAGTCTGGTCGCTTCAACTGACCCGTGACTGTAGCCCCTATCATTGGGGTATTCTCATCATTAAGTATAGCAGTAACTGTTGCCAATTCGTCTTTATGGAAAGTAGTTTGTTCATTGAGGGGGGCAACTCTTAAGGTTAGTAGGCTGGAGTATAACGTTGCCAGGCCAAATGATTCTCCCCCGGAAGGTACGTCAATAGCATCTATCCGTGCCGTCCATTCTCCAGTTTCTGGGGCATCTATTGCATACCAAACACTGGTATCCGTTTCTTCGTATTCCGTTACGGGTGCGACATTAGGTTCCATAATAGTACCACTGGGTGCAATTAAGGTGAGAGTTAGCTTGCTTCCTTTCCAACCTAAGCTAACGCCGATATTCCGAGTACGTGAATCTACGGGAAATTTGATATCTTTACGTTCCGAGGTAAAAATGTTACCTTGGTTGCCAGAACCCATCACAAAGTGGTCCGAGTTTGGATCTGATTGGGGACAGTTGTTTACCATAGCAAGATTAGCATCGTTAAGATAGGCCACAGCCCTTTCAAGCACGTCTGGGGCCCGAAAGATAGCAGTTTCAGGTCTCCTTTTAGTTCCACTATGAGACCTATCTTTGAATACTTCGTTACCAACCCACTTGCTATCACCCTGAAGCATAGCCTGTTTCATGGCTACTAATCCATCGCCTTGGTAGGTCGTGTAGTAATCTAGGTAGCAGTCTTGATTCTTTTGCTTTTTCATTACCACCACGCTTTTCCCGCCGAAAATGGAGAACGACCTATCCATATTAGGTTCGTTAATTCCTATCAAGTTGCGATATTTGACCCCAGTGGCAAGCAACTGTGGGTCGCCCCATATGTTTATGTCGAACATATTAAGCCCATAGTTCATCTTTGCTAATGTGTTGCTCTTTATCTTCATTTCGTGAACTGCCGGTACTCCGACGGAACAAGGAAACAAAAAATGTAGAAAATGAGGCAGAAGAGTTTCATAATCCGCCATCGCAGCCCCGTTGTTTACAGGGGCTAAACCTATCCATTGCCTTATTTGCTTTTGGGCATCTTCTCTACCCAGCAATACCTCCATATAGTATCTGCTCACCATTGCACCAAATGAATAGGAAACAATATCAAACTTTCCTGCATATTTTCCTCCCATGAGCTCACCGTCATCTCGAAGTTGATTAACCCAATTCTCTAATTGGCTCGCGTATTCCTTCGGGTCCCCTGTGCCTGGATTGTAATCAAACTCATGATGGGTTATATTCGCGTCGTCTAACTTAGCTATCAGGTCTGTCCACATTGCAGAACCGCCGCACCAGCCGTGAACCAGTATGACCGGAGTGCGAACAAGTTCAACATATTCGATAAAATTGCAATCATAAATTCCATCACCGTCTTTATCTATCTCGATTTGCACCTGGATTTGTCTGCTTTGGGCGGTGTTGGCATCTTTTTCGACACTGTCAAACACGGGCGGGGCACACCATG
>Ga0315293_10001373_pt1 | contig 23641 bp, 28 predicted proteins | sample YL17G13_20_MG_FD_203071 | JGI IMG/M metagenome (GOLD analysis project Ga0315293, IMG submission 203071) | Sediment microbial communities from Yellowstone Lake, YNP, Wyoming, USA - YL17G13_20 | ecosystem: Environmental > Aquatic > Freshwater > Lake > Sediment | place: USA: Wyoming | collected...
ATGTTTTGCTACTCACCCCTCCTTTTTTTTTTTTCTATTTTTTTTTTTGTTGGGGGGGGGGGGGGGGGGGGGGGGCCCCCACTCTAACAAGATTCACAAACTCATCCAATCTTTTTTGCAGATTGCTCCCCGTCAAAACATCCAAAGAAATGTTCTGCGTATCCCTGCTCTCCCATGCAACCATGTTCAAGACTTCTTTCTCGGTTCGGTCGCAACATATCGCGCTTTCAGGCTCTTCCACGAAACTTCTCACGTTTTCAGAAAGCCAGTGATAACGGCGTGCGTATTTGTTTTCTGGATTCATGCCCTGCTGTATAACCGCCCAGTTACCGTTTTCAGTAAAAACAAAAACATGGTGATATAATTGGTATCCGTCCTGCACAGCTGCGCTGTCCACCTTAGCTGCCATTCTGGAAGAATATACTAATGATTCAATTTTCTTTGTTTGCAACGAGAACCCTTCTCCAAACTTTTCTATTTCAACTGGTGTTTTTCGCGATGTCTTTCCCTTGCCACCTGCAACCACTATTCCAATATTCTCATTATTCAATGCTTCCTTGAGCGCACCACACGTCACAGTGGTCGTGCCCGATGAGTGCCAATCGTAACCAAGCACGCATGAGAAAGCCTGAAACCAGTATGGGTCAGAAAGCCGGCGCAGGAATTCATCCTGAGAATATTCATTAACGACTATTTCTGTTACTGCTTTCGCGAGCGGCACCATTCGCTTGAACAGCCATGGTGGCGCATGCCCGCCGTGCAGCGGAAGATTTGCATAGCCTGTGCGCATGTGAACACCAAATAAATAGAAGTAGAAAAGTTAATATCATTTTCGCGACTTCTCAACCTTCGCGATATTCATCTTCGTCTGTATGGCGACATCAGGCGTCACGGATATGGAATCTATTCCGCACTTCACCAGGAACTTCGCATATTCCGGATAGGTGGAGGGCGCGTCCCCGCATATACCGACCTTTCGGTGCATGGCATGCGCGCCTTTTATCAGGCGCTCGATTGATATCTTTACCGCAGCATTGCGCTCGTCGAATTCTTTCACAAGCATGCGGTTATCACGATCGATGCCTAGCGTGAGCTGCGTCAGGTCATTGCTGCCTATTGAGAAACCATCAAACCGCTTGGAAAACTCCTTCACAAGTATGATGTTGGATGGAATTTCGGCCATCACGTAGAGCTGCAACCCATTGCGACCGCGAACAAGCCCTTCACTCTTCAGTATTTTAATGACGCCGTCCGCCTCTTCTAAGGTGCGGCAGAACGGGACCATGATTTTCACATTTGTCAATTTCATTACATCGCGCACTTTCTTGAACGCCCTGCACTCCAGCCGGAAGGCCGGCTCGAATTTCTTATCAACATAGCGCGAAGCACCGCGCCATCCTATCATCGGGTTGTCCTCTGGCGGCTCGTATCCAGCACCTCCTTTCAGGTTGCCGTATTCGTTCGTCTTGAAGTCGCTCAATCTCACTATCACAGGACGCGGATAGAAGGCCGCGCCTATCTTCGCAATGCCCTCTGCCAGTTTATTGATGTATATCTGCTCTCGTTTTTGCTTTATCATCGCAAGCGGATGCTCGCCGATGTGTGTCGCGATTATGAATTCTTCCCGGGCAAGCCCGACGCCGTCCACTGGTAATTGTGAAACATCAAATGCCTGCTCAGGCTCGCCCAGATTGACAAACAACTGCGTCATTGTTTTCGGAATATTAGAAACTTCGTGCTGGGCTACATTGAATTTTATCATCCCATCCAAGACCTTGCCGTCTTCCTCTGTGCAGTCCACCGTAACCTTTTTGCCGGCCTTCAGTTTTGTGGTCGCGCCAATCGCGCCTACAACGCATGGCACACCAAGTTCGCGCGATACAATCGCGGCATGACTCGTCTTGCCTCCGACCTCTGTCACGATTGCAGAAGCAATCTTCATTATCGGCTCCCAGTCCGGGTCAGTCATCACAGTGACCAAAACCTCGCCCTGCTTGAACTTTCCGATATCCTTTACGTTGCGAATCACGTTCACAGCACCCGCGCCTATCTTCCTTCCGATTGCAGTGCCTTGGGCAATCACCTTGCCCTTGCCAAGCAGCTTATATTCCTGGTAAATATTTTTCTTTTTAGAAGAATGCACAGTCTCGGGTCTTGCCTGTATTATGTATATCTGTTTTTCGTCCTTTGCCCATTCGATATCCATCGCATGGCCGTAGTGCTTCTCAATCATCATTCCATATCTGGCAAGTGTGAGAATTTCCTTGTCTGTTAGAACAAATCTCTCCCGCATGGCCTTTGGCACAGCCTTCCCGTGCACCCCGCGGGCAGACCTCACCTCCATCGCGTCCTTCTTGCCGAGCTTTTTCTGTATTATAGTCATTGTTGGCTTCAGCACAATGAAGTCGTCGGGGTTGACCCGCCCCTGCACAATGTAGTCGCCCAATCCGTAAGAGCCGTTTATGTAGATGAAATTCCTGTGTCCGCTGTCAGGGTCCAGCGTGAACATCACACCGCTCGCTTTGCTGTATATCAGTTTCTGGATTGCCACGGACAGGTATACCTTGAAGTGGTCGAACTTTTTGTCCTCCCTGTAAGAAATTGCCCTGTCAGTGAACAAAGAAGCGAAGCAATCCTTCACCCTTTTCATCAGCTGGTGCTGCTCCACGTTCAGGTAGGACTCCTGCTCACCTGCAAAGCTCGCATCCGGCAGGTCCTCTGCAGTGGCACTGCTCCGCACAGCAACATATCTGCAGTTGAGCTTTTGGTATGCAGTCATTATCTGTCTTTCCAAATCCTTCGGCAGCTCTGCGTTTTTTATGAGCTCTCTTATATCATGGCCTGACTGTTGGAGAGATTTGATATTCTTGACGTTGGTGTGTTTCAGGATTTTTTTTATCCTTTTTGTTATCCCTGCCTTTTCTATGAAATACCTGTATGCCTCTGCTGTTATTGCAAATCCGTTTGGCACAGGGACGCTTGTTTTAGAAATCATCTCGCCCAAAGAAGCGGTTTTTCCGCCGACCAGTGCTACATCCTTTCGGCTCAGTCTGTTGAATGGAACTATGTATTTTTTGACCATGCATTTACATTGCTGAAAAGTTGTATTTATAGATTTTTCTTGAGACGCGAATGCAGTGGGTGGGAGCTTAGCACACGGCCAGTCCATAAGTGAATTCTTCATGGAATTGATGAACGACCGGTAACTAATTCTATTTAAATATAATCTGCAAAATTATGATAGCGGTATCATAACGGGCGCGATAAGAATGATATAATAATCGCGCGAGCAATAGGTAATTAATAATTAAGCATTTTAATGCGTTTTAGGAGTGTAGGGTTGATAAGGGCGAGAACCTAGGTTCTTGCATTTATGCGGAGGTAGCCAAGTCTGGTCAAAGGCGCAAGATAATCTATGCGAAGCTTAGGTATTAGGCGATGCTCAGAAATCGGTTAGGAAACCTTGTCGGTTAGTCCGTTCGTCGGTTCAAATCCGGCCCTCCGCATTTTAATTTTATTTTAACGAACACATGGGGTGTAGGAATGAAATTCAGGATAGCCAATGAAAGTGATGTACCATCAATGGTAGAAATAGACAGAGAGTGTTTCGGTGAATATGGATCGAAAAAGGACTATTTCATCAAAAAATTAAAAAGTCCTCCCGGAAGTATAATAGTATCTCACGATGATAACAAAAAAATGATAGGGTTCGTGGTTTTCGAGATTCTGGAAAAGAATTCGGTACCAGAAGACTTCTGTGATCTAAGAATCCAATCCCCGATAAAGGGTAGATGGGTGCATTTGGTCGCATTTACCCCGAGGGATAATTACACAAATAGAAAACTAGATTCGTGCTTACTTTTGAGCGTAGAAAAATTTGCAAAGAATAAAGGATGCGTCGAGTCTTATGTTCCTCTTACTAAAGACCACCCATTCAAAGAAAATGGAGTTTTTGAATTCTGGAAAAGCGATGGATATGAAAATGTCGGTGAGATAAAATGGAAGGCTGGTCCCAATGAACTTATTGGATGTTTCTTTTACAAAAAATCTTTACAAAGGGTGCCTGAATGAAAATAACACTGTGCGGAAGCATCAGCTTCGCAGAAGAGATGTCTGAGCTGAAAGAAAAGCTCGAAGACATGGGGCACGAGGTATTTGTTCCCCAGTCACTGACCGATTTCTCGATAAAAACTGCGCACGATGCAGACAGGCTCAAATTCGACGATAGGGAAAAATACATCAACGAGATAAAGCCCTATTACACCAAACACCACTTCAACCTGATAGAGAAAAGCGATGCCATACTTGTGGTGAACATCGAAAAGAAAGGCATAAAGAATTACATCGGTGGTGCGACCTTTGCCGAGGTCATGGTTGCGGTCTTCCTCAACAAGAAGATATTCTTTCTCAACCCAATTCCCAGAGATGAGCGACTATCATCAATGATCGATGAACTGGAGGGCGCGAAACCAGTCATCCTGAACGGGAACCTTGAGCGGATCAGCTCTTAAACCCTTCATCTTAATAAATCCCCATCTTTTTTATAGTAGGCCAGCAATTATATTCTAGGTGAAAAGATGAAACCATTGAAGCCTCCAAGCCAGACAGAAGCCGTCGGTGTAAAGAAGCTCAGAAAGATGCAGATATTCTATATGGTTGTTGTCGGTTTGTTTGCAGTAGGGCTGATAATGCTCGGGAGCCGTTACTCTCTTACGGCGCAGGTTGCATCATCCAACTCAGCCAAGCTCTCGGACTGTACCAGCAATCTCCAGACATGCCAGTCTAAGCTGGACACAGCGGGCAACCAGCTGTTGGCATGCAGCAAGGACTACACAGCCTTGCAAACCACGTTGACCACATGCAACACTCAATTATTGTCCGTGAACGCAAGCTACACAACATGCAAGAACCAGCTCACAGGTACCCAGGGACAGCTCTCCTCATGCAATTCAGAAAAGGGCACCTGCCAGACCAGCTTGACAACCTGCAACACAGACAAAACCAACTGCCAGAACTCGCTGTCTACATGCAATTCAGACAAGAGCTCGCTGCAATCGAATTTGGATACGTTGGCACAAAACTTCGGCGCAAGCAAGTGCTGCGGAGCGGTGAATTACACATATTATTATGTGGAAAGTTCGAATGTAATCTGCACAAGTAATAGCACAGCAAGCACAAAAACCACGGGCTGCTGATTCCTTTTTTCATTTTCTTTCCATTTTTCTTGGTTTTATTGTCCGTGGGAGTCGTCTCCGGACGACAGATAATTTGCTACTTAAAGGCAGTAACAAAGCTTAAATACTTTTCGGTTGGTAGGTATTGTATGAAAAACGAAATAACTATATTGGTAGCGTTTGCAGTGATAGCATTGATAGCAGCGATGCCTCTGGCAACTGCATTGTCCACCATTAATGCGCCGAGAATGCGCAAGGGGGACAATACCAGCTATAACTGGGGCGGTTATGTTGTGACCGGCTCTGGAGTCACTGACGTGAAGGGTTCTTGGGTGGTTCCTGCAGCTAGCTGCAACTCAACAGCCAACCAGTACACCTCAATGTGGGTAGGTATCGACGGATATAATTCCAACACCGTTGAGCAGATAGGAACAGACAGCGATTGCTTGAACGGCGTTCCGACATACTATGTCTGGTTCGAGTTCTATCCAAAGGGAGTAAGTCAGTACAATGGCATAAACCTGAAGCCCGGAGACGTTGTTTCAGCAGAGGTGAAATATCTTGGCTCAAACCAGTTCGGGGTTTACATAACCGACCTTACAACCAGCCAGTCTTTCAACTGGACAGCTGTTGTGAAGAATGCCAAGAGAAACTCGGCTGAATGGATCGTGGAAGCACCTTACGGTGGCGGTGTTGTGCCCCTGTCCAACTTTGGCACAGCATACCTTGGTTATGACAACACAGGAGTTTCTGCAACGAATTATGCAACAGTGAACGGCAAGACCGGCCCTATAGGGTCGTTCGGCTCTGCAGTAAAAAAGATAACCATGGTAGACAAATCTGGCGCAGTCAAGGTTCAGGTATCGCCTCTGTCAGCTGACGGCACAAGCTTCTCTGCACAGTGGATAAAATCAGCCTAATTTTATTTTTTCTTTCATTGATTCTAATCAGCTATTCGTTAAGCTATCAGAAAGTGACTTATCTGCTGGCTATCGCGCGCTGCCTGACAAAAGGACTGTACTCACGCCCCTGGCAGGGCATGGTAGATGGGTCTTTGTAGATGCCTGTATAGGTACCGTCTCCTAGGTGGGTATAAGAAAAAAAGCCTCTCTCACATTTCACGAGTCCAGCACCACCAGAGTCAAGATTGGAAGAATAATGCTTGCATGAAGAGCATTCCATGTTATCACTCTTAACCAACTACTAGAAAAATATATAAACTTATTTTATTCCTTTAATTTCCCCCGCCAGTAATCAAATACCTTTCTGACCTCTGCATAGAAGAATGTGGTGTTGTCCTGCTTTTGCACACCAAGCCGCCGGGCCAGCTTGAAGAATCCGTAGCCGGGCATCTTGTTTGCCCTGCTTATCACGATTGCAGAAAGCAACGGTCTACCTTCCTTGTGCTCATATACAGTAATATTTTCGAGCAGCTTGAACAGCTTTGTCCTGTCGCCCTCGTCCATCATGTTGAGCTCCATCAGTTTCGCCAGCTCTCCATAGTAGACAGGCTTCCCGCGGCTGGCAGCATCCATCAAAGCGTCATAAACAGCCTTGTTCACCATAAGCTTCTTTTTCTTCGCTGCACGCTTTCGTTTTTTCATGCTATCAACTAAATGCTCCCACTGGGAAATTCCGCATAGATGTGCTCTGCACATCATACGCTTTTGAACCCAGGTCTCGGCCTATCTTTTTTTCCGCCAGCGATTTTTTGAACCAGCACGACGATGCGAAGCATCGTCATTCGACGTCAAAAAAGGGCTGCTCGAGAGGGCCGCATCCTAACAGCTGCCCGATGCGAAGCATCGGATTGCACTGACCGGACTAGACTATGTTCGCCACAATTGTTGCCAATTGTTGGAGCAATATTTAGGAGCAAATTTAGTTAATATTTCTGGATTATTTAAATTCAAGTTCTGTTCCAAATTTCCTTGAAAAAAGCCACCTGGCTGTCCGCGAGCTGCTGGGATTTTATTAGCACACCGGTAGGCTTTTCCTCCCATGTAAACAATGCGATTTTGTCGCCGCATATGGATATACTGGAGGGTATTGGGTAGTCAACATATTTCATTTTAATCCATTTCCTGACTTTAAACAAATGCTTCAGTTCTTTTCTAGCTAATCCAAGAACAGCTTTTACCTTGTGTCTTCTTTTCAGGTCATATTTTTTAAAAAAATTCTGTATTTCTTCATTAAGAATGTCCGTAGAAAAAAAGTAATATATGTCTTGTGGTTTGGCATTATCGATTATCTCATTCATAAGCGTCATGAGACCTTTATGCCCTTCGAAAATTTCTACTTCCTGTTTTGAAACCAGCGATTGTTTTGCCTTCAGGACGGGTATAATATTTTCGAACTCCTTTTCCTTGTCCCTGAAATTTTCCAAAATAGCCTTCGGGTCAGCTGCCTGATACACCTTTATCTTGCCTTTCTTTACAAATGAGACGAACCCCTTTCGTGCGAGAGAATGCATTGTGTTATGGACAGTGGAGCTCTGCAGCCCGGTTTTTTCTATGATTCTGCCCACCTTCACCGGGCCTGTTTCCAGCAGCCGGAGATAAATCCTGGCCTCTGCCTGCGTGAACCCCAGCTCCAGAAGCACATCGATTTCCATATATCTCTTTTGCTGCAAATCCTTAAATATTTTATTAAAACTCTCCATAATTAGAGAGCTAATTTTTATATCCAGACGTCACTATTAAGTTGTAATAGAGGTGTGAAAATGAGGTTGCTGAAGAGTACTTTGCTGAGTAGGATTGCTGCAAGCGCAGCACTGGTAGGGATGTTGTCAGGACCAGCGACTGCGTCAAAGCCATGCGTAACGCAGACTGAGGTGGCTGCACAGGATAGTAAACCGGTATCCAGAACCGAGATGTTGGCAGACCTTCCTTATGATGTGGGCATCTATTTTGATTACGAGAATCAGGGCAGCATGGATTTTTTACAGCTCAGGGCGCAGAAGTTTCCCCTGAAGATAGACTCAGCTAGACTTGGAGTGGCTATGAGATATGTAAACTGCGCAACCCCGAATATAGAATGTGGCCCGGCTTTGCAAATAATCAGAACATCACCAGACTCATTTGCCAAGGCGGAGCTAAGATACTTTTCAACTGAAGACCTGCTCGAAAGCTATGCCTTTTACAGCAGGGGAAGGTTGTTCGCTGACCTGCTCAGTTGTTACAATGTGCGAACCTGCGACACGATGTTGAGACCTGGTATAGATTACCAAGTCGATAAAAATATTTCAATCGGTCCAGAAGCAAAATTCTCAGGCGCCCACGGTCTGAAAACAGATTATATCGGATTGAGGGCAAAATTTAGACTGTGATTTTTGATTCTATTCTCGTTTTTATAAATTTTACTACTATAGAATTACAAGATTTTTATGAATGACTATACTGGACGTGGAATCAATGACTATACTGGACGTGGAATCATAATACCATACATATCCCTGAAGGATGGAGTAAACATCTATAATAATTCTGGTCGAAAGCGAATGAAAATGGGCGCAGGGGAAGTTGCCGTGGTGGACGATGCTCTCAGAATTTCATACGGGATAGAAATCCCCATGCGAACATTCGAAGGAATCAGAATCAGCCCCGACCATATCGCGCAGGTTCTTTTCGACAATATCCCAGAGCACTACGTGTTCGGAAAAGCCTACAGGCTGCGCGCATACGATGCTCTGAAGCGGAGAGAAGGCGACTGCGCCGACAAGACCGCTGTCGGGATAGCAATTGCCAGGAATGGGGGTTTCCAGGCAAGGGCAGTAGGCTTCGATGAGACAGTAATCGAACATGAATGGCCGGACATAAGAAAATGCCTGCCAAGAACTACAGGATACGCTTTTTATGGTGACGGAAGACTTCCGAGGGGGGTTGTTGCAAGGTACGCCACTGAACCGGAAACAGTCATATACGCTGGTGATGTCCCGCCAGAACTGCGTGAAGACGGCGCGATTGAGCAGCCCGTTTCCGACATCGTATTTTATGGAATATATGAAAGCACCTATCATGCGCTCGGAATTCGGACAGACCGACAGCTGACAGCGACTGATGCGGAAAGAATAAGGAAACTCCAGGCAAATGGTGTGGAAATTGACTTTACAAACCCAGCATCGAATCACTCCTGGTTTGAAGTTTTCCATGATGAAGCATGGCATCCATTTAGTACCTACATGCCCGTAGACCCTGTTCTTGAGACCACCCTTAGTTATATGGCATCGCGAAGGAAGGAATTTGTCGAACTCGGATGGAATGGTCATGAATATTTCGTGAAGAACCCGGATTCTGAGTAGTCAAATTCAAGTCCTGTTCCAGATTTCCTTGAAAAATGCCGCCGGCTCTATGCCAGCTGTGATTTTATCAATGATTTTTCCTTTCATGAATTTTTTATTTAAAGTTTACTGCCTCTAGGATTGTTGGAGATTGGTTATGTTAGGCCAAACTGAAGAAGAATTTGATACGCTTAGGGCGGATACCAGAAGAAAATTTGGCAAATATATAAAATATGTCAAAGATTATGTTGGTCATGAATATGAATATACCAATGATATGGTCAGGGTTGTGCTAAGCGAGAGAGGAGCGTACTATGAATTTATCAACCTTCCTGAAGAATTTTGCGGAATTATGGGGGCCTATGAGCATGCATTCGTAGACACCAAAACATGCCTGAGCACAATAGGAGATATAATCAGCCATGTCGCGCAAAATCCTGATGGGGTGGCAGAGGAATTCACTATCTTGACTATGTATGGAATGAATTCCAGAGACTGTTATGCAGCGCAATATAATCCATGTGTGGGCGGGGTGCAAGAATACGGAGTATTCCGTATGGGCGAGATACCCAAATTTCACAAGATGACGTGGAAGAAAGGGGCAGATGGCAATCTAATTCTCCCATATACCAACGGTCTGATGTTCTTTGTTGGGAATATAGGCGACCGGCATATGCTTGTAAAAGCTGAACTTAACGAATTTGCCACAGACCTGACGCAAGCGGTAGAAAAGAAGGCAGTTAATTAAATCTTCTTCTTGCATATCTTTGTGAGCGGGCATGTACTGCACACAGGCTCTTTCTTGCAGTTGGTCTTTCCGAGCTTTACGAGCAGGGCATGGTATTCCCGGTATACCCTTATGTTATTCGGCAGCTTCTCCTCGAACATATTCCTTATCTGCTCGTAGTTTTCCGTGTCTATGACGCCCATCCTGTTGAAAATTCTTTTCGTGTAAGCATCTACAACAAACTGCTTCCTTCCGCAGGCATACAGCAGGATGGAATCAGCCGTCTCTGGCCCGATTCCATTGAATGCAAGCAATTCCTCCCTTGTAACGGTCTTCAGGAAATTCTGCACGCTCTCTTTCTCCATAACAAACTCTGTGAACCGCTTAAGCCGTTCAGCCTTCTGGTTGTAGAAACCGCTTGGCTTTATCAGTTCAGCCAATTTGTCAGTGTTCATCTTCATTATAGAATCTGGGTCAATGACATCAGCAATCTTCAGGTTGGTGAGCGCCTTTTCCACGTTCTTCCAGTTCGTGTTCTGCGTAAGTATTGCGCCTACACAAACCTCCCATTCCGGCGGCTCCACCAGCTTGCTGGTCGGCCACCATCCCTGCGGCCCGAAGTGGTTGAGCAGCTTTGTGTAGACTTTTAGTATCATGGCAAGACCTGATAATTAATCGAGAACAAAGTTTTAATAGAAACAGCCTATTTTATTGTGAACAGCCCAAATGCTGCAATTATCGCAAGTATGCCTAGCACCAATATTATGATGGCAAAAATCGGGCCGAGCGGTGTGAGAACACCGTTAATCCACGAAGCAGTCTCCGCACTAATAACTCCGAAAACCGTGTTGATCAGGGTGGTCCCGGCAAATTTATCGGCGAGATAGAGTGCCCCGCATACCGCAAGAAATATGCCTATTATCAGGAACCATACAGCTATTATCTTGCCGACAACGCTCTCTTTCATAGAAATAATTTATTTCGAACTGTATATATACTCTAGATAGAGCCCAAGAACGGGCCAATCTGCTCCCTACTGCAAACTAAAATGCTTGACAGGCTTATTCCATCTATCCTTTTTTTCCATCATCGAATAGAATAGGGAAACGGTCGTAATTATCGTCATCTGCTGCACTAGCAGAAACCCCTGAATCTTCCTGACTGTCTGAAAGAATAGGCCGCACAGTATAACCTAATTCTGCGAGAGCTTGAAGTTGGCTCAGAGTTATGAGACTTCCTGTTTCAATCGAAACGTATCCCTCATTGGGTATAATAGAGCGATAGTTAATACCCACATTTTCTATTTGTCTGTATAAGGCATCTATATTTTCTGGGATTTTCCCTCTCAGTTGATACTGCATGGTTATTTCTTCTTGATAATCTTTTTAAATCGGTTTTCCCAATTTCTCCCAGAACCATCAGGAAACTCATGGACATTAAGCTTCCTATTTTAGTTTCGGATGGTATATATAGTTTATATAGTTCACCCACAAATAATTATTATGGTTGGCGACTTCATAGCAAAAGCATGGGATGCCTACAAGAAAAACTTCTGGACCATCCTTGCAGCCAAGATTCTTGAGTTCGTGATAGTAGGCGTTGTTGGACTGATATTTCTCGCAGTTGCCATCCTGATGTTTGTGCCAGGGCTTATGTCTGCCCTCTCGAGCGGCACGATCACTACGCAGGTTCTTGTTAGCCTGCTCCTGGGCTCCATACCCTCGATAATCATAGCAGTAGTCGGCATCATCGTTGTGGTGATATTATTCATCGAGTTCGAGGCAGGTCTGGTCGGGATGTATGCGGAATCCCTGAAAGGAAGAACCGAAATCGGGACCATGTTTTCAACCATGCGGAAGAAGTTCTGGAGTATACTTGGCGTTAACATATTGGTGCTCCTGATTGCGCTTCTGCTTGTTGCTGTGCTGATTTTACCAGCAGTATTATTTCTGGCATTGTCGCCTATCCTGGGAATCTTGGTATTAATGATTGCTATTATCATAGTCGTCCTGATAATGCTGTTCTTCAACCTCGTGAATCAATCCGTGGTCGTCGGGAACAAGAGCGCAGGCCAGGCGCTTGAGCAGTCCTTCAGCGTTGTGAAGGCGAACTACCTCTCGATACTCGCCTTGGTCATCATATTTATAGTAATCAGCATGGTTGTTATGCTAATCGGGATGGTTCCATTCCTATACATCCCAATGCTGCTGGTCAACCTGCTGGCAATCGCGCCCCTCCAGATGCTGAGCTTTACCGCTTTCTACAACGCAAAGACCAGGCAGTCGGCCGTAATAAGAGCGCCGCCAGCAAAAGCAGCGCCAAGGCGCGTCGCAAGGCGCAGGCCCGCCAGAAAGAGATAAACTATTTTCTTCCACAGAAAACTGCATAATTCTATAGCAGAAATATCATGAAATGTATTGAAAGAAAGGTATTGCAATGGAGGTATAGATATCTCTCTGAAATTTGACGCTCAAGTGTATACTAGAGAATATAGGATTGTTTATCTCTTCCTTCTTGAACGGGCATAGAAACTAACCTTTCTGCCTCTTCTTGTTTTGAATCTGACTAATCTCATATCAATTACCTACTACTTTCCTTTTTCTTTGAGCACATAAATTAGATATGAATGTGTCAATAAAAAACACAAAGCCGAAAATATTGCTACCGAATTTCTCCACCTCCCCTTTTGTCAATTTAAATTTGGGGTCGAAGTCATGCACAAGAGTGTTTCTTACATTCAAAACATCTTGTATGTTACGATAAAAATCCTTATCAAGATAAAAATATTTATCCGAAAATTCATCATATTTCGTTTCTTTATGAATTTTAATTGGTATGAATCCCTTTTTTTCATCGATTTCAAAAGCGCTTTTTTTCAATTCAGACATAAAATCAATTTTAAACCCATTTGAGAAGAATTTTTGCAAATCAGGCAGGTATGAAAAATCATATTGCCATAACACTAATTCGGGTAATGTTATCTTTCGATTTATCATCTCCCTTAGCTCAATAAGGTCAACTTTCATATCTTTGTCCATAACATCCTTTTCGTGCACATGACAATTTTCAAGAAGCAAAAGAGCTATATCTTTAAAATATACTTCTAATGCTGAAACCAACCCGATAACAATTTGCCCTCTGCACTCCTGTATTATATTCTTATTTTTCGTTTTTTTATGTACCATTTTAAATAGATTGTCTAAAGTAGATATTTTATTAATAAATGCTATGAAAGGATCTTTTCTAGATCTTCTACTTTTGCGTGCTTGAAGAATTTTCTCATAGTTGGGCTTCATCATTTCACATCCTTAATCCTATATTAAAATACATTCATGGATTATATAAATTTATAATTTAAACTCGAAAGAAAGCCAAGTCTAAAAAACCGTTCAAGGTTTATGAGAAAGTTAAGAATAAGTTTAAGACTGTTTAGAGGATACTTTCTTTACTATGTTCAATCCATTCAATATTGAAATACATGAATTCATTCTATCAGGCGTAGCTTTAGAGGAATTGAAAATGCTTAAAGAAAAAAAATTGGCTGAAGGTCTTTTCGTGGAGTACAAGGAAACTTTCGTATCCAATGAAAAAATAGCACATTCAATAGCATCATTTGCGAATTCTCATGGTGGTTGGTATTTCATAGGAATTGAGGCTGAGTCTCAGACGAATATTGCAAAAAATTTTAATGGGGTTGATCTTTCAGTGAGAGCTCAACCATTAGAGGACATAAATAACATTCTGAAAACCCATGTGAATCCCATGCCACGAGTTCATATTAAATTGACAAATTTGGGTAACGGAAAAGGGATAATATCTGTATTGATTCCAGAAAGCGATGATACACCACATCTAACAAAGGATGGTAAAATATACAGACGGAATGAAAATAGTTCAGATCCTATACCAGAAACAGATAGACATACGATAGATAAGCTATTTGAAAAATCTAAAACATTAGATACGTACGTCAATAATTTTTGTAAATCTGATTTGATTTATCCAGCATCACAAAAAGGGCAGGCGTTTCTTGAAGTAGATATGATCCCCTATCCATTAAATAGTGTATCCATTGATATTTTCTCTGCATCAAAAATTGAAGAATTAAAAAATTTCATAAACAGTCCATATAAAATATTAAATTCGGTGGAAATTGGCGTACCATTCGATAACATTGCTGCATCATTTAATTCTATCACATTCCGCCAGACCAATAAAGATGAACATTTATCTTTTGCGACATTGTATTTCAGGTTGTTCTCCGATGGTTCTGTAAAAATAATAATTCCACTACCTAATGCAATACCTCCTAATACTAAATTTTACGATGATTTCTGGGGTTTATTGTCGGAAGATAATCGAGAAATATATTTCGAAAAGATTATTGACGGCTTCAACTTATTTAACACATTTAATGTACTAGTAGGTAAATATATAGAATATCTGAAGAAGAATGGGTTTAACGACAACCTTCTAGCCAGATATATAATATCAAATTCTAGGAGAAAAATACTATTTTTCGATTCTGAATCCTATCTAAACCAAGTGAGAGAAAATGGGATCAACAGTTGTCATGCAAATGAAATAAAGATACCCGATAGAATAAGAAATAACTTTTTTAAAATAGATATTTCAGAAGAGACACTTAATCTAGCACCAAATTTTATATTTGTGGTATCATCTATGGGGATATTCCAACAAACTTATACTGAGTCCCTATCAAGTGATTGGATCAGATATCTGGAAGACGAGGTAGAACGAAGGAAGTCAACTTCAAGTCCATAAATCCTATATTCTTCAGTATACAATTAAGAGTTATTTCATTTTCTTTACATGATTTTTATAATAAAAAAATACACCGATGGTAATAACACCGAAGACTGCTGCCCCAATAATACATAAAGCTGCTGCATTATTATTCTTTTCGAGAAGAAAAACAAGTCCCTGTAAAGTGAATCCAAAAGCTAATGCAAGTATAACTCCAATGAATGAACCCATTACATTTATTCTAAAAGTTTTTTCATCTTCAGTAGTCATAATCCTATATACTCCAGTATACACTAAAACGTTCAATTTTTGAGGTCTCTCCATACCCCACCAAAAAGTGGGCCTGGAGGGATTTGAACCCCCGACCCCCTGGTTTCTACTTTCACGTTCTACTTTTACGTCGACGCTTTTTCCCGGAGCAAACACGAAAGCGAAGAATCCAGACGAAGTCTGGATCTAACCTATCATTGTGTTTGCGACCTGTCTGAAAAAGGGTCGTCCGAAGCCAGGTGCGCTATCCAGACTACGCTACAGACCCATGTCTAAAATATGTCTACACCAATTTTATAAACGTCACTTGACTAATAATAATATGAAAACATGGCTAAAAGTCGTTCTGGCAGCAATAGCATTCGCAGTCATATCAGTTGTGATAAACACTGCGTTCTCGATAGCAACCATGAGCTACTACACTGATCCGGCGTACTTCGCTGTGTGGAGCAAGCTCATGATGCCCACAGCCGGGCCTCCTCCAATGTCATTCTTTGTGTACAGCATAGTATTTTCCTTTATAACCGGCCTGATTTTTGCAGGCGTCTACACAAAAGTAAGCTCGGTCATCAAAGGGAGCGGCGCGGAGAAAGGCCTCAGATACGGAATCGGCTTGTTCCTCGTAACAGGCATTCCGTTCTTCCTGACCACCCTGCTGCTCATAAACATCCCGCTGGTCCTGTCAATAGTGTGGCTCATAGGCAGCCTGATCGTCTATCTGATAGGCGGGATTGCTATTGCGAAGATTGTAAAATAACTGCGCTAATTTTTTGTTTTTATTTTCTTTTTTAAGTTTTTAGTGATTACTATACGCATGTTTCACATCTACAAGCATCTCACAAAGGACTGCCCTGGTTGTGAATACCACGGAACTGAGGGCAGTAAAGAAATGTGTTATTGGTCGCGCCCCCTGAAGTTGATACCTTGGCCGAGAATGAGAAAATGTGCATACATCTCAAAACCAAGTCCACGCAAACTGCTTGAAGAAGAATTGGTTGAGGAAAGGCGGCTACGAGAAGCATGGGAAAGAATACACGTACGCGTTCAGATATACGATCCTCATACTGTGCCAAATATAATAGGCGGCAGAGATTTCGAGGAATACCGCGTGATGGAGATAGAAATCGATAGCTGCTCTGCTTAACACTATTCCTCCTGAGAAAAAAGCCTTATAAAGATTGCCGCGTTTGTTTCTGGATATGAGATATGATATTCGTTTTTTGAGCAGCTATCCCCCAAGGGAGTGCGGCATCGGTAAATTCACCGCAAACCTAGCGACCGCTCTTGAGCCGTTATCAGAAACCGGCAAGATAAGCGTTGCTGCAATATCCAATGCAAAAGCACCATACACTATACCAGTTGACATCGTGATTGATCAGTACAATCAGCAGTCGTGGCGCAGCGCGAATTTAGATATTCTTAGAAGAGCCGACGAAAGCGGTTTCCCGACCGTCATGATACCTCAGCATGAATATGGACTAGATGGGATGGATGCGCTGGGAGACAATTATGTTCAAATGGCAAGGGAATTTTCCAGAAGAGGGCACCTCACGATTACCTATCTCCATACCGTGCTCAGGAACCCGAATGACCATCAGAAGCAGGTAGCACAGGAGCTCGCGCAGTGCTCGGACGGTCTTGTTGTCACAACAGAAAGCGCGATTAATGTGTTAAGAGAGTCATACGGCATCAGCCCGTCTAAAATCAAGCACATAGACCATGGGGTGAGAATTCGCGACGTTACAGCAACCGACAGGGAGAAAGTGAAGGACAAATATGGATTGAAAAACAAACTTCTCGTCACAACGCTCGGCATGCTCTCGCCTGACAAGGGCCTGCATTACAGCATACCTGCTTATGCGCTATTTGTGGAAAACTCGCTCGAGGGAGAACAGCGGGATAAAGTAAGATACCTCATAGCAGGCCGCTTTCATCGTGATTTTGTCGGAACAGAAGATGGCGGACCGTACAGAGAGTATGTCAAAATGCTGAATCAGATAATCACGGACTCGGGGCTGCGTTATTCCGAGGTCCATGCCATGAGTGATGCTGACTTCGAAAACAACGATATTATTTTTCTAAACGATTTCCTGGAAGAAGAGCTGCTCATGGAAATCTATGGCGCGACAAACGTGATGGTTCTTCCATATCTCAACATGGAACAGATATCGAGCGGTATATTAGCTGATACAATCGGCTCTGGACGCATTCCTATCACTACAAAATTCATGTACGCACGCGAGCTTGTTGGGCTCGATGAATACAGGGAATGTACCATTATATGCCCGCGGGGTGTCCTCGTTGACCCAGGTGAACCATCTATTAGGCAGATCGCAGAGGGTCTTGATACCGTGCTTTTCAACGAACCAGAGCGGCTCGAGATGGAATTTAGTGCCCGTGCACGGGGTTATACAATGAAATGGGATACAAGCGCACAGGAACTGGTTTATTACATCAGGTTTCTAACTGAAGAGAGAGCTATAGAAACAGGACGCGGACCCAAACTCACCAGACAAAGAGAATCAACATTGAGGATAAAATAACTATCTCTTGAGTTTTTAGCGATTGTAATAAATCTATCGAAATGGGAACCGATCGCTGCTCTGCATGATAATGGCATTTACACGTCAAAAATAAAAAGATTTGGCATCAAGTAAATAACATGATACAGACAGGTAGATACCTGATCGAGCAGGGTACAGCTGAGCATGTGTACTGGATTCTGGAAGAGTTAGGGTATGAAAGAATGGAATCGGTTTTTTCCGCGGATTCTTCAGCCGAATATCTAGAAAAAAGAGTATTTGTTTGTCTGCAGCCTGAGGCAGGGATTGACAGAATTTACGTAGCCCCAAGGCTATGCCAGGATGAAATAAAACTGTTTGCTTTTCTAGGTTGCCGCTTGCATCCTGATAGAATTAAACAAATGGTTTAATGAATTCATTGCCCAGGCTTTATTATCTAGCCAGCTTCTTCTGCAGAATCTTCCTAATCACAGCCGGGTCGCCCCGGCCCCTGGTTTTTCTCATGACCTGGCCAACCAGGAATTCAAAGGCTTCGCCGCGACCCCCTCTGTAATCAACAACTGCCTTATAATTTTCAGCCATGGCCTCCTCAACAAGCTTTTCCAGCTGCGATTCGTCCCCAACGCGGCCCATCTCCTTCGCCTCTAATAGCTCTTCTGGGTCGTGCGGTTGCAGAACCATGTCGCGCACCAGCATCTCTGCCCCACGCTCCGTGACTTTTTTATCTTCAATCATTTTCAGCAGTTTTATCATCTGGCTTGCCTTCAGACCGGTGTCCTTCAGCCGCAGGTTTCGGTAGTTCAGGGATTTCTTGAGCTCGCCTGCAAAGAATGATGCAGCCAGCTTTGGCGAGACCTGTTTCACGACCTCCTCGAACATTTTAGCAATTTCCGGCTCTGTTGTAACTGAAACCGCAAGGTCGCGTGGTATGACAAATTCCTTTACATACCTGTCAACCTTCTGGCTTGCAAACTCGGGCAGGGTTTTTCTTATCTGCTCGATTTTTTTCTCATCCAACGTTATCAATGGCAAATCCGTATCAAATATATAACCATACTCCTCCTCTTCCTCTTTCACCCGAAGCGAACGCGTCACTCCGGAAGCAGCATCCCATGCACGCGTTTCACGGACGATTTTCTCCCCGCGCCGCGTCTGGTTCCTCTGGCGAATTATTTCATAGTTCAGCGCCTTCTCCACATCGCGGAAGCCAGTAATGTTCTTGACTTCAACGCGGTTGCCGCCTTCTATCGAGATGTTGGCATCCACCCTCAGCGAGCCCTCAACAGCAGAATCATACACACCCATGTACTCCAGCATCGAGGACAGCTCTTGCAGAAACTGCCTCACCTCAGCAGGCGATTCAAAATCCGGCTCGGTCACGACCTCGCACAGCGGCGTGCCCGAGCGATTGTAGTCAACAAGAATATATTTTGCCTGCGTAATCGTGCCGATGTGCGTGATGCGCGCCGGGTCTTCTTCCAGATTAATTCGAGTGATTCGTATCCTCTTGCCATTCACTTTCAGGTAACCTTCTTTGCACAACGGAATCTCGTATTGCGATATCTGGAAATTCTTCGACATGTCAGGATAGAAATATGACTTGCGTGAGAAGAACGTCTCCTTAGGAAATTTGCAGTTCAGCGCGAGCGCTACCTTTATTCCATACTCGATCGCCTTTTTGTTGACGCGTGGCTTGCTGCCCGGCATCCCCAGGCAGGTTTCGCACGTATGTATATTAGGCTCATTCGCAAATCTGTTCGGGCACCCGCAGAACAGCTTTGTCGCTGTCTGCAGCTGCACGTGAACCTCAACACCTATACGTACCATAGTTCAAACCTCTTTGTACATGAATACCTCATCATAATAGCGGTCGCCTACTTTTCCCATTCTTGGTATCGCTCCAGCTTCCTTGAAACCTATTTTATCGTAAAGATTCTTGGCAATATCGTTGCCTCTATAGTATTGTATTATAACCAGCTTGGTCCCAAATTCCTTCTTCGCCTGGAATATAATAAAATTCATCAGATATTTTCCAATGCCAATGCCGCGATATTCCTTTGCTAGCGAAATTCCCAAAGTGCACGTGTGGTTCTGGCCTAGCTTCCCGCGCCTGACCTCAGTAGATCCGACAACCTTTCCGCCTATCTCCACCACTACCATGATTTTTTCTTTTTTCTCGATTTCATCCATCGTTGAACTCAACCATTTATTTTCACCGGACAGGTCTATCTTCTCATTCTTGATCAGATAGGACTTCTCGTCCACGAGCGCATTTATGAAGTCCATCAACTGCCTGGCATCGCTCATCTTCGGATATCTCAGAGTGACATCTATCTTCTTGCCTTGCTTCTCCACGCTAAAGGTTTTCAGAGCCTTTCCTTCCTTGAATTTCATTTCATGCACCCAAATTCTTCAAAAATTTCATGTCCTTAACCGCTCCATCGATGCCACTGTGGTTCTCGATTGTTATTGTCTTATCGTATTTAATTTTTTTCATCTCAGCGAGCACTTTCTTGAAATTTATCATGCCTTCTCCCAGATTTATGTGGTCGTCTTCCTTGCCAAAATTGTCATGAAAATGCATGTGGTGGATTTTTTCATTGAATGTCCTCATATAATTTTTAATGTTGTTCAAGCCACCGACAATAAAGGCATGCCCTACATCAAGCGTGACCAAAATGTCAGGAACGCTGTCCACAATTCGTTTAAAATCCTCAAACTGGTTCACGCTCCTGTGCCCATGCATATTCTCCACTAAAATTGCCACCTTCCTCTTTTTTCCGTATCCTACAAGTGTTGCAAGGCTTTCGATGATATTCCGTATTATTACATCTGCATGTTTTCTGTCCTTCATTGATTGGCCCATGCTGTAAGAGTGGAAAGTCAGGTATTGGATATCAAGCCTAGCTGCCACATCTATAATTTCTTTGCCCTCAGCTATCCATGCATTCCTTATGCCATCATGCATGCTCCCGAGGTCTGCCCAGTATGGAGCATGCGCTTTTGGAGGATGCCTGAATCGTTTCAGCTCATTCAGAATCTCTTTTCTCTTTTTCATAATTTCCTCGGGAAGGCTGCCTGGCTGCTCGACTGATAGCTCTGCGAAATCAAACCCGTTTTTTCTGATATTTTTCAGCTCCTCCAGCGGGTCCCGGAGCGGATTTGTCATGAAACCAAAATACACCATATTCTACAACCCCAATTCTCCAGCAATATCTTTCAAAGAAGATAATGATATTTCCAAAAATTTTTCAAGAGGAATATTGATTTTTTCGCAATACAGAATCTTTTCCCTGTTACAATTTCGCGCGAAATCCTTCGCCTTGAACTTTTCCTTCAGCGTATCTGCTCGGACATCAGCCAGTCGCTTGGACGGCATCACAAGCGCGGCCGCCACAACCAAGCCGGATACAGCGTCCGCGGCAATCAGTGCGTATTCAACAGCACACTCAGGGTTAATCTTGGTGTGCTCGAAGTTGTGCGTCTTGATCGAACGTATCATCTCATCGCTTGCAACCCCTTTCAGCAACGTCTCTGTAATTAGCGTGTGCTCTTCTGGCTTTGAAATCTTCTCAAAATCAATGTCGTGCAAAAGCCCGATTGTTTCAAAAAGCGCGGCGTCTTCGCCAAGATAGCCTGCAGTACTTTTCATGATAGCAGCCACTGCAAGCGAATGCTTCACCATGTAATCCTTTTTCAGGTGCTCTTTCATTATTTCTAGCGCGCTGTCTTTTTGCATGTCATCTCACCTTCTCGAACGCACCCGCTGCTTCTATCAATCTTGATTCCTGCAGGTGGTCTGCCATCAAATGCAGCCCGATGGGCTTGTCCTTCTCCGCAGGCAGGGAAATCATCGGTATTCCTGCAAGGTTAGGCGGCACAGTCAAAACATCCATCTGGTAATTCTCCACAGGCGTTAATTTCTCGATTTCAGAGAACCTTGGTGGAAGGATAGGCATGGTCGGCGCAGCCAGCACGTCAACGTTCTTGAACGCGGACTTGAAGTCATTGATTATCATTGTGCGCACGCGCATCGCCTTCAGGTAATATGCATCCCTGTAGCCTGACATGCGGGCAAACGTGCCTAGAATAATGCGGCGCTTGGCCTCTTCACCAAAACCAGCGCTGCGCACCCTTGAAAAATATTCATTGAAATTGCCTTCCATGTCAAGATGCATCCCATACCGCATCCCACAGTATTTCGCTAGGTTGGTTGATGCTTCAGCAGTCGCGATGATATAATAACTCGCCAGCGCAAACCTTGTGCTCGGCAAAGAAATATCGCATATGGATGCGCCCAGCTTTTCCAGTCTCGCTATTGCATTTCGAACAGATTTTTCTATCTGTGGCTCGATATTTTCAAAGTATTCCTTGGGGACGCCCACCTTAACCCCTTTCAAATCATTCCTTTCAGCGAATTTTGTGTAATCCTGCTTTTTCTGCTGCACGCTTGTCGAATCCCTTGGGTCGTGGCCAGCGATTATCGAAAGCATCAGCGCGACATCATAAACCGTTCTACCGATTGGCCCGATTTTATCCAAGCTGTTTGCATAATCAATCAGGCCATATCTTGATACCAGGCCGTACGTAGGCGTAAGTCCGACAACGCTGCAAAAAGCAGCCGGGCATGATATCGAGCCGCCTGTGCTCTGGCCAAATGCAATGTGGGGAAAATCCAGAGCACGCGTTAATCCGGCTGCCCCGCCGCTGCTCCCGCCGCAACTCCTTTCAGGGTCAAGCGGGTTTTTTGGAATGCCGTATTTCGAATTTGTAGAAAATGTCCCGAAACCAAACTCGTCCTGGTTTGTTTTGCCGATAACAGCAGCGCCGTTTTCTTTTACTGCCGCTACGCACGTTGCATCGAATGGTGGAATGTATCCATCCAAAATCTTAGAGCCAGCGCTGCTCTGTAATCCCTTCACGCAGATGTTGTCCTTCACGCTCACAGGCAATCCAAACAATCGTGGCTTCAGCTGCATCTTTCTCCTGACATCAGCGATGCGCTGGAAAAAGCTGTATTTTTTGTTCAAGCCTTCAACTTCATTCATCAACTTCGCAGAAAAATCAGAGTAATCAATGCCACCGCTTTTCGATTGTTCGATGAATTCCTTCACAGAGATGTTGTATTTCATGCTAGACAACCCTCGGCCCCCTGAAATATCCGTCCTGTTTATGCTTTGTGTTTTCCAAAGCCTCTTCCTGACTTAAACCCTTCTCAATGTCATCTTCGCGTGTTACGTCTCTCACGGGAATGGGCTGGAATGACGCCTCAGCCGGCGGTTTTGCCTTGTCCAGCTCGCGGAAAGCAGAAAGAATATCATTGATGTCCTTCTGGAACTTTTTTACCTCAGCTTCTGTCAAATCCAACCTAGCAACACTTGCCACGTGCCTGACCATTTCGAGAGAAACCTTATCATAACCGCGCTTCCGGGGGGTGCGCAGCAATTTCTTGTTAGAAATTTTCTTCCCGGCTGTTTTCTTGGTTATTGTTTTAGCAGGCATATTATCATTCCTATGATAAACCACGAGTAACAGTGGTTTCAAATGATGATATCTACAGAGACCAGAGGTCTCTGGGACCTCAAAGAAGCTTTGCTTCTTTGCAGATCTAAAAAGACTTCTTGTATCATATTGTTAAAAAGTTTAGAAGTCTTTTTCAGATGAAAAATACTTGCAGAGAAGACTATAAATGGGTTTCATCGCCGGAGAAAAATCTGAAAACCCTAGAAATAAAGCCACGTCTCTCGTGCGACCTGGAATCTTCTCTGACGTATACTATACTTTGGGATGGTATGTAATCCATGCACCTGGTGGAGAGGCTTAGACCACAAGGAGTAGTTGCCTCTTTCTCGTCTACTTCTGTATGCCATACCCTACAGAATTCATTGCCACCATCATATTT